>Ga0134127_10003624_pt1 | contig 11117 bp, 8 predicted proteins | sample KB31753_FD_96459 | JGI IMG/M metagenome (GOLD analysis project Ga0134127, IMG submission 96459) | Terrestrial soil microbial communities with excess Nitrogen fertilizer from Kellogg Biological Station, Michigan, USA - KB3-175-3 | ecosystem: Environmental > Terrestrial > Soil > Unclassified ...
CCGTAACACGAAACGACGGGGGCTTCGCTTTTTCAAGCCTGAGCGGCGGGGAATACGAGGTAGCAGTCACCATTGCCGGGTATGAGCCGACGGTTCAAATGGCTCGCTTCAATCAGAGCGACCGAATGGGTTTCACTGAAGTCATCAACATCGAAGTTCTGATAAGCCCAAAAAAGGATCTGGTGCTTGCTCCACCTGGGACCAGTTATGCTCAAGAGGTACCCAAGCCCGCGCGCGCGGCTTACGCAAAAGCGATTGGTCTGCTTCGAGAAGGAAAGTCAGATGATGGAGTAGCGGCATTGCGAGAAGCCATTGCCAACTTCAACGAGTACTTCGATGCCCATTATTTGCTCGGCAAGGAACTGTTTCGAACTGGCAAAGATGCTGAAGCACTGGAAGAGCTTGAACGCGCACGACAGATAAATGACCGACAGGATGCGGTCTACTACATGTTTGGCCTCGTCATGATGAAGCAAGGCAAGTTTGCGGTTGCCGAGTTTGCCTTCCGCGAAGCGACAAGACTGAACGTGAACAACGTATGGTCTCGGTTCTATCACGGGCAGGCGTTGATCGAGCTGGCGATTCGCAACAGCGATCAACGGCAGCGCGATACCGACCTGAGCGCCGCCGAAAAGGAGCTTGATTTGGCCTGGGAAAGAAGCGAGCGTCGGTTGGCTGAGGTCTACCTGCAACGCGCCCGCATTCACGAACGACGCGGTCAGAAGGAAGCCGCCGCCGTCGATCTCGAAAGCTATCTAAAAGCGGTACCCGAGGCTAAGAACGCCGCGACCATTCGCGCGGCTATCGTAAAACTCAGAAGCGCAAACAAGAGCCCAGAGTAGTAACGTCCCGCAGGAATCCACCGGCCGACCCGGCAGCACAGGCCATCCCGAGTACTTACTAGAGTGTTGGTCTGAGACTCAGCAACCCAACTGAGGATAACCGCGTAGCGGTGTCCTATCGATAGTTACGAGGTTATGACCCCCACTACCCCATCCCTTGCCTGATGGCCCCTGATGTCGCAAAATACCCAACGGCCCGCAGTACCCACCACTTTTGAACTGAAAGATGATCTGGAAACGATTGAGAAGAGTTACCACTACGTGTTTAGGGCTATCGCGACCGGGCGGCGCACGGTTGTTTCCATTACGTCTGGCCCTGGTAATCGCCTTTACGTCCGTTGTCGCACCGGCTGCGCCGCCAAAGCGTGCCTTCGTGGTCAAAGCACCACCGAGTTGGGTAAAGACGCTGCCGCTGCAACAAACAGGAAGTTCCGCTTCAAACGAAGCCGACTCGGGAAGCCAGTACTTGATCTCGGACCATCAGATTCGTGTCACCAATGGCTCAACCGAACATTACTCCCGCCACGTCAGGAAGGTATTAAACGCTTCGGCTCTCGAAGACCTTTCGCAAGTCCAACTTGAATTCGAGCCTTCTTATCAGCAGTTGGTGATTCACCACGTCAAGATTCAGCGCGGCGATCTCATCATTGACGCCCTGAGACCTGACGAAGTGAAGATCATCCAACTGGAGACCGACCTCAATCAGCGGCTGTACAACGGCACGCTCTCGGCATTGATCTTCCTCAACGATGTAAGAGTAGGTGACGTCGTTGATTATGCGTTTTCGGTGATCGGTCAGAATACCGTCCTCGGCAGTCGATTCGTTTACACTTTCTCCCTGGCGGGCGATCAAACTATTGAGAAGCTGCAATGGCGACTCATCTGGCCTTCACAACGACAGCTTCACTATCGCGGGATTAATACCCCGGCACTGCCGGTCACAAAAGGCCTCGGCGATGACACTGAATACATCTGGGCGCAAGAAAACGTAGCTCCTGTCGAGTTCGAGGATAGCACTCCAAGCTGGTTCAGTCCGATACCCGCAATTCAACTCAGTGAGTTTCCGGACTGGCAGGCAGTTGTGCAATGGGCCTTACCGTTGTATGCGCTGGAGCGCCCGATCGATGGTCCGCTCAAAAAGCAAATCGACCGTTGGCGCACTGATTTTGTCGATCCGGAAAGAATGCTGCTCGCGGCACTGCGTTTCGTTCAGGATGACGTGCGCTACATGGGCATTGAGCTTGGGCCTTATTCTCATACCCCCACTCAGCCCTCTGCGGTGTTCCAAAGACGATTCGGCGATTGCAAGGACAAGTCGCTCCTGCTCAGTACGATTCTGAACTCGCTTGGGATCGAAGCCAGTCCGGCGCTGGTGAATACCAGCGCGCAATCCACGCTTAACAGTTGGCTGCCTTCGCCGGTCGCCTTCGACCACGCTATTGTGCGGGCCACGCTTAACGGCAAGACCTATTGGATCGACGCCACTGCCAATCTTCAGCGGGGTGGTCTGGCCCAGCTATACAATCCAAACTATGGTCCGGCACTCGTGTTGCGCGATGGTGTTCGGGAATTGGAAGAAATCCCACGGGAGGCCGGCGAAACAGCTACGACCGAAGTTGTCGAGATATACACCGCACAGAGCTCTGAGGGTCCCGCGACCCTGGAAGTCAGCACGACATATCGGAGCGCTGACGCGGATAATATGCGGCGCTGGATCGCGCGGCAGACGCTCCCCGAGATCGGTAAGACATACCTGAATTACTATGCCCGCTTCGACTCCGATATTTCAGCAGTCACTCTTCCTCGAGTCCTGGACGATCCCCCAACCAACACCCTCGTTATCACGGAGAAGTATAGAATTCCGAACTTCTGGAAGAGCAAGACGCGCCGGTTTTATGCTGGACGAATTGCCGAAGACCTGGGCACGCCGAACGTCAGCAAGCGTTCGATGCCGCTGGCCGTGTCGTATCCGGCCCGGGTCAGTCAGGTCATCGAAGCCCATCTGCCTGAAGGGTTCCGTATCGAGACGGATTCGCGCCTGATCGTGAGCGATGCTATTCGATTTGAATATCAGTATAGCTCGGCCGGAAACACGATCAGGCTTAACTATCAGCTTCGAACGCTCAGCGATCACGTACGCGCCGAGAGAGTCACGAAGCATCTCGACACCGTCGATCAAATCCGAAATACCCTTGACTATGGAATATCAACGAGCGGAGCGCCGGTCGCCTTCCGCCTCGCCAGTCTTATACCAATCAGCCTGGTACTTGTCCCTTTCGTGTTTTTTGGCGTCTTCAAGGCGGTGAAATCGGTTCGCGCCCGCCGGCGTCAGACGAGGTTCAGACAACGTACACAAGTGTGCATTGGTGAGACACCCGAAACGGCAATTCCGCTGAGAGATGACGGAGAGATCGCCAGAGGCCTTGCTGCGTTCAAGTGCGGTTGTGGGATTTCATACCCACCGGAGAGTGGTCCTCCGCAGGCTGAGTCTGCGGTCTTTGACGGCCGGCGCCTTACTGTCATTCGTTTAAATTGCGATGCGTGCAATCGCTTTCAAGACGTCTACTTCATATCCCCGGTGACCGGTCCCACCGTCTTCCAGAATTAGCTGCTGGCTACGCGTATGTGTCAATTCGGCAGCTGTGACAGAAACTCGCGCACCACCTCCCTTACCTCGCGCTTCTCGGCATCGACTGCGTAGTTCAGTTTTCTGACCTGCTCATTTGTGATCTTGCCCGCGAGGCTGTTGATGGCGCCGCCTAGCTCGGGATAACGATCGAGCGTTTGGCGCCGGGCGATCGGGGCGGCCTCATACGGAGGAAAGTAGTGACGGTCGTCCTCAAGCTGAACCAAACCGAGTTTGTCGATAAGTCCGTCAGTTGAATTGCCGGCTATCAAATCGACCTGACCGTTGGCGAGCGCCTGATAGCTCAATGACAGGTCCATCTCGCGCGGCGGCTCCGTGAATCTCAAACCATAAGTGCGCGCAAACCCCGGATAGCCGTCCTGCCGCGACATAAAGTCCTGCCCAAAGCCTGCCCGCCATTGAGGCGCATATCTTGCAGCATCGGAAATGGTCGTCAGGCCCAACCGCCTGGCCACTTCGCCTCGAACGAGAATTGCGAATGTGTTGTTGAAGCCCAGAGGCTCGAGCCATTCGACGTTGAATTGCGACCGGTAGTCGGCTTTGACCTGGTCGTAAACCTTTCTCGGATCGCTGATGGGCTGGTGCTTCAATATCGCCGTGAACGCCGTTCCAGTGTACTCGACATACATATCAATCTGCCCGGCCAACAATTCGCGATGGCAAAGGTCACCGCTGAGCTCAGTCGCTTGATCGACTTTTACCGCCGTCTTCATTTCAATCGTCTGAGCGATCAATTCCGCGAGGATTCGCGACTCGGTAAAATCCTTGGACCCAACGACCACTCGTGCTCCGCCCCCGGACGAGGCGCCCGAGATCAAGAAGACGACTAGCGCAGCACCGAGCGCAATCCCGCTGATTCCCAGAACCCACCTGCGGCGCCTTTGGCCTGCACCGGCGCTTCCGAGTGACAACAACCGCTCCAGCGACCCGAGGGCGAAATCGGCCCCCAGAGCCATTATCGCGGCGGGAAGCGCACCGGCGAGGATAAGCGTTCTATCGACGGTGCGCAGTCCCCGAAATATGTAAGTGCCTAACCCGCCGGCCCCAATTGCCGCGGCGATGGTTGCCGTTCCTATCGAGATCACCGTCGCCACTCGCAAACCCGCGACGATAACGTTCAGGGCGAGAGGAAGCTCCACCTGCGTAAGGAGCTGCCAATCGGTCATCCCCATGCCTCGCGCTGCCTCTCTCACCGCCGGGTCCACGCCGTTTATTCCGGTGAACGTGTTTCGAATTATTGGCAGCAGCGAGTAAAGAAACAGCGCGATGATCGCAGGCACTCGGCCAATGCCGTATGAGCCAAGTATGGGTATGAGGAACCCAAATAACGCGAGACTGGGGATTGTTTGCAGAATGTTCGCGATGGCCAGCACGGGCTTCGCGAGCGATGCACGCCGCGTCAACAGAATGCCGACAGGAATCCCGACAACCGCAGCCGCGCCTGTTGCCAGCAGCACCAGCAGAAGGTGCTCGAAGGTTAGCTGGAGCACCTCCTTGCGATTGCGAATCAGGAAGTCAATTAAGTTCATGCTTAATTAATCGACTCATTGAACGCTCTTGCCTCCGGATCAGTTGAAGCTGCGAATTTCTCCGGCGTTGCAATCTCGACCAAACGACCATCTTTGAAAAGACCGATCCGCGAGGCCAGCGTGTACGCCTCCCGAATGTCGTGAGTCACAAACACGATCGTCTTATTCAACCGCCTGGTCAGCGCCGCGAACTCTCTTTGCAGCTCCGCGCGCGTTAACGGGTCCAACGCTCCAAACGGCTCATCCATAAGCACAATCGGGGGGTCCGCGGCGAGGGCTCGGGCAACACCAACGCGCTGGCGCTGGCCCCCAGACAGTTCACGCGGATATCGATGAGCGAATGCCTCTGCATTGAGGCCAACCAGGCCGAGAAGCTCCCGGACTCGCTCGGCGGTTTTTTCTTCGGGCCAGCGCTTCAGACGAGGGACCAGCGCGATGTTGCGCTCAACAGTGAAGTGCGGAAACAAACCAATATCCTGGATGACGTAGCCTATATGCCTGCGAAGCTCTATGGGATCCCAGTCGATCGTGGGTCTGCCTTCGACTTTTATATGCCCGCTGGTCGGTTCGAGCAGGCGATTAATGAGCTTGAGCGTGGTGGTCTTGCCGGACCCGCTCCTTCCCAGCAACACCAGCGTCTCGCCTCGCAGGATATCGAAACGCAATTGCTCAATCAGAGTCTTGCCGCCGATCGCAAGATTCACATCTCGAAACTGAATCGCGGAGTCGCCTGCCGATACTGGCGCATCAACTATGGATCGAGCGTCGCGCTCTGGGGATTCGCTCACCGAGTCATCACCTCAACTATTCCTGGGCGACGAACAGATTGAAGCTGAACAGGTGGGCGCGGTCGAACCAGGTCTTTGCAAGCATGAACCCGGTGTCTCGCGCTAAGACGGCCAGTTGGTCCAGATCGAACTTGTAGGAATTCTCGGTGCGAATCGTCTCGCCCTTCTCAAAGCTAGCTTCCAAATCGATCGCACGTATGCACACGAGCTGAGGTTCGGTGCTGACGAGATGGATCTCGATACGGCCGAGCTCTTCGTTGTAGACCGCGCTGTGATTGAACTTCTTTACATCAAAGTTGCCATCAAGTTCGCGATTGATTCGCGCCAGCAAGTTGAGATTGAACGCCGCGGTTACTCCGAGGGCGTCGTCGTAGGCGGGTATCAGTATTTCTGGTGATTTCTTCAGATCGGCGCCGAGCAGCAATGCATCCTGGGGCCGCAGAATCTTCCTGACCGCACGGAGGAATTCGCGCGATTCATCGCGGCCGAAGTTACCGATGTTCGACCCAAGAAACAGACCGACGGTGCGGCATTCCGGGTCGGCCGTCACGCGCGTCGCTAACGCTTGCAGCGCGGTGAAATAATCGGCGGCGAACGCTGTGATGCGCAGCCCCGGGTACAGTCTCAAAAGTCGCTGGCTTGAGAGCTCGAGGCTCGAATCGGAGATATCAACCGGCAAGTAGTGAAGCGCCGGCTGTTTGGCGAGCAGCGCTTCAATCAGATAGCGAGTTTTGTCAGCGCTGCCGCTGCCCAATTCCAGGAGCCGCACAGGACCTTCAATAGAGGAGACTATCTCAGCAGCGCTGGTTTGTAATATTTCACCCTCAGCGCGTGTCAGGTAATACTCCGGCAGCCAGCAGATTGCTTCAAACAGCCGCGATCCCAGGTCATCATAGAAGTATTTCGGCGGCAGGGCCTTCGAGTCGCGGGTCAGCCCGGCACGGACATCCCGCGCCAAGGCATCTCCGTCTCCGCCGTGCGCAAGGCGATAGATAGTCAGCCGGTCATCAGAACGTTGCTGTGCTTCAGAGGGCATCATCGATCTCCTCCACATCGCGTCCGGCGAAGTCGTAATGCTATATTACATATCGCTCGCGTGGCCAGTCGCTCAACGCCAAGTTTAACGCGGTGGAATGTATCTAGGACCTATTGGTCATGTAGGACCTATTCCTTGAAGTCCAAAGTTTGACCGCAACACGCGGATAGATTCAATTCTGAGCCTTGCTCTAGTATGCTCGTGGAGGTAGCAACCATGAGCGAGGCTTTAGCAGTGAGAAAGCAGCTTTCTTATCCAAACATTGAAAGCGTCGATTCAGAAGCTTGCTGGCAGGCGGTCCTTGAAAGAGACCGAAGCTTTGATGGACGAGTCTTCTTCGGGGTGCGCTCGACCGGGATCTACTGCCGCCCGTCGTGTCCCGCGCGCCGGCCACGCCGCGAGCAGGTTGTGTTCTTTCGCATTCTCGAAGCTGCCGAACGCGCGGGTTTCAGATCGTGCCGCCGTTGCCGTCCCCGCAACGCCTCGATAACCGATCCACAGGTTGAAATGGTCCGGCGCGCTTGCCTGTACATCGAAACTCATTTCGACGAATCACCCACCCTTGATGACTTGAGCACGTACGCCGGGGTAAGCCCTTATCATTTGCAGCGCGTATTCAAACGCATTGCTGGCATCACCCCGCGGCAGTACGCCGAGGCGACGCGGCTCGATCAGTTCAAGACGAGCGTCAGGAAAGGAGCCACTGTCACCGGCGCAATGTACGACGCTGGATACGGGTCGAGCAGCCGCTTGTATGAGCGCGCGCCTGCACAACTCGGTATGACACCCGCCGATTATCGCCGAGGCGGCAGAGGAGTCAGGATAAGCTACACAATCGCCGGTTGTCTGCTCGGACGGCTGCTTGTCGGCGGGACCTCGAAAGGGATTTGCTCGGTGCGCCTTGGCGACTCAGATGCGGAGCTCGAGGCCAATCTTCGAAGTGAGTTTTCGTCGGCAGATATCACCCGCGATGATGGCGCTCTGAACGGTTGGGTCGAGCAACTCCTGAATCATCTCGCGGGTATACGGCCGCATCTGGATCTCCCGCTGGACGTGCAAGCGACGGCATTTCAATGGAGCGTGTGGGAGAAACTCCGAGAGATCCCTTACGGATCGACGCGATCTTACAGTGAAGTTGCGAGAGAGATGGGACGACCGACGGCGACTCGCGCCGTGGCTCGGGCTTGCGCGACGAACCCGGTTGCGCTGGTGATCCCTTGCCATCGCGTAGTACGCGAAGACAAGAGCCTCGGCGGGTATAGATGGGGAATCGAGCGCAAGGAGAAGCTGTTGGAGCACGAGCGCTCAGCAGCGAAGGGATAGCGCGATAATGAGAAATGCCATCCGCGTCTTGCTATGCGTCATGATCTTTTGCGCAGCCGGCCTGGCCCAATGGAAACCGCAGCAAAGCGGAACAACGGCGCGCTTCCGCGGCGTCAGCGCTGTCAGTCCAATGATCGCCTGGGCGAGCGGCAGCGGCGGCACCTTTGCCCGTACTACGAACGGCGGCGCCACGTGGGAAGCCTCGGTTGTACCCGACGCTTCGCAGCTCGACTTCCGGGATGTACATGCCGTCGATGCTGACACCGCCTATCTGCTAAGCATTGGGCCGGGCGAAGCATCGAAGATTTACAAGACTACAAATGCCGGGCGCGACTGGGCGCTTCAATTCATCAACCGCAACCCAAAAGCTTTCTTCGACGCATTCGCGTTCTGGGATGCAAACTCGGGCATCGCGATGAGCGACCCGGTTGATGGTCGGTTCATTCTGATCAAAACAACCGATGGCGGCTTGACGTGGAATGAACTCCCTCGCGAGAAACTTCCTAAATCAATCGAAGGCGACGGTGGGTTCGCGGCAAGCGGCACCTGCATCGCTGTTCACGGAAAGAAGAACGTTTGGTTTGGAAGCGGCGGCGGCGCTGTTGCGCGGGTGTTCAGGTCGACGGATGGCGGCGAGTCCTGGAAGGCTTCTGAGACACCGATCACAGCCGGTAACCCGTCTTCGGGAATATTCTCGATCGCCTTCAAAGACGCTCGGAACGGGGTGATCGTCGGTGGCGACTACCGGGAAGAAAATGAAGCCGGAAACAATGTCGCGATCTCGACTGATGGTGGGGCTACGTGGTCGCTGTCGAAGGGTCGCCGCCCGTCGGGATTCAGATCCGCGGTCGCGTACGTGCGAGGAACGCGCGGCCCGATGCTTGTGGCTGTAGGGCCGAGCGGCTCGGACTATTCAATCGACAACGGCGAAAGCTGGATGAGCCTGGGATCCATGGGTTTTCATGCTGCTAGTTTTGCAGGAGTTGATGCCGGTTGGGCTGTTGGAGAAGGCGGGCGCGCTGCGAAGTATTAAATTCAAAACATTCCGAAAGTGTCCAGGTAACGAGTCCAGATTTGGTCGGTATACCTCTTCGCATATTCTTCAGCATAGCTTTCGCCACGACTGGCCCGGATCTTTGACCTTGTGGTCATTCGATCGTGGTGGTGACCGAGTTCGTGGAGCAGTGTGGCCAGGAGTTGATGCGCGCGCGCAGATTCTTCATTAAACTTGCACAGCACATTGTCACCATCGTGGTCACATGGCACGCCAAAACGCTCCAGGAAGAATCGTTCCTGCTCATATCCTTCTTTACTCAGCGTAATCCAGAGATCCTTATCCCAGGCACAGATATGAACGACCCTCGGTCGATGATAACCAAATAAATGCCTGACTCCCGAGGCTAATACGATGCCGTTCAACCCCGTCGACAGCTCCGCCCAATCTGGCAGGATACCTATGAAATCGAGAATGTCTTTCTGTTTCAATAGATGCCGATATCCAGCTCCCGGTCGTTTCCGATCAATAACCAGGGTGAGTTGTTCAGGGCGATAGTAGTTTGGCGTTTCGGACCAGTTATTCTTCCTTTGAACCTTCCCGCCTATCACCTTGGGCGATGTTTTCTTTTGAACGCTTCTGTTCATCGTTGCTCCTGGCGCCGTTCGGCTAACAAAGGTTCCTACCGTCCCTTGAACTTTGGGCTGCGACGCTCCCGAAACGCGGTCATCGCTTCAACTAGATCAACGGACTGTAAGAACGCCGAGTTCCAAACAGCAACGTAGCCCAACCCGTCCGCAACCGATTTGTCCGCGCAGTAGTTCATTACTCGTTTGATCCCTTGAACGACGAGTGGTGGATTGTCGGCTATCTCACGCGCCATTTTCCGCGCCGCCTCTATCAAACCGTCTCGCGTTTCGTGCACTTCGCTAACCAAACCGATTTGCAAGGCTCGCGCCGCAGCAATGTCTTTCCCGGTGAAGGCGAGCTCGCGAGTAGCCCCTTCGCCGATGATTCGAGGCAATCGTTGAAGACTGCCGAGATCGGCGACTATTGCGACCTTCACTTCTCTCAAACTGAAGCGCGCATCGGCTGCGCACAAACGGACATCGCAAGCGGCGATCAAATCCAGTCCGCCTCCAACACACCAGCCGTTGATGGCTGCGATTACCGGTTTGCGGCAAGCAGCTACGTTGTCGAAAGCCTTCTGCATATCGGCAACCAGATCGAGCAAACGGGTGCGTTCGGCGGCGAGGTTCTCTCCGGAGCCGAAGTGTCGCCCGAGATCACCCATCATCGCGGCAAGATCGAGCCCGTAGCTGAAGTTGGCGCCATCGCCGCGAACGATGATCGCGCGAGCTTCGTCGTCGCGGTCGAGGGCTGCGAAAACTTCGGGCGCCTCGCGCCAAAAGTCCGGACCCATTGCGTTGCCTTTGCCGGGTCCGATCAGCACTACTTCGACGACACCTTCTTTCTTCTCCAAGCGAAGCGACTTGTATTCACTCATTGCGTTCCTCCTCAAGCATTAAAACACGACCTCCATGGACCCTGTGTCGGTGGAGTGGCGACTGACAGCTAAGGACCTCCCTCCCGCTCTCCCCTCCACCGACCCTGTGTCGGTGGAGTAACGACTGACGGCTAGAGACCAGACTCAGGCTCCCACCTCCACCGACCCTGTGTAGGTGGAGTGACGACTGACGGCTAGAGACCAGAGTCAGGCTCCCACCTCCACCGACCCTGCGTCGGTGGAGTGACGACTGACAGCTAAGGACCTCCCTCCCGCTCTCCCCTCCACCGACCCTGTGTCGGTGGAGTGGCGACTGATCGGCTAGAGACCAGACTCAGGCTTCCACCTCCACCGACCCTGTGTCGGTGGAGTGGCGACTGACGGCTAAGGACCTCTCTCCCGCTCTCCCCTCCACCGACCCTGTGTCGGTGGAGTGGCGACTGATCGGCTA
>Ga0134127_10003626_pt1 | contig 11112 bp, 7 predicted proteins | sample KB31753_FD_96459 | JGI IMG/M metagenome (GOLD analysis project Ga0134127, IMG submission 96459) | Terrestrial soil microbial communities with excess Nitrogen fertilizer from Kellogg Biological Station, Michigan, USA - KB3-175-3 | ecosystem: Environmental > Terrestrial > Soil > Unclassified ...
ATGGAACGGGTGACCGCCGACCTGCAGGCCCTGTCGGCGCGCGATGGCGGGCTGCAGTCCTGCCTGGCCACGGCTCACCAGCGGCTGATGGGCGAGCGGGTGGACCTGGAAGGCATCGAGCGGGATCTCAGACGCTTTCAGTACGAACAATTGATCGGGCGGGTGCGCAATACCGTCGAAGCCACCGTGCCGAAGGGCGCGGTGGTGCTGGTGGTGACCAAAGGCGATGACCGCCTGCTCGACTTTCGCGGACGGGTCGGATGGCACTTTCTGCGGAACGGGAAGGGGCAGTACGCCGGCCACCATCCAGCTGACGGCGCCGCGGCGATCGAGGCGCTCGCGCGCATGCGTGCCGACGGCGCCAGCTACCTGGTCTTTCCACAGGTGGCGCTGTGGTGGCTCGAACATTACGCCCCATTCACGGAATACCTCGACCGGCATTGTCGCCTGGTCCTGCGCGACGAGCGAACGGCGGTGATCTACGCCCTCGACAAAGCGGAGTCCCGCCGATGAGCGGATGCTCGCCAGTCGAAGCGCTCGGCACGCTCCGACGCTTCAACGGCTGGTTCGACGGATTCACGTCCCACGCCGACGGCAGCCGCCTGCCGCAGGCGGTCAGCGTGAGCGGCTATCTCCGCGATGAAAGCGGCCTGGGCGCCGCCGCCCGCGGTTACGTCCGCGCGCTGCGGCGCCTGGGCGTGGCGACGCGACTCGAGGATTTCTCGGCGCTGACCTCGAACCGATCCGGCGACGAGACGATCACGTCCGGCGACAACGTCGAGAACTGGGACGTCAACCTGATGTGCATCGATCCCGGCCAGCACTTCGCGGTGATGTCGCGCGCCGACGACGAGCTGTTCGACCGGCGCTACAACATCGGTGCGTGGGCGTGGGAGCTGCCGCGATTTCCCGAGCGCTGGTACGACCGGTTCGCCTATTACGACGAGATCTGGGTCGGCTCGTCGTTCATTGCGTCGGCGCTCGCACCGATTTCGCCGATCCCGATCATCCGCATTCCGCCGGTGATGGCGCCGATGGCGCCGGAGTCGGACGGCGAGGAGCCGCTCGACTGGCGGCGGCGGCCCGACGAATTCGTGTTTCTCTTCATGTTCGACGTCCACAGCCACATACCCAGGAAGAATCCGCTGGGGATCGTCGATGCGTTCCGGCGTGCGTTCCGGCCCGCGGAACCGGTCCGCCTGATCTTGAAGTGCGTCAACGCCGACTCCGATCCAGTCGGATTCGCGGCGTTGCTCGACCGTGCCTCGGGTGCGGCCATCGACATCCACGCCGGCTATATCCCTTCGCAGGATGTCCACCGGCTCGTCGCCGGGTGCGACGCATACGTCTCGCTGCATCGCTCCGAAGGGATCGGACTGACCATCGCCGAGGCGATGGCGCTGGGCAAACCGGTCATCGCCACGGGCTGGTCCGGCAACACCGATTTCATGGACGTGTCGAACAGCTTCCCGGTCGCGTATCGGCTCGCCGAGATCGAAGCGAACGTCGGTCCCTACCACGGCGGCGAGGTGTGGGCTGAGCCCTCGATCGAGCACGCCGCCGAGTTGATGCGGCTGGTGGTGGACCGTCGCGACGAGGCACAGGCGCGGGGGGCCCGGGCACGCGAGACGATCCGCCGCGACTACTCAGAGGCGCCGATCGCCGAGCTGGTGCGGCAGCGGCTCGAGGTCATCGGCCAGCGGCATCGGCTCGAGGAGTTCAGGCACGACGTCAGGGCGCTGGTCTCCGGGTATCGCGGTCTCGTTCGCGACATCCAGCACATTGTCAGCCGCGTCGTGCCACCCGACGGCGTGGTGATGGTGGTCAGCAAAGGCGACGGCAGCCTGCTGCAGCTGGGAGGCCGGACCGGCTGCCATTTTCCCGAGACCGATGCGGGTGTGTATGCCGGCTATCACCCGCCCGACAGCACCGCCGCGATCGGAGCGCTCGACGCGGCGATCGCGCGCGGGCGGCAGTACCTGCTCTTTCCCGGGACCTCGCTCTGGTGGCTCGAGCACTACCAGGGGTTCCGTTCGCATCTCGACGCTCATTACCAGCGACTCTGGTCGGATCGCCAGTGCGTGCTGTACGACGTCCGCCGATCACCAGGGACGGCGGTGATCCGATGAGCCGCGTACTGGTCGCGAGCGTGATCGCCACGAAAGCGCGAAACGGCGGCAACGCGTGCGCGGTGCTGAACTGGGTGCTCGGGCTGCGCCAGCTCGGCGTCGAGGTGTACTACGTCGAGCAGATCGCCCGGGAGAGCTGCACTGACGAACAGGGGCGCGTTGTCCCGTTCGAGCAGAGCCGCAACGCCGCCTACTTCGACCATGTCATGCGGGGCGCAGGTTTGACCCGCAGCTCGGCCCTTATCTACGACGGCGGTCCCCAGACCTCCGGGCTGTCATTCCGGGAGGTGCTCGACGTCGCCGACAGCACCGACCTGCTGCTGAACATCACCGGTCATCTGACGCTCGAACCGCTGATGCGGCGCCTGCGCAAGAAGGCGTACATCGATCTCGACCCCGGCTACACGCAGTTCTGGCACGCCTCGGGCTCGGGCGGCGCCCGCCTCGGCGGCCACGACTTTCACTTCACCATCGGCGAGAACATCGGGACGCCGGCGTGCACGATTCCGACCGGCGGCATTCACTGGCGTCATACGCGGCAGCCAATCGTGCTCGCCGCGGCGGCTGACGAATCGCCCTGGAACGGACGATTCACGACGATCGCGAGCTGGCGCGGGGCCTACGGACCGGTCGGCTACGGCTCGGCGACGTTCGGGGCGAAGGTGCACGAGTTCAGGAAGTTCATCGAGCTGCCGCAGCGGAGCCCGGGCACGTTCGAAGTCGCGCTCGACATCCATCCCGGCGACGACCGGGATCTGCAGTCGCTGCGCCGCCACGGGTGGCAAGTGGTGGATCCGCGGGATCGGGTTCCCGATCCCGATTCGTTCGACCAGTACGTTCGCGCTTCCGACGCGGAGTGCTCGGCCGCACAGGGCGTCTACGTCGCGACCAACAGCGGCTGGTTCAGCGATCGCAGTGTGCGCTACCTCGCGGCCGGAAAGCCGGTGCTGGTGCAGGACACCGGGTTCGCGCGGACGTTGCCCGTGGGAGAGGGACTGCTCGCGTTCCGCACGCTCGACGAGGCGGTCGAAGGCGTGCAACGGATCCAGCGCGATCCGCCGCGCCACCAGCAGGCGTCGCGCGCCCTGGCGGCGGCGTTTTTCGACTCGAACAAAGTGCTCGGGCGGTTGCTCGACGACGTTGGCGTGGCGGCCTGAGTCTCGGGCCGCGTACAGAGGAGATGACCGTGGATACGTTCCCGCAAGACGCCGGTGCCGACTCCGACCTCGATGCGCTGATGATGCGCGTCCGTGAGGCGGCGATGACCGGTAGCGCCGCCATCGTCGCGCCGCCAGAGCCGGCGGCGCCGACCGCCGACCCGACCGGCAGCGACTTCGACCTGATGCGCCTGGTCGAGGCGCAAGCCGAATGGAACGAGCACACCAGGAAGGCGATCGCCGCAGTGGTGAGCTCGCTGCGGACGCTGCGGGACGACTGGGCAGACGCGCATGCCCGCATGTGCCACGAGCTGGAGCAACTCGCGGCGCTTGTGGATCAGCTCCGTTCGGTCGATTCGCAGGGCACGCGCCGGAAAGCGGCACGGCGCCGGGTCTCGATCAAGCGCGGAACACGTCGGACCGGCAGCGTCAACGGTCGCCGGCCATGAAGGTTGCCGTCGTCACCGCGGCGATGACCTCCGGAGAACGGGGAGGCGCAGAGGCCTTCTACGACGGCCTGCTTGGAGGCCTGCGCTCGATTGGCGTCGAGGCGGAGCCGGTCAACGTTCGCGTCGACGAATCGAACTTCGAGGCGGTGATGGCGTCGTACACCCGATGCTACGACCTCGATCTGCGGCGCTACGACATGGTCATTTCGACCAAGGCGCCCACCTACATGGTTCGTCATCCTCGCCATGTCTCCTACCTGGTGCACACCCTTCGTGTCTTCTACGACCGGTTCGCCGGCGAATTCGGTGACGGAAACGAGACCCTGACGCGGCAGCGCGCGCTGATTCACTCGCTCGACAAGGCGGCGCTGCATCCGGACCGTGTGCGCCGGCATTTCACCATCGGTCACACGAATTATCGCCGCCTGATCGATGCCGATGCGTTCTGGAGCGGCATCCGCTACGAGGTGTTGCATCCTCCCGCCACCATCACCGGCTACAAGCCGCCGAGACCGGGCGCGTATTTCTTTCTTCCCGGCCGTCTCCACCGCTGGAAGCGCACCGATCTCGTGATCCGGGCGATGCAGCGCCTCGACCGCGACATCCCGCTCAAGATCGCCGGGACCGGCGAAGACGAAGCGCAGCTGCGCCGGTTGGCTGGTGACGATCGCCGCATCCAGTTTCTGGGCCGCGTCAGCGACGAACAGCTGGTCGATCTGTTTGCCGGGGCGCTGGCGGTGCCGTTCGTCCCGGTGCAGGAAGACTACGGCCTGGTGATGGTCGAAGCGTTCAACTCGCGAAAGCCGGTGGTGACGTGCCGGGATTCTGGGGAACCGGTGTACTTCGTGAAGGACGGCGTCAACGGCCTGGTGGTCGATCCGGATCCCGGCGCCCTGGCGCGCGCCTTTGCGTTCCTGGTCGATTCCCCAGAGCGGGCGGCAGAAATGGGCGACAACGGATTCCGCGCCGTCGCCGACATCCGGTGGGAATCGATCGCCTCGACGCTGGTCCAGTCGTGCAGCGACGCGACCGCATCGGCTTTGGCTCCGAAGCGCACCAGCAGAGTGGGTTCGGCCCCGGCCACCTCGGTCCGGTTGAACGTCGCGGTGCTCGACATGCAGCCGATCGAACCGGCCTACGGCGGCGGCCGGCTTCGGCTGCTCGGGCTGTATCACGCGTTGGGCTCGGATCTGCCGACCACCTACATCGGCACGTATGACTGGCCGGGCCCCGGCTACCGCGATCACCAGCTCACTCCCACGCTCAGGGAGATCGATGTCCCGCTCAGCGATTCACACTTCGCGTCGGCGGATCGCTGGCGTGATCTCGCGGGCGGCAAGACGCTGATCGACGCCTCGTTCCCCCTGCTGGCGCACGAGTCGCCCGAGTTCGTCGAGGCCGCGAAGGCCGCCGTCTGCAAGGCGGACGTCGTCGTGTTTTCCCATCCCTGGGTGTATCCATTGATCGGCGATGCGCTGGCTGAGCGTCAGCCGCTGGTGATCTACGACGCGCACAACGTCGAGAGCGTCCTGCGATACCGGCTGCTGGCTGACAGCGAGATTGGGCGACGCATCGTCCGGCATGGCGCGGCGGTCGAGCGTGAGCTGTGCCGGCGCGCCGACCTGGTGCTGGCGTGCTCGCACGAGGACCGCGAGCTGTTTCATCGCCTGTACGGGATCCCGTTCGGCAAGTGCCTGGTGATGCCGAACGGCACGTTCGTCGGCGACCCGCCCGACCCGTCGGCACGACGCGAAAAGAAGCGTCTTCTCGGCCTCGAGCACGGTCCGCTCGCGGTGTTTCTCGGCAGCCTGTATCCGCCGAATCAGGAAGCGGCGTCGTTCATCTGTCAGGCGCTCGCCCCGGCGTTCCCTGACGTCACGTTTGCGATCTGTGGCGGGGTTGGCGACGGAATCGACCGCGGTGCGCTCCGCAGCCAGGGCATCGGCAACGTGCACGTCACCGGCGTGATCGAGGACGCCGCCCGGCGTGACTACCTGGCGGCCGCCGATGTCGCCGTCAATCCGATGTTCTCGGGGTCGGGCACCAACATCAAGATGTTCGATTTCATGGCGGCGGGGCTGCCGGTGATCTCCACGCCGACCGGCGCCCGCGGCATCAACCTGTCGGGATCCGCGCTGCACATCTGCCCGCCGGCCGAGTTCGCCGGCGCGTTGCGGCGGATCCTGCGCGACGACGACTATGCGCGTGGCCTCGGCACGGCCGCTCGCCGGGTGGCGTCTGAGAGTTACTCGTGGGAACGCCTTTCTCCCCGCCTCGGACGGCTGCTGACGCGACACCGGTCGGCGCGGTCGGCGCGGCCCACGTTCAGCGTGATTGTTCCGAGCTACGAACGCCACGCCCATCTGCCCCGGCTGCTCGCCTGCCTCGCGCGGCAGACCTGCGCCGATTTCGAAGTGATTCTCATCGACCAGAGCGCGTCACGCTGGGCGGTGCCTGACGAGTTCTCCTCGCTCGACATCCTCTACGAGCACACCGACCTGAAGGGGACCAGCCGCGCGCGCAATCTTGGCGCGTGGCTGGCGCGGGGAGACATCCTCGCGTTCACCGACGACGATTGCCAGCCCGAGCCGGACTGGCTGAAGAACGGGTTGCACTACTTCGAGCACGCGCGTGTCGTTGGCGTGGAAGGGCTGATTGTCTCGGACCGCCTCAACGATCCGGACTACCGGGCCGTGACCAACGTCGGCTTCGAAGGGATCGGCTTCATGACCGCCAACCTGCTGCTCCGGCGCGACGTCTTCAACGCCATCGACGGGTTCGACGAGCAGTTCGACGCTCCCTTCCGCGAGGACACCGACCTTGGGTGGCGTGCCTGCACGCTCGGCGAGATCCCGTTCGGTCATGACGTGCGCGTGTTTCACCCGCCCCATGCGCGCAGCGTGGAGAGAGAGGCGCACTCGGCGCGCGTCCGCCTGTTCGAGAAGGACGCCCTGCTGCTGAAGAAGCATCCCGACCGGTACAAGGCGCTGTTCCTGATGGAGGGGCATTACCGCAACACCGCCGGCTTCTCCGAGCACTTCAGGCGCGGCTCGGTCAAGTACGGCGTCCCGATCGACGACTTCTATGCCGCGTTCCTGACCGCGCCGGCCCCGGACCCGCGGGCCCCGGAGACAACCCGATGACGCCCGGCTTCCTCGAGTCGTACTTCGGCGCGTTCCATCGCATCGAGGGGTGGTTCTCGCCCGACGCCGCGCTGATGTTCATGGCCTACAACGAGGTCATGGCCGCGCACGGGATAGCCGGCGACGTGCTGGAGATTGGCGTCCATCACGGCCTGTCGGCAGTTGCGTTGGGGGCGATGCGCGGCGACGGCGCCCGGCTCCTCGCCATCGATCTGTTCGAGCAGCTCCAGGATCAGAACGTCCCAGGATCGGGCAACGGCAACCACGCCCATTTCATGCAGAACATGGCCGACTTCTTCGGTGACACCGCGTTCGTGCAATGTATCGCGGCGCCATCGAACACGCTCGGTCCTGCCGATCTCGGCGAGGCGTTCTCCTTCTGTCACATCGATGGCGGTCACACCGCCAGGGAGACCTGCGAGGATCTCGACCTCTGCAGCCGCATCCTGCTTCCCGGCGGATTGGTAGCGCTCGACGATTACTTCAATCCCGCATTCCCCGGTGTCTGCGAGGGTGCGATCAAGTTCTGGCTGGGGCACGACGGCGTGCTGATTCCCATTGCCGCGGGCTTCAACAAGGTGCTGTTCCAGAAGGCGCCGGCGCCGTTCGACCTGCACCAGGCCTTCTCGCAGCGATTTCCCTACGTGCTGCACAAGACGACGACGTTGTGGGAAACGCCGATTCGTTCCTTTTCCTCGTTTGCCGCGTTCGTCGACACGCGGGCGTCGAGCCCACGGGGTCTGGTGCCGAACGGATCGTTTCGAGTCGATGCGGTGCTGACGCTCGATTCCGCCGAGATGACTGCCCCCGGCGGCGGCAGCATTCGTGTTCCTGTGCGCGTGGTCAACCGATCGACCATCCCGTTCGCAGCCGGCATCAGCGACGCGCCGTTCGGGCTGTCGTACCACCTGCTGTCGGGGGACGGACGCGACATGCAGTTCAACAACGCCCGCAGCTACTTCTGGCAGCCGCTGGCCCCGGACGAAGAGCGCATCGTCGACATGACCGTGGACGTCCCGGATGTGCAGGGCGATTACCAGGTTGAACCCGACATCGTCTGGGAAGGCATTACCTGGCTCAAGAACCGCGGTCTCGAGGCGCCTCGTCTCAGGCTGACGGTCACGTGAGCGGACGTAAAAGGACGAGCGATGGACGCCGGAAATCTACGGAACTGTTTCGACCGCATGGATGCGCTGCAAGGCTGGTTCTTCCAGGACGCCGCCCTGCTGTTCATGGCCTACAGCCAGCTGGTCGCCGACCAGGGAGTTCGGGGTAACACCCTGGAGATCGGCGTGTATCACGGCAAGTCGGCAACCGTCGTCGCGTCGCTGCGTGCCGAGTCGGGCACCTTTACGGCGATCGACGTGTTCGATGGTTTGCACGCCCGCGACGGGTCGTCGCATGCCGTCGGCCTCGAGGGCGCCTTTCTCGCGAACATGGCCACCTCGTTTCCTTCGCTGGGTTGGATGAAGCTGATCGCGGCGTCATCGTCGACGGTCAGCGCCGAGGCGCTCGGCCCGCAGTCCTTCTGTCACATCGACGGCCTCCACTCGGCGGAAGGGACCTTCAACGACATGCAGCTGTGCGCCGAGGTGGTGGTTCCCGGCGGCTTAGTCGCACTCGATGACTATTTCAATCCACGGTTCCCGGGCGTCTCGGAAGGGGCGTTGCTGTTCGAGCGGCTGCATCCCCGGGTCTTGACGCCGGTTGCGGTCGGGTTCAACAAGGTGATCTTCCAACGGGCCGCCGAGTCCGATCTCAACCAGCGGTTCGCGCGTCAATTCGATTTCATCCCGGCCAACGTCACGACGATGTGGGGCAGAAGCGTGGCGCTGTTCGAATCGGCCATCGTGCCGGGCGTGGATCTCGATCGCTCAACCCCACACCGGCTGGTCGCCCGGCCGGGATCCACGGTCGTCATGCGCGCAGCGATCGAGCCTGGTGTCGCCGCCGTGAGCGCGACCAGGGGGCAGGCGCTGACGATTCCGGTGCGGGTCGTGAATCGAACCACCGTCGACTTCGGATGGGGAATGGGCTTGTCGTACCACGTCTATTCGTCCGACGGACGGCTGATCGAGTTCAACAACCCGCGCAGCTACTTCGATCCAGTGATTGCTCCGGGGGCGGAACAACAGATCAACCTCGGCGTGGTCGCGCCCGAGGCCGAAGGTGCCTACACCCTGGAGCTCGACGTGGTGTGGGAAGGGATTACCTGGTTCAAGGACAAGGGCAATCCGACGAGCACCGTCAACCTGACGGTGAACTGAGCGGGACACCATGCAGCGCACGGGCCTCACGATCATCGTGTCCGGCATGATCGCCGCCGATCCATTCCAGGGCGGGGCGACGTGGGCGGTGCTGCAGTACGTGCTCGGCCTGCGGCAGCTGGGGCACGATGTCCACTTCATCGAACCGATCGCGGCGGACAAGCTGCAGCCGCGCGGCGCCAGCCTGCCGGGTTCGGCGAACGCCGCCTACTTCCGATCCGTCGTACGGCGCTTCGGGCTCGAAGCGCGTGCGGCGCTGGCGATTCAGGAAACCAGGGAGACATTCGGCGCGAGCCACGACGCCCTGCGCGCGCTTGCGGCGCGCAGCGATCTGCTGATCAACATCTCCGGGATGCTCACCGATCCGGCGCTCACCGAGCCGATCCCGGTTCGCGTCTACCTTGACCTCGATCCCGGTTTCAATCAGCTCTGGTATGCGGCCGAGGGCATCGACGTCGGCTTCGACGGTCATACCCACTTCGTGACCATCGGGCCGGCAATCGGCGGTCGCGACTGTGCGATCCCGACCTGTGGCCGCAACTGGATTGCGACGCGTCAACCGGTGGTCATGAGTGAGTGGCCGCCGGCGCCGGCCGCCGCCGATCACCCGTTTACCACCGTGGCGAACTGGCGCGGCTACGGGTCGATCACCCACAACGGCGTGTTCTACGGCCAGAAGGCCCACGCCTGGCGCGAATTCATCGGGCTTCCGGTCAAGAGCCGCGAGCACTTTCGCGTCGCGCTCGCGATTCATCCCGGCGAAGAGCGGGATCTGGCGCGCCTGTCGGCAAACCACTGGGAGCTGATCGACCCCGAGCTCGTCGCCAACACGCCCGACCGCTACCGCGCGTTCGTGCAGCAATCGAAAGCCGAAATCGGCGTGGCCAAGAGCGGGTACGCGGCGGCCCGCTGCGGCTGGTTCAGCGACCGCAGCGCCTGTTATCTGGCGTCGGGCCGGCCGGTGGTCGCACAGGAGACCGGGTTCAGTCGCTTCCTGCCCACCGGGGAGGGACTGTTCGCGTTCGAGACGGAAGATGACGCGCTGGCGGGAATCGAGGCGATCGCGCGCGACTATCCCCGTCAGTCACGCGCAGCGCGCGCGCTCGCCGAGGAGTACTTTGCCGCCGACAAAGTGCTGCCGCCGCTGCTGGAGCGGATCGGGGTCGCCGTATGAGCGCCGAGCTTCGTTCGGTCCTGGGCGGCTGGTTCGCCCGCTGCGCGCAGGGCCGGCGGATCGTCGATGTCGAGAGCCGCCCGATGCCATATGCCTCGAGCTTCGCCGTCGCAGAGGTCGACGTGCGGTTCGAGGACGGCAGCAGCCTCGATCTGGTGTGGAAAGACACAGGCGAGGCGGCGCTGCTGCCAGAGGCGCGGCGTATCAGACCTGCGGGTCTCTACGACCCGCGGCGCGAGATCGCGACCTACGAATGGATTCTCGCGCCGTTCGGCGTCAGCGCCCCACGTCTGTACGGCCGCGTGATCGATCCGCTGCGCGGCCGCTTTTGGCTCTTCCTCGAACGGGTCAATGGTTCGCCGCTGACCGAGATCGGCGATTTCGAGGTCTGGCAGGAGGTCTGCCGCTGGCTGGCGCGGATGCACGCTCGGGCCGCCGCCGATCCGGAGCTGATGCGCGCGACTGCCAGCGTGCCGCTGGTGCGGTACGACCGCGCGTTCGTCCGACACTGGCTCGAGCGCGCGCGGCACAGGCCACAGGACGCGTCGGAATCGATGTCGCGGCGCAGACGGTTTGCCTCGCTGGCATCGCGATACGAGACGGTCGTCGAGCAGATCGCCGCCCAACCTCAGGGTTTCGTCCACGGGGAGTTCTTCGCGCCCAATGTGCTGGTCGAAGACGCGGGCGGCATCGTGCGCGTGCGGCCGATCGACTGGGAGCTGGCCGGCATCGGTCCGCTGTTCACGGATCTGGCGGCGCTCACCGCCGGAGCGTGGACCACCGAGCAGCGAAC
>Ga0134127_10003629_pt1 | contig 11109 bp, 15 predicted proteins | sample KB31753_FD_96459 | JGI IMG/M metagenome (GOLD analysis project Ga0134127, IMG submission 96459) | Terrestrial soil microbial communities with excess Nitrogen fertilizer from Kellogg Biological Station, Michigan, USA - KB3-175-3 | ecosystem: Environmental > Terrestrial > Soil > Unclassified ...
CCAATTACCTCGGAGGTAATGAAGTGCGCGCTGCAGGCCGTCGCGGGGCTGGGGCCCCGCCGGCCGAGGCGCGCCCATAGATAATGACGGCGCGGTCACGCCGGTCGCGGCGTCTGCCTGACGCCGACGAACTGCAGCACCGCGAAGATCAGCACGACCGCGGCGATCAGAGCCACGAGGCCGGTGCCGATCGGGCTGAGGACGCCGACCTCGATGAGGGCGACGCTGCCGACGACCCAGCCGAGATCCAGGACGATCGCCGCCCACGCCGCGGCGTCCGGGATGGGCTGCCGCCGGGCGGTCCAGAAGAGCCCCGCGGCATACAGCAGGAGACCTCCGCCGACCACGGCGAGGAGCGCGGGCGTCGAGACCCCCAGGAGTTCCGCGAGCGTGCCGGGAGCGGCCAGGAGAACGAGACCGCAAAGAACCGTCGAGACTCCGTTGATGACGAGCGTCGAGCGAAGCAACATGATCGCACCTCCTGGCGGCCACATTGCGATCCGAGCACGCGAGTCGCAATTACCCCGGAGGTAATTGTCATCCGGGCGGCCACGAAGGATGATGCGAAGCGGAGGGAGCTCATGGACAAGGGCGCCGTCATCAACGAGAGCCTGAAGGGGACGCTGGGCGAGCTGCTGGGCATGCGGTTCGTCGAGACGGCGCCCGAGCGCGTGGTCGCCGAGCTGACGATCCGCGACGAGCTGCGCACGGTGGGCGGCGCGCTGCACGGCGGGACGCTGATGGCGTTCGCCGATACGGTGGGCGCGGCGGCGACGGTTCTCAATCTTCCGCCGGGCGCCGGCACGACCACGCTCGAGTCGAAGACCAACTTCTTCGCGGCCGGCCGCTCCGGGGTGGTGCGCGCGGAGGCGACCCCGCTGCACCGGGGCAAGCGCACGCAGGTGTGGCAGACGCGGGTCACCGACGAGTCGGGGCGTCTCCTCTCCCTGACGACGCAGACCCAGATGGTGCTCATGTGAAGATCGCCTTCGCAGGAGTCTTCGCGGGCCACGTCGCCGACCGGGTCAGGACGCGCCTGCGCATCCCGTGCGAGGTGACGCTGGCCGACGACCGCGACATCGTGGCGCGGCTCGGTGACGTGGACGTGCTGGTGAGCATGGCCTTCACCCGCGAGATGGCGGCGGCCGCTCCACGCCTGCGCCTGGTGCAGGTACCGGGCGCGGGCCTCGATCGCATCGATCGGAGCGCGCTCGCCCCGGGCACCGCGCTGGCCAACGCCTATGGCCACGACGTCGGCATCGCGGAATACGTGCTTGGCGCGATGCTCGCGATCAGCCGGAGCTTCTGCCGGATCGACGCCGACCTGCGCCGCGGCCGGTGGGACAGCGTGTGGTCGGGCGCGGCGGTGCCGCTCTGGCCGGAGCTGGCCGGCAAGACGTTGGGCATCCTGGGCTACGGTCGCATCGGGCAGGCGGTCGCGCGGCGGGCGCTCGCCTTCGACATGGAGGTGCTGGGGATCCGGCGCGACGCCGCGCGACCCGATCCCCACCGCCTCGCGTTCCTCCGCGGCCCGGCCGCGCTCGACGAGGTGCTCGCGCGCGCCGACTACGTCGCGATCACGCTCGCGCTGACCCCGGACACGCGTGGACTGATCGGGGCGCGGGAGCTCGCCCGGATGAAGGCCACCGCGGTGCTGATCAACGTGGCGCGCGGCGAGGTGGTGGACGAGGACGCCCTCTACGACGCGCTCCATCGCGGCACCATCGCGGGGGCCGCCCTCGACGTCTGGTACCGCTACCCGACCGGCGACGTCCCGACCGAACCGGGACATCGCCCGTTCCACGCGCTGCCCAACGTGCTGATGACGCCGCACGTGTCGGGATGGACGGAGGGCATGATGGACGCGCGGGCCGGCGTCATCGCCGAGAACATCCACCGCGCGGCCCGCGGCGAGGCGCCGCTGAACCACATCCGGTAAGCCGGACCCGGAAACTCTTACCGCTCGATCCGGTTTGCTCGTCACGAGCCACGGAGCCGCGCGCACTTAGCGGGGCGGCATGCGCCTTGCGTCAGTCGAGATCCGGAGGGCCTTCCATGAACGCGACGCGAAAGGTGCGAGTCAATCTCGCCAACGAGCAGGAGCTTCTCGAGCTGCCCGGACTGGGCGAGGCGGGAGCCGCGGCGATCGTGCGGTTCCGGTCCGAGCACGGTCCCATCAAGGACGCCCGCCAGCTCGGCGCGATCCTGCGCGGCCACCCGCACGTGGACGCGATGAAGGAGCACGCCGACTTCGCGCCGGCGGAGGCCACCGCGCCCGAGGCGCCCGGCGCGTAGGGCCGGCTCAGGCCTCGCCGAGCAGGCGCGCGACCGACCGCCGAAGCTCCGGCACGTCGAACGGCTTCGCGACCACCGGGGTGCCCGCCTCGCGCAGGAACGGCACGAACTCGGCCGCGTTGGTGAAGCCCGACATGAAGAGGAGGGCGGGCCGCGGGGCGGGCCGCTCCTGGATCGCCCGGTAGATCTGGATCCCGTCGACCTCGGGCATCCGGAGATCGGACACGACCAGATCGTAGGAATGGGCGGCGAGACGATCGAGGGCCGCGCGCCCGCCATCGGCCCCGTCGATCTGTCGGTCGGGGGCGGCCAGCAGCACCTCGACCAGCTCGCGCACGTCGGGCTCGTCGTCCACGACGAGAATACGGGCCATGGGAAGAGGATGCTACCATGACCGCCCGTGACCACCAGGATCAATCGTGCCGCGATCGAGCGAGCGTATGGCCTGATCGCGCCCTACCTCCGCGTGACGCCGGTGGTGGAGACGAACGGGGCCGACTTCGGGCTAACCACCGTTCCGCTCGTCTTCAAGCTCGAGCTGTTCCAGCACGCGGGCTCCTTCAAGACCCGCGGCGCCTTCACCAACCTGCTCACCCGGACGATCCCGGCCGCCGGGGTGGTGGCGGCTTCCGGCGGCAATCACGGCGCCGCGGTGGCCTACGCGGCGATGCGCCTCGGCGTGAAGGCGCGCATCTTCGTGCCCACCGTGTCCTCGCCGGCCAAGATCGCGCGCATCCAGAGCTACGGGGCCGACCTCGTGGTGACCGGCGATCGCTACGCCGACGCGCTCGCGGCGAGCCAGGAGTGGACCGCCGGGTCGGGCGCGCTGCCCGTGCACGCCTTCGACCAGGAGGAGACCCTGCTCGGCCAGGGCACGCTCGCGCTGGAGCTCGACCGCCAGGCGCCGGGTCTCGACACCCTGCTGGTCGCGGTGGGCGGGGGCGGCCTCATCGGGGGGATCGCGGCGTGGTGCGGCGGGCGGCCGCGGGTGATCGGCGTCGAGCCCGCGGACGCGCCCACGCTCAGCCGGGCGCTCGAGGCCGGCAAGCCGGTGGACGCCCCCGCGGGCGGGATCGCGGCGGACTCGCTGGCGCCGCGCCGGGTCGGCGAGCTGATGTTCCCGATCGCGCGGGCCCACGTCACCCGCGTTCTCCTGGTGAGCGACGCGGCCATCCGCCTGGCGCAGGACGCGCTCTGGGACACGCTCCGGGTGGTGGCCGAGCCCGGCGGCGCCGCCGCCTTCTCGGCGCTCTCGAGCGGAGCCTACGCGCCCGAGCCGGGGGAGCGGGTCGGGGTAGTGGTTAGCGGAGGCAACACCACTGCGGTAGACTTCGGCCGATGAGCGAGAAGACCCCGTCGCGGCAGGAGTCGCTCACCCGGGCCCTGGAGTTCCTGGCCGCGGGGGAGTGGCAGCGCGCCCACGAGATCGTGCAGGAGGACAAGTCGGAGCTGGCCGCGTGGCTGCACGGCATCGTGCACACGCTGGAGGGCGATCTCGACAACGCGCGCTACTGGTACCGCCGCACCACCCGCGAGTTCCCGGGCCCGGCCGCGGTGCAGCGGGAGATCGCGGCCGCGCGCCTAGCGCTCGCCGAGGAACAGCGCGCGTAGCCGCGCCTTCTGCACCTTGTCACCGTGCGGGCCCGGCGTGCGGGGGACGTCGGCCACCACGCGCACGTGGCGCGGCACCTTGAACGAGGCGATGCGACCCCGGCAGTGGGCGATGACCTCCTCCTCGGTGACGCTCGCTCCCGGCCGTGGGATCACGTAGGCCACCGCCGCCTCGTTGGTGCGCGGGTCGGGCACCCCGATGACGAAGGCCTGCAGCACCTTCGGGTGCGTCTGCAGGTAGTCCTCGATCTCGCCGGGCGCCACCATGAAGTGGCTGATGCGCAGCACCTCGCGGAGCCGCCCGATGAAGACGACGCGCCCGGCGCCGTCGCGCACCGCCAGGTCGCCGGTCTTGAACCAGCCGTCGGGGGTGAACGCCTTCGCGGTCTCCTCCGGCTTCTCGTAGTAGCCCCGGGTCACCAGCCGGCCGCGCAGCCACAGCTCGCCTTCCTGGTCCGCAGGCTGGTCCCGCCCGGTCTCCGGGTCCACCACGCGCGCCTCGATGCCGTCGGCGGGCCAGATCCCGGCGCGCGCGCGGCTCTCGAGCGGCTCGTCGAGGTCGTGCACCAGCGCCATCGCGTTGACCTCGGTCATGCCGTAGGGCTGGAACGCCCGGCGCACGCCGAGCCGCTCCACCACCGCCTCGAAGAGGCCCTGCACGCCGCCGCCGGTGGCCGCGAAGCCGCCGGTCCGCAGACGCGAGCGATCGCGCCGCGCGAGGTCCGGGTGCTCGAGCATCGGGATCGCCATCGCGTCCACCCCGTTCCACACCGTCACGCGCTCGGTCTCCATGAGGCGGAGCGCCACCGCGGGCTCGAAGGTCTCCATCAGGATCAGGGCGGCGCCGTGGCTGAGCGCGGCGAGCGGGACGCAGAGCCCGCCCCACGTGCCGGAGAGCGGCAGGGCGTGGAGCACCCGATCGTCCGGGGTCAGGCGCATGACCTCGCCGCACCACCAGCCGTGCGGCACGCAGTTGCGATGGGTGATCACCGCGCCCTTCGGGAACGAGGTCGTGCCCGACGTGTAGAGAATGGTGAACGGATCGTCGGGTCCGACCGGCTCGGCGGCGTCGCCGAGCGCGCCCGCCCCCTCGGGCGCGCTTCCGTCGTCCTGCACGTCACGCAGGCGCAGGCACCCCGGGTAGGGATCGTCGGCGTCCACGATCACGCGACGGAGCCGCGGGAAGTCCTCCACCAGGAGCTCGCCCGGCACGGATTCGGCGAGGGCCGGGAGCACCTCGCCGAGGGTCTCCAGGTAGTCCACCGGTCCCGAGTGATCGGCGCAGAGGAGCGTGGTCGCGTCCGACTGGCGCAGGATGTAGCGCAGCTCGTGGGCCTTGTAGCGCGTGTTCAGCGCCACCACCACCGCGCCGATCATCGCGCAGCCGTACTGGGCGAAGAGCCACTCGGGCCGCGCGGGCAGCCAGAGCGCGACCTTGTCGTCCTTCTTGACGCCCAGGGCGAGCAGCCCGCAGGCGATCCGCTGCGCCTCGCGAAGGAGCTGGGCGTACGTGATGCGCCGGTCCGGCGCGACGATAGCCTCGCGCTCGCCCGCGCGAGCGGCCATCGTCGCGAGCATGCCGCCCGCGGTCTCGTGCAGGAAGGGATTGCCATCGCCGGGTGGCAGCATGGTCACATGCTAGCGCTTTACTCCGGGCGCGAGATGTGGAAGATGGAGACTGATGAAGTGCCAGGACGTGCGGCGCACGCTGCCCCTTTTCGTCGACGGGCAGCTCGCCCTCACCGAGTGGGCCATCATCCAGGGGCACCTGCCCGAGTGCGCCGAGTGCCGGAAGGAGGTCGACCGGCTGCGCGCGGTGGCGGGCGTGCGGGCCCGGGCCACCCACCTCCGTGCGACCGTGATGACCGGGGCGGCGATGGCGGTCATCCTGGCAGCGGCGGTGGCGGGGGGGTACCTCGTCTACCAGGGAGGGTTCCCCGACTTCCCCTCCTGGAGCACGCCGGCCGCCCCGCGAGCCGTCGTGCCGGCCGCGCCGGCTCCCGAGCCGTCGGCTCCCGTCGCGCCGATCCCGGCCCCGCGGTCCTCGCCGCCGCCTCCCGCCCGCGCCAAGGGGACTGCGGAGGCGACCGCGCCGCTCGCGCCGGCCCCCCGCGCGGCGCGCCCGCCCGCCACCGCCCCGGCGCCAGCCGAGGACCGGATGCCCTCGCAGGCGAACGCGGTGCCGGCGCCGAGCGCTCCGCCGGGCGCGGAGGCGATGCCGACGCAGGGATCCGCCCGCCGCCCCTGAGCCGGCGCGCGCGAGCGGGCGGACCTCCGAGCTAGGTGCGCTCGGAGTGGGTCTTGAGGTACTTGCCGACCGCTTCCAGCAGCAGCCCGAGCGCTTCCTTCTCGGTGCGCCCGGTCACGCTCACGTCCGGGTAGGAGACCGCGGTGGCCCGGAAGATCCCGCCCTCTTCCTGGATCATCTCGACCTCGATCCTCATGCCGCGCCTCCCCGCGAGGTGCGCGCCCGTTCGGCCAGGAAGAGGTAACGGGACAGGCTGAAGAAGTACTCGCCCCGCGCGGCCTGGCTGCGCACGTCGTCGGCCCAGCCGGCGGCCTCCTCCTCGCCGACCCCGCCCCGGCTGGCCACGAACCGCGCGACCACGTCGATCATGCCAGGGCTGTAGGTCTGCTCGCTCAACTCGACGTTGACGACCGGGATCATCGTCACGGTCCGGAGCGAGAACCCGCTCCGGCGCAGGAGCTCGGGCAGACGCGCGGGCAGGTGGGGGTGCGCGAATCGCTGCTCCCAGGCTTTCAGAATTCGGGCGGTGCGCTCGCGGTCGCTCGCGTGCCAGACGCAGGACTCCCAGTCGGTGTCGAGCACGGCCAACCGGCCGCCGGGCTTGAGCACGCGGTAGGCCTCGGCGAGTCCGCGCTCCACGTCGGCCATGTACTCGTAGACCTGCATGGCGGTCACGAAGTCGAAGCTGCCCGAGGGGGCGGGCACCGCTTCGGGATCGGCCTGCCGGAACTCGGTGCGGCCGGTGACCGCGTCGTGCCGGGCCCTCTCCTCGCAGGCGATGATCATGTCCGGCACCGCGTCCACGCCCATGATCCGACCGGTGGGGCCCACGTCGCGGGCCAGCTCGCACGAGAGGAGGCCGAACCCGCAGCCGACGTCGAGCCCGCGCTCGCCGGTGCGGGGCGCGACGATCGCGCGGATGCGCGCGCGCTGCTCCGACACATCGGGGGTGGAGCGCGCAGGGTCCAGGAGGGCGGGGCTGGCGATCGTCACGCCGGAACGCTAACAGCGCCTGGCCCCCCCGTCAAGGTGGGGTCAGGTCTTGCATTCCGACATTTCTACTCGGTCGCCAGATCTCGGCACTCCGGAATGTCGGAATGCAAGACCTGACCCCGATCTAGGCGCGGGGCTTCTGCGCGAGGACCTGGAGGACGACCTGGCGCATGTCGGCCAGGTTGAAGGGCTTCTCGAGCGCGGGCGCGCCGGTCTCGGAGAGAAAGGCGGCGTACTCCTCGATGCCGGTGTTGGCGCTCATGAAGATGAAGCGGGGCGGGTCGTCGGGATAGCGCGCGCGGATCGCGCGGTAGAGCTCCGGCCCCTCGAGGTTCGGCATGCGGAGATCCGTGACGACGAGGTCGTAGCGGTGCTCCTCGGCCCGCTGGCGGCCCTCGGCCCCGTCCACCGCGCTGTCCACCTCGTGGCCGTCGCGCTTCAGGACCTCCATCAGCACGTCACGCAGGTTGTCCTCGTCGTCCACGACGAGGATACGGTGCCGCGCCACGCTAGCTCCGCGCGTCGAGAATGGCCTGGGCGATCAGCCGCGCGCCTTCGTAGCAGCGCTCGGGGGACTCGAAGCTGAAGGCCAGCCGGATGTGGCGCTCGCCGCCCCCGTTGGGGAAGAAGGACGTGCCCGCGGTGTACTGCACGCGGGCCTTGACCGCGCGGTCGAACAGCTTCGCGGTGTCGGTGCCGGTGGGCAGCTTGATCCAGATGAAGAACCCGCCCTCGGGCTTGCTGATCTCGACGTCGGTGTCGCGCAGCTTCTCCCACAGCCCGCGCAGCATCGCGTCGCGCTTGGCGCGGTACACGTTGACGAGCAGGGCCACGTGCGGGGCCAGGTTGTCGCGGAGGAAGTAGGTGGCCACGCGCGAGGCGAAGGGGTTGACGCCGCCCCCGAAGAGGAAGCCCTGGAAGGCGGGGATCATCTCCTTGGGCGCGCAGAGCCAGCCGAGACGGAAGCCCGCGCCCAGGATCTTGGACACGGTGCCCGCGCGCATCACCCGGCCGCCGCCGTCGAGCGCGTAGAGCGAGGGCAGGTGCTCGCCCTCGAAGCGGAGCTCGCCGTAGGCGTCGTCCTCCAGGATGAGCGTGTCGTGCTCGTGCGCGAGGTCGATCAGCTCCCGCCGGCGGCGCAGGGACAGCGAGGGCCCCGACGGGTTCTGGAAGTTGACGATCGTGTAGATGAGCTTGCACCGGCGGCCCTGCTTCCGGAGGGTGGCCAGGTGCTCCCGTGCCACGTCCACCACCATCCCGTCCTGGTCCACCGGCACGTCGAGCACCTGCGGGCCGTGGCGGCGGATGGTCTGGAGCGTGCCGGAGAACGTGGGGGCCTCGGACAGGATCACGTCGCCCGGGTCCACGAGAGCGCTGAAGGCGAGCGAGAGCGCGTGGCCGGAGCCGTTCGAGATGATGATGTTGTCGGGGCCGACCTTGAGCCCCTCGAAGAGGCCGTACTTGTGGCACACCAGCTCGCGCAGGCCGCGGTACCCCTGCGCCTCGCCGTAGGTGAGCGCCTCCGCCCCCTCGGCCCGGATCATCCGGGCGGTGGCGTCGATGAGGCCGTCGTACGGGAAGGACGCGGGATCCGGCAAGCCGCCCCCGAACTCGTAGAGCGCGTTGGTCACCGGACGCCCGGCGGGCGGCGCGCCCCAGCCGATGCGGGCACGGGTGGACAGCAGGTCGGCGAAGGAGTCGGGCGCGGTGGTCATCGGATGGCTCTCAGCGTTTCCTGGGCGGTGGGGAATAGATCGGGAGCACCTTGACGAACGATTGCATAGTACGGCGATTTTAGCCGATTTCGGATCGGGCTGCCCAGTTCGCGGCCCATTTGTCCGCCGGCTTTGAGTTATCCTGTAGGAGCGGGGACTCCGGGAGGCCTCATGAGGCTATCGAGACGCGTATTCCTCAAATCGGGACTGGGCGGGGCGGGTGGCTGGCTCGCGGCCGCGAGCGCTCCGGGGCGGGCGGCCGCGGCGGACGAGTCGCACGCGCCGCTGGAGATCGCCAATCCCGACGTACGCGAGCGCCTGGTGATCGTCAACGCCGACGACCTCGGCCTGTCCGACGAGATCGACCGCGGCATCTTCGAGGCCCACGATCGCGGCATCGTGACGAGCGCGAGCCTCCTGGTGGACGGCCCGCACGCGGCCGACGCCATCCGGCTCGCCCGCCAGCGCCCGAACCTCGGGCTGGGCATTCACGTGGCGTTCGACGACCGCGGGAAGTGGCTCATCAACGTACAGGACCCGCGCGTCGTCCAGCGGGAGGTCGCGCGACAGCTCGACGCCTTCGCGCGGATGACCGGCGGTTCGCCCACCCACATCGACTCGCACCATCACGCCCACCGGCTCTTCAACGTGGCGCGCCACTTCATCGAAGCGGGCGAGCGCCTCGGGGTGCCGGTGCGCGGCTTCTCGGAGGTGTTCTTCGTGGGACGCTTCTGGGGGCAGCCCGAATTCGGCCGTACCGACATGACCAAGATCAGCGTGGACTACCTGCTCGCGACCCTCCGGTCCCTCGGCCCCGGGGTCTCGGAGGTGTCCTGCCATCCCGGCCACGTCGAGACCCGCCCCGATGCCCAGTACAACCGGGAGCGGGAAGTGGAGCTGCGCTCCCTCTGCGACGCGCAGGTGCGCGCCGCGATCGCGGAGGAGGGCATCCGCCTGATCAGCTTCCGCGAGTACGCGCGGATCTCGGCTAGGCCACGATCTTCTTGTCGCGGAGCGTCTTGATGTCGCCCGCGGGGATCCCGAGCTCGCCCAGCACCTGATCGGTGTGCTCGCCCGAGTGCGGGGCGGCGCTCCGGATCGTCCCCGGGGTGGCGGAGAGCTTGATGGGCTGGCCGAACTGCTTCACGGTGCCGTGCACCGGGTGGCGCATCTCCACGATCATGTCGCGGGCCTGCACCTGCGGGTCGGCGACGACCTCCTCCGGCTCGTAGACCTTCCCCACGCAGACGTCTGCCTTCACCAGGAAGTCGTACCACTCGTCCCGGGTGCGCGTGCGGATGATGGCCTCGATCTCCTCGCGCGCGGCCACCTCTTCCGCGTTGGCCGCCCGCACGAACTGGTCGGCCTTCCGCGCGAACTTCACCATGTCCGGCCGGTTGATCGCCTTGCAGAAGTTCTCCCAGAGCCAGGGCTCGGTGCAGCCGATGGTGAGGTACTTGCCGTCCTTGGTGTCGTAGACCGCGTAGTAGGGGTAGGACCCGCCCAGGAAGCCCTCGCCGCGCTTCGGGGCCAAGCCGTCGCTCCAGAAGAAGCGCATGTTGGGCGTGGCCGCGAGCAGGGCGAGCGAGGTGTCGAGGTAGGAGACGTCCACGTGCTGGCCGCGGCCAGTCCGCTCCCGCGCGAAGAGCGCCATCATGATGCCGAGCGCGCCGTGCATGCTGGCCCCGCCGTAGTCGGCCACCAGGTTGAGCGGGAAGATCGGCTTGCGGCCGGGCTCCCCGATGAGGTTGAGCACCCCGGCGAGCGAGAGGTAGTTGCCGTCGTGGGCCGGGTAGTCCTTGTAGGGTCCGTTGTGGCCGAAGCCGGAGAGCGAGCAGTAGACGAGGCGCGGGTTGGTGGCGGAGAGCGTCTCGTAGTCGCCGCCCAGCCGCTTCATGACGCCGGGCCGGAACCCTTCGACGATCACGTCGGCGGCGGCCGCGAGCTTCCGGAAGATGGCCTGGCCCTCGGACGCCTTCATGTTGAGCGCGAGCGAGCGCTTGTTGCGGTTCACGTAGGCGAACGCGGCGCGGCGCTTGGTGGCCGCGTCCTCGGGCTCGTCGGGCGGCGTCTCGATCTTCAGCACGTCTGCGCCCATGTCGGCCAGGAACATGCCGGGCATCTCGGCGGGGGGGACGCGCGCCATCTCCAGCACCTTGATTCCGTCCAGCACTCCCATGGGGGTCTCCTTACCGGGAGGCGTCGGGCGCCTTGACGGCCTTGTCGCAGAACGCGGGGTCGTGGCTC
>Ga0134127_10003631_pt1 | contig 11106 bp, 8 predicted proteins | sample KB31753_FD_96459 | JGI IMG/M metagenome (GOLD analysis project Ga0134127, IMG submission 96459) | Terrestrial soil microbial communities with excess Nitrogen fertilizer from Kellogg Biological Station, Michigan, USA - KB3-175-3 | ecosystem: Environmental > Terrestrial > Soil > Unclassified ...
GACCTCTCGATGACCTATACCGCGGTGGGACCCACCGTGCATCTCGCCGCGCGGATGGAGCAGATGGCCAAACCGGGCTCCATCCTCGCCACCGCGGAGACGGTGGCTCTGGGAGGGGGACGCGTGGCCACGCGCTCGCTCGGGTTCATCCCGGTGCGGGGCCTCCACACGCCGGTGGAGGTGCACGAGGTCACGGGGGCCGTCACCGCGGGGTCCCGCGCGGACGCCGCGGCCACGCGCGGGCTCTCCCCCTTCGTGGGCCGCGAGGCGGAGCGCGACACGCTCCTGTCCGCGCTCGACGCCGCCGCGGGCGGGGCCGGCCCGGTGGTGGCGGTGGTGGGCGAGGCGGGCGTGGGCAAGTCGCGCCTCGTCCGCGAGTTCGCCCGGCTCGCGCGCGCCCGGGGCGCCCTGGTGCTGGAGACGGCCACCGTCTCCTACGGCCGGGCGGTCGGGCATCGCGCCGGCATCGAGCTCAATCGGCGCTTCTTCCAGATCGAGCGCGACGACGACGACGCGGTGGCGCGGGAGAAGATCGCCACCGGCATGCGGGCGGTGGACCGCGGCCTCGAGGACGGCATCGTCGCCGTGCAGTGGCTGCTGGGCGTCGCGCCTCCGGCGAGCCCGTTTCTCGCCCTGGATGCGCGCTCTCGCCGGCACCGGGCGGTGGAGGTGCTGGTCCGCCTCGTGGAGAGCCTGTGCCGGCTCCAGCCGGTGGTGCTGGTGTTCGAGGACCTCCAGTGGCTGGACTCCGAGGGCGCGGAAGCGCTCGACTACATGGCCACGCACATGCCGGCGCGCGCGCTGCTCGTGGTCACCTACCGGCCCGAGCACGACGACCGGTGGGGCCGCGTGCCGGGATATGCGCGGCTGCGGCTCGAGCCGCTGGCGCCCGCGGCGGCGCAGGCGCTGCTCGACTCGCTCCTCGGCGCCGCCGAGGAGACCGGCCCCATCGCCCGGCTCGTGGCCGAGCGCGGCCGGGGCAACCCCCTCTTCCTCGAGGAATGCGTGCGAAGCCTCGTGGACTCGGGCGTCCTCGCGGGCGAGCGCGGCGCCTATCGCGTGGCGCGGCCGGCGGCGACGCTCGAGGTGCCCGCCAGCGTGCGCGCGGTGCTCGCCGCGCGCATCGACCGCCTGCCCGCAGAGCAGAAGCGGCTCCTCCAGGCGGCGTCGGTGGTGGGCGAGGAGGTGCCGGCGCCGCTGCTCGAGGCCATCGTGGACCTGCCCGCCGAGCGGGTGCGCGGGGGACTCGACGAGCTGCGCGGCGCCGAGCTGCTCGCCGAGGTCACCCTCTTTCCCGACCCGGTCTACGCCTTCCGCCACGCGCTCGCCCATGATGTGGCGTATGCGAGCCTGCTCCACGAGGGCCGGCGCGCGCTGCACGGGCGCATCGCGGAGACCATCGAGCGGCTGCATGCGGGGCGGCTGGACGATCAGGTCGAGCGCCTCGCCCACCACGCCTTCGCGGGGGAGCAGTGGACGCGCGCGGTTCAATACGGCCGCGAGGCCGGGCTGCGCGCCCTCGCGCGTCTGTCGTGTCCGGAGGCGGTGGAGCGGCTCGAGCGCACGCTGGACGCGCTCGGCCATCTCCCCGCCACGGACGAGACGCGGCGGCTCGCGGTCGATCTGCGCTTCAACCTGGGGGCGGCGCTGGTCCCGATGGGCGCGCATGCGCGGGCTCTCGGCGTCCTGCGGGAAGCGGAGGCGCTCGCGGGCGCGCAGGGGGATGAGCGGCGGCTGGCGCGGGCGCTGTCCTATCAGAGCAATATGAGCTGGGAGATCGGCGACACCGAGGCCGCCAGCGAGGCGGGCCAGCGGGCCCTCGACATCGCCGAGCGTGTCGAGGATCTCACCCTTCAGGTGGTGGGCAATTTCAGCCTGGGCGGCGCCACGCGCTCGCTCGGCGACTATCCCCGCGCGGTGGACCTCCTGCGCCGGAACGTGGCCCTAGTCCAGGGGGACCTGCGCTACGAGACCTTCGGCCTCGCCGGGCTGGCGTCGGTGATGTCGCGCAGCCATCTCGCGTGGAGCCTGGCCGAGCTGGGCGAGTTCGACGAGGCCATCGAGCGCGCGGAGGAGGGGGTACGCCTGGCGGAGGCGGCGGGCCACGTGTACAGCCTGGCCTATGCCTGTCTCGGCCTGGGCGGCACGCTGCTGCGCCGCGGCCGGCTCGGCGCCGCGCAAGGCGTGCTCGAGCGCGGCCTCGCCCTCTGCGCCGACGTGCCGGTGCTGTTTCCGCCCTTCGCCGGTGATCTGGCCCTCGTGCGCGCGCTGGGCGGCCGCGCGGCGGAGGCGGTGACGCTGGCGACCCAGGGCGTGACGCGCGCGGAGCGCATGGGGCGGCTCGGGCGCCTGTCCCTCATCGCGACGCACCTGGGTGAGGTGCACGTGCTGGCCGGGCAGCTCACCGAGGCGGCCGAGCAAGGCCGGCGCGCGCTCGCGCTCTCGCGGTCCCAGAAGGAGCGCGGCAACCAGGTGTATGCGCTGCGGCTGCTGGGCGTGGTGGCGAGCGAGCGGCAGCCGGTGGATCTGGGCGGCGCGTCCCGGCACTATGAAGAGGCGCTGGCGCTGGCGACGGCGCTGGGCATGCGGCCTCTCCTCGCGCGCTGCCGGCTGGGGCTGGGGCGACTGGCGCGGCGGGCGGGTGAGTTCGGGGTCGCCCGGCGGCACCTCGACGCGGCGGCGGCGCTCCTGCACGAGATGGGGATGACCTACTGGCTGGAGCGGGTGGATCTCGACCGGATCAGCCCCCCCGCCGGCGCCGCCTCCTAGGGTCCCGGGGGTCCGCTCCGAGGTGATACCATTCCGGCCATGAACGGCGTGATCACGAGCATGGCGGAGGCCGCCCGACTCGTCGGGGACGGGGACCGCGTCGTCTATGTCGGCTACATGCGGATGGAGCCGGTGGCGTTCTTCCACGAGCTCCTGCGTCAGCGCCGGCGGGACCTCCGGCTCGTGCTCGCTCCCAGCTCGGGCTGGGTGGCCGACATGATGATCGGCGCCGGCGCGCTGGCCGACATCGAGTTCTCGAGCCTGTCCTTCATGGAATACGGCTTCGCCCCCAACTTCCGGCGCAAGGCGGAGGCGGGGAGCCTCCGCTACCTCGAGCATTCCTGACCCGCCTTGATGAGCGCACTCCAGGCTGGAGTGATGAACGTCCCCTTCGTGCCGGTGCGCGGGCTCCTGTGCACGGACTACATGAAGGTGCGGCCCGACTTCCGCGTCCTCGCCAATCCCTATGATCCGCGTGAAGAGATCGCGCTGGTCCCGGCCATCGCGCCCGACGTCGCCGTCTTCCACGGTATCCGCGGCGATCGCCACGGCAACGTGATCACCAGCGGGGTGCTGGACGCCAAGCTCATCGCGCAGGCCTCGCGGCGCGCGGTGGCCACGGTGGAGGAGATCTCGGAGGGCGATCTCACGCGCGAGCCTCACACCGGCGTGCTCGTCCCCGGCATCCACGTGTCCGCGGTGGTGCACGCTCCACGCGGCGCGCATCCCACCGCCTTCGAGGGCAAATATCCAGTGGACGCCGACCACGTCCGTGAATACGTCAAGGCCGCCGAGAGCGACGCCGCCTTTGCCGCCTGGCTGGAGCGCTACGTGTACGGGGTGCCCGACCACGCGGCGTACCTCGAGCGCGTCGGCCTCGCCGCCGCCGCGGCCCGCTGACCCGGGCGCGCGCATGGCCCCCGCCGCCGAGGAGCCCACCCGCGCCGAGGTGATGGCGGTCGCCATCGCGCGGCGCCTGCGCGACGGCGAGACCATCGCGGTGGGGTCGGTGTCGCCCATCCCCGCCGGCGCCTGCCTCCTCGCCAAGCGGCTCCACGCCCCCGGGGCGCGCCTCATCCTCCTCGGCAGCCGCGCCCACTTTCCCTTCAACGGCGGCGTGCAGGAGTTCTACAACTACGCGGTGCGGGGGCGGCTCGACGTCTTCTTCGCCAGCGGCGCGCAGATCGACGGCCACGGCAACTTCAACCTCAGCGTGATCGGGGACTACGACCGGCCCACCGTCCGGCTCCCGGGCGGGCGCGCCAACGGCATCCTCTCCTTCGTGGCCAAGCGCCTCATCCTCTTCCGCACCGAGCATAGCCGCCGCGTCTTCGTGCCCAAGGTGGACTTCATCACCTCGCCCGGCACCACGCCGGAGGGCATCTACCGGATCGGCGGGCTCCATGCGGTGGTGACCGACCTCTGCGTGTTCGAGTTCGATCGCGCCAGGGGCCGCCTCGAGCTGGGCACGGTGCATCCGGGGGTGACGCTCGCGGACGTGGAGAGCCGGACCGGCTTTCCCCTGCACGCGCCCTCGCCCGTCCCCGCCTCGCCGACCCCCACCGCGGAGGAGCTGGCGCTGCTGCGCGGGCCCGTGCGCGAGGAGCTCGGAACCTTCTACCCGGAGTTCGTCAAGCAGCAGTCTTGACGTGAGCCTCGGAAATGCGCCATAAGTATCCGGTTGCCCCGGATCACCCATTCTGAGCCGCACAGGGAGAATTCGCACATGAGCCAGCTTCGCGCATTGACCCGCAGCGCCATCGGGGCGGTCCTGCCGCTTGCCCTCCTGGCCCTGCTCGTGGCCTCACTCGTCCCCGACGCCGCGCTCGCGCAAGCCCCGGCGCCGGCGGCGGCGGCCGCCCCCGCGTCTCACGGCGGCGGCGAGGCCAATATCAAGATCCCGGACCTCTCACAGGCCCAGTTCCTGGGAGTGGGCGGCCGGACGCTCCTCACCGGCGGCCTGGGCGTCTGCGTGCTCGGCCTCCTCTTCGGCCTCGTCATCTATGCCCAGCTCAAGAGTCTCCCCGTGCATCGGTCCATGCTGGAGATCTCCGAGCTGATCTACGAGACCTGCAAGACGTACCTGATCACCCAGGGCAAGTTCATCCTGCTCCTGGAGGCCTTCATCGGCGTGATCATCGTCCTGTACTTCGGCCTCCTGCTGCACTTCGAGGCCAGCAAGGTCGTCATCATCCTCCTCTTCAGCCTCGTGGGCATCGCGGGCTCCTACGGGGTGGCGTGGTTCGGCATCCGCATCAACACCTTCGCGAACTCCCGCACCGCCTTCGCCAGCCTGGAGGGGAAGCCCTATCCCGTCTACGCCATCCCGCTCAAGGCGGGCATGAGCATCGGGATGCTGCTCATCTCGGTCGAGCTCTTCCTCATGCTCTGCATCCTCCTCTACATCCCCGGCGACTACGCGGGCTCGTGCTTCATCGGGTTCGCCATCGGCGAGTCGCTGGGCGCGGCCGCGCTCCGGATCGCGGGCGGGATCTTCACCAAGATCGCCGACATCGGCTCCGACCTGATGAAGATCGTCTTCAATATCAAGGAGGACGACGCGCGGAACCCCGGTGTCATCGCCGACTGCACCGGCGACAATGCGGGCGATTCGGTGGGCCCCAGCGCCGACGGCTTCGAGACCTACGGGGTGACGGGGGTGGCCCTCATCTCCTTCATCATCCTCGCGGTGAAGGAGCCCGCGGTGCAGGTGCAGCTCCTGGTGTGGATCTTCGTCATGCGCGTGCTCATGATCGTGGCCTCCGGCGCCTCCTACCTGATCAACGAGGCGGTGGCGAAGGGGCGCTACGGCAACGCGACCAAGATGAACTTCGAGAAGCCGCTCACCAATCTGGTGTGGCTCACCTCGTTCGTGTCGGTGGGCATGACCTATCTGGCCTCGTACCTGCTCATTCCCGGCCTCGGCGACGGCACCCTCTGGTGGAAGCTCTCCACCGTCATCACCTGCGGCACGCTCGCTGGCGCCATCATCCCGGAGCTGGTCAAGATCTTCACCTCCACCGAGTCGGGCCACGTGAAGGAAGTGGTGATCTCGGCGCGCGAAGGCGGCGCCTCCCTCAACATCCTCTCCGGCCTCGTGGCGGGTAACTTCAGCGCCTACTGGCTCGGCATGGTGATCGTGGTGCTGATGGGGGTGGCCTACCTGGTGAGCACCATGGGCTTCGCGGCCCTCATGCTGGCGCCGGCGGTGTTCGCCTTCGGCCTGGTGGCCTTTGGCTTCCTCGGCATGGGACCGGTGACCATCGCCGTGGATTCGTACGGCCCGGTGACCGACAATGCGCAGTCCGTCTTCGAGCTGTCGGTGATCGAGACCATTCCCGGCATCAAGGGCGCGCTCAAGAAGGAGTACGGCTTCGACGTGAACTTCGAGGCGGCCAAGCATCTCCTCGAGGAGAATGACGGCGCCGGCAACACCTTCAAGGCCACCGCCAAGCCGGTGCTCATCGGTACCGCGGTGGTGGGCGCCACCACCATGATCTTCTCCATCATCGTGGTGCTCACCCACGGCCTCACCCAGAACCTGGACAAGCTCTCGCTCCTCCACCCGCCCTTCCTGCTGGGGCTCATCACCGGCGGCGCCGTCATCTACTGGTTCACCGGCGCCTCCACCCAGGCCGTCACCACCGGCGCGTACCGGGCGGTGGAGTTCATCAAGGCCAATATCAAGCTGGAGGGGTCCACCAAGGCCTCGGTGGCCGACAGCAAGAAGGTGGTGGAGATCTGCACGCAGTACGCCCAGAAGGGCATGTTCAACATCTTCCTCACCGTGTTCTTCTCGACTTTGGCCTTCGCGTTCCTCGAGCCGTACTTCTTCATCGGCTATCTCATCTCCATCGCGCTCTTCGGCCTCTACCAGGCCATCTTCATGGCTAATGCGGGCGGCGCGTGGGACAACGCGAAGAAGATCGTGGAGGTGGAGTTGAAGGAGAAGGGCAGCGCGCTTCACGCCGCCTGCGTGGTGGGCGATACCGTTGGCGATCCCTTCAAGGACACCTCGTCGGTGGCGATGAATCCGGTGATCAAGTTCACCACCCTCTTCGGCCTCCTGGCGGTGGAGCTGGCCGTCACCCTCACCGCCACCCAGGGCAGCGGGCTGTCCCACTTCCTCGCCCTGGTGTTCTTCGTCATGTCCATGGTCTTCGTCTGGCGGTCCTTCTACGCCATGCGCATCAAGGTGGGCGGAGCCTAGCTCCGCTCGCCCGCTTCCTCGCCCCGCGCCATCCCTCTCCCCGCCGGGGGAGAGGGCGGGGTCTAGAGGCGCGCCCCGCCGCTTCCCATGATCCTCAGCGTCCTCGACCAGTCTCCGATCCGGAGCGGCGGGACCGCGGCCCAGGCCATCCAGGAGACGCTGCAGCTCGCCGAGCTGGCGGACCGCCTCGGCTATCACCGGTACTGGCTGGCCGAGCATCACAGCAGCGGCGGGCTGGCCGGCTCGGCGCCCGAGGTCCTCATCGGCCAGGTTGCCTCCCGGACCTCGCGCATCCGCGTGGGCTCGGGCGGCGTCATGCTCAGCCACTACAGCGCCCTCAAGGTGGCGGAGAACTTCCGCGTGCTGGAGGCGCTGTTCCCCGGCCGCATCGACCTCGGCATCGGCCGCGCGCCCGGCAGCGACCAGCGCACCGCGCGGGCGCTGCGCCAGGGCCCGGGAGCGCTGGGGCTGGAGCACTTCCCTCAGCAGCTCGCCGACCTCATCGCGTTCCTCCATGACGAGCTGCCGCCCGATCATCCCTTCACCGGCGTCCGCGCCATGCCGGCGGGTCCCACCGCGCCGCCGCTGTGGATCCTCGGCTCGAGCGGCGAGGGCGCCCTGCTGGCCGCGCATTTCGGGACCGCGTTTTCCTACGCGCATTTCATCAATGCCGAGGGCGGCACCGAGGCGGCGCGAGCCTACCGGGAGAGCTTCCGGCCTTCGCCGCGCCTGGCTGCGCCGCAGGCCAGCGTGGCCGCCTTCGTGATCTGCGCGGACACCGAGGAGCAGGCCGAGCGCCTGGCCCGCTGCCGGGATCTCTTCATCACGCGGCTGTACACGGGCCGGTTCGGGCCCTTCCCCTCGGTGGAGGAAGCGGCCGCCTACGAGTTCAGCCCGCCGGAGCTGGCCATCGTGGCCAATGCGCGCGCGCGCACGGTGGCAGGCACGCCGGACCGGGTGAAGGCGCACCTCGAGGCGCTCGCCGCGGGCTATGGTGTGGACGAGGTGGTCGTCGTCACCATCGCCCACGAGCTCAAGGCGCGCCTGCGCTCCTACGAGCTGCTGGCGGAGGTGTTCGGCCTCTTCTGATGGCCGTTGAGCCGCACCGCCTCGCCCAGCGCCACCGCGAGGTTGCGGCGCGCGGCCACCAGGCTCGGGTGCACCTCCAGGCAGCGGCGGAAAAGCTCGGCCGCCTCCCGATGCTGGCCCAGCGCCATGTGGCAGAGCCCCTGGCCGGACAGCGCGCCGAAGTGGCGCGGCTTGCGGGTGATGGTCTCGACGCAGTCGGCGATGGCGCCCGCGAAGTCCTCGCTCAGATAGCGCACCGTGGCCCTTTTGTTCCAGCCCTCCGCGAAGTCCGGCGCGATCTCGATCACGTGGGCGAAGAGCTCCTCGGCGCGGGGGAAATCCTGCCGCTCCATGGCCGCCACGCCGTCGCGCAGGAGCCGGTCCACCTCGGGGCGGCCGGAATGGGTCCACGTCTCCCACAGCGCGGCCTCGGCGCGCGCGACCCGCGCGGGATCGTCACCGAGCAGCTCGCGGTACGCCTCGTCTTCGTTCACGGGGTCTTCTCTTTCAGCAGCGCGCGCAGGGCGGTGAGGGCTTCCCCGGCGAGGCCGGTCACGCGGGCCCGGCCCCGCGCGCCCGCGGCGAGATCGTGGGCCGCGCCCTCGGCCACCACGAGCGCGGTGGGGGCGGACAGGCTCTGCCGCGCCGTCTCCAGCTCGGAAACCGTGGCGAAGGGATCGCGCGTGCCGTGGACGAATACCACCGGGATGGTCAGCGCGGGGAAATGCGCGGTGCGGAGCTCGCGCGGCCGCTCCGGCGGGTGCAGCGGATAGGAGAGGAGCAGCAGCGCGTCGGCGAGCCCGGGGACCTCCGCCGCCAGCATGGAGGCCTGGCGGCCACCGTAGGAGTGGCCGCCCAGCACGAGGGGTCCGGGGGCGAGCGCGCGAAGCGCGGTCACGGCATTGCGCAGTCCCGCGCGGTCGCGCCCGGCCCGCCCGCGCGCGGGCGGCCCGGTAGGCCGCTCCTGGCGAAAGGGGAGATCGCAGCGCAGCACCGTCCAGCCCGCGTCGGCGAAGGCGGCGGCCATCTCGACGAGCACCGGCGCCTCGGCATTGCCCCCGGCGCCGTGGGCGAGCACGAGGCCGTCGCCGTGAGCATCGGCCGGGCGATGCAGCCAGCCGCGCACCGGCGGACCGGGCAGGGCAGGGTCGTCGAAGCGCGTGACGGAGGGCACGGGCCCCGATCTTGCCCCCACCCGGCGAGTCAGGCAAGATGGTTCCGCCGGACCAATAGCCTCGAGGAGGATCCTTCCATGGCAGATGCCGTCATCGTCTCGACCGCGCGCACCCCGATCGGCCGCGCCTACCGCGGCGCCTTCAACAATACCCACGGCGCCACCCTCGCCGGCCACGTGATCGCCACCGCCGTCCAGCGCGCGGGTATCGAGCCCGGCGAAGTGGAAGACGTGATCCTCGGCTGCGCGCTCCCCGAGGGCGCCACCGGCCAGAACATCGCGCGCCAGGCCGCGCTGCGCGCCGGCCTGCCGGTGACCACCGGCGGGGTGACGGTGAACCGCTTCTGCTCCTCGGGCATGCAGGCCATCGCGATGGCCGCCCAGCGCGTCATCGTGGACCGGGTGCCCATCATGGCCGCCGGCGGCGTGGAGTCCATCAGCCTCGTGCAGAACGAGCACTTCAACAACTTCCGCATCCACGAGCCGTGGCTGGACGAGCACAAGCCCGAGGTGTACATGCCGATGATCGAGACCGCGGAGGTGGTGGCCAATCGCTACTACATCACCCGCGAGGTCCAGGACGCGTACGCGCTGTCCAGCCAGCAGCGTACCGCCGCCGGGCAGAAGGCGGGGCGCTTCGAGGCCGAGATCGTCCCCCTCAAGACGAAGAAGATGGTCCAGGACAAGACCACCGGCGAGACGCGCGAGGAGGAGGTCACCCTCAAGCAGGACGAGGGCAATCGCCCGGACACCACGCTGGCCGGCCTGGCCGCGCTCAAGCCGGTGATGGGCGAGAAGGGCTTCATCACCGCGGGCAATGCGAGCCAGCTCTCCGACGGCGCCTCCGCCTGCATCGTCATGGACGCCAAGCTCGCCGAGAAGCGCAACCTCAAGCCGCTCGGCATCTTCCGCGGCTACACGGTGGCCGCCTGCGAGCCGGACGAGATGGGCATCGGCCCCGTGTTCGCGGTGCCGCGCCTCCTGGAGCGCTTCGGGCTCAAGATGGACCAGATCGATCTCTGGGAGCTGAACGAGGCCTTCGCGGTGCAGGTGGTGTATTGCCGCGACCGGCTCGGCATTCCCGACGAGCGGCTCAACGTGGACGGCGGCGCCATCTCCATCGGCCACCCGTACGGCATGTCGGGGGCGCGGATGGTCGGCCACGCCCTCATCGAGGGCAAGCGCCGCGGCGCCAGGTACGTCGTCTGCACCATGTGCATCGGCGGCGGGATGGGGGCGGCGGGGCTGTTCGAGGTCGCCTGATGCACGTCGGCCTCGCGGCGGTCTTCCAGAACCCCGGCCAGGCGCGCAGCGACTTCGAGGTCTACCAGGGCGAGCTGCGCCTGGCCGACCTCGCCGAGCCGCTGGGCTTCGAGTCGGTGTGGGGCGTCGAGCATCACTTCACCGACTACACCATGTGCCCCGACGTGCTGCAGTTCCTCACCTACATGGCGGGGCGGACCGAGCGCATCCAGCTCGGCTCCATGGTGGTGGTGTTGCCCTGGCACGATCCCATGCGCGTGGCGGAGGAGATTGCCATGCTCGACAACATGTCGGGCGGGCGCCTGATCCTGGGGCTGGGCCGCGGCGCGGGCAAGGTGGAGTTCGACGGGTTCCGGCAGTCCATGGACGAGTCGCGCCCGCGCTTCGTGGAGAGCGCCCAGATGTTGCTGCGCGGGCTCGAGACGGGCTTCTGCGAGTACGACGGCACCTATGTGAAGCAGCCGCGCGCGGCCATCCGGCCCGCGCCCTTCAAGTCCTTCCGCGGCCGCACTTACGCGGCGGCGGTGTCGCCGGAGTCGGCGCGCATCATGGCCGAGCTGGGGGTGGGCATCCTGATCATCCCGCAGAAGCCCTGGCCCGAGGTGGCGAAGGAGCTGGACGA
>Ga0134127_10003632_pt1 | contig 11106 bp, 9 predicted proteins | sample KB31753_FD_96459 | JGI IMG/M metagenome (GOLD analysis project Ga0134127, IMG submission 96459) | Terrestrial soil microbial communities with excess Nitrogen fertilizer from Kellogg Biological Station, Michigan, USA - KB3-175-3 | ecosystem: Environmental > Terrestrial > Soil > Unclassified ...
CTTCGACGCCGTACACCTGGTCGTCGTGGTCGAAGTCCTCATAGGCGCGCGTAAAGGCAGTGTGATCGGCGAATCGGACGCCATATGCAGGCAGAAAACGCCCCGCGCGAATCCCGAATCCCTCATCGCGCTGGTAGCCAACCCAGTGTTCGTAGGAGATGAACCGCACGTCCTCACCGTGCGCCGCGGGCTCACGGCCGGCAGTCGCGTAGGCCGTCCATCCGTTTTTCTGCACAGCGCCGATCAGGTCGAGATTCATCAGCAGGTTCTGATCCTGGTGGCCGCCCGGAAAGCCGACGCGCAGGTGCGAGGGACGCATCTCCAGACCGAGGTGGACGGGACCAAGCGCGTTGCCCAGCGCGCCATAGAGAAAGGCCTGCTCACCGTGCGGATCGTCTTCGTCACCGGCGGCCGGGGCGGCGCCGTTGCCACCGGTGGTGGAAAGTTCACGGTGCGACAGCAAGCGTCCGTACGGCGTCAGCAACCCGCCACCCGCCGGCGAATAGTGGCATGCGGTACAGCGCGTGTACTGCTTGGCGAGAAACATCGGCTCGGCGGACGCAGACGCAGCAGCACCGACGATCACCAGCGCGAGCCAGAGAACTTTCCAGCGAACGGTAGTTGTCATGATTGTGTAGCGGTGAAGGTCACGGACACCTGCACCGTGTCTTTGACGCCGACGCCAAGGTAGCGGGGCTTGTCGATGTTGTAGTCGGGAAGGTTGAGAGGAAACGACGCGCGCACACGCCATCCGGTCCCGGCCTGGCGAATTTCCACAGGCCCCGTCACGCTTTTCTTCACGCCATGCAGCATCAGCGATCCGGTAAACGATCCCTTTCCTGCCGGTGCGTCGGCATTGACTCCCTGCAGCACGACGTCGGAAAGAACCGCCTGATCGTAACCGGCGCCCTTGTCGACCTCGAGGTATTTCTCCCTCAGATGGTCGTTGCGAAGGTCGATCCCCGTATCGACGGTGCGGAGATCGACGGCGAGACTGCCCGCCAAGGCCGACGGCCCGCCCGCACCCGCTGTGAGCGTCCCGGTAAGCGCCGACGTCTTGGCGTCGAAGCTTCCGCCGACGGTCATTGGACACTTGACGCTGACTTCGCCCTGGCCGACGCGCCACGAGCCACTTGCTGCCGATGTGACGGCGACCCACGACGAGACACACAGCACGATGCGTAGTGAGGTGCGAAGGTTGTACTTCATATCGAGATCGTCAGTACGTTGTTGGAGAATTGCGTCGCAAACGTCCGCAGCGGCGCGTTCGCCGGACCGTTGATGACGCGCCCCGTGGTCGTGAACTTCGACCCGTGGCACGGGCATACGTAGTTTGTGTTGTCAAAGCCGGTGATCGTGCACGCTTCGTGTGTGCACGTGGAGGTCAGCGCCGCAAACGTCTCCTGCGCGGTGCGGGAGACGAGAAACGACCCTCCGGAGCTGCGAACCATCGCCGCTCCGCCGACCGCGGCGAGCGGTGAGGTCGAGTCGATCTGCACGACCACGGTATTGCCGCTCACGCTGCCATTGATCACTGAAAGCTGCGGCACGTTGCTCGGACCCGAGCCGCCGCCTCCGCATGCGCCGATGATCGAGCCAACCGCCAGATATGACGCCGCCTGGCACACGTGAAGACAGAAATTTCGTCGGCCAATTTCCTTTGCGTCGAACATTGTTGGAACCGCTCCAGCGCTGGCACGCAGAGCTGAACAAGATCCGGGACGTCGTCAGCAAGAGATATGCCCGCAGAAAACGCGCGCGAAACCAATGCGTGTCTTTGCTTCCGGACAGCAGCAGTGCCCCAAGGTGTTCCCCCATCATTACGCGGCAGGAAATCTCTTACGTGAATCCGCGCGCGACCGAACGTCACGGCTATTATTTTTGATTTGATGAATACGGCGCTTGGGTATGTTCTGGTGTTCGTCGGTGGTGGTCTCGGCGCGGCGGCGCGTCACTGGGTGAATCGGATGATGCTCGCGCTGGTCGGGCCCAACTATCCGGCAGGGACGCTCATCGTCAACATCACAGGCTCGATGGCGATGGGGATGCTCGCTGCATGGTTCGCGTTTCGCGGTGAAACGACGACGGCGCCAGAACGGCTGTTTCTGACGACTGGCGTACTTGGCGGGTTCACGACGTTTTCGGCGTTTGCGCTGGATACGCGTCTTCTGTGGGAGCGTCACGATGTCGTTGCGGCGCTTGTCTACGCCGGAGCATCCGTGGTCCTTTCGATTCTCGGCTTGATCGCCGGTATGTTTATCGTTCGGGTTCCGTTGTCGTAAGCGGCGGACCGGTCCGCGGCGGGAGGCGCCATGCGCGTTGCTACTGTGATGCTTCTTCTCATTGGCGGTGCTCTTGTCGGCGCGCAGCAGGCGCCGCAGCTGCCCCGGCCTTTCGCGACACCGTCGGCCACCAATGCGCCGCGCGTTGTCGACCCGCCGTCTGGTGCGATGCTGCACGTTCCACAGGGGTTCTCGGTGTCAACCTGGGCGAGCGGCTTCGAGATGCCGCGGTTCATGTTGCCTGCACCGGGAGGCGAAATCCTGCTGTCGGACAGCGGCGCGGGAATCGTCTACGCGTTCGCCGGCGGGAAGCCCGAGAGTAAGAAGCCGCTCGTCATGGGTTTGAATCGCCCCTACGGCCTCGCGATCTGGCAGAACTACCTGTACGTCGCCGAGACGAACCGCGTGAGGCGGTTTCCCTACGACGCGAAAGCGCTCACGGTCGGCGCAGGCCAGGAGATCCTCCAGGTCCCGGGAGGCGGCAACCACTGGACCCGCGCGATTGTGTTCGACCGCGCCGGTCAGAAGCTGTACGTCAGCGTCGGATCGTCGTCCAACATCACACCCGACGAGGAACGGCGTGCGGCGATCAACCGCTACAACCCTGACGGCAGCGGCCATGAGATCTTCGCGAGCGGCACGCGCAATCCGTCGAGCATCCATTGGTATCCCGGTAGCGACACGCTGTGGGTGACCGTGATTGAACGCGACGGGCTGGGCGACGACCTGCCGCCCGACTACTTCACGCACGTTCAGCCCGGCGGCTTCTACGGATGGCCGTGGGCCTTCTTCGGTCCGCATCCGGAGCCGCGCCACAACGGCCAGCACCCGGAACTGGTCCAGAGGACGATTACGCCAGACGTCGCGCTGCCCGCGCACAATTCACCGCTCGATTTTGCGTTCTATACGGGCACGCAATTTCCGGCCGAGTATCGCGGCGGCGCGTTCGTCACGCTTCACGGTACATGGAACCGCTCGCAGCGCGCCGGCTACAAAGTCGTCTACGTGCCGTTTCAGAACGGCAAACCGTCGGGACCGCCGAAGGATTTTCTGACTGGCTGGATGATTGGGCCGGCGAACAGGGATGTGTGGGGCCGACCGGTCGGCGTGATCACGCTGCCTGATGGCAGTCTCCTTGTTTCCGATGACGGAGGGAACAAGATCTGGCGCGTGTCGTACTCAGGTAGCAGGGGGCAGGCGGCAGGCAGCAGCAGGTAGCCCGCCACCTGCACCTAGCTCATCTCGTTCCGGATTTCGTCCAGCACCGACGGGAAACACTCGGGACAGATGCCGTGACTGAACTCGGCGTCTGAGTGGTCCGTCAGATAACCTTCCAGCTTCTGCCAGTACGTGTCATCGACGCGAATCTTCTTGCAGTACGCGCACATCGGCAGCAACCCACGAAGTTGTTTGACGCTGGCGAGCGCCTGTTCGAGCTCCGCCAATCGTCGCGCCATGCTCTCCTGCAGGGCGACCATGCGCAGGCCGACCTGCGCCCGCGCCTTGAGCTCCGCCGCCTTGAACGGCTTCACCACGTAGTCGTCCGCGCCCGCGTCAAGACCCGCAGTGATGTCGACGGTTTCCGACGCGCTGGTCACCATCACGATGTAGAGCGGCGGAAACGACGGCAGCAGCCGCGCCCGGCGGCACAACTCCATGCCGTCAATGCCGGGCATCTGGCGGTCGAGAATCAGCACCGTCGATTCCGTGCGCCGTTGGATCTGCCCCCACGCCGCGTGTCCGTCCTCGGCAACCTCTACGTCCGCGCCGCAGCCGGTCAGCGCGTGCATCGCCAGCCGGCGGCTAATGGCGTCGTCATCCGCGATGAGAATCTGCATGAATGTCCCTGAGTCAGCGCATGGTGAGCAGGGAGCGTGCCGGATCGATGGCGGGAATTCGTGCAGACTTGAGGCGTTCGTGCGAAGCCGGACGGTGACATGTGCGCTCGGTGCACGTCGATGTGCGGTGGGCGCACATTGGAAATCCCAAATCCCAAATCCCAAGCGCCAAATCGTTTGAGATGAGCCGCCTTGGGTACACCACGAAGGTCGTGGTTGAAATTCTTGGGATTTGGGATTTACTTGGCGGCGAAGAACGACGGCAGCGGCATGTCGCGCATCGTCCGCAGCCCTGGCGCGGCGGTCAAGACATGCGGAATCGCATTCACGGTGATCGATGCCGTCGCGATGTCCCCGTGGATGCCACCCTGCACCTTCGAGTAGAGACGCGGCGAGCCGTCGATCAGCACGGAGTCGAACGATTCGGGCGCACCAAGGTACGCGTCGAGCTGGAGCCGGATTTTCGGGTCGTCGCCCACGTAGCCAACGCCTTCCTGACTGATGCCGGCAACGTAGCCTGGATCCACAGCGAGCAGCTCGCTGTGCACTTCTTCTTCCGCAATCCACGGCCGGACATCATCCGTAATGCGGGTCAACGTCCAGCCCATCGCGTCGGCGATCATCTGGATCGATTCCGTGAAGCCAACGTGGCGCACGGCGCCCGTTTTCACCTGCTGCTCGAACTGCTCGCGCGTCAGACCGGCGCCGATCTTCTGCTGGAACGGAAGACGGCGGATGCGTGCGTCCTGCACGCGCCGCACCTCGATGCGGTTCACCTGCTCGCAGACGCTCGTCAGCGCAATGGGGAGTGCGTCCATGGCGAAGCCTGGATTGACACCCGTTCCGAGGACGGCAACCTTTGCTTTGCGCGCGATTTCATCGAGCCGCTTCGCGAGCCGGCGGTTTCGCGGCGCCGGATACGCCAGCTCCTCGGTCGTCGAGATGACGGGAAGGCGCAGCTTCAGCAGCTCCTCGAGCTGCGGCATCACGCTCTTCAGCGACGAGGACGTGCACAGTACCGCGATGTCGGGTTTGGTCGCCTTCGCAGTCTTCCGCACATCGTTGGCGACCTTCACCCGGATCGGACTGCCCAGCTCCGCCACATTGCCAACATCACGCCCAACCTTGCTGGGATCGATGTCGACGGCCCCAACGATGCGAAAGCCTTTGCGGGTTGCGAGCTGACGCGCAACCGCGGCGCCAATGGGTCCAAGACCGACCTGCATCACTCGAATCGTCATAGTCGCAAGTTCCCTAATGTAACATTCAGCCGTGCGTTCGACGTCCGCGCTGTCAGCGATCGCGACGGCATTCGTGCTGTCGGCCGCTCTCGACGGATCGCAGAAATTCGATCAGCCTGCTCAGGGCGCACGATCACCTCGCAACGCCAACTACGAGATCGACGTGCGGCTCGAGCCACGCGACCGCATGCTCCATGGCCGCGAGCGCATCCGCTGGCGCAACATCAGCGCGAATCCGACCGGCGAGCTGCAGTTCCATCTCTACTGGAACGCATGGCGGAACGCGGAGTCGACCTGGCTGCGCGAACGCCGCCTTGGCGGAAACACGACGACTCCGCGGCCGGATGCATGGGCGTCGACCGACATCAAGGCCCTTCGCGTCACGCTCGACCGAAGCTACGACCTGGCATCGAGCGTACGCTTTATCGCGCCTGACGATGGGAATACGGCGGACCGGACGGTGGCGGCTGTGTCGCTGCCGCAACCCATCGCTCCCAATGGATCGGTGGAGATCGACATCGAGTGGAGCGCCAGGATTCCACGGCCGTTCGCGCGCACGGGCTACATCGATGACTACTACTTCTTTGGCCAGTGGTTCCCGAAGATAGGGGTCCTCGAGGATGCGGGATGGAACACCCACCAGTTCCATTCAGGCACGGAGTTCTATTCCGACTACGGCGTGTACGACGTCCGCATGACCGTTCCGCGCGGTTACGTGGTCGGCGCCTCCGGCCGCCAAGTGAGCGTTACCGACAGCAGCAACGGCACCGTGATCCATCACTATCACGGCGAAGACATCCACGACTTCGCGTGGACGACAAGTCCTCAATTCGTCGTTCTCACCCGGACGTTCGAACATCCAACGCTGCCTCGGGTCCAGATGCGTCTGTTGCTTCGCCCGGACCACGCGGGTCAGGAGTCGCGACATTTCGACGCAGCCGCCGCGACGCTGAGGTACTACGGCGAGTGGTTCGGGCCATACCCATACGAGAACATCACGATCGTCGATCCGGCATTTCAAAGCGGGAGTGGAGGGATGGAGTATCCGACGCTCTTTACCGCCGGTACGCGCTGGATTGCACCGTCACCTGTGCTGACACCCGAGTCGGTCACCATTCACGAAGCGGGACACCAGTGGTGGTACGGCCTGGTTGGCAGCAACGAGTTCGAGCACGCGTGGATGGATGAGGGAATCAATCAGTTCTCCGAGGCGCGCGTCGATGAAACTGCCTTCGGCGCACAGAACTACCTCGCCCGTCGCTACTTCGGCGGTTTTCTCCCGTGGGCGTTCCGCGATATTCCGGTCAAGCGGCACGTGGACGAGGGCCTCGCCGGGTACCGCGCTCAGGCGGAATCGGATGCCGAAGCCACACCGTCGTTCCGCTACTGGCCGTCAACGGGGGGAAACATCACCTACTTCAAGACTGCGTTGTGGCTGCACACGCTCGAGAAATGGCTCGGATGGCCCACGCTGCAGCGTGCGATGTCGACGTACTTCGAGACCTGGAAATTCCGTCACCCCGGGCCCGACGATTTTTTTCACAGCCTGAGTGAAGCCGCAGGACGCGACCTGACGCCATTCTTCGATCAGGCCTATCGCGGATCGAACACGTTCGATTACGGCGTGCAGCTGCTGACGAGCACTCCTGCGGGCACCGGCCATTTCCGGACGACAGTCGTCGTTCGGCGGTTCGGGGAGGCAACATTTCCCGTGGACGTCCTGACGACGTTCAGTGACGGCTCGAAGAAAACGGAGCGATGGGATGGCCTCGAGCGCCGAAGCATTTACCGGTACGACACGACCGTCCGTGCCCGATCGGTGCAGGTCGATCCCAATCGCCTGCTCATGCTCGACGTCAACTACACCAACAACAGCCGTACGCTGCAGCCGCGCGCAGGTGAAGCCAGCCTGAAGTGGAGCCTCAAATGGATGGCGTGGCTGCAGGATGTGCTGGTGACCTACGCGTGGCTCGTCTAGTTGGTGGTTGGTGATTAGTGGTTGGTAGTTCGTGGCGTGACGGGTTGCGACGGATCGCGGCGGCTCCCGCGCTGACAGCCGGCGTCTACTTCATCACATTGCTTGCGGCGCTGCCGCTTGCGCTCTCTTTGCGCGAGGCGTTGCAGGACCATCTCGGCTCGAGCCTGGCCGCAGGCGACACGGCGGACGGCGTGAATTACGACTGGTGGCAGGAGTTCTCCAGTCAGGCAAGCGGCATCGGCACCACCTTCACGCCGACAATCATTGGGTTCGCCACCACGCTCGACAGCATCAGCGGCCTCCTCGACCGGCGGACGCTCATCACTCCAATCGCGTGGACGCTCGGCATCTACCTCGCGGCGTGGATGTTTGTCACCGGCGGCATTCTCGACCGCTACGCCCGAGGCCGCCGACTTGGGGCATTCGCGTTCTTTGCCGCCTGCGGCACCTTCTTTTTCCGGTTTATCCGCCTCGGCATGGCGGCTGGCCTGACCTACTGGTTTCTTTTCACCTACGTACACGATTGGCTCTTTGCGAGGTGGTATGTGAACGTCACCCGCGACGTTCCGGTCGAGCCAACGGTCTTCTATTGGCGTGTGCTGATGTACGCGATCTTCACCGCACTGGTCGCCGCGGCAACGCTCGCGTTCGACTACGCGAAGGTCCGCGCTGTCGTCGAAGACCGACGCAGCATGACCGGCGCCTTGATCGCGGCCCTCCGTTTCATCGTCCGCAATCCATCACGAGTCATCGGTCTGTATGCCATCAACGCCGCGTTGTTCCTGGCGGTCGTTGCCGTGTGGGCGCTGATCAATCAGGGCGCAGGCGGAGCAGGCGTCTGGATGTGGACCGGGGTCGCCGTGTCGCAGGGCTACATTCTGGCGCGGCTGGTCGTGAAGCTGCAGGTGCTCGCCTCGGAGACGGCGCTCTTCCAGCGATCGCTCGCCCATTGGGGATACATCGCGGCGCCCGCGGCGGTGCGCCCGGCGCCGCCGATTGTGGAGACTCTGTAGAGGTGCTTAGATGAACTCGATTACTCGGCGTGAGTTCGCGAGGAATTTCGGAGCCGCTGTTCTGGGAACCGCATTCGCACCCGCGATACGAGAGGGTTCGGCACAGCAGACGGCATCACAGCTGCGTGAAGCCGCGCGCACCGGAGACGACTTGTGCTTTCTCAGCGCGATCGAGCTCGCAGGCCTCATTCGGGCGAAGAAGCTGTCCGCGCGCGAAGTACTCGCCGCCCATCTGAACCAGATCCAGCGTATGAATCCGAAAGTGAACGCCATTGTCACGCTCGTCGCAGAGCGCGCGCAGGCCGATGCCGCCCGCGCCGACGAGGCACTGGCAAAGGGCGGCGCGCTCGGGCTCCTTCATGGTCTCCCTGTCGCTCATAAGGACCTCCACGACACAGCGGGTATCAGAACGACCTACGGGTCGCCGTTTTATGCGGACAACATTCCAACGCGCGACGCCCTCGTCGTGGCGCGGATTCGAGCAGCCGGCGCCATCACAGTCGGCAAGACGAACACACCTGAATTCGGTGCAGGCTCTCAAACGTTCAACACGGTGTTTGGCGCAACGCGAAACCCCTATGACACGACGAAGACCTGTGGAGGCAGCAGCGGCGGTGCGGCTGTCGCGCTCGCGTGCGGGATGATCCCGATTGCCGACGGTAGTGATCAGGGCGGGTCTCTTCGCAATCCGCCAGCGTTTTGCAATGTTGTTGGTCTGCGGCCGTCAGCTGGACGCGTGCCCAACGATTCGGGGTCATGGGTGCCGTTGTCGGTGCAGGGTCCGTTGGCGCGCTCGGTGAGCGACGTGGCGTTGCTCTTGAGCGTGATTGCCGGGCCCGACGCGCGCAGCCCATTAGCGATCATTGAGGACCCCAGTCGTTTCCGTGCGACGCTGGAACGCACGTTCAAAGGCGTTCGGATCGCCTGGTGGAAGGGGCTTGGTGGCATCCCATTCCAACAAGAGGTTCGCCGGATCGTGGATGGAAACCGACACGTGTTCGCAGATCTTGGCTGCGTGATCGAAGAGGCCGAGCCCGATTTCACGGGCGTCGATTTCGCGTTTCCCGCCCTTCGCTATAGTTCCAATCATCCCCAGTACGCGCCGTTGATCCGTCGGAAACCCGAATGGGTGAAGGACACGATCAAATTTGAAGTCTCAGAGGCGGAGAAGTTGAGCGGCGCCGATATCGGGCGTGCGCTGGCGAGGCACGCGCAGATGTACCAGCAAAGCCGCCAGTTCTTTGAGCGGTACGAATACTTCGTGTTGCCGGTTACGCAAGTGACGCCGTTCGATGTCACGACCGAGTACCCGCGAGAGATCGCCGGCACACCGATGTCGAGTTACATCGACTGGATGCGCGTCTGCTGGTATGTGACGTTCATGGGCAATCCAGCCATGTCCGTGCCCTGCGGCTTCACCGCAGACGGTTTACCGGTTGGACTGCAAATCGTCGGACGTCATCGCGCCGAACGGAGCGTGCTGCAGCTCGCGTACGCCTTTGAGCAGGCTACGCAGCATGGCAAACGCCGTCCCACTATCGTCAGCAGTTGACGGCGGCAAACGCGGCGGGCCATTAATGCGCAGGCGCCGCAACCCGTCCCGTTGGCCTTCGCATGATCAGAATCAGCGGCAGCAGTATCAGGAAGATTCCGCCGAGCAACCGGAACAGCCAGACGAAGGACACTATTGACGCCTGCTGCAGCAGCATGCCGTGCAGCGCCGCGTACGCGCGTTCGGTTGCCGTTACCGCGTCTGCGCCTCGCGCCATGAACCCTGCTTTGATCTGTGCGAGCAGCGTCTGCGTCTGGACGTCGTAGGCGGAGAGGTTCTCGCCCAGCACCGCGCCGACGGCCTGGCGCTGCCGCGTCAGCAGCGTGCCCGTCACGGCGATGCCGACACTGCCGCCGATGTTCCGCATCAGGTTGAAGAGACTGGTCGCGTTTCCCATTCGCTGCTGCGGAATCGCCTGCATCGTCGCGGTCGTCAGCGGCACGAACGTCAGCGCCATTCCGGTGCCCTGCAGGAGCTGGGGCCAGAAGATGTCCCAGTAGCCGGCGTTCAGGTTGAGCGAACCGAGCCAGACCAAGGTCATGCCTGCGACGAAGAAGCCAAGGGCGAGCAGTTTGCGAACGTCGACCTTGGCGGTGAGCATGCCGACAATCGGCATCATCACGAGCGACCCCATGCCACGCGGCGCCATCGCGATGCCGGCCTGCAACGCGGGATAGCCGAGCAATGTCTGCAGCATCACCGGCAAAAGGACCAGACTTCCGTACAACACGAAGCCGAGCATCGTCATCAGAAAGACACCCGTCGCATAGCTGCGCTCCTTGAAGACGCGCAGATCGATGATCGGATGGTCGGTCGTCAGCTCGTGATAGATGAGGGTCATCAGCGTCACCGCCGAGAGGATTGACAGGATCAAGATCGATCGGTTCGCGAACCAGTCGACTTCCTGACCCCGGTCGAGCACGTATTGCAGCGCGCCGATGCCGACGACCAGCATGCCGATGCCCCAGTAGTCGACCTTCTCGACGTCACGACGCAGGTATGGCGGATCGAAGATGAACAGGTTCGTCATGATGATCGACGCGATCCCAACCGGCAGGTTGATGTAGAACACCCACCGCCAGCTGTAGCTGTCGGTCAGCCAGCCGCCGACGACCGGACCGATGATCGGCGCCACGACGATACCAAGGCCCCAGAACCCCATCGCCTTGCCGCGTTCGTGCGGCTCGAACGATTCGAGGAGC
>Ga0134127_10003635_pt1 | contig 11104 bp, 8 predicted proteins | sample KB31753_FD_96459 | JGI IMG/M metagenome (GOLD analysis project Ga0134127, IMG submission 96459) | Terrestrial soil microbial communities with excess Nitrogen fertilizer from Kellogg Biological Station, Michigan, USA - KB3-175-3 | ecosystem: Environmental > Terrestrial > Soil > Unclassified ...
CGAGTTCTACATCCTGATCCTGCTCTCCTCGCTCGGCATGATGCTGATGGCCTCCGCGGGCGACCTGATCATCGTCTTCCTCGGGCTCGAGACGATGTCCCTCGCGCTCTACGTGCTCACCGGCTTCTTCCGCCACCGCCTCGAGGCGGGCGAGGCCTCGCTGAAGTACTTCCTGATGGGCGCCTTCGCCTCCGGCTTCTTCCTCTACGGCATCGCGCTCATCTTCGGGGCCACCGGGTCCACCAACCTCGACCGCATCGCCAACGCGGTGGCCGGGGGGGCGGGGCGCGACCCGATGCTCGCGATCGGCTTCGGCCTTCTGCTGGTGGGCTTCGGCTTCAAGATCTCCTCGGTGCCGTTCCACATGTGGGCGCCCGACGCCTACGAGGGTGCGCCCACCTCGATCACCGCGCTGATCGCCACCGGCTCCAAGGCGGCCGCCTTCGCCTCGCTGCTGCGCGTGCTGTTGACCTCCCTGCGGGGGGCGCCGCTCGACTGGCCGATGCTGATGTGGGGCATGGCCGCGGTCACCATGACGGTGGGCAACGTGGTGGCGCTGGCCCAGCAGAACCTCAAGCGCATGCTCGCCTACTCCTCGATCGCCCACGTGGGCTACATGCTGGTGGGGGTGGTGGCGGGGGGCTCGCTGGGCAACGGCGCCGTGCTCTTCTACCTGCTCGTGTACACCTTCACCACCGCGGGGGCCTTCGGGGCGGTACTGCTGCTCGAGCGCAACGGCCGCGAGGCGGTGCAGCTCGCGGACTACGGCGGGCTCGCCACGCGGCATCCGATGCTGGCGGTGGCCCTGTCGGTGTTCCTGCTGTCCCTGATCGGCATCCCGCCCACCGCCGGATTCGTGGGCAAGTTCTACCTCTTCGGCGCCGCGGTGAAGTCGGGCTACGTGTGGCTGGCCGTGATCGGCGTGCTGAACTCCGCGGTCGCCGCCTACTACTACCTGCGCCTGATCGTGTTCATGTACATGCGGGAGCCCGAGGGCGCGCCCACCGTGATGGCCCCGTCGCTCTCCGGCGCGCTGGCCCTGGTGGTGGCCCTCTGGGGCGTGGTGCAGCTCGGCGTCGCCCCCGGCCCCCTGTTCGACCTGGCCCAGGCCGCCGTCATCCCCCTTCTCCGTTGATCGCTCTCCCCTCAGGGGAGAGGGCAGGGTGAGGGGATGCGCCCCAAGCTGCCCTATCGCGGCTGGCTCTTCGACCTGGACGGCACCGTCTACCTGGGCGACCGCCTGATCCCCGGCGCGGCCGAGTGCCTGGCGGCCCTGCGCGCGGCCGGCCGGCGCATCGCGTTCCTCACCAACAAGCCGCTCCAGACCCGCACCGAGTACGCGGCCAAGCTCACGCGCCTCGGCGTGCCCGCCGCGCCCGACGACGTCATCAACTCCTCGCTGGTGCTCGCGCGCCACCTGCGCGACCGCGACCCCGGGGCGCCGGTCTTCGTGATCGGGGAGCCGCCGATGCGGGAGGAGATGCGCGCCCACGGCTTCGAGGTCCGGGACGACGAGCGCGTGCGCTGGGTGGTGATCGCGTTCGACCGCACCTTCGACTACGCCAAGCTCAACACCGCGCTGCAGGCGGTGAAGCAGGGCGCGCGGCTCATCGCCACCAATCCCGATCGCACGTGCCCGGTGGAGGGCGGCGAGATCCCGGACTGCGCGGGCATGATCGCGGCGGTGGAGGCGGTGACCGATCGGAAGGTGGAGACGATCGTGGGGAAACCATCTCCGATCATTCTGGAAGTTGCGCTCGCCGCCCTCGAGGTTCCCGCGGGCGAGGCGGTGATGGTCGGCGACCGCATCGACACCGACATCGTGATGGGCCGGCGGCTCGGGCTCGGCACCGTGCTCGTGCTGAGCGGCGTCACGCGCGCGGACGACCCCCGAATCGCCGCGATCGCTCCGGACCACGTGGTACGATCCATTCGAGACTTGGTGGAGTGAAACAGAGCGCGCCCGCGACTCGACTGGAAGGGCTTGACGGCGCCGCGCTGGACGCCGTGGTGATCGGCGGCGGCATGGCGGGGGCGGGAGTGGCGCGCGATCTGGCCCTGCGCGGCGCCTCGGTCGCGCTGTTCGAGAAGGGCGACTTCGCCTCCGGCACCTCGTCGAAGTCCTCCAAGCTCATCCACGGCGGCCTCCGCTACCTCGAGCTGGGCGACTTCAAGCTGGTCCGCGAGTCGCTGCGCGAGAAGAAGACGCTCGAGCGCCTCGCCCCGCACCTGGTCCGCCCGTTGCCGTTCCTGGTGCCGGTGTACCGTGGCGCCTCGCGCGGCCTCATCAAGGTCCGCCTGGGCATGTGGCTCTACGACCTGCTCACCCCGGGCAAGAACAGCGAGCGCTATCGCGTGCTCCGGCCCGAGGCCGCGCTCGCGATGGAGCCGAACGTGCAGGCCGAGGATCTGCGGGGGGCCGGCTACTACTTCGACGACCTCCTGCTCTTCCCGGAGCGGCTCTGCCTCGAGAACGTGCTCTCGGCCGCGCGCCACGGGGCCCGCGTCCTCAACTATTGCCAGGTCGAGGCGTTCATCCCGGGGGCCCGCGGGCTCGACGGGGTGCAGGTGCGCGATCTCCTCTCGGGCCAGGTGCAGGCGGTCAAGGCGCGCACCATCGTGAACTGCGCGGGGCCCTGGGTGGACCGCCTGCGGGCCCTCGCGGGCGTGGCCGAGCGAACCCCGCGCCTGCTGCGGACCACCAAGGGCATCCACTGCCTCCTGCCGCGGATGACCGACCGCGCGGTCTATCTCCCGACCCATGACGAGCGGATGATCTTCGTCATCCCGTGGCACGGCTTCTCGCTGGTCGGGACCACCGACACCGACTTCGACGGCGATCCCGACCGCCTGTGGGCCACCCGCGAGGAGGTGACCTACCTGCTCGACGAGGTCGCCAAGGTGCTGCCGGACACCCGCGTGGCCTTCGAGAACGTGGCCTACACCTACGCGGGGGTGCGGCCGCTCTCCTTCGAGCCGGGCCGCTCCGCCTCCGCGGTCTCGCGCGAGCACCGGGTGATTCCGGAGGGGCCGGAGGGGCGCTTCCTCTCGGTCACCGGCACCAAGCTGACGTGCTTCCGCAGCCTGGCCGAGGACGTGGGGGACCGGGTGATGCGCGCGCTGGGCCGCCGGGAGCCCTCGCGGACCGCGCGCGCCGCGCTCGACGGCACCGACGAGGAGGCCGGCCGGATCGAGGTGCGCGCGTGGATGGACGTCTCCGAAGAAATGGCGTCCACCGGGCTCTCCCGTGCGACGCTCAAGACCTTGGTGGAGACCTACGGCCGGGCGTTTCCGCGCGTGCTCGAGCTGGGGCGCAAGCTGCCCGACGGCTTCGAGCGCCTCTGCCCGAGCAATCCCGAGATCGTGGCCCAGCTCCACCACGCGGTGCGCGAGGAGCTGGCGGTGTCGCTGCAGGACGTGCTGTTGCGCCGAACCGGCATCGGCCAGAGCCGCTGCCAGGGCCTCGACTGCGCGGAGCCCATCGCCGCGCGCATGGCCGAGCTGGCGGGCTGGACGCCGCGCCGGCTCGACGCCGAGCTCGAGGCCTACTCCCAGCACGTGGAGCAGAGCCGGCGGTTCCGGCACCGGTGATGGCGCGTCTCGCCCGCGCTCTCGCGTTGCTCCTCGCCCTCGCGCTGGGCCTCGCGCCGGTCGTGCCGGCGCGCGCGGCCGACGACGCGTGGCTGCTCGGCCGCTGGGAGCTGATGCGCTCACCGGACGGGGACAAGAAGGACTGGCTCGAGTTCGCCTCGGACGGGCGCATGACCACGATCACGTCGGACGGCCGGCGCCTGGGCGGCCAGTACTCGGTCGCCGGGCAAGAGGTCCAGCTCAACTACAAGATCGGCAACCAGTCCATCCTGATCACGCTCACCTACGGGACCGACAAGGCGCAGCTCTACGCCCGCTCGGCCCGGACCGGGAACACCGCGGTCTACGAGAAGCGGCCCTGACCTCGGCGCTCAGGCGCGCCGCATCCGGAAGTTGAAGCGACGCAGCTCGAGCTGCTGATCCGGATTCGGGGTGAATTCCACGTAGCGCCGCAGGCCGTAGTCCTCCACCGGCTGCAGCACCACGATCCACGGATTCTGCTCGAGGAAGATGGCGGTCATCTTCCGGTAGGCGGCGGCCCGGGCCTGCTCGTCCGCGATCGATCGCGCGGCGCGGGTCAGGCGGTCGAACTCGTCGTGTTGCCAGTAGCCGTGCGGCTGTCCCGGGCCGAGGAGCCGCCCCATCATGCCGTCGGGATCGCGGATGATCGAGGTCGGATCCGACCACCACAGGCCCTTGAAGGCCTGCTGCCGATTCTTGCGATTGCGGAGGTCGGCGTCGATCACGTCGAGGACGACCTTGACGCCGACGTCCTCCCACATCTCGGTGATGGCCTCGGCCATGAGCCGATCGTTGGCGATCATGCCCGCGGTCGTCTCGAAGTGGATCGTGTCGCCGCGGTAGCCGGCCCGCCGGAGCCGGTCCCGTGCCGCGCCCGGATCGTAGGGCAGCGCGCGCAGCGAGGAATCGTGCAGGTCGTCGCCTCGCGGGATGGGGCCGTTCGGCACCAGGCCGCGGCCGCGCCAGAGCTCCTTCACGATCGTCTCCCGGTCGATCGCGAGCGACAGCGCCTGCCGGATCAGCGGGTCCTGGAGCGGCGCCACCCAGACGTTGACCGCCAGGACGTAGAGGCCCGCGTAGAGGACGCCGGCGACCTGCGTGGAGGGGTCGGCGGCCACGCGGCGAACGTGCTCGGGGGCCAGCGGCGCAATCAGGTCGGTGGCGCCGCGCAGGAGCTGGTCCACCCGTCGCTCGGAATCCGGCACCGACCGGAAAACCACCCGGTCCACGTCGACGCGGCCGTCCCAGTAGTCGGGGTTGGCGTCGAGGACACACTGGTCGCCCCGGCTCCGTGACGCGAAACGGAGCGGACCGCTGCCGATCGGATGCTCGTTGAAGGCCTTGAAGCCCATCCGGTCCATGTACGCCCACGGGACCATCGCGCCCGCGCACGACGCGAGCCGCGCGGGCATCAGCGGATCTGGCCACCGGGTGTGGATGACCAGCGTCTCGGGGTCGGGCGCCTCGGTTCGCTCGAGCGTCTGGGTCCACCAGGCGCCGAGGAGGCGGGCGGCCTTCACGGTGGCGTCGTACGTGCGGTCGAGGCTGTACTTGGCGTCCACCGAGGTGAAGCGGGTGCCGTCGTGCCAGCGCACGTCGGAGCGTAGCGCGAACCGCCACGTGGTGGGGGCCGTCCGCTTCCAGGCGTGGGCGAGCGCCGGGTGCAGCGTGCCGTCGGCGTGACGCCGGATGAGGGTGTCGAAGACGTTGAAAGCGATCCGCCAGTCGCTCGACAGGGTGGAGGCGTGGGGATCGAGGCTGGTCAGGTCGTACGCCTGCGCGATGATCAGATCGCGCTTGGAGGTCGTCGACGGGCCGGGCGGCGCGGAGGACGCAGCCGGGGGTATCGCCGGCGCGAGTGCGGCGGCCAATCCAAAGGAGGCGCGCGAAAGGAATCTCCGGCGGTCCACCCGCTCGCGAATAGAGCAACTTCCCGGCCGCGAGTCAATAGTGCTATATTGCACGCGCTCGTCGGCGACACGAAGACGTCACCCGCGCGCAATCCAGTCGAGACACCGGTTCTATAGCTTGGGCCAGATACGGATCCCAGGATCCCGATGAACAACCGGAGGGAATTCATGCCGAAGACGGTGAAGTCCTGGTGGTGGATCGCGCTGGCGCTCGTGCTGGTCGGCTCGGCAACGCTCGCGTATCAGGCGCAGCCGGCGCGGGCTCAGTCCCCGCGGGTGACGGTGGAGTTCTGGCACGGGCTCCCCATGCCGCTCGGCGGCATCCTCGAGAAGATCGTGACCGACTTCAACGAGTCGCAGACCCAGTACCAGGTCAACGCCACCTTCAAGGGCTCGTATCCCGAGACCATGGTGGCAGCGGTGGCCGCGTTCCGGGCGGGCAACGCGCCGCACATCGTGCAGATGTTCGAGGTGGGCACCGCGACCATGATGTCGGCGCGGGGGGCGATCAAGCCGGTGCACGAGCTGATGAAGGAAACCGGAGTGGCCTTCGATCCCGCCGCGTACCTCCCCTCGGTGGCCGGCTACTACAGCCTGCCCGACGGCCGGATGATGGCGATGCCGTTCAACAGCTCGACCACGATCATGTTCTACAACAAAGACGCCTTCAAGAAGGCGGGGCTCGATCCGAGCAAGCCGCCCCAGACCTGGACGGATCTGCGGGCCGCCGCCCAGAAGATCCGGGCCGCCAACGCGAGCCCGTGCGGCTTCACCACCGCGTGGCCGACGTGGGCGCAGTTCGAGCAGTTCAGCGCGATCCACAACGTGCCGCTCGCCACCAAGGCCAACGGCCTCGGCGGCCTCGACACCGAGCTCAAGATCAACAGCCCGCTGCACGTGCGCCACGTGCAGACCCTGATGGACATGCAGAAGGAGGGCAGCTTCAAGTACGGTGGGCGCGACGCGGCGGGCGACGCGCTCTTCCCCTCCGGGGAGTGCGCGATCATCCACGCCTCGTCCGGGCTGCGCGCGCGCATCGCGCGGGAGGCCAAGTTCGAGTGGGGCGCGGCCATGCTGCCCTACTACCCGGGTACGCCCGACGCGCCCAAGAACTCCATCATCGGGGGCGCCGCCTTCTGGGTGATGACCTCGCCGACCCGCAAGCCCGAGGAGTACAAGGCGGTGGCCGAGTTCTTCCGCTTCATCAGTCGCCCCGAGGTGGTGGCCAAGTGGCACACCGACACCGGCTTCCTCCCGGTCACCTTCGCGGGCTACGAGCGGGTGAAGGCCTCCGGCTTCTACCAGCAGAATCCCGGCACCGACATCCCGTTCCTCCAGATGACCCGGACCGCGCCCACCGAGAACTCGAAGGGCCTGCGGCTCGGCAACATGCCGGAGATCCGGAACATCATCCAGGAGGAGCTGGAGAAGGCGTTCCAGGGGCAGCAGTCGGCGCAGCAGGCGCTCGACAACGCGGTGCAGCGGGGCAACACCGTCCTGCGCAACTTCGAGCGGGCGAACCGCTCCTAGCCGGAGCGGAGTCGCGGCCGCCGATCGGCCATGCAGCGCCGCGTCGTCTTCGACGGCAGGGTCCTGCCGTATCTGCTCGTGGCGCCGCAGCTGCTGGTCACGATCGTCTTCTTCTTCTGGCCGGCCGGGCAAGCGGTCTACCAGTCGTTCCACCTGCAGGACGCTTTCGGCCTGCGCCAGAACTTCGTCTGGTTCGATAACTACCGGGTCGTCCTCACCGATCCGCTGTACCGGGGGGCGGCCGCGCGGACGCTCGTCTTCACGATCGCGGTGACCGTGCTCTCCATGGCCCCCGCGCTGCTGCTCGCGGTGATGGCCGACAAGCGGATCCGCGGGGCCACCGCCTACAAGACCCTGCTGATCTGGCCCTACGCGGTGGCCCCCGCGGTGGCCGCGGTGCTCTGGCTCTTCATCTTCCACCCGTCCATCGGGGTGCTGGGGCAGGCGGTGCGCCGGTGGGGCGTCGTCTGGGACTACAAGCTCAATGGGGTGCAGGCGATGTTCCTGGTGGTGCTCGCCGCGAGCTGGAAGCAGGTGAGCTACAACTTCCTCTTCTTCCTGGCCGGGCTGCAGGCCATCCAGAAGCCGGTGATCGAGGCCGCCGCGATCGACGGAGCGGGTCCGACCCGGCGCTTCTGGAGCATCATCTTCCCCCTGCTCTCTCCGACGACCTTCTTTCTCCTGGTGGTCAACATCGTGTACGTCTTCTTCGACACGTTCGGGGTCATCCACGCGCTGACCGGCGGCGGGCCCGGGAAGGCCACCGAGACCCTCATCTACAAGGTCTACGTGGACGGGGTGGTCAACCTGGACCTGGGCGGGTCGGCGGCCCAGTCGGTCATCCTGATGGTCTTCGTCATCGCGGTCACCGCGGTGCAGTTCCGCTTCGTGGAGCGGCGGGTCCACTACTGATGGTCGAGCGCCGGTCGCGCGCCTCGTGGCTTCCCCACGCGCTCCTCTTCGCCGGGGTGCTCGTCTTCGCCTTCCCCATCTACACCGCGCTGATCGGCTCGACCCACGACGCGGCGACGATCGGGCGCGGCGATCTGCCCCTCTACCCGGGCTCGCACGGCGTGGAAAACTACACGCAGGCGTGGTCGCAGGGGAGCGGGGAGCGGGTCAAGGCGTCGCCGGTGGCGAAGATGATGGCCAACAGCTTCGTGATGGCGCTGGTGATCGCGGTGGGCAAGATCGCGGTCTCGCTCATCTCCGCCTACGCGGTGGTGTTCTTCAGGTTCCCGCTCCGCATGTTCTTCTTCTGGATGATCTTCATCACCCTGATGCTGCCGGTGGAGGTGCGGATCATCCCGACCTTCAAGGTGGTCTCCGACCTGCACCTGATCAACACCTTCGGCGGGCTCACCATCCCCCTGATCGCCTCCGCCACCGCGACCCTGCTCTTCCGTCAGTTCTTCATGACCATCCCGGACGAGCTGGTGGAGGCGGCCAAGATCGACGGGGCCGGGCCGCTGCGCTTCTTCCGCCACATCCTGCTGCCGCTGTCCCGGACCAACATCGCGGCCCTGTTCGTCATCCTCTTCCTCTACGGCTGGAACCAGTACCTGTGGCCGCTCCTCATCACCACGAGCAGCGGCATGGACACCATCGTCATCGGCATCACCAAGATGATCGGCACCGGGGACGCCCAGACCGACTGGAACCTGATCATGTCCACCGCGGTGCTCGCCATGCTGCCGCCGGTGGCGGTCATCCTGCTCATGCAGCGGTGGTTCGTGAAGGGCCTGGTGGAGACCGAGAAGTGAGGGGCCCGCTGCTGCTCGCGCTGAGCCTGGTCGCGGTGAGCGCGGTGGTGGGCTCGGTCACCGCGGCGGCCCAGGGCATGATCGCGCCGCTCTTCGCGGCGCACCGGGGCGGCGCGCTGCTCTGGGCGGAGAACAGCCTGCTCGCGTTTCGCAATGCGCTCGCCCTCGGCGCCGACTTCCTGGAGCTGGACGTGCATCTCACCCGCGACGGTGAGGTGGTGGTGATCCACGACGCCACCCTCGAGCGCACCACCACCGGCGCCGGCCCGGTGCGCGAACGGACGCTCGCCGAGCTGGGCGCGGTGCGGCTCAAGGATCGGCACGGAGCGGTGCTCGAGGAGGGCATCCCCACGCTCGACCAGGTCGTGGCGCTGGCCGCGGCGGGGAGGCGGCAGCTCCTGCTCGAGATCAAGACCGACGAGCGGCGCCGGCGCTACCCGGAGATCGAGGAGAAGGTGTTCGCGGTGCTCGACCGGCATCGGTTCACCTCGTTCACGGTGGTGATGGCCTTCGAGGCCGCGACGTGGCGCCGGCTGCGCGAGCTCCGCCCCGACGCGCGGGTGGCCGCGCTCTACTCGGCGCGCATGCTGCGCCCCGCGGACGTCGCCGCGGAGCTCGAGGCGCTGCGCCAGGCCGGGGTGGGCTTCGTCGGGCTCGACCAGGCCCGCGTCAACGCCGATGTGGCGAGGCAGGCGCGGCTGGCCGGCCTCACCCTCGGGGTGTGGACGTTGAACGAGCGCGAGGCGATCGCGCGCTTCATCGACCAGGGGGTGGGGGTGGTCATCACCGACCGCCCGGACCTGGCCAAGGAGCTCCTCGGCCGGTGAGCGCGCGCCGCTTCGTCCTCGCGCTCGACCAGGGGACGACCGGGTCCACCGCGCTCGTGATCGACCCGGACGGTGGGGTGCGGGCGCGCGGCTACGCGGAGCTGCCCCAGCACTACCCGCAGCCGGGCTGGGTGGAGCACGATCCCGCGCAGATCTGGGCCACCACCGTGCAGGCGGTCGGCCAGGCGGTGGCCGCCTCCGGGATCACGCCGGCCGAGATCGCGGCGGTCGGCATCACCAACCAGCGCGAGACCACCATCCTCTGGGAGCGCGCGTCGGGCCGCCCGGTCGGCAACGCCATCGTCTGGCAGTGCCGGCGGACCGCCGCGCTCTGCGAGCGGCTGAAGGCCGACGGGGCCGAGCCCGAGATCCGGCGGAAGACCGGGCTGGTGGTGGACGCGTACTTCTCGGGCACCAAGATCCGCTGGATGCTCGACCACGATCCCGCCCTGCGCCCGCGCGCGGAACGTGGGGAGCTGTGCTTCGGAACCGTGGACGCGTGGCTGCTCTGGCAGCTCACCGGCGGCGCGGTGCACGCCACCGATCCGTCGAACGCCTCGCGCACGCTCTGCTACGACATCCACCGCCGGGCGTGGGACGAGGGCCTGTGCCGCATCCTGGGCGTGCCGATGGCGCTGCTGCCCACCGTGAAGGCGTCGGCGGGCGTGTTCGGGGAGACCGCGAAAGGCGCTGGGCTGCCGCCGGGCATCGCGGTGGCCGGGATCGCGGGGGATCAGCAGGCCGCGCTCTTCGGTCAGGCCTGCGTCGAGCCCGGCATGGCGAAGAACACCTACGGCACCGGCTGCTTCGCGCTGTTGAACACGGGCGAGCGCGCGGTCGCCTCCGGCGAGGGCCTGCTGACCACGGTGGCGTGGACGGTGGAGGGGAGCACGGCCTACGCGCTCGAGGGTGCGGTGTTCATCGCGGGCGCGGCCGTGCAGTGGCTGCGCGACGGCCTCGGCATCATCAAGCAGGCCGCCGAGACGCAGGCCCTGGCCGCGTCGGTCCCGGACACCGGCGGCGTCTATCTCGTGCCCGCCTTCGTGGGGCTGGGCGCGCCCTACTGGGATCCCTACGCGCGCGGGACCGTGGTCGGCATCACGCGGGGCACCACCCGCGCCCACCTGGCCCGCGCCGCGCTCGAGGCCATCGCCTACCAGAGCCGCGACGTGCTCGACACCATGAAGCGCGAGTCCGGCGTGCCGCTCACCACGCTCCGCGTGGACGGCGGGGCGGCCGCGAACGATTTTCTCTGCCAGTTCCAGGCCGACATGCTGGGGGTGGAGGTGCTGCGGCCGTCGGTGACCGAGACCACCGGGCTCGGCGCGGCCTACCTGGCCGGGGTGGGGGTGGGGCTCTGGAAGAGCGGGGAGTTGTCCACCCGCTGGAAGCTCGAACGGAAGTTCACTCCCGCGATGGCCGACGGCGCGCGCGAGGCGGCCTACGGCGGCTGGCGCCGCGC
>Ga0134127_10003637_pt1 | contig 11101 bp, 9 predicted proteins | sample KB31753_FD_96459 | JGI IMG/M metagenome (GOLD analysis project Ga0134127, IMG submission 96459) | Terrestrial soil microbial communities with excess Nitrogen fertilizer from Kellogg Biological Station, Michigan, USA - KB3-175-3 | ecosystem: Environmental > Terrestrial > Soil > Unclassified ...
CGATCCGCAGCCCGCTCCCGGCAGCCTCGCCGCGTTCTCCCAGCTGCAGGGCAAGGAGCTCTCGTACAACAATATCGCGGACTCGGACGCCGCCTGGGAATGCGTAAAGAGCTTCGCCGGGCCGGCCTGCGTGATCGTGAAGCACGCCAATCCCTGCGGGGTCGCCGTCGCGGACAATCCGCTGAGCGCCTACCGCAAGGCCTGGCGGACGGATCCGACCTCGGCGTTCGGCGGCATCCTCGCCTTCAACCGCGTGCTCGATCTCGCCACGGCGGAGGAGATCGGCAAGCAGTTCGCCGAGGTGATCCTCGCACCGCGCGTCGAGCCGGCCGCGCGCGAATTCTTTGCCGCCAAGCAGAACCTGCGCATCCTCGAAGTGCCGCTGTCGCACGATGCGCAGGCATACGACTACAAGCGTGTGGGCGGAGGCCTGCTCGTGCAGAGTTCCGACGCGAAGGTTCTGGAACGAAAGGATTTAGTGCTAAAAACAAGAAAACAACCCGCTGAATCGCAGTGGACGGACCTCCTGTTCGCCTGGAAGGTGGCGAAGTTCGTCAAGTCGAATGCCATCGTGTTCTGCCGCGACGGCGCGACGCTCGGCGTCGGCGCCGGACAGATGAGCCGCATCGACAGCGCGCGCATCGCCGCCATCAAGGCAAAGAACGCCGGCCTTGAGCTCGCGGGCTCGGTGGCCGCCTCGGACGCCTTCTTTCCGTTCCGCGACGGGCTCGACGCGGTGCTCGACGCCGGCGCGGTCGCCGTGATCCAGCCGGGCGGCAGCGTGCGCGACGACGAGGTGGTCGCCGCGGCCGACGAGCGGGGCGCCGCCATGGTCTTCACCGGCATGCGGCACTTCCGTCACTGATGAAGCTGCTCGTCATCGGCGCCGGCGGCCGCGAGCACGCGCTTGCCTGGAAGCTCGCGCAGAGCCCGCGCGTGCAGAAAGTGTTCGTTGCGCCGGGCAACGGCGGCACCGCCACCGAGAACGGCCTTGAGAATTTGCCGTTGAGCGATTTTTCCAAGTTGGTCGATTTCTGTAGAAAAGAACAAATCCATCTCACAGTCGTCGGCCCGGAAACGCCGCTCGCCGCGGGCATCGTGGATGATTTCCAGGCGGCCGGCCTGAAGATTTTCGGCCCGCTGCGCGCGGCGGCGCAGCTCGAGGCCTCGAAGGATTTCGCCAAGCAGTTCATGCTGCGCCACGGACTGCCGACTGCGCGGCACGCGACCTTCACCAGCGCGGCCGAAGCGAAGGCGCACGTGGAGAAGCACGGCGCGCCGATCGTCATCAAGGCCGACGGTCTCGCGGCCGGCAAGGGCGTGGTGGTCGCGGCCACGGTGGCGGAGGCGAAAGCCGCGATCGACCAGATGCTGGTGCAGAACAAGCTCGGCGAAGCCGGGGCGCGCGTCGTCGTCGAGGAGTTCCTCGAGGGCGAGGAGGCGAGTTTCATCGTCATGGCGGACGGCGCGCACGCGCTGCCGCTCGCCACCAGCCAGGACCACAAGCGCCTCATGGACGGCGACCGGGGCCCCAACACCGGCGGCATGGGCGCCTACTCGCCCGCGCCGGTGGTCACGCCGCGGCTGCATGCGCGCGTGATGCGCGAGATCATCCAGCCCGCGATCGCCGGCATGGCGAAGGACGGCACGCCCTACACGGGCTTCCTCTACGCCGGGCTGATGATCGACAAGGCCGGCAACCCGAAGACGCTCGAATTCAACTGCCGGCTCGGCGACCCGGAGACCCAGCCGATCATGCTGCGCCTCAAATCCGACCTGTTTGCGCTGGTCGAGCATGCATTGAACGGGACGCTGGATCGCGCGGCCGCCGACTGGGACCGCCGCTCCGCGCTGGGCGTGGTGCTCGCGGCGGGTGGCTACCCGGACGAGCCGCGCAAGGGCGAGGCGATCAGCGGGCTGCCCAAGGCGACGGATGACTGCCGGGTATTCCATGCCGGCACGAAGCTCGACGGCAAGAAGCTCGTCACCAGCGGCGGCCGGGTGCTTTGCGTCACGGCGCTCGGCGACTCGCTCAAAGTGGCGCGCGCTCGCGCCTACGAAGCCGCCGAATCGATCCGCTTCGACGGCATGCAGTTCAGAAAAGACATTGGGCATCGCGCTTTGAAGAAAAGCTGAGATGGACAACCGTCCGGTGCGCGACTACTTCACTGCGCTTCAGGCGCGCATCGTCGCGGCACTGGAGTCCCTGGACGGCACCGCCTTTGACGCGGACGAGTGGCAGCGCGCGGAAGGCGGCGGCGGCACCACCTGCATCATCGAGGAAGGCAAGCTGTTCGAGCGCGGCGGGGTCGGCTTCTCACACGTAGCGGGCAGCCAGTTGCCGCCCAGCGCCTCGGCGGCGCACCCGCATCTGGCCGGGCAGCGCTACGAAGCCATGGGCGTGTCGCTGGTGCTGCATCCGCACAACCCGTATTGCCCCACCGTGCACCTCAATGTGCGCTTCTTCAATTCCGGCGAGACCTGGTGGTTCGGCGGAGGCATGGATCTCACGCCCTACTACGGCTTCGAGGACGACGCGAAGCATTTCCACCTCACCTGCAAGCGTGCGCTCGAGCCCTTCGGCGCCGAGCGCTACCCGCGCTACAAGAAGTGGTGCGACGAGTATTTCTTCCTCAGGCACCGCAACGAGCCGCGCGGCATCGGCGGCGTCTTCTTCGACGATCTCGCCGAGCCGGACTTCGATACCGCCTTCGCGCTGGTCCGCTCGGTCGGCGACCACTTCATCACCGCCTACGCGCCGATCCTCGAGCGCCGGCGCGCGACGCCCTACAGCGGCGCCGAGCGCGCCTTCCAGTGCTACCGGCGCGGGCGCTACGTGGAATTCAACCTGGTCTATGACCGCGGCACGCTGTTCGGCCTGCAATCGGGCGGCCGCGCCGAATCGATCCTCATGTCGCTGCCGCCGGCGGTTACCTGGCGCTACGGCTGGACGCCCGCGCCCGGCTCGCCCGAGGCGAAGCTCTACTCGGATTTTCTAAAACCGCGGGACTGGGTCTAGCGTCTAGTCGGCTTTGGCGCCCGAGGCCTTCACCACCGGCGCCCACTTGGCGATCTCGGCTTTGACGAAATCGCCGAGTTGTTCGGGAGTCATGGCAATGAAGCGCGCGCCTTCGTTGACCAGACGCGTTTCGATCTCCTTCGACTGCATGAATTTCGAGGTCTCGGCGTTCAGGCGTCGCACGATGTCGGGCGGCGTGCCGGCAGGGGCGAAAAAGCCGACCCAGTTGGTCACGTCGAAGCCGGGCAGGGTTTCGGCAACGGTCGGAAGCTCGGGCGTCGCCTTGGAGCGTGCGGTGCCGATGGTGGCGAGGGCGCGCAGCTTGCCCGCCTTGGCATGCGGCAGGACGGTCGGCATGGTGGCGAAGATGAGCGAAGTCTGGCCCGCAAGGATGTCGGTGATCGCGGGCACGTTACCCTTGTAGGGAATGTGCAGCAGCTCCACCTTGGCCATTGTCTTGAACAGTTCCCCGGCGAGGTGGCTCGCGGTGCCCGCGCCCGCGGAGGCGTAGGTGAGGCCGCCGGGCTTGGCGCGAGCGAGCGCAATCAACTCCGGCACGTTTTGCGCGGGCACCGAGGGATGCAGCACCAGCAGGCCCTCGGCCTCCAGCAGGAACACCACGGGCGCGAAATCTCGCACCGGGTCGAAAGGCATTTTGGAGAAAAGGTGCACGTTGACCGCGTGCGTTCCCAGGCTGCCGATGCCGATCGTGTAGCCATCGGGCGCGGCCTTGGCGACCATGTCCGCGCCGATGTTGCCCCCCGCGCCGGTGCGGTTCTCGATCACCACCGGCTGCCCCCAGGCCTCGGTCCAGCGGTTACCGACCAGCCGCGAGTAGATATCGGCGATGCCGCCAACGGGAAAAGGAACGATTATCTTGATCGGCTTTGAGGGGTACTGCTGTGCCGAACAGGGAAGCAAGGTCCCAAGAGAAACAATGATTCCAAGAACAAATCGAAGCATCATGGCAGTTCTCCCGCGCGGCGAAAGTGCTGCTGCGCCTCGGCGGCGCGGCCTTCGCGCTCGGCGAGCTGGGCCAGCTCCAGGTGCGCGGCGCGCGAGGCGCCGAACGAAAGGCTGGCTTCCAGATAATTGCGTGCCTTGCCCCACAGCTCGGCGGCGGCGCACAGGCGCCCGAGCGTGGCGAGCAGCTGCGCATCCTCGGCATGCTCGCGCAGCCAGCGCTCGGCGCGCTCGATGCGCAGGCGCGCCTCCTCCTGCATTTTCTGCGGCTGCGCCTGCGGCAGTTCGCCGTATAGCTGCACCAGCGCGCCGTTCCATTCCGCGCCGAGGCTGCGCTCGATCAACTCGCGCGCGAGCGCGGGATTATCCAGCGCCGCCGCGCGGCGCGCCGCTGCGCTGGCGACGCGCGGGTGCACGAGATCCTCGGCCGGCACGCGCCGCAGGCAGGCGTCCAGGGAGCTGCGATCGCCCGCACGCGCCAGCAGCTCCAGATGGGCCTGCACCCGGTGCTCCTGCGCGATCGCCGGTGGCAGCGCGCCGCGTTTGCCGAGCAGCGTCGCGAGGCGCAGCACCTCCTCCCAGTTCTGCGCGCCGCGCTCGGCGCGCAGTTGCATGCGCGCGGTGGCGATATGCCTGGGGCCGGTGCCGTGCAGGCTGCGCAGCGCATCGCGTGCGCCGATGAAATCGCGCTCGTCCAGAGCCAGTTCGGCCTGCGTCAGCAGCCTTGCCGCATGCAGCGATTCACCCTCGCTGCCGGCGCGCTCCAGCCACTGGCCGCGCCGCTCGTATTCACGCATCTGGTGCGCGGCGCGCGCGGCGATCAGCGCCGCGATGCCGGGCGCGGCTCCCGCTTCCCAGGCGAGCGCGGCCTCCTTCTCGGCGCGCGCGTAGCGCCCCTCGAAGTAGCATTGCAGCGCCGACGCGAGCGCCCTCTGCGCGTGCTCGCGCTTGCGCCGCTCGCGGAACGCGCGCACCTGCGCCGGCAGCGACAGCGTTTGATTGACCAGCCGCAGCGAGACATAGCCGACGGCGAACGCCGCCGCCAGCACGAGCGCACTGAAAAGCAGCGACGCCTCGAGGCGCCACCCGGGATAGACCACGATGACGTAGCCCTCGGCGACGCGGCCCGCAAGCGCCAGCGCGACCGCCGCGGCGAACACCGCCACCAGCCAGAACAGCGCCCGCATCATGCGCTACTCTGCGTCGCTCGCATCAGTTGGTGCGCTCGCGCCGCGACTTGAAGCCGCGCACCGCCTCGAGGCTGTCGGCGATACTCGGCGGCTCGAAGCTGACCGAGGCGGAGGAGAGTTGCCTGAGCTGCGCCAGCGCGGCCTGCGAGGCCTTGGCGCGCGCGTCGAAATAGCGCTGGATCCAGCTCTGCGCCACGCGCAGGTCCTCGCGGTAGCCGGCCTCGTCGCGCGTCAGCAGCGAGAGGCGCGCATTGAGCAACCGCAGCTTCAGGTTCTCGCGCAGAAACCAGGCCTGCTGCGGCGCGATCAGCGGGGGCTCGGGCGTATCGATGCGGCGCACCACGACCAGCTGGCGCAGCTCGCGCCAGATCTCGCCGCCGAGGCGCGCGAACGCGCTCTCCTCCACCGCAACAGGCGCGGGCTTGGCCGCCTTGACGGCTGCCGGGCGCTCGATGCGCTCATCGAAGGCGAGCGGCAACGCGTCGACCGAGGCCACCAGCCGGTCCAGCGTCAGCGACAGGCCCGGCACGTCCAGCATGGGCAGCGACTTCAGGCGCTCGATGTCGCGCGTGAGCGCGCGCCGCACCGGCAGGAACTGGGGCCGGTCGGCACGCGACATCCGGCTCTCGGCCAGCTGCAGCGCCAGCAGGGCCGCGCGCACATTGCCCGAGAGCTGCAGCTGCTGTTGCGCAATCGCCAGCACCTGCTCGATCTCGGCCAGCTGCCACTCGTCGCGATTGCGCGCGAGTTCCTGGTAGAGCGCCTCCAGCGCCACCTGCTGATTCTGCGATTCGGCGAGCTTCGCTTCGAGCGCGCCGACCTTGGCCTGCACGTCGCGCAGTCCTTCCTGCGCCTGGCGTCCGGCCGAGCGCGCGTCGCGGCTCTCGGTCTCGATGTCGCGCAGGCGCTTGGCGAGCTCTTCCTGCGTCGCACCGATGCGGCCCCGCGTGTCGAGCCACAGCGCGGCAACGATGACCGCGAGCAGCACCAGCGCGATTGCAAACACGCGCGCGCCCGCGCGAGGCGCTGCGCGCGAGGCGGCAGGGGTTGCGGGAGCGCTGGGTTCGTCCATCGGGCCTCTTTTAACTTGCGCCGTCGAAGTATGCAACCAGAGCAGCGACCATCTGCGCGTCGCGCGGCCCGGCGACAAGCACGCGAGTCAGGCCTTTGCGCGCCGCTGCCTCGGCGATGCGCGGATGCGGCACGAAGAACGGCGTCTGCGCCAGCCGTCGCGCGCCGTCTTCGCCCAGCATGTACAGGAAATTTTCCAGGCCCTCGGCGGAGGACAGCGTCACCGCATCGACGCCGCGCGGTCCGAACGCGGGCGGCAGGCCGCCTGCGGGCCGCACACGGCGATAGCAAGCGGCGAATTCCACGACGGCGCCGCGCTTCTCGAGCACGTCGCCAAGCAGCCGGCGACCGGCGTCGCCCCGGAAAATCACCACGCGCTTGCCTTTCACCGCTGCCAGTTCGGGCAGCGCAAGCAGCGCTTCGCTGTCGGACTGCGCTGCGGGCGCAATGACATCCGTGAATCCCTGCTGCTCGAGCTCCTCCCGGCTGCCCTGCCCGACCGTTGCGACCTTCAGCCCTGCCGGCCACGGCTTGCCGACCAATAGCGCCAGCGCGCTACGCACCGCGTTGCGGCTGACGAAAATCGCCAGGTCGAAGCCTTCGAGCCGCTGCGCGAGCGCATGGAAGGGCGCCGCATCGGCGAGGGGCAGGATCTCGATGGCCGGAACACAGAGCGGCTCGCCACCGGCCTCGCGTACCAGCTGCGCGAGATTTTTCGCCTGCCCGCTGGGCCGCGTAATCACCACACGCTTGCCGGCGAGAGGCCTCATGCTCCGAGCGCGGCGAGGATCTCCACGGCACCCCGCTCGCGCAGCAGCGCGGCAACGCGCAGCCCTAGCTCTTCGGGCCGCGCGGCATCGCCCTCGCCTTCGGCGCGCGCGATGCGCCGGCCGTCGGGCGAGGCCACCAGCGCGCGCAGCTTCAGCGTGGCGCCCGCCTGCACCGCGTGCGCGCCGAGCGGGATGGTGCAGCTGCCGCCGAGCGCGCGATTGACTTCGCGCTCGGCGCGCACGCAGGCGCTCGCGAGCGCATCCTGCAGCGGTTCGACCAGGCTCAGAACGTCCTGGCGCGCCGCCAGGCATTCGATGCCGAGCGCCGCCTGGCCGGCCGCAGGCAGGCTCTCATCGAGCTCCAGATAGCTGCGGATGCGCGCCTCCAGGCCGAGCCGCTTCAGGCCGGCCGCAGCGAGGATGATGGCCGCGTAATCGCCGCGGTCGAGCTTGGCGATGCGGGTTTCGACGTTGCCGCGCAGCGGACGGATCTCGAGTGCCGGGTGGCGCGCGGCGATCTGCGCCTGGCGGCGCAGGCTGGAAGTCCCCACCACCGCGCCCGCGGGCAGCGCAGCCAGATTCTCCTGGCGCGTGGAGACGAACGCGTCCCTCGGATCCTCGCGCGCGAGGATCGCGGCGAGCGCAAAGCCCGGCGGCAGGTCGGCCGGGACATCCTTCATCGAGTGCACCGCGATCTCGGCGCGCCCCTCGGCCAGCGCGGCTTCGAGCTCCTTCACGAACAGGCCCTTGCCGCCTTCCTTCGAAAGCGACACGTCGAGCAGCTCGTCACCGCGCGTGGAAAGCGGAACCAGGTCAATGCGCAATCCCGGGTGGAGCACCGCCAGGCGCCCTTGTACATGTTCCGCCTGCCACAGCGCGAGCCGGCTGCGGCGCGTGGCGATGCGCAGCGCGCTCGTCATTGCTTTGGCTCCGGCAGCACGCTCTTCACCACCGGCCACTGGCGCCGGCTCACCGGCAGCCGCTCCTCCAGGTCCGCGAGCACGACGTTCCAGTACGGCTCTTCCTCGCTGCCGCCCGCGGTGCGCTCGAAGCCGCGGATCGCGGCACGCGCCACCAGGCAGTTGCGGTGCACGCGCACGAAGCGCTCCGCGAACTCGCGCTCGATGGCGACGAGCGGCTCCTCGATCAGGTGCTCCCCCATGCGCGTCCGCAAGGTCACGTACTTCAGCTCCGCCTTGAGGTACAGCACGTCGGCCACCGGCACCAGCACCACGCGGTTGCGCTCGGCGATCGAGAAAAACTCGCGCGCGCCGGCCGCCGCCCGTTCCAGCCGCTCGCGCGGCGCGGGCCCCGCAGCCTGCGCTTTCTTCAGCGCCGCAGCGAGTCGCTCCGCACGCACCGGCTTCATCAGGTAGTCGAGCGCGTTCAGCTCGAAGGCCTCGACGGCGTGGCGGTCGTGGGCGGTGACGAAGACGATTGCCGGCGCGCTCTCCAATCCGCCGAGGTGGCGCGCCACCTCGATGCCCCCGATGCCGGGCATCTGGATGTCGAGCAGCAGCACCTGCGCGCCGCTCCCCGGCAGGCGCTCGATCACGTCCAGCCCATTGGCCGATTCGCCGACCACGACGGTCGCAAGCTCGGGACGGATGTCGGCCAGCAGCTCCTTGAGGCGTGCGCGCGCAGGCGCTTCGTCATCGGCGATGAACACCCGGAGTTCCGTGCGCGTTTCGCCGGCCGCTTCGCTCATACCGCGCCCGTGCGATAGGGAATGTCGATCTCAACGCGGTAACGCGAGCCCTCAACCCGCGATTCCAGCCGTGCCTCGGCGTCGAAGAACAGCATCAGGCGCTCGCGGATGTTGTCGAGCGCCATGTGGTTGCCGGCGCGCGCGCTCTGGCCTGCTTCCGGCATCGGATTCTCGATGCGCGCATGCACGCGCTCGCCGCGCCGCTCGATGCGCACCAGCACATCGCCGATGCCCGCGCCGGGCTCGACGCCGTGGTATACCGCGTTCTCCAGCAGCGGCTGCAGCACCAGCGGCGGCAGCAGTGCGTCCATCGGCGCATTGTCCAGGTCCCAGGACATGCGCAGCCGCTCGCCCAGGCGCAGCTGCTCGATCGCGGCATAGCGCTCGATCAGCGAGATTTCGTCGGCGAGGCGCACCAGGCTGCGCCCGTCGGACATGAGCGCGCGGAACAGCTCCGCGAGGTCCTCCAGCGCGCGCTCGGCACGGCGCGGGTCGCGCCGGATCAGCGCCAACACCGCGTTCAGGCTGTTGAACAGGAAGTGCGGGCGGATGCGCGCCTGCAGGGCCTGCAGCCGCGCCTCGGCGAGCGCGGGCGAGAAGGCGCTCAGATGCAGCGTCAGATACGCAAGCACCAGCGTGACGCTGGCGGCGGTGTAGATCAGCATGCGCGCAAGAGTCACATCGGTGTATTCGCCGAGCGCCGCATGCGTGGCCGCGGCGAGCGCCAGCACCAGCGCGGCGATCGTCACGCAGGCCGGCCAGTAGTCGAGGCGGCGCAGCAGCGGCGTCGCGGCATAGAGCACCGCAAGGCTCACGAGCAGCAGCGGCTCGAGCAGCACCGTGCCGCGCACGAAAGCATCGAGCATCCTTACGGCGACCGGCTCGCTCACGAACGCAACGGCGAGCGCAAGCAGGTTCACGAACACCAGCGCGCGCGCCATGACGCCCAGATTGCGGAAATCCGGCGGCGCGGTCGTCGCGAGGTTTTGCCTTATACTGACCATTGTTAGCAGGTGATCTTAAACTGCATTCTATTCCCGATGGCGCAGAGCCCGTCCAAACGAAAAAGCGCATGGTCCGGCAGATTTTCCGAGCCGGTCGACGCGTTCGTGCAGCGCTTCACGGCCTCGGTTGGCTTTGATACGCGCCTTGCGCTGCACGACATCACGGGCTCGCTCGCGCACGCGCGCATGCTCGCCGCCTGCGGCATCATCGGCGGCGCGGATCTCAAGGCGATCGAGCGCGGCCTCGCCGCGGTGCGCGCCGAGATCCGCGGCGGAAAATTCGCCTGGTCGGTGCGAAACGAGGACGTACACGGCAACATCGAGCGGCGCCTCATTGAACTGGTGGGTGACGCGGGCAAGCGCCTGCACACTGCGCGTTCGCGCAACGACCAGGTTGCGACCGACTTGCGGCTCTGGCTGCGCGACGAGATCGACGACATCCTCGGCAGACTGCTCGCCCTGGAGGATGCGCTGCTCGCCCAGGCAGCGCGGCATGCCGCGCTGGTGATGCCCGGCTTCACGCACCTGCAGGTGGCGCAGCCGGTCACCTTCGGCCACCACCTGCTCGCCTATGTCGCGATGTTCGAGCGCGACCGGGCGCGGCTCGCCGATTGCCGCCGGCGCGTCAACGTGCTGCCGCTGGGGGCCGCGGCGCTCGCCGGGACCAGCTTCCCGATCGACCGCGCGCGCGTTGCGCGCGCGCTCGGCTTCGAGAGCATCGCGGAGAACTCGCTGGACGCGGTCGCGGACCGCGACTTCGCGATCGAATTCACCGCCTGCGCCGCGCTCGTGATGGTGCACCTGTCGCGCTTCGCCGAGGAGCTGATCCTCTGGATGAACCCGCGCTTCGGCTTCGTCAGAATCCCGGACCGCTTCTGCACCGGCAGCTCGATCATGCCGCAGAAGAAAAACCCGGACCTGCCGGAGCTCGTGCGCGGCAAAAGCGGCCGCGTGGTCGGGCACCTGGCCGCGCTGCTGGTGCTGATGAAGGGCCAGCCGCTCGCCTACAACAAGGACAACCAGGAAGACAAGGAGCCGCTGTTCGATACGGTGGACACGGTCAAGGACTCGCTGCGGGCATTCGCAGCGCTGGCCGCGGGCCTGCAGCCGCAGGCGAAAGCGATGCGCGCGGCGGCGCTGGAGGGGCACGCCACCGCCACGGATCTCGCCGACTACCTGGTGCGCAAGGGCCTGCCGTTCCGCGACGCGCACGAAGCCGTGGCGCGGGCGGTACGCGCAGCGGAGCAGGCAGGGTGCGATCTCGCCGCATTGCCCTTGCGCACGCTGCAGCGCTTTTCTAAGAAAATCGGCAAGGACGTCACCAGGGTTCTGACCCTGGAAGGGTCGGTGGCCTCGCGCAACCACATCGGCGGCAC
>Ga0134127_10003638_pt1 | contig 11096 bp, 7 predicted proteins | sample KB31753_FD_96459 | JGI IMG/M metagenome (GOLD analysis project Ga0134127, IMG submission 96459) | Terrestrial soil microbial communities with excess Nitrogen fertilizer from Kellogg Biological Station, Michigan, USA - KB3-175-3 | ecosystem: Environmental > Terrestrial > Soil > Unclassified ...
AGGCGAACGCTCTGCCGCGGGGTGCCGTCCCCGACGAAGATCGGCTCGTCGGCGATCGTCTCGAAGGAGAAATCACGCTCTACGATCCCGAGGTGTACGTCAGTCCCGTCAACGCGAGATTGAGATTTCAGCGCGACAAAGAGACAGCGTATGAAGATCGGATGCAGTTCAACACTTGCACCGATACCAACGGCCCGTCACCGAACGTCTACATGGATGCGAAAGGGCTGTTGAATGAGCGCGTCGCTGGCGATCCACTGTATTGGGAACCGGCCGACACGCGGCCTTGGGCGACGTATCTGAATGAAAGCGACAAGCGGTACAAGGCGTCAGGACTCAAGCCGACGCCCCGTACCGGCACTCCCGCTAAGTAGCGTCTAGAAGCCGAGCCGGAACGCCCCTTCGACGAGCCGGCCCGGCGGAATGCTCGTGACAAATCCGAACTGCGGGCCAGCCCGCCCCTGAATCCCGAGCGGACTGTTGGCGTTGAGCAGGTTGTAGACATTCAACGTCACGCTGAGCCGCCGCGTGCCTCCGAGCTCGAACCGCTTTTCCGCACGGATGTCGAGCATCTTCAGCGAATCGGCCTGACGGCTTCCGCGCGGTTCGACGCGCAGTACCTGCGTGGGAGTGCGGCTCCCCGTAGGCCCTCTGAACTGGACGCTCCGCTCCCAGTACTCGCCGCTGCGGATGTCGTAGTTGGCGGACGCGAGGATTCCGTAACGGAACAGATACGAGGCCGCGGCACGGTACTCCCACTCGAGCAGGTCGTTGTAGGCCGTATTGACCTCGGAGTTGGGATCCATTCCGACGATGAGGGTGTTATCAGACGTCCCGAACGGCTCGGTCTTCCACGTCGCGCTGTAGGACGATCGGAACTGCCAGTTGTTGCCGTAGCGGCGATTCACCTCGACCTCGAACGACGTGTACGAGCGATCCGCCGACTTGTCGTTGACGTATTCGGAATCCTGATTCGCAAGGCCGGCGAACTGCGCAGGATAGTCGTAGTAGGTAAATGTGCGTCCCGCCGGATCGTCAGCATTGCCAACGATGCCGTCGTTGCCCGGATCCGGATTCGTGATCGGAATGCTGTACGCCGAATAGGGACGCAGCACGTTCTTCACGCGCCATTGATTCTTCGCCCACGACTGGATCCCGCTGACGCGCGCGGCCCATGTCGACGCGAGCTGACGCTCGAAGGACAGCATCACCTCGTCGTGGTACCGCTGCTTGAGATCCGGGTTGAAGTGCCCAAAGCCGTACAGCGGATCACCGCCACGAAGGTTGATCGACAGGAAGTCGGGGTGGTTCGGATCGAGGTCGACCTCCCCGACATCGTAGTCGCGATTTCCATTCAGATCTCTCCAGCGGTACGTCGCATCGGAGATCGTGTAATGGTTGGCGATGTGCAAGTCGTCTTCGAGCAGCGGCGTGTAATAGCGCGCGTAGCCGCCCTTAATCACCGTGGTTGAACGTCCCGTGAGGTCGTACGAGATGTGCGCGCGCGGTGAAATCGCCCTGAACACCGGTGGCGCGTCTTCCGGATAGCATTGCGCCGGGAAGACGATTGCGGCAGGGCCGTCGGCTGCTTTCCGGCAGAATCCGTCCGGGTTGATCGTCGCCGCCTGATGATGAATGTTGGCGCCGAGATTCAGCGTCACTCTCGACCCCATCGCCCAGCTGTCCTGACCGTACCAGTACAGGAACATCATTGGCTGCGTTGGCGTCACGGGATTGGAAAAGACCGTGATGCGATCGGCGGCTCTGTTGAGGAACGTCAACGTGTAGTTGCCAAGCTCGCCGCGCGACACGGAGCCACGCTCCGCCCGCATCTTGAAAAAGTCGGTGCCGACCTTCAGCTTGTGCGTCCCACCAAAGTCCGGTTTGTACCATTCGGCCGACGCGCGCACCTGATACCGATCCTGCGGGTTGCGCCCGCCAATCGCGGTACTCGATCCGAATGAGGTACCGAGGAAGCTGTCATTGCCCGCCGGCGCCTTTGTGATGCCGGGGTCTTCATCACCAGAGCGAAGCCACCATGCACCGCCGAGTACCGAGAGGACCAGTCGGCTCGTCGGAACGTACTGCCATTCACCTTTCCACGTACCTTCGAATCCGACTCGGGCGGTTGCGGTCGACCAGTCGGCAGTCGCGCTGCCTCCGCCGGTGCGGTTGCGATAATGCGGCTGCACGAACCCGATGATGCGGTTTTTCGCATTCAGCTGATTCGTCACCTTGATCGTGAAAAACCTGTCGTGATTGTTCTGATCGCACTGCGAGCCATCCGGCTTCTTGCAGACCGCCACGATCTCGTCGATCTGCCGGCGCTGCCGGAACGACCCAAAGAACCACAGCTTGTTCGGGAAAATCCGGCCGCCGAGTTCGAAATTGGCATCGTCGCGGTACGCCAGCCGCTCGGGCGCAATGATGTTCGTGTAGGCGCCGATGTTGTCCGACTGGAGACTCCGACCTGTGTACGCATAGTAGGCAGAGCCGCTGAAATCGTTGCCCCCGGTCTTGACGATGGCGTTCAGCTGCAAGCCCATGTTCGGCGTGTCCGCGGAGTGACCGCCGATGCTGACGACGGTCTCGTCCATCGCGGAATAGTCGATGTAGTTGCCGCTGGGATTGTCCGCTGGCGACATCGCGATGATGTTTTCGATCGAATGCCACGAGTCGCCGAGCTGGCCGAGCGCGTAGAAGCGCGGAGAGTTCGCGAACTGCGATCCGCCGACGTCAACACGGTTGGCGGGCATGCGCGCGCTCGGCGTCTGCATCAGGATCGCGCTGTAGCTGCTGCGGCTCGTCGGCAACAGCTCGAGCGTCTCTCGCGTCAGTTGCGTTGAATTCGCGGTCGATGCGGTATCGACCAGCGGTGAGGCGCCGGAAACCGTGATCGTCTCGGCAAGGGCCCCGACGCTCATCGCGGCATCGACGCGCGCCGTAAACCCGACCGTCAGACGGATCTCTTCGCGCCGGACTGTCTTGAATCCGGCCAGCTCGAACGTAACGCTGTAGGTACCGATCGGCAGCGGCGTGAGCCTGTAGCGCCCCTCCTGATCGGTCGCCGAAATCACTTGCGGCACCTGTAGTGCCGGACTGGTGGCGGTGACCGTGACGCCGGGCAGTACGGCGCCGCTTTCGTCCGTCACTTGTCCGTTAATTGTCGCGGTTCCGGTCTGCGCGTGGGCCACGCGATCGAACGCGAAAAACAGGAGGGCCACGACCATCGCCCGAATGAGCCGACTCGATACGCTCGCTCTCGACATAGGTCCGAACTCCGTGAGGTGACTGCAGTTGTGACTGGGTGAAGCTGTGAGGATCGGGTGGCGCGGAGTATGGACCAGGCGGTGGAATATTTCAACGGAACCGGCCGAATTTGAATAGCTCCAGGTCGTCGTGATTCCCACGGTTCAGGAACGCGTCGACGAGCAGTCTCGCGGCGAGGAAACCGAAAGTCATCCCGTTGCCCCCATAACCAAGCGCGAACAGATGGCGAGGATAGCGTCGATGGGCGCCGATGTATGGAAGCCCGTCACGCGTGTGCGCGAAGAGACCTTCCCACGCGTACTCGATTTCAATGTCCCTCAAGACTGGCAGAAGCGAAACATAGTCATCGTGTAATTGCCTGCGGCTCGAAGCAAACGCGCGCCGACGTCGGGACGGTGGCACCAGAGCTCGATCGTTGCCCCCCAGCAAAAGCCTCCCATCAGCAGTCCATCGTGCGTAATGGTACGGGCGCTCCGTATCCCATAAGAGGAAATCGCCAAGACCGAGGGCGCGTCGCTCGTGGGCTTTCAGACGACGCGTCGCCAGCACGTATGTGTGGTTCATACGAAAGCGTCCGGCTAACGGTGCGAAAGCCGGCGTCGCGTAGCCAGTAGCCACAATCACGCGGTCCGCAGTGACGGTACCGGCGCGTGTATGGAGCAGTACCTCACGGTTCGAGGAATCGATGCGCTGGACGGTCGAGCGCTCAAAGATTTGCGCGCCACGCTGTGCCGCCGCGCGAACCAGACCAATGCACGCGCGATATGGATCCAGCTGCGCGTTGTGACGAGTACGGATCGCACCGGCGCCATCGATGCCGGTCGCCGCACGCAGTGCAGCGGCATCGAGCCACGTTGCCGTAAAGCCCGCATCGCGTCGTCGTGTGTACTCCCTGAACAGCTCCGCAACTCTTTCGTCTCTAGTCGTGAAATGAACGGCATCACACTCCGTCAGGTCACAATCAATGCCGAGTCGGCGCACTGTTGCAACGAGATGGCGAACGCTCGCTCGACTGAGTTCCCAGACGCGCTCGGCACGGCGAGGCCCGTAACGTCTCCTTAAGTCAGTGAACCCCTCGTCCGTTTCGTGCATGACGAGGGCAGTACTTGCGGCGGTGCTGCCGCGTCCGACGAGCTTTGACTCCAGCAACGCCACCTTCACACCCGCCTCTGCGAATGCCTGAGCGATTCCGGCACCTGTGATCCCGCCGCCGACGATCGCCACGTCTGCGGTCGCCGCGCCACGCAGTAGCGGATATCGTCGCTTCGGCGCATCTCGCCGGCTCAGCCACATCGGCACTCCGATACGTAATCGCATTAACGGTTGACTCCAGATTGGCGATCGCTTTGCTCTCGGTCAAGCGAGGTCAAGCGAGGTCGCGTATGAGCACAGCCGCATCGGTCGACACCCTTTCGTACTGGATCGACTCGGAATCGCTGCCCCGATTCCCGAAACTTGCGCGTGACGAGCGTGTCGACGTCGTCATCGTCGGCGGCGGAATCACCGGATTGACAGCGGCGTACCTCCTTACGCGTGCCGGACGAACCGTAGCCGTACTCGAAAGGGATCGGTGCGCGCGAATCGATACAGGCCATACGACCGCGCACGTGACGATGGTCACGGACATGCGCCTGTCGGAGCTGGTGAAATCCTTCGGCCGCGAGCACGCGCAGGCCGTGTGGGACGCGGGGCTTGCCGCGATCGCGCAGATCGACGAGATCGGTCGCCGCGAAAACATCGAGTGCGGATTCGCGTGGGTGCCGAACTACCTGCATGCACCGCGCGCGGAGGCATCGAAGGTCGACGATGTCGACTTCCACGAAGAAGCCTCGCTGGCGGCCGACCTCGGATTCGACGCGACGTTCGTACCCGAAGTCCCGTTCATGGGAACACCCGGCGTTCGTTACGACGGCCAGGCGCGGTTTCATCCGCGCATGTACCTCGCGGGCCTCGTGCGCGCGATCCAGGCTGCGGGCGGTCGTATCTACGAACACTCCGAAGTTCGCGAGTTCTGCGACGAACCGCTTTCCGTCAAGGCGAACGACCACACCATCACGTGCGGCGATGTATTGATTGCCACGCATGCGCCGCTGACAGGCACCACGAACGTCGCGCTGGCGATGCTGTTTCAGACCAAGCTTGCGCTCTACAGCTCGTATGTTGTCGCGGGCCAGGTGCCGTCGGGTCGCGTACCAGACGCGCTCTTCTCCGACACTGCGGATCCGTACCACTACCTGCGCGTCAACCCAGGGCACAACCACGACGTCGTCATCTTCGGTGGCGAAGACTACAAGACAGGACAGGCGACCGACACCAACGCAGGCTATTCGCGACTGGAGCGCGAACTGAAGGAGCTTGTGCCTGAGCTCAAGGTCACGCACCACTGGTCTGGGCAGGTGATCGAAACCCACGATGGTTTGCCGTATCTCGGGCGCAACAAGGAACACCAGTACATCGCGACGGGGTTCGCCGGCAACGGGATGACGTTCGGCACACTCGGCGCGATGATCGCCGTCGACGGAATCGTCGGACAGTCCAATCCCTGGGAGGAACTGTTCGATACCGGCCGGACGAAGGTCCGCCACGGCGTCTGGAACTACATCACGGAGAACAAGGACTATCCCTATTACCTGATTCGCGATCGGTTTGCGGGGGCCGAGGGACGCACCCTGCGATCGCTGAAGCGAGGCGAGGGCAAAATCCTCGAACTGAATGGCACACGCGTCGCCGCGTATCGTGACGACACCGGAAAGACGCTTCTGCACTCTCCGACGTGCACGCACCTCGGTTGCGAGGTGGCGTGGAACTACGCCGAGCGAACCTGGGACTGCCCTTGCCACGGCTCGCGGTTCAAACCCACGGGCGAAGTGCTTGCCGGTCCAGCCGAATCGCCGTTAAGTGAGGTCGAACCGTAGTCCGCGAACCCGAGGGTCCGCGCCGCTCGGTAATGGCATAGTAGATCGCTATGCCAACCGGTTCGCCCGCAGCGCCGCCGCGGTTCGCAGCGCTTCGCATACCCGCCTATCGCCGCTATTTCACGTTCAGTCTCATGTCGATGATGGCCGACAACATCGAGCACGTCATCAGCTACTGGGTGATGTTCCAGGCATTTCATTCGGCGGCACTCGGGGGGTTCGCAGTCATCAGTCACTGGGTCCCCTTCCTGTTGTTTTCGCTCTATACAGGTGCCCTCGCTGACCGTTACGACTGCCGCCGACTGATTCAAATATCGCAAGCGCTCTTCATGCTTGCGTCACTGGCCTGGGGGATCCTGTTCTTCGCCGGCAAACTCCAGATGTGGCACGCGGTCGTCCTCCTCGTAATCCATGGCGCGGCGGGTGTCGTCGGCGCGCCGGCAACCCAGCTGATGATTCACGACATGGTGCCACCGGAGGACCTCCCGAGCGCGATACGTCTGAACGCGAGCAGTCGTTACCTTTCAATTCTGCTGGGACCCGCGGTGGGCGGCGGATTGATGCTGCTACTGGGTCCTGCGTGGGGACTTCTGACGAACGTCGTCATCTACCTGCCGTTCACGATTCTTCTGACCCGCTTTCCTTACACGGGTCACGCGGCACGCGGCGCTGGCCGCACCGTGGGGACACTTGGACTCGCAGATGCGTGGAATGTCTTCACCGCAGTGCGCACTGAATCGCGAATCATGACGATGGTGCTCGTGGCTGGCGCGACGTCATTCCTGGTCGGCAACGCGTTCCAGGCGCAGATGCCGGCCTACGCCAACTACTTGGGCGCCGACGAAACGGGCACCAGGTACACAGTGCTGCTGGCAGCGGATGCGGCTGGCGCCGTGATCGGAGTTCTGCTTCTCGAAACCGCGAACTTCTCGAGGCCGACTGTTCACGCGGCCATCGCCTCCGCAGGGCTCTGGGGCGTGACCATGGGACTGTTCCCGCTCACGCACAACTATCCCACCGCGGTTGTTCTGCTCGTACTGGCGGGCGTCTTCAACATCGCGTTCCAGTCGATGTCCCAGACGCTCGTGCAGATGCTCGCGCCTTCGGCCATTCGCGGCCGCGTCGTCGGCCTCTTCAACATGGCGATGCTGGGACTGCGCGCGGGCAGCGGCCTGACCATCGGGTTGCTGGGCACGCTTATCGGGGTCCGCCTGTCGCTGGCCGTTTCGAGCTTTGCAGTCGTGGTGGTCTCGGCCGGGCTTCTGGCGCGCGAAGCACGAGCCCGGGCCACGCTCAGTCCGGAGAGCGAAGTGACGTACTGACGTTGACAACGGAAGCCAGTGTGCAGACACTACGTTCGCTTCCGCCTTCGCCGAAGGCTTCGCCGCGACAGGTCCGCCTTCGCCGAAGGCTTCGGCGCGACAGGTTCGCGTTCGCCGGAGACTGCAGCGGGACAGCGAAAGGATGGCAGACATGCGACGCCGTTGGCTGTGGGCGACCATCGGAGTCTTCCTCCTGGCCGGCGTTTCCGTTCTTGGACAAGGCTCGCAGCAGATCAGCGTCGAGACGTTTTATCCGCGATACGCTGGAGCCGGCCGGACAACGGTCATCAACGTAGCGGTTCCCCGCGGCAACGAAGTGCAGTCTGCTGAAATCTCGCCATCGTCCGGCGTCACGATCGCGGGCATCACGGGGTTGGCGGCGAGCGACCAGGCTATTGGCTGGTGGGAACTCACCCTCGATGTGGCGAAGGATGCAACGCCTGGAGATCGATCCCTGGTGCTCGTGCTGCGGAACGCCCGCACCGCTCCCGTGACGATCTCAGTGCCGACTCATATTCCCGCCATATCCAATCTGCGAATCACTCCGCAGTCGAATCAGCGCGGACTCGAACTGCAACTGTCTGCTGACGATGCGGCGGGCGATCTTGGCGAGTCACCGTATGTGTGGTTTTACGCCGACTGCGGCGGCGAACCGATCGTCGGCGCACTCCCGGGCAAGGTGAATGCACGCATCGTGCGCGTGCTCTTTCCCGATCTCCGCTCCGCGGCTCCCGACAGTGCGCCGGCCAACGCCAGCTGCTCGCTTCAGGTGCGGCTCACCGATAAGACCGGGATCGAGAGCAATACCTTGAAGACCACGCTCGAATTGAGGAACTGAAACTCGTCACGATACTGGAGACGCAATGATGCGCCTGCTGCCGTTGCTGTCGTCGGCCCTTGTATTGACACTGTCGGGCACCTCGTTCGCGCAGGACTGGAATGAGTTTTCCAGCCGCGAGGATCGCTTCACGGTCATCTTCCCCGGCCGGCCTGAAATCAGCGAGACGACGTGGGTGTCGCAGTACTTCGCCATCCTGCCGGCACGCATCTATAGCGGCAGGCAGGGGTCGGGGCGCTACACGGTGACCGTGGTTGACTACAACCCGATCGAACGTTTGCTGTCGGAGCGATCGAGAACATTGCCCGCGCTCGATCTGGCGGTCCACGAGTACGGGCCTGGGTACTGGAAGACCGACGTGCGAGGCGCGGCGGTCTTTGCTGCGGCGAAGTACCTGCAGCGGGATGGCAAGGTCGAGCATCTTTTGTCCAACTTTGCCGACCTCGTCGCAGGCGTGCAGCTCGAGTTCGTCAGCAATGCCGACCAGTCCCGCAACTATGTTTCGATCTATATGCACGCCAACCGGCTCGTGATAGCCGAGGCGATTGTGCCGAAGGGGTACCCGCCGCCTCTTATCTTTCAGCAGTCGCTTGGATGGCTCGATGAGAACGGCCAGAGAATCCGCTACCGGTACATGAACTACAACGAGCCGAACGCTCCGCCGCTGCCGCCTCCTGGACGTTGAGCGCCACCCGGTCTGAGTGCACCTCGAGCGGCTCGCCTGCGATTACAGACGGTTGCAGACCCCACCGGTGGACGTGACGGGCGGTCCTACGCGCGCGAGATCGTCGGCACCCAGGGATCGGAGGCCCATCCCGGGCCGTGACGCGCGACTTGAGCGTCGATCAGATACGGCTTGCCGTTTGCCGCGTTCCTCCGCGCGCGTGAAAGCGCCGCCTTGAGCTCGGCGGGATTGCTGGCGCGCTCACCATCGACGCCGAAGCCCTTCGCGAGCGCCGCCATCTCCATGTCGGGCTTGCCGAGATAATCGTGGACAAACTTACTGGTTTCGATCGTTCGGCCCTGGCCCCCGAGATTCGCAATGGCCCGATTGTGCGGGCCGTTGTAGGCGTGGTTGTTGTAGACGACGACGGTGACGGGCAGCTGCAGGCGCGCCATGTTCCAGAGCGCTGTGGGTCCGAAGATGAACGAGCCGTCGCCCATGAGACAGATCACCTGCTTGCCCGGGCGCGCGAGCGCTACACCTGCGGCAGTCCCGACTCCCGATCCGAGGTGCGCGCCGTAGTAGAAGAACAGCTCGCGTCCGGCGCGCGGATCGAACTCGAAACTGTGCTGAATTTCGACGGAGCCTGCTTCGTGGACGACGATCGCGTCCTTGTCGGCCCACTGCGCGACTTCGTAGGTGACGCGATCCGCTTCCATCGGGCTTGCATCCCACAGCGGGTTGCGCGACACGAGCGCGCGCAGCTGCCGCGCCTTCTCCGTCCACGCGCGCACTTCATCCGCGCGTTGTGAAATCCGCGCTTTGATGGCGGGTGTCAGCAGCTGGGTCACCGCCGCGATCAGATCGTCGGTTCCATACGCGACGTCCGCGACCAGCGGCGCATCCGTCCTGAGGACGCTGCCGACGCTCGTGCTGTCGTTGCGCATGTCGATGAACGTCGTCTTGCGTGCGACGATCAGCGCGGCCGAGTTGGGCTGCAGCTTGCCGCCGATGTTGATGACGACATCCACATCGGTCGGATAGGTCAGCGATTCGACGCGCCCGCCCGGAATGTTGCCGACCCACAGCGGGTGCTGCTGAGGGAAGCTGGCGTGCACCGATCGCGCCTGTGTGACCGGCATCGCGAGCAGCTCCGCCAGCTGCACGACCTTGTCGAACGCCTTCGCCCTGTAGACCTCGTCGCCCACGATGAGCAGAGGCCTGCGCGCTTCGACGAGCAGCCTGGCGGCGCGCTCGACTTCCGCCGGGTTCGGACGGACCCGCATCCGCGGATCGACCTGATCGTGTCGGATGATCTCCGCGTTGATCTTTTCGCCCGTGTAGTCGGAGTTCCAGGTGACGTAGGCGGGTCCGTACGGCGGCGTCCACGCGACCTTGAACGCGCGCCTGACCGTTTCGGGAATCATCTCGGGACGCCGCGCGGCCCACGTCAGCTTCGTCATCGTGGAGGTGACCTGTTCCTGACCAGGCAGCTCCTCGAAGCCGTCGCGTCCCGCAGCGTTGGAATCCTCTGTGTGGTAGGCGTAGAACACGAGAGGCGTCTGCTCTTTCCACGCGTTGAACATTTGCCCGAGCGCGTTCATCAAGCCAACGGAACCGGCAGTCATCACCACCGCCGGCTGCCCTGAGGCTTTGACGTAGCCCGCGGCCATCGCGGCTCCCGGACCTTCGTGCGGCGTCAGGACGTACTGCAGCTGCGGACGTTCGACGAGCGCTTCGTAGAACTCCGCATCCTCGCTCGCGGAATTGCCGAAGACGTACTTCACGCCGGAGGCGATCAGCTGCTCCGCAAACGCGGCACCGCCATTGCCCTCGAACATCTTCACCGCTTCGGGCGAGACCGGCGCGCCCTGTGTCTGCGCGAGCGTATCGACCGAGTCGAGGATCGAATTCGCTGCGGTCAACGTGACGCCGCTTGCCACGAGACGGCGCACGAAATCGCGTCGTGAGATGCCGTTGGACAGCAGTTGTGCGACGAGCTCTCTCATATGTGCCTCGCGTGGTAGGCGGACCTAAAGGTCCGCCTCTACGGTCCGCCTCTACGGTCCGCCTCTAACGGTCCGCCT
>Ga0134127_10003639_pt1 | contig 11095 bp, 5 predicted proteins | sample KB31753_FD_96459 | JGI IMG/M metagenome (GOLD analysis project Ga0134127, IMG submission 96459) | Terrestrial soil microbial communities with excess Nitrogen fertilizer from Kellogg Biological Station, Michigan, USA - KB3-175-3 | ecosystem: Environmental > Terrestrial > Soil > Unclassified ...
ATCCTCGGCACCCAGGCTTGGTCGCCGCGCGGCGGCGTTTCCGCGAACGAGAGGTGCGCGGTCGTGATCGGGTCCGCGCCGGCCAGGATCAGTGCGCGCTCGATCGCGTGCTCCAGCTCGCGCACGTTGCCGGGGAACGCGTAGCCCTCGAGCGCGCGCAGCGCCGCGGCCGTGAGCTTGTCGGGCGGCGCGCCGTGGCGCCGGAGCACGTGCTCGACCAACCGCGGCACGTCGCCCGGCCGCTCGCGCAGCGGCGGCAGCACGATCGGGAACACGTTCAGGCGGAAGAAGAGATCCTCGCGGAACGTGCGCGCCTTCACCATGTCCTCGAGCGGCCGGTTCGTGGCGGTGATGATGCGCGCGTCCACGGTGAGCGGTCGGTTCCCGCCCACGCGCGTGAACGTCTTCTCCTCGATCGCCTGCAGCAGCTTGACCTGGAGCGCGAGCGGCATCTCGCCGATCTCGTCCAGGAACAGCGTGCCGCCGTGCGCGTCCTCGAACCGGCCGGGCTTCTGGCGCACGGCGCCGGTGAATGCGCCCTTCTCGTGGCCGAAGAGCTCGGATTCGAGCAGCGCCTCGGGCAGCGCGCCGCAGTTGACCTTGACCCACGGGCCGCCGGCGCGCTTCGAGAGCGCATGCAGCGTGCGCGCGAACAGATCCTTCCCCGTCCCGCTCTCGCCGCGCAGCAGCACGGTGCTGTCGGTGGTGGCGACCTTGCGCACCAGCTCCAGCGCTGCGCGCGTCGCCGGGGCGTCGCCCACCACGGGGAGGGCGTCGCGCCGGAGCGACTCCACGGTGGCGGCGAGCGCGCGGTTCGAGCGCTGGAGCTCGCGCTTCTCGGCGGCGTCGCGCAGCACGCGGGCGATCACGTCGACGTAGTCGCCCTCCTTCTCGACGTAATCCTGGGCGCCCAGCTTCAGCGCCTCGCGGGCGCTCCCGAGCCCGGCGAACGCGGTCATCATCACGACCGTGGTCTCGGGCCAGCGCCGGCGCACCTCGGCGAGCAACGCCAGCCCGTCGGGCGGCTTCATGCGCAGGTCGGTGACCACCGCGTCGAAGCCGGTCTTTTCGAGCCGCTCGAGTGCGGCGGCTCCGCCGGACACGTGCGCCGTGGTGAAGCCCGCGTCGCGCAGCTCAGCGGCCACCAGTTCGGCGTTCTTCACCTCGTCGTCGACCACCAGCACGTTCACGGTCGGGATCCCTCCCAGGGGCCGCGCTCCCGGCGGCCCGCCGGCGTCAGCGGCTGCAGCTCTCCGCGACCTCGTTCGGCCCGACCTTGGCCGTCCAGGGCCCGCCATCGACGCGGATACGAACCGTGCCCGTGGGGCCCAGGTTGGTCACGCGCACGCAGTTGAACCCGCCGATGATCTTGAAGTTCGCGTTCATGCAGTCCCGGGTCACGGCCTCGGTCTGGCCGTCGATGACCATGAGCCAGCAGGTGTCGGATTCGATGTTGAGGTGGTGGGTGTTGGAGCAACTCCCCACCCCCAGCGCGACGATCACGAGCAGGAGGGCGGTCGCGAGGCGCGCGAGATTCAGGCGAGACACGGCGCAGGAACTCCAAGGTTGGGGAAAACGCGGCCTAGGCCGACCGGAAAACACCTTTCATTCTAGCCAACCCCCGGTCCGGATGAGTAGTGGTCATATCCCCCAGCAGGCGAACCCGCGACCGGCAGCACCACCTGCACCGTGGTGCCCGCGCCCGTGCGGCTCGACAGTTCCAGCGTGCCGCCGGCGCCCTGGACGAGCTGGCGGGAGAGGTGGACGCCCAAACCGGTGCCTTGTGCACGGGTGGTGAAGAACGGCTCGCCGACGCGGGCGAGCACGTCGGGCGCCATACCCGCGCCGTCGTCGGCGATGGCGACGCGCACGCGGCCGCCGTCCACCGCGCAGCGCACGTGGACGCGGCCGCCTTCGGCCGAGGCCTCGAGCGCGTTCTGGAGCAGGTTCAGCCACACCTGCTTGAGTGAGGCATCGTCCAACCGCACCGTCGCCTCGGCGAACGCGGACTCGCGCACCAACTCGACGCCGCGGGCGCGGAACTCACCCTCGAGCAGGTCGAGCGTCGCGGCGAGCGTGCCGGCCACCGCGCCGCGTGCGTCCGCCGCCATCCCCTCGCCGGCGCCGCGCGCGAACTGGAGGTAGCGGTTGACCGTGGCCGAGAGCCGGTCCACCTCCTCGACCATCGAGTCCGAGAGCGCCTGCGCCTCGGGCTCGAGCTTCACGAGCCGGCGCGCGGAGCCGCGGATGATCGCGAGCGGGTTCTTGATCTCGTGGGCGAGCGTCGCGGTCATGCGTCCCATCGCCGCCAGGTTCTGGGCGCGCGAGAGCCGCCGCTCGAGCCCCACCTGCGAGGCGTTCGCGCGCAGCACGAGCAGTGCCAGCGCCGCCACGGCGAGCACGCTCACCGCCGCGAGCAGCGACAGGTCGCGGCGCAACCGCGACAGCTCGGGCCCCCAGCGCGGCAGGTCCTCGGCCACGAGCACGGTGCCGGGCGCGTCCGCGAGGCGCGCGGCCGCGGCCCGCACCTCGAGCGCCCCGCGCCGGAACGGCGGGAACGCCACGCTCCGGGCGTCGCGGGCGCGCAGCAGCGTGGCGTGCGAGAGCGAGTCGTACGGGCTCGGCGTGCCCGCGGTGGCGAAGCCCGCGCGCACGTCGTAGATGACGCGTGCGCTGTCGTCCAGCACGGAGACGTTCGCCAACCCGGCCGCGCTGCACAGGGCGTCGAGCTGGAGCGCCAGCAGGCCGTTGCCATCGCTCGCCAGCACCCGCGCATCCGTGAGGTCCGCGGGCGAGATCTGCGAGGCAGCGAGCTCCGCCAGCTGCGAGAGCCGGTTCGCGAACTCGCGCTCGAACGCCGAGCGCTGCCCGCGATAGGCCACGAACGCCGTGACCACCGTGACCAGGGCGGTGAGCGCCACGAACACGAGCGTCGAGGCCTGGGCGCGGTTCATCTCACGCTGCGGCGCGTCGCCCCAGTGCTACCAGCGCAGCGTGGCGCGCGCCGAGCCGTAGGCGCCGTTCTGGTCGGCGCCGTTCACGTGGCCGAGCGCGACCACCTTCGCCGTGCCCACCGTGCCGGCCACGGTCCACGACGGCGACGGCGACCACTCGGCGGTCGCGGCCGCGCGCATGTCGTGGTCCACCGGGGCCGTGAGCGTCCGGGGTGGGATCGGCGTGCCCGGCTGCCAGGCCTCGCCGAGCGGCCCCGAGCCCTTGCGCGTGTTGAAGCCCTCGACGCCCCACGTCCAGCTCGCGCCCCAGCGCCACTCGAACCGGCCCGACCACTGGTCCACGTCCGGACCGAGGAAGTAGCCCGTCGGGAAGCCGGCGTGGATGAAGTCGGTATTGCTCGTGGAGGCGTACGTGTAGCGGTAGACGCGCGAGTAATCGAGGCGCGCCGACCATGCGCGCGGCGTGCCGGCGCGCCGGATCTCGGCGCCGCCCTGCCAGCCCATGCGCACCGGTCGCGAGCCGTCGAACGTGACGTCGTCCACCATGAGCTCGCCGTAGAAGCGCACGCCGGGCCGCCACGTCCACGTGAAGTCGGCGCTGTAGAGCACGTTGACCGCGCGCTCGTTCTCGAGCGAGTCGGCGCCACTGGACCCGGAACCGCGCACGCGGCGCTCCATGAACGGCAGCGGCGCCACCGGCACCAGGTAGATCGGCGCGTTCGCCGCACCGTTGAAGCGCGCGAGCCCGGCGAACGCCAGCTCCACGCTCGGGCCCATGCGCAGGTCCAGCCGGTGGCCGCTCAGGTAGGTCTCGGCGGCAGGGTCCAGCGCGCCCACGAACCACGCGAACTGGGCGCGCTTGCCGAAGCGGAGCGTCATCTCGATCAGGTCGAACGCGGGCGCGCCATCCGAGAGCGCGAGCGTGCCGGTGGCTCCGGGACCCCAGCGCAGCCACGTGTGCCCGGCGCGCACCGAGAATCCGCGAGTGTTGAACGTCGCATACGCGCGGTCGAACCACGCGGTGAGATCGGTCGAGCCGGAATCGAACCGGCCCGAGGCGTCCGGCGTGCCGTGTGCGCCGGGCGAGGCGGGCCCGACGTAGGCGTCCACGAAGACGAGGCCATAGCCGCCGAATGCGGCCGAGGCCTGCACCCCGGCGCGCTGGTCGCGCACGATGCGCTCGCGTGCGCGGTCGTCCGCATAACCCAGGCGGACATAGGGCGAGATCTCGAGCGAGGCGTCCTCCTCATCGAACTGGCCGATCGGCTCCAGGCCTCCGCGCAGGCCGCCCCCGGGCTCGAGCTCGCGGCGGAGGCGGTGGACCACCGGGTCGCGCGCGGCACCCGGCTGGTCGGCCACGAGCTGGTCCAGGAACTCGCCCAGCTGGGCGCGGGTCCACGGCCGCGTGAGCAGAAGGCCCGAGGACAGCGAATAGCTCGTGGCCAGGTCCTCCACCCACTTGTAGACGGGGCTTTCGACCGGGATCTCCTCGAGCGCGTTGTAGGCGGCCCGCACCGGGGGTGCGAGGGCGAGGAGCGTGAGCGCGAGCAGTGCGGGAAGGACGCGGGCAGGGCGCATGAGCGGGGGTACGTTACGCGAGGGAAGGGTGCCCGCGCGAATGCGCGGGAAGGCGCTACCGGCAAGAGTGTTCGACGGCACTTGCGGAGTTACCCGCGCTGGCGCGGGTGGGTTCCCGCCCCGTTGCCGTTCCTGACCCCATGAGCCGGCTGGGCGCCCGCTGAAACCGCCGACCGGGGCGAGGCGTACCCTGCAGGTCCTTTGCTCTCGTTCTCTTCCCTCCCGCTGAACCTCATCGGAGGTGCGATCGTGCTCTCGATCCGTGGTCTTGTGAAGGTCTATCCCGGTCCCGTCGCGGCGCTCCAGGGGGTCGACCTCGACGTCCCCCTGGGCATGTTCGGCTTGCTGGGTCCCAATGGCGCGGGCAAGTCCACGCTCATGCGCATTCTCGCCGGGCTACTGGAACCCACCTCCGGGTCCGTGCGCTTCGATGGAAGAGATGTGCTCGCCGACCCGGCCGCCGTGCGCCGCACGCTCGGCTACCTGCCGCAGGACTTCGGCTTCTACCCGCACTTGTCGGGCGAGCAGATGCTGCGCCACCTGCTGGTCCTGAAGGGCGTGACGTCGCCGCGCGGCCTCAAGGCGCTCACGGGTGAGCTGCTCGAGCGTGTGAACCTGGCGTTCGCGGCCAAGCGCGCGGTGCGATCCTATTCGGGCGGCATGCGGCAGCGGCTGGGGATCGCGCAGGCGATCGCCGGCGACCCGAGGCTGGTGATCGTGGACGAGCCCACCGCGGGTCTCGATCCCGAGGAGCGGCTGCGCTTCTACCACCTGCTCACGGAGCTGGCCGAACAGCGCACGGTGCTGCTCTCGACGCACATCGTCGAGGACGTGGCCGTGCTCTGCCCGCAGTTCGCGGTGATCCGCGGCGGACGCCTGGTGGCGCTCACGACACCGCGCGCGGCCCGTGCGGCGCTCCAGCGCCGCATCTTCGAGGGTGTCGTGGCGCCGGCCGACATGCCGGAACTGCGCGCCACGCGCGCGGTCACGCAGACACTGCTGGTCGAGGGCCGGCACCGCGTGCGCCTCTACGAACCCGAGGGCAACGCGCCGGCCGGGTTCGAGGCGGTCGAGCCGTCGCTCGAGGACGCCTACCTCGTGCTCATGCGGCTCGGCGAGCTGCCGGGCGCCGAGCAGATCGACGTCGCCGCGGGCGGGGGGCCGTCGAAGCACGACAGCTTCGTGCGCGAGCCGCTGGGTGTGCGCACGTGAGCGGCGCGCGGCTGTGGGAGATCTTCAAGCAGGAGATCCAGTTCCACTCGCGGCGGCCGCTGCTCTGGGTGCAGATCGTGATCCTCGGCTTCCTCACCTACGGCATCAGCACCGGGCACGCCACGGTGTCCTCGGGTGACGCGCGCGTCGGTGGTCACAAGGCGTTCATCAACTCCGAGTTCGCGATCAGCCAGCTCCTCATCTTCATGAGCTGCCTGATCTACGTGTTCTTCGCCTCGGTCGCGGCCGGCATGTCGATGATCCGCGACGACGAAGCGAAGGTGGGCGAGTTGCTGCACTCGACGCCGCTCAAGCCCGGCGAGTACGTGTGGGGCAAGTTTCTCGCCGTGTTCACGATGTTCGTGGCGACGCTCGCGGTCCACCTCGGGCTGATGATGCTGTTCAACCACGTGCTGCCGCACGGCGAGAACGCCGACTACGTGGGCCCGTTCCACCTCGCCAGCTACCTGCGGCCGGCGCTCGTGTTCGCGCTGCCGTCGCTGATGCTGTTCTGCGGCGCGTGCTTCGGGATCGGCGGCCTCACGCGCAAGCCGGTGCTCGTGTTCTTCCTGCCCATCGCCGTGCTCATGGTGGGCGTGTTCTTTCTTTGGGAATGGTCACCGGTGTGGTTGTCGTGGGGCTGGAACCGCGTGCTCCAGTTCGCGGACCTGACCGGACTGCGCTGGCTGAAAGAGGTCTGGCTCGACGTCGACAAGGGCGTCGAGTGGTACAACATCCACCCCGTCGGCCTGGACGCCCTGGTGATCGTGCAGCGCCTGCTGTGCGTGGCGCTGGGCCTCGGCGCGGTGTGGCTGCTGCAGCAGCGCTTCGCGGCGACGCTGCGCGGCGCGAGCGCGGCGCGCGGACGCAGCGCCGCGGACGTGCCCTCCGCGATCCCCGCGGGCGCGCGCCGCGACGGCCGCAAACCGGCGGCCGCGCCACAACCCGCTGCCGCGGGTGCGGTGGCGACGCTCGCCACGCTCGACATGCGCTCCGGTGTCCCCGGGTTCCTGAACGGCGTACTCGAGGTGGCGCGCGCGGAGCTGCACGGCTTCCTCCGCCATCCCGGCCTCTACCTGTTCGTGCCGCTCATCCTGCTGCAGACGCTCGCGAACGAGTATCAGGTGGGCGCGTTCGACACGCGGCTCTTGTACACCTCGGGGCTCTACGCCGTGGGCATGATGAACACGCTCACGCTGCTTGTGTGCATGATCATCCTCTTCTACACGACCGAGTCGCTGCAGCGCGAGCGCAGCACAGGGTTCGCCGCGATCGCCTACGCGTCGCCGCTGCGCACCACGGCGCTGCTCGCCGGCAAGGCGCTCGCGAACACCGTGCTCGGCGTCTCGATCGTGCTCGCCTGCGTCATCGGCTCGCTGGCGATGCTCGCGGTGCAGGGCCATGTGCCGCTCGATCCGCTGCCGTTCGCCCTGGTGTGGGGCCTGTTGCTCGTGCCCACGTTCCTGCTGTTCACGGCGTTCGTGAGCGCGGTGCAGGCGGTGACGAGCAACCGCTACCTCACGTACACGGTCGGGTTGGGCACCATGATCCTCTCCGGCTGGGCGCAGGCGCGCGGGCACATGAACTGGGTGTGGAACTGGGACCTGTGGAGCGTGGTGCGCTGGACCGACATCGCGCCGTTCCAGTACGACGCGCTGCCGCTGCTCCTGAACCGGGTGATGTGGCTCGGGGTGGCGGTGCTCCTGACCGTCGTCGCGGTGCGGCTGTTCGAGCGACGCGAGCGCGACGCCACCCGGCTCGTGCACGCGCTGCGGCCGACCAGCCTGCTCTACGCGCTGGGCTCGCTCGCGCCGTTCCTCGTGGTGCCGCTGGTCGCCTGTGCGTGGCTGGGCGTGATCGTGCAGGGCGGCTACCAGGGCGGCACGGCGAAGAAGCAGCAGAAGGACTACTGGGCGAAGAACGTCGAGACGTGGCGTGACGCGCCCACGCCCGAACTGGCGGGCGTGGACATGGCGCTCGACCTCGATCCCGCGAAGCAGGCGCTCACCGTGCAGGGCTACTACGACGTTGTGAACCACACCGAGAAGCCGATGGAGCGCTTCGCGGTGTCGGTGAACCCGGCATGGAAGGACCTGCGCTGGACGCTCGACGGCGAATCGCTCAAAACCGAGAACCGCGCTTCGCTCCACGTCGTGAACCTGAAGGAAGCGCTCGCGCCGGACGAGAAGGTGCGGCTGGGCTTCGCCTACGAGGGCCACCAGCCGCAGGGCGCATCGAAGAACGGCGGCTCGCAGATGGAGTTCATCCTGCCCTCGAGCATCGTCCTCACCGCGCTCCGCAATCCGACGATGGCGCCGCAGCTGGGCTACAACCCGGAGGTGGGGATCGAGGAGAACAAGAACAAGTCCGACCCGCGCGAGTGGCCTGAGCACTGGTACGAGGGGAAGAACCCCGCCGGGATCGCCATGGCCGGCTCGTGGTTCCCCTGCCACCTGAAGGTCACCGTGCCCTCCTCGATGCAGGTGAACGCCACCGGCGAGAAGGTCGCGGACGTGGTCCGGAACGGCCGGCGCACGACCGAGTGGCGGACCGATCAGCCGGTGCGCATCTTCAACGTCATCGCCGGCAACTGGAAGGTGAAGGCGCGCGAGGGCGCGGCGGTCTACTACGACGCCCGTCATGCCTACAACGTCGACGAGATGCTGGACGCGCTGGTGGCGGCGCGGCGCTGGTACGGCGAGTGGTTCGCGCCGCTGCCGTGGAAGACGCTGCGCGTGTCCGAGTTCGCGGGGCTGCCCACGTACGCCCAGGCGCCGCCTGGCAACATCTCGTTCTCGGAGAACATCGGTTTCCTCGCACGGTCGAAGCCCGATGCAAATGTGGCGTTCTGGATCACCGCGCACGAGGCCGCGCACCAGTGGTGGCCGAACCTGGCGATGGTGGGCGACGGCCCGGGCACGGAAGTGCTCTCCGAGGGCATGGCGCACTTCTCCACGATCCTGCTCTGCGAGCAGGCGCGCGGCCTGGAGCAGCGGATCGCGTTCTGCCGCGGCATCGAGGATCGCTACGCGCAGCGCCGGGTGAAGGACTCCGAGCGGGCGCTCGTGAAGCTCGACGGCCAGCTGCCCGCGGACAACCGCATCATCTACGACAAGGGCGGCTTCGCGCTGTGGATGCTGCACCGCGTGCTCGGCCGCGAGGCGAGCCTCGCCGGGTTGCGTGAGTACCTGGGCACGTTCCGCGACTCGCGCGACCACGCGGCGCTCGAGGACTACCTCGCGATCATGCGTAAGCACGCTCCCGACCCGGCGGCGTTCGACGCGTTCGCGGAGCAGTGGTTCCACCAGGTCGTCACGCCCGAGTACAAGATCGACGACGCCACGGTGGCGAAGACGGGCACGGGCTGGACCGTGACCGCGACCGTGCGCAACGTGGGCACGAGCACGATGCCGGTGGAGATCGCGGCCGCGCGCGGCGAGCGCTTCCCGCACGAGAAGCCGCACGCCGAGCGCTACGAGGACGCGCGCACCGCGATCACGTTGGGTCCCAAGCAGTCGAAGACCGTGACCATCGCCTGCGCGTTCGACCCGCAGCGCGTGGTCGTGGATCCGGACGTCACCGTGCTCATGCTCGAGCGGCAGAAGGCGGAGGTGAAGCTCAAGACGGGCGCGGAGAAGGTGGCGATGCGGTGACCCGGCGGCGCGCCCCTCCGTAGGAGACCGGAGGGGCGCGCCGGCCTGCCGACCGAGATTCCCGTCGACAAGCCCCCGCCCCGGCGTGAGAATTGGGGATCCGGGATCCTCTGAGGTCAGCCATGCTCGCTCGCATCCTCTTCCGAACCCCGTCCGCGGCTTCGCGAATGTGCGCTCGCTTCGCGTTGATCCTGCTCGCTCCGTCCCTCGCGATTGCCGACTCCGTGCCCGGCTCGTACGTCTGGCCCGTGGACGGAGCGCCTGTCTGCAACGCGAGCGGCGACCAGCACGCGTTGTTCTATTCGGCGGCGGCGTGCGGCAGCATGCAGTTCGGCTGGATCGACTCCGGAACCGGTCCGGATTCACTCGTGGCCAGCAGTGTGTATTACCTCCCTCCCACGGGTGAGTGCGCTTCGTTCCCGGCGCCCATGCACGCTCCCGGCGTTTCCGAACCGAGCACGGCCGAGGTGCAGAGCGGCATCATCGCGATCGGGATCCCGTTCTATTGCCTCGCGCCGACGCTTGCGTATGTGTGGCAGCAGGGCTCAGGCGCCGCCAGCCAGCTCGTTGTGAACAATCCCTCGTTTCCGCCCGGCCCGTTCGTGGTCGCGGACGACGGGGATTTCGTGCGCCACCATCCGCGAATGGCCGCGGGCGGGGGCGAGTACCGGGACACGGCGGTGGTCGTGGTGTGGAGCGACGAGCGCACCGGTACGCCGCAGATCCGCGCGCAGCGCGTCAACCAGAGCGGTCAGCGCGAATGGGGACCCGCGGGTCTGCTGATCGCACCCACCGGGGCCGCACAGACGGAGCCCCAGGTCACGCGGCTTCACAATGGCGTCGTGCTCGTGGTCTGGCTCGACGCGCGCTCGGGCGGCAGCGACGTGTACGCGCTCAAGCTCCTCCCGAACGGCTCGGTGGCGCCGGGCTGGCCCGCGACCGGCCTCGCGCTCGAAGCGCGCCCCGAGGTCGCGGGCTCGGTCAGGCTCGTACACCACGACTGGGGCAGCCTTACGTTCGTCCTGTGGGAGGAGTCCGGCGCGCGCTTCGGCGGCGGACGCTCGATCGTGGTCCGGAAGCTCGCGCCCGACGGCACGCCCGATCCCGCGTGGGACCCGCTGGGCGTGGTGCTCAGCTCCTCTGCCACGGTGGAGCACCTCCAGGACGCGGACGTCTCGGGCAGCGCGCTGGTCGCGGTGTGGACCGACACCCGCGCGGCTTCCGTCGCCAACCCCACCGATCTCTACGCCCAGTGGGTTCTCGGCACCGGCGCCATCGCCGGCGGGTGGCCCGCGTCGGGGCTCGCCATCTGCACGGCGAGCGGCCGCCAGGACGCCGCGAGCGTGAGCGTCACCGACTCCTACGCGGCGTTCGCGTGGGAGGACCACCGCGGGGCGGACGCCGACGTCTACGCAGAGTTGCGGTACTCGGACGGCAAGCCGGGGTCCGGACTCTGGGTGCCGAACGGTCTCCCCGCCACGTCGGCCGCCGGTGACCAGACGGCGCCGGTCGTGGGTGTGGGCAACGGCGGCGGCTGCTTCGTTGTCTGGGAAGATGCCCGCGACCAGGCGACCAACGGTCTCGACATCTACGCGCAGGCGTTCAACGGCCTCGGTGAGAAGCTGGATGTGCCGCTCGGGCCGCCGCCACCCACGCTGGCGCTCGGCCTACCGCGGCCCAACCCGTCGCGCGGGACGA
>Ga0134127_10003640_pt1 | contig 11094 bp, 11 predicted proteins | sample KB31753_FD_96459 | JGI IMG/M metagenome (GOLD analysis project Ga0134127, IMG submission 96459) | Terrestrial soil microbial communities with excess Nitrogen fertilizer from Kellogg Biological Station, Michigan, USA - KB3-175-3 | ecosystem: Environmental > Terrestrial > Soil > Unclassified ...
CGGTGCGCCGCGCCCTGACGCGACTCCTCGACGCCACCGAGACCGATGGGGGTCCTGTCGAGGCGGCCCTCCAGGGCGTGACCTCCGTCACGGCGGAGCTGCTCCCCCCGGCGGCACGTTTAGAAGTCGAGCAATTCGCGACCTCTCTGCGCCAGCGCCCCGGCAGCTGACGCGGATTTTGCTTGCTGGCGTCATTCGCCGCGCCCTATCTTCGACCATGTTGCGAAGCACCGACATTTCCCCTCTGTCCCTCCTGCTGGCCCGGGTGGATTCGGTCGCGGACGGCGAGCAGGCGCGCGACACGGTCCACTCCGGGTTTCCGAGTGTGGACCGGATGCTCGGCGGCGGCTTTCGCCGTGGCGATCTGATCGTGCTCGCTGGCGACGTCGGGAGCGGGAAATCGTCGCTGGCGTTGGGGTTTTCGGTGCGCGCGGCGGCCGCCGGCCAGGGCGTGCTCTTTCTCTCGGGCGAGATGGCCCCCGAGCGCCTGCTCGAGCGCGTGATCGCCATCGAGAGCCGAGTCGCCATCGACGAGCTGCGGCAGGGAACGTTGACCGACATTGCGCGAGCCACGGCTGGCGCGGCCGCGGTCCGTCTTCGCGACTGCCTGCCCATGGTGGAACTGCTTCCAAGTGACCCCATGGACCTGGCGAGTCTTATCGAAGCCAGGCCGGCGGCGGGGCTGGTCGTGATCGACTCGTTCGAGGCGGCGCTGGGGACCCTGAACGAGAGCCAGATCCCCGCACGCATCCGCGAGCTCAAGCGGCTGGCGGTGGAGCGGGACCGTGCCATATTGACCACCGTCGAGCTTCCGGGACTTCGGGGGCGGGCTGATCGTCGACCTACACTGGAAGATTTCGACGCCCGCACCGGTCTGCTTCGCGAGGCGGCGGACGTGGTCCTCGCGCTGTACCGTGAGGATCTCTACGAACCCGCCCAGGACATTGCGGGCGCGACCGAACTGCTCGTGCGAAAGAATCGCAATGGCGCCGTGGGATACGTGGACCTCTACTTCTACGCATCCTGGCTGCGCTTCGAGGACATGCTGGACCCGGATACCTGAGGAGTGAGTATGCGACTACACACGATCCGTTGGCGCGCCGCGGCGCTGATCGGCGCTCTCGCCGTCTCGGGCGGTTGCGCTCCCGCGATCCAGAACAGCGCGGAGAGCATCGCGCGACTGGAGCGGACGCACACAGAGCGCCCCACGTCGGAGCCGGCGACCCGGTCGCTCGGCATCGCGTACTACAAGGCCAATCGCTACGACGACGCGCACGCCATGCTGGCGCAGGCGACGACGATGGATCCGAAAGACGGCGTCGCCGCGCTGTACCTGGGCATGACCGCTGAGGCGCAGAACGATCTGCCTACGGCGCGAACGGCGTACACGAGCTACCTCAAGGTGGGACGGACGCGCGCCGTGCGCCGCCAGCTGGAGCAGCGGCTCGCCGTGCTTCAGCGCAAGGAGCTCGAGGCGTCGTCACGCGCGGCCGTCGCGCAGGAGGCGTCGCTCTCCGCGGTCCCCGGTTCACCGACGACAGTCGCTGTGATGCCGTTCAACTTCACGGGCACGGATACGTCGCTCAAGCCGCTCGAGCGCGGCTTCGCGGAGCTGCTCACCACGGACCTGAGCCGCTCCTCGCGGCTCACCGTGGTCGAGCGGGCGCGCCTGCAGTCGATTCTGAACGAGCTCGCGCTCCAGAAGAGTGGTTCCACCGATTCGACAACCGGCGTCCGCGCCGGACGCATCCTGCAAGCCGGCCGGCTGGTGGGCGGCTCGATCCTGCAGTCAGGCGACGAGCTCCGGGCCGACGCGTCGGTGATCAACGTGTCGAACAGCGAGGTGGCGGGCACGAGCAGCTCCGACCAGCAGAAACTCGACCAGCTTTTCACGCTGGAGAAGAACATCGCGCTCGGGCTCTTCCAGACGCTCGGCGTCACGCTGACCACCGCGGAGCGCAATGCGGTCGAGCAGCGGCCGACCAAGTCGCTCGCGGCCTTCCTCGCATACAGCCGCGGCCTCACGGCGCAGGACGCCGGACAGTTCGAGCAGGCGAACAGCTACTTCAACAATGCCGCCCGGCTCGATCCGAGCTTTGGCGCGGCGCAGCAGAAGAGCCAGGAATCCAAGGCGCAGGTCACCGGCACGCAGGTGACGTCGACCACCGTGGAAGCGAGCCTTCAGGGAACGACTGAGGGCCAGGAAGTGACGGCCGCGACGCACGGGGATGCCGGTGCGTCTATCGGGAGTGGCAGCACGGTGCAGCAGACCGTCGGCGGTCTGAACGGATCGCAGGCAGGCGATGCCGCGGCGAGCGCGGGCACCGGGGGGGCGCAAACCGCGCCGCCGCAGAACACTCAGCAGAACGCCGGCACGGGCGCCGGAACTACGGACCCGGGGACCAAGGTCGGCGTCGGTCTCATCATTACGCAGCCTCCCGGTCCGAAGCACCCATGACGCGCATCCGATCACTTTGCGCTTGCCTCTGCCTCACGACACTCGCGACATCCGTCGCGCGTGCGCAGGACGCGAGCGCGGGCATCCAGATCGCGCCGCAGTACGTGAGCTACAAGCTCGCGGCCCCGACGAGCTCCACCATCTCCGAGTTCGCCCTGCCTGTCTACGTGCTCGTTCCCGTTTCGAACGCCTTGAGCTTCGACGTGGGAACGTCGTTCGCATCCGTGCAGGTGAGCCAGGGCGCCAACGCGTCGAGCAGCATCTCCGGGCTGACCGACACGCAGCTTCGCGCCAACTACGCGATCGGAACCGATTTCGTGGTGCTGACGGCGGGGGTGAATCTGCCCACGGGACAGTCGACCGTTCGGCCCGAGCAGCAGGTGGCCGCCGGCGTGATCGCCAACGACTTCCTCGTCTTTCCGATCTCGAACATGGGAACGGGCCTCGGCGGCACCGCGGGCGTCGCGCTGGCGCATCCGCTGGGCGACTGGAACGTCGGCGCGGGCGTGAGCATGCGAAAGTCGGCGGCGTACACGCCCTTTCAGACGCCAGATACGGTGCCGGTGCTGCGCTATCAACCGGGCGACGAGTACCGCGCCCGCGTCGGTATCGACCACGGCGTCGGAACGGGCCGTGTGTCGCTCGGGCTCACGTACTCGACCTTTGGCGACGACCAGCTCAGCGGATCGGTGTACAACACCGGCGACCGCCTGATCACTCAATTTGGATACAACAACTCGCTCGGCACCGGCACGTTGATGCTCTCGGCGTGGGACCTGTTCCGGAAGACCGGGACCATGGCCGGCGGCGCGCCGCTGGGCCAGGAAAACGTCGCTGACGGCTCCCTCGGCTACGGCTTTGCCGCCGGCGGCGTCGTGCTGACGCCTACCGCCGAGCTGCGCTCATGGACGCAGCAAGGCCAGGCCGCGAGCAGCCTGATGAACCTGGATCTCCGCGCGCGCTGGACCGTGGCTGGCGCCTTCGTCTCGCCCACGGTGGGATACAGCGCGGGCAAAGTCGCGTCGTCGGGTTCGTCCACGGATGCGACGTCGAACCTCACCGGCTACCACGCTTCGCTCGGGATCACGCTCACAGCACACTGATCAAAGGGTCAGAGCACTTGATCCTTCGGATCAAGATGCTCTGACCCTTTGATCGACAGTGCTCTGACCCTTTGATCTTCGGGCGGCCGGCCCGCGGGGTATATTCAGGGCGCCCACCCGAAAGCATTTCGCTACTCCCGCCGAACGAGCTGCGACATGGCCGGCCACAGTAAATGGAAGCAGATCAAGCACTACAAAGCCGCGACTGACGCAAAGCGCGGCGCGCTCTTCACCAAGCTGATCCGCGAAATCACGATGGCCGCCAAACTTGGCGGCGGTGATCCTGGTGGCAACGCGCGGCTGCGGCTCGCCATCGAGACGGCGCGCGACAACTCGATGCCCAAGGAGAACATCGAGCGCGCGATCAAGAAGGGGACGGGCGAGCTCGAGGGTGTCGACTACCAGGAAGTGACCTACGAAGGTTTTGGTCCCGGCGGCGTCGCGCTCCTGATCGACGCGGTGACCGACAACCCAACGCGCACAGTGGCGGACGTGCGGAGCAAGATGACGCGAGGAGGCGGCAACATAGGTACGCCGAACTCGGTGGCCTGGATGTTCGATAAGAAAGGCCAGATCTACGTGGATGCCGCTGCGACAGGCGAAGACGCGTTGATGGAGGCGGCGCTCGACGCGGGAGCCGACGACGTGCAGCTCGACGGCGAGCGGTTCGTCGTCTCGACGAGCCCCACCGACTTTCACGCGGTGCGCACGGCGCTAGAGGCCAAGGGCATCAAGGTCGGCGAGGCCGAGCTGGCGATGGTCCCCAAGAACACGGTCAAGGTCGAGGGCAAGGACGCCGAGTCGCTGCTCAAGCTGCTGGACACCATCGAGGATCTCGACGACGTGCAGAAGGTCTGGGGCAACTTCGATATCGATGTAGCGGAGATGGCGCAGGACTGACGTGATCGTCCTCGGCATCGACCCGGGCACGGCCAACACAGGCTACGGCGTGGTGCGCGGTGACGACGCCCGCCTCGGCGGCGCGTCGCTGGTGGAGTGCGGCGTGATCCGGACCCGCCCGCGCGATCCGCTCGCGTCGCGGCTTCATGAAATCTTCGAGGGCGTTTCCGAGCTGATCGCCCGGCATCAGCCCGACGCGCTGTGCGTCGAAGACGTGTTTTACGCGAAGAACGTGCGCACCACGGTCGTGCTGGGGCATGCCCGCGGCGTCGTGCTCCTCGCTGGCGCGCGCGCGAATCTCACGGTGCACGAGCTGCCTCCGGCCGAGATCAAGAAGGCCGTGGTGGGAACGGGCGCCGCGACCAAGGAGCAGGTGCAGTTCATGGTGACGCGTCTACTCCGGCTCAAGAGCGTGCCGCAGCCCGCGGATGCGGCCGACGGCGTGGCGGCGGCGCTCGCCTGTCTCATGGCTGTGCGTGTGCCCCAGTTCTCGATGACACCGCTGTCACCGCCGCCGACCAGAGTCGCTCGGGCGTGATCTCACAAGTCACAGGCGCGCTCGCGGCAAAGGACCTGGACCGGGCCGAGATCATGACGGCAGGCGGTGTGGGATACGAGCTGCTCGTGCCGTTGAGCGTCTACGAGACGCTGCCGCGCGTGGGCGAACAGGTCACGCTGCACACGTACCTCGTGGTCAAGGAGGACGCGTGGCAGCTCTTCGGCTTCGCGTCCGTCTTTGACCGGAAAGTCTTTCAGCGGGTGCTCGGCGCCAAAGGGGTTGGGCCGGCCCTCGCGCTGGCCCTGTTGTCGACGCTGACCGCGGAGCGCGTCGTGCGCGCCGTGCGCGAGAAGGATCTGGCGACGCTGCAAGGCGTGCCGCGCGTGGGGCGAAAGAAGGCCGAGCAGATCATTCTCGATCTCGCCGACAAGCTGGACGATCTGCAAACGGCTGGCGGCCTCGCGGGCGCGCCGCTGGGCGGCGCGGCGGCCGAGGACGCGGTGCGCGCGCTCGTATCCCTGGGGTACGGGCCGGCTGACGCGGAGCGGAGCGTGCGTTCGGCGATCGACGACAGCGGACGCGGCGCGAGCGTAGCGGATCTCATTCGGACCGCGCTGGCGAAGCTGTCGGCGCGGAGCTAAGCTGGGCGCGCGGCACTCCCGCGCGATGTCCATTCTCTCCCCAACGAACCCGGCATGCAGGGCGCCTCTCGAACCGCGACGTTCACCGAGTCCGTGATCCGCGAGATGACGCGGATCGCCAACATGCACGAGGCAGTGAACCTCGCGCAGGGTTTTCCGGATTTTCCCATGCCGGAGCCCATGAAGGATGCCGCCTGCGCGGCGATCACGGGCGACGTGAACCAGTACGCTGTCACGTGGGGCACTGCATCGCTCAGGATGGCGATCGCCGAGAAGTATCGCCGCTGGTACGGGATGGTCGTCGATCCCGATCTCGAGGTGACCGTGACGTGCGGCGCGACGGAGGCGATGGCGTCCGTGTTCATGGCGCTGATCGATCCGGGCGACGAAGTCATCGTGCTCGAGCCGTTTTACGAGAATTACGGGCCTGACGCGGTGCTCGCGGGCGCCAAACCCGTGTTCGTACCGCTGGAGCGGCCGCACTGGACGCTGGATCCCGATCGCCTGCGCAGGGCGTTCAGCAAACGGACCAAGGCGATCATCATCAACACGCCGCAGAACCCCACGGGACGCGTCTTCACGCGCGACGAGATGTCGCTCATCGCCGACCTGTGCGTGCAGCACGACGTGTGGGCGATCACCGACAGCCCGTACGAGCACATGGTGTACTCGGGACACCATCACGAGATCGCGACCTTCCCCGGCATGCGCGAGCGGACAATCACCATCTCGTCGCTGTCAAAGACTTTCAGCTGCACCGGGTGGCGCATCGGCTGGATCGTGGCGCCGCCGCATCAGACGGGACCCATCCGCAAGGTGCACGATTTTCTGACTGTGGGAGCGCCTGCCCCGCTCCAGGCGGCGGCCGCCGTCGGCTTCGCGTTCGACGCGGACTACTACAACCATTTCATGCAGGACTACAAGGCGCGGCGCGAGTGCCTCGCAGCCATTCTGCGCGACGTGGGCTTCACCTTCGCGCTGCCCGAAGGCGCGTACTACATCTTCGCCGACTACACGAAGCTCAGCGATCTGGACGACGTGACGTTCGCGAAGTGGATGGCGCAGGACGTCGGCGTGGCGACGGTGCCCGGATCGAGCTTCTACGCCAACCGCGCGGACGGGCATGGGCTGGTCCGTTTTGCCTTCTGCAAGAAGTTCGAGACGCTCAAGCGCGCGGAGCAGCGGCTGCGGACGCTGCCCGAAGCGCTCGCGGCGCGGGCGTAGATTTGGTGTCATGACGCGCGCGGAAATCACCACCCCCGAAGTCCTGGCCGACGAGTCGGTGGTCGAGCTCTCGCTCCGGCCGCAGCGGCTCTCGGAGTTCATCGGGCAGTCGCGCGTCAAGGAGAGTCTGCGGATCTTCGTGGATGCGGCGATGGCGCGGCGCGAGCCGCTCGACCACACGCTGTTCTTCGGACCGCCGGGACTCGGCAAGACGACGCTCGCCGAGCTCATCGCGCGCGAGCTCGGCGTGAACATCCGCACGACGTCGGGCCCGGCCCTGGAGAAGCCGGGCGACCTTGTCGGCACGCTGACCAACATGCGCCGCGGCGACATTCTGTTCATTGACGAGATCCATCGCCTGCGGCCGATCATCGAGGAGTTCCTCTATCCCGCGATGGAGGACTACAAGATCGACATCCGGCTGAGCGACGGCCCCAAGGCGCAGACGATCACCATGCCGATCGAGCCCTTCACGCTCATCGGCGCGACGACGCGGCTCGGGATGCTCACGGCGCCGATGCGCGCGCGCTTTGGCATCGAACAGCGGTTGAATTTCTACCCCACCGAAGACATCGAGCAGATCGTGCGGCGCACGGCCGAGGTCCTGAACGTGGGGATCGACGATGCTGGCGTCACGGAGATCGCACGGCGTTCGCGCGGCACGCCGCGCGTGGCGAATCGTTTGTTGCGCCGCGTGCGCGACGTGGCGCAGGTGCGCGCGAAGGGACACATCACCCGCGAGGTCGCCGACCAGGCGCTGTCGCTGCTCGACGTGGATCAGTTCGGGCTCGACGACATGGACTCGCGCATCCTCAAGACCATCATCGAGAAGTTCGACGGCGGTCCTGTGGGCCTCAACACCATCGGCGCGGCGATCGGCGAAGATGCGAATACCATCGAAGAGGTGTACGAGCCTTTCCTGGTGCAGCACGGTTTCCTGCAGCGCACACCACGCGGCCGCGTCGCGACGCCCGTGGCCTATCGCCATTTCGGGTACACGCCACCCGGCATTGGCTCGCCCATCCAGCCGACCCTGCTCTAAGAGCGCGTTGAGCGTCGTAGTTTTGCTCGCATGAAACGCGACGGGTCGCGGACGAGCGACTACGACTTCGAGCTGCCCGCGGATCGAATTGCGCAAACCGCTGTCGAGCCGCGCGACGCGAGCCGCCTCATGGTGGTCGACCGCGCGTCGGGTGAGATCGCGCACAGGCATTTCTACGATCTCGCGGAGCTGATTCCGAGCGGCGACGTGCTGGTGGTGAATCGCACGCGCGTGCTCCGTGCGCGGCTGCTCGGCAGGCGTGATTCCGGCGCGCCGGCTGAGGTGCTTCTTCTCAAGCCGACGGGGCGCGCGGCGGGCGAGTACGAAGCCATGGTCTCGCCCGGGGGAAAGCTCAAGCCGGATCGCGTCGTGCACGTGGCGCCCGGCTTCGACGTGCGGATTCTCGCGGTGACCGATCGCCGCACGCGCGTCGTCCAGCTCGAGACGAGCGCGCCGTTCGACGAAGCCATCGAGCGGTATGGCGCGGTTCCGCTGCCGCCGTACATCGACCGCGCCGCGACGGACAGCGACGCCGAGCGCTACCAGACTGTGTACGCGCGCGAGATTGGCTCCGTCGCGGCTCCGACGGCCGGGCTGCATTTCACGCCGGAGCTGCTGGCGCGGCTCGCGGGCAAGGGCGTCGAGCGCGCGGAGGTGGTGCTGCACGTCGGCGCGGGAACGTTCAAGCCGATCGAGGTCGACGATCCGACCGAGCACGTCATGCACGAGGAGTGGTACGACGTTTCGGCCGAGGCGGTGAGCCGCGTCAACTCGGCGCGCGTGCGCGGCGCGGCCGCGTGGGCTGTTGGTACCACGAGCGTGCGAACGCTCGAGAGCGCCGCGGATGAGCGCGGCGCGCTGCACGCGTCGTCGGGCGACACGCGGCTCTTCATTCGTCCCGGCTACCTGTTCAGGGCGGTGGACCACGTCATCACCAACTTCCACCTGCCCCGCTCGACGCTGCTCATGCTCGTGGCGGCATTCGCGGGCTACGAGCTGACGATGCGGGCGTATGACGTCGCCGTGCGCGAGGGCTACCGGTTCTACTCCTACGGCGACGCGATGGCGATCATCTAGCTGGGCGAGAGACTACCGGCTCGCGAACCGCCGCTGCGCGTCGGCGAGATACTGATCCATCGTCGCCGTCTGGCCCATCACGTAGCGCGAGACGAAGCGAAAGACCGGATTGTAGACCTCGCCGTCTTCCGTAATCCGCAAAGTCGTGCCGTCGCGGTTCGGGGTGAGGTCGTAGGTCCACGTGCCGCCAAAGGGCAGCGACTTGTCCGCAATCCGCGTGACCCACTGCGTGTTGGGAATCGCGCGGTCGATCTCGTACAGGATCGCGCCGTTCGAGCTCACCTCGCGAAAGCGGGCGTGCCCCAACTCGTCTGGCAGCAGCTCGACGCGCTTCACGCCGGTTTTCCAGCGCGGAAAGTCGGCCGGGCTGCTGATCACGGCAAAGAGCGACTCCGACGGCACGTGGAAGCTCGCCTCGCGTGAGACGTGATGGTCGACGGGCAGACTCCAGCCGATGACGACGATCAGCAGGATGATGCCAACGATCGGACCAAGGATCCAGGCAGCGATCCGCATGTTCGGCCTCCGGACAAGAGACAGATTGCGACCGACGCGAGCGGCTAAGATGCCACGCCTGTTCGAGCGCCGCCAGCGCCGCGATAAGCCCCCAAAAAACCAAAAGGGGACGGGGGAGTTTGATCCGATGGATCAAACTCCCCCGTCCCCTTTGATTCTGGGCGATCAAACTCCCCCGTCCCCATTCGTTTTTGTCACGGCGAGGGTCCGTCCGGACCCTGCGTTGTGGCCGAAACGGGCGGTGGTTGGTTCTATTCCGTGGCATCTCCATAGGAGCCGGCACTGTACACGACCTGTCTCTTCTGCCACGCGGATCTGGGAGCCAACCACCTGCTTCCGACCTTTCCTGTCGGTCGCCGGCTCGCCTACGACCCGCGCCGGGGCCGGCTCTGGGTCGTGTGCATGCGATGCGGCCGCTGGAACCTCACGCCGCTCGAGGAGCGCTGGGAGGCCATCGACGAGGCGGAGCGGCGCTTTCGCGGAACCCGACTGCGCTTCTCGACGGACAACGTGGGCCTGGCGCGCTTTCGCGGCGGATTCGAGCTGATTCGTATCGGTCCGGCGCTCCTCCCCGAGATCGCGTCATGGCGCTACGGCACGCGACTCGGCCGGCTCGAGGCGGATCAGGAACGCCCCGCGTCGGCAAGCCGGCGAATCGCGCGACTCGTCGCGAGAGCGACCGCGGGCGCGATGGTTCGCTACGCGCACAGGATCGGGTTCAAGGACGAGACGGTCCTGCGCATGCGCACCTTCAGCCGCGGCAACGCGGTTCTCCTGCGCGCGAAGGACGAATTCGGCTACCCCATCACTGTCCGCTACGCGCACCTGGGGGCCGCCGAGTTGATCCGCCCGGAAAAGGACAGCCCGTGGCGGCTTCGCCTGGTGCACGACGCCGGCGAGACGACGCTGGCCGAGTCCTCGGGGCTCCGCGTCGCCGGAAAGATGCTGGCGACGCTGAACGTGGGAGCCGCAACTGACGCCGAGGTGCAGCACGCCGTCTCCAAGCTCGATGACGCGGGCGATCCAGACGGCTATTTCACGCGCGTCGCCTCCCTGGCCATGCGGACCTCGTGGGGCCGGTTCCCCGATGCCCCGCATGGCGAGCCCGTCGAGCCAAAGGGAAGTTTTGCCGAACGGCTTGCCGTGCAATTGTCGAATCGTTCCTTCTGGGGCCGCGGCGGCACGAGCAGCGAGGAGCACACGCCCCTGTTTCGACTGCCCGACGTGGACCGACTCGCGCTGGAGATGGCGGCCAACGAGGACATCGAGCGGCGCGCGATGCTGGGCGAGCTCGCCGCGCTGCACGACGCATGGAAAGAGGCCGAGGAGATCGCCGCGATCGCCGACGAAATGTTCGCAGATACGGTGCTCGAGGAGTTCAAGCGGCAGTACGTGGACAGACTCGCCCGCGAGGCGGTACGCGTCGAGGGACTCTGACCCTCGTAGCTTTCGCCGCATGCCCGATTTCGAATTCCAGCTCGAGCACACAGTCGGGCACGCGCGCAGCGGCCGTTTCGACACGCCCCACGGAGTAGTCACCACGCCGGCGTTCATGCCCGTCGGCACGCTCGCGACGGTCAAGTCGCTCGACCCCGACGAGCTGCGCGGCACCGGCGCGCAGATGATCCTGAGCA
>Ga0134127_10003645_pt1 | contig 11088 bp, 6 predicted proteins | sample KB31753_FD_96459 | JGI IMG/M metagenome (GOLD analysis project Ga0134127, IMG submission 96459) | Terrestrial soil microbial communities with excess Nitrogen fertilizer from Kellogg Biological Station, Michigan, USA - KB3-175-3 | ecosystem: Environmental > Terrestrial > Soil > Unclassified ...
CCATCGGCGTCGTCTGGTTCTGCGGCCCCGTCACCACCGGCACCGACGCCACACTCAACGTCGCGCAGTTGGTCACGCTGCTGCACAAACCACTCACCTCCACGCAATAGTTGCCCCCGCTCGTGCTCGTTACCGTGAACGACAGCGCCGGACCCGTCTCCCCCATCAACCCCACCCCGTCCTTCGTCCACCGATAACTCAACGGCCCCGTTCCCCCTGCCGTCGTGCTGAAATTGGCCACCGTACCGGTGCAGGCATTGGGGATCGAGGCCAGCGCCGTGGCCGTCGCGTTGGTTAAGACCGCCAAGGTGGCGCAATTAGTCACGGAGTTGCACGCGCCAGTCACTCTCACGCAATACTGATCCGCGTTCGAAGCCGAAACATTCGTCAGCGACAGACAGTCGTTTGTCGCTCCCGTAATCACACTGGTTCCCTTGAACCACTGATACACAATAGGCCCGCTGCCCGTCGCCGAGACGCAGAACGTTGCCGTGGCTCCTGGACATAAGACGAGGCTGGCCGGTCCGGTTGCCGCGTTCATTTGCAAAACGGTCACGGTGAAGGTGCAGCCATTGGTATTCCCGGTGTCATCAGATGCCACGCAAGTCACGATGTTGGTGCCGAGCGGAAAGTCGGAACCAGAAGCCGGTGTGCAGATTACCGTGGGTGTGCTGTCGCAAACATCGGCAGCCGTCACGGAAAACGCCACCGGCGCGGAGTTGGAGGTCGTGCAAGCGATGATATTGGTCGAGCAGGAGATGGTCGGCGCGTTCGTGTCCGTCACGGTGAGGACAGCAACGGCGCTGTTGGTGGTGCCTGCAGCGTTGGTTATCACGACCTCATAATTCCCCGCATGGGCGAACGAAACCGGGCTGATGGTGAGGTTGGAACTGGTGGCCCCCGGCAGGTTGGTCCCAGCGTGGAGCCACTGGAAGCCGAACGGTTCGGTGCCCGTGGCGACCACAGTGAACATCGCCGCACCGCCGCACTCGACTGTCTGGCCCATCGGCTGCGTGGCAATGCCGAGCGAAGGGACTGTATACTGGAAGACGGTCGCCTCACTGGAATCGTCCGCCGGCGTGCAACTCATGCAAGTGCCGCTGTTGCCAAAGATTTCAGGCCCTCCGCCTGAGTGCCACGCACTGACGATGTATTTGACGACTGTCCCGGCCGGTTGTGCAGGAATGGTGGCTTTGGCGATGTCGATCGTATTTCCGCCGAAGGTGAATGTGCATTCATAGGTGCCCGAGACCACGAGGGTCATTCCTGCCGCGACGCCGAAAGCCCCAGAAGGGTTGGAGCCGTCGGTCGTGTAGTAAACGCGTAACCTGTCGGTGAAGAACTGATTCTCCACCTTAAATCGCAACTCGTGGGCCTGTGACGCCGTGGGCGTTAGAATCGTCACATAAGGCACGGCGCCCATGCACGTGTTGGGCGCTCCTTGATGAACGTCTGTCGAGCTTCGCTCATGATAGACGAAGTTGGCGGTGGCGAATGCTTGCAGCGGCAGGAACGCCGCCACAAGGGCGGGCGCCGTCGCGAACCGCATTCGCTGAATCCATGCAGAATGAGCGCCGGGGCCGGTTCGCCGATCACGAGAAACAGTCTGAGCCAGTTGCATAGGTTGCTCCTTAAATCGTTCTGGATTGTTCAAACGGAGGGGTGCCTTTCAGGACTAAGAAGGAAAAGAGGCCGAAACGGACTGCACCGCAAAGTGCACCATCCGCCTAGCAGCCAGTGTGGAGCAGGATCCGTCCTTGAGCAGGTTAATGTACATCACGTCACACAGTGGAGGACACACTACGTCCAAAGGTGGCCTTGGTTGGTCGAATCAGGCCGCACCGAGGCCAGACAAGGTCTCAGTGTGAGTTGGGACGTTGGTAACGAGTCCTGTGTGTAGCAGAGAAAGGGGGCGTTCTGCAAGGATATTGTTACGTGTTCGAGGAGCGGAACGCGCGTCAATCATGCTGATTGCCAGCGAAGGAGCGAATACGCCAATTCAAAACGGCGATTGGGTCCAGCGCCGCTTTGCCCATGATGCCTTCAAGGCACGAAAGCCAGGCGATCCTCCGGGTAGATCAAGTAGACTGTGCGCCGCGAGTGCCTCCATGCTGATGCGAATCGTTCCCTGGGAAGAGTCCTTCGAACGCTGGCGGTAGACCCCGGCCAAGGATCGTTGATGATCACATCACCCGCGGCCGTGAACCCGACGCACACGACCAGGTGTCCTCCTCCGACTTCTCCCGTTCGGCCGTTCATCACATCCGAAGACACCGAGGCGACTGGAGGCACTCCCGCTACAACCCACGCTTCGAGTTGTGCGACGTCGGCCATCCGAGTCACAAACGCACGCATCCCCGGAAACCGTCCAGCGAATGCTGTATTGAACGGCCAATTACCCGTGCCCGGCCAGTTCCGATCATGGACTGCCGCCGCAATCGCCGGGACGTCATACCTCAATTCGGAGCGCCCCAGTTTATCCGCCCAATAAGCCAGCACCATGGACACGCAAGCCGGACTGCACCACTCACGTCCACCCTCGTAGGCAAGCTGGGATTTCTCAGGCACGTCGAGCACGCGCCCTCGCGCCGCGGCAACTGCGTTGCTGCGCTGCATGCCTTCCACGGCGCCAGCGAAAGACAATCCGACAAACTTCACTTCCGGCAACCGCCCGCTATCGCCAGGCAACAATGTCAGTCGCACTTGGGCCCGGGTTGCTGCACGTTCGAGCACGAGCGTGTCCGTCTTCACGTCTCCGTCCTCGTCCCGTTGACCGGTCACGCTCCCGCGGGTAAACCGCGAAGCCGCCTCAGCCCACAAGCCCATAGTGAAGTATGCTGTCGACCGGCTGGCATAGCGTGCCCTGGCTTCGACTTTCAGCCCGGCGTTCGTCGGCAATACCGCGTTCCACGACACCACCAGCTCTTTCCAAGGAAACGGCGTCGCGACCTCGGGAGAAGTCAGCACGACGGCTTCCTCGCCACTCAGGGTTTTTGTGAACTTTGACAGGTTCGTCAGACCGACAAAGCCAACTCCCGCCGGAGCGACTGTCAGCATTCCGAATTTCCGGGTCGAACACCCCGCCAGGAGCGCTGTCAAAATGAAGAGGCCGAGAAGCGACCTTCGCTTCCGCGAGCCGAGTTGTGCAGTTCGCGCCACGCGGGCAGCATCCTGCCCATGGTCCAACGGGGCAAGCTTCGTAACGACAGCACGATGGCCAGGGAGCCCGGCGGTTTCCACAGTCATCCGGGCGCATTTTGGGCCCTCGGGACATGGCTAAGACGGGGCAAAATTAGTTGTTGCGTTCCCGAGTATTTTGCCTTTTATTACGTCCGTTGAAGGTCTTGACACGCTGCGTCGCGGAATGGAGTCCATCCGGGGCAGCGGTTTCCAAAAAGTTCAAAGTTCCTTAGATTTCGGGGCGTTCCTGAAGCAGCCTTCGACAACAAGTAACAACGACATTTATGAGCAATCACCCCAGCCACGCGCTGGAAACGGGTTCCGGCTATTTGGAAATATCCGAGAAGGGCTTCGGCTTCCTGCGGTCGGCTGATAACCATTTCCACCCTAAACCCACGGACATCTTCGTCACACCCGACAGCATCAAGAAAAGCTTCCTGCGCGAAGGCTGCTACGTCACTGGCACGCTGCAACCGCCCCATCGGGGCAGCAGTTCGCAGCTCAAGTTCGTCGAGTCAGTCAATAACATGCCGTTCGCCGAGTACACGAAATCGGTCCGATTCGAGAACCTTACCAGCATCGACCCCATCGACAAGTTCAGGCTGGAAACCACTCCCGACCTCATTGAAACGCGCGTCATTGACATGGTGACTCCCGTCGGCAAAGGCACTCGCGGCCTCATCGTGGCCCCACCCCGCACCGGCAAGACCACCATCCTTAAGCAGATCGCAAACGCCATTACCGCGAACCATCCCGAGGTCCACGTCCTCGTCCTCTTGATCGATGAACGCCCCGAGGAGGTCACGGATTTTCAGCGCTCCGTGAAGGCTGAAGTCGTTGCATCCTCCAATGATCAAGATCTCGAAACGCACGTCCGGCTCTCCCGCTTCATGGTCGAGCGATGTCGACGAATGGTTGAAGCAGGCAAGGACGTCGTCATCCTCCTGGATTCGCTCACCCGCGTTGCCCGGGCCTACAACAGTGTGCATGGCGGCTCAGGCCGGACGATGACCGGTGGCGTGGATGCCCGGGCACTGGAGATTCCCCGCAAGATGTTTGCGGCGGCCCGCAAAATCGAAAATGGCGGCTCGCTTACCATCCTGGCAACCGTCCTGGTGGACACCGGCTCGCGCATGGACGAGCTGATTTTTCAAGAGTTCAAGGGAACCGGCAACATGGAGTTGATCCTTGATCGCAAACTGTCCGACCGTCGTTTGTTCCCCGCCATCGACATCCCCAAAAGCGGCACTCGAAAGGAAGAAAAGCTCTTCCAGAAACAGCAAATCGAACCCATTCGCAAACTGCGCCGCATGATGGTCGACCTTAACCCCGTTGAGGCGATGGATACGCTCGTAGCGGCCCTCAAGAAGCACAAGACCAACGAGGAATTGCTCACCAAGCTGGAGAAGGGTTCCTAAAGGCCCGGAAGAGGCTGGACTTTGGGCAGCGCGAAGCGCTCCATTCTTGGCCTGAAATCTGTTAGCCCCCCGCTCGCCTCGATCAGACTAGATCGCCTCGACCAGACTAGATGCCGCCGGTCGATGCGGTCTTGGCAGGACTCACTTGGGCTGGAGTCGACGCTTTCTCCGTGGGAGGAGGAGGCTGCGGTGGCTGCGGTTGGAAGATAGGGACCTGGATCACTGGAAACTTGGGGTGATTCGATTTTACGGTCACTTCGACTTTTTGGCCCAACTTCGCCTGGAAACCTACTGGGAAATCGACCGTGAGGCTGTACAGCCGGCCGGGCTGCGTCTCCTGCAAATGGGCCGTGGCTCCTGGGACACTCACGGCAGGCTCAGTCAAGACCAGCGCATTTGTTCCCGAATTCTGAATCGTCACGACAGGGTGCATGGCGTTCGTCAAGGGGCCTTGAGGAAGCATGACATGATTCGGCACGACGGTGATCGGTGATTGCACGTTCAAGTAAGCGCTCACGCTGACGGTCGGGTTCGTTGCCGAGGAGGTTTTCAGAGTCACCGCTGTGACAATCCGGTTTTCCACGAATGGCGGGACTGCAGTGATGAGAAGCTCGAACTCTTTGCCGGGCCGCACGGTCTTGAGTTCCGCCCGAAACGAGCTGTTGGTGCACATCAGCTCCGATAATTCAATCGGTTCCTCCAGGTTGTTAAGGATCCGCACGGACTTCGTTTCGTTGGTTTGGGCTTCACTGGAAACCATGAAGACCGCCATGGTCGGCGTGACATCGATCGCTTTCCAAATGTTCGCCTTGAGTTGAAGCACCAGGTTGGACGAGCTTGGGTCGTTGCACGTCACGGTCGCCGATTTGTTGACCGTGCCGCTGAAGCCAGTGGAGTTAAATTGAAGGGGGATGATACCCGTCTTTCCGGGCTCGACCTGCTTGTCCCAAGTGCCAGCCGTCGTGCAACCGCAACTGGGCCGGACATCCTTGATCTCCAGCGTGGCCGTGCCCGTGTTGGTGAACACGAAATCGTGCCTCGCTATCTGCCCCGAACTGATCTTTCCAAAATCGAACGCGCTCTCGGCGAATTGAACCTTCGGGCCTGCCGCAGGGGCCGTCGCTGTCGCTGTCGCTGTGGCCGTGGCCGTTACCGTCTGGGCCGAACCCGAAGCAATGCCTCCAACTATCCCTGCCAAAATCAATGATTTCACAAGCATGGTCTTCATACAGGGCGCGAAACTATCACAAACCCCCTCTACTTGCCACTAAGAATCCGGGAAACTTTCCGGGCCATTTTCCCAGTTAGCCGGACTTAAATAAAACGTTAGAAACGTTTAATAAAGAACCTGTTAGGCCGATTTGCCGGGCACGCCTTGGACTGGCGGCAACGTCTTTTCAACGGCCGGCGGTGGCGGCGGGGCAGGCTGCGGTTGGAATACGGGCACCTGGATGAGCGGCAATCTCGGGTTATTCGATTTTACGGTCACTTCAACCTTTTGTCCCAACTTGGCCTGAAACCCAACAGGGAACTCCACGGTGAGGTCGAAGAACCGGCCGGGGTGCGTCTCCAGCACCTGTGCCGTGACGCCCGGGACATTTACAGCCGGTTCGGACAAGACGAGGCGATTGGACTCCGTGTTTTGAATTGCAAGCACGTGACGCACCACGTTCGTCAGCGGCCCCGGGGGAAGTGAGACCATGTTGGGAATGATTGTCACTGGCGGCTGCACGTTCAGGTAGACGCTCACGGTGAGGGATGGGCGCAGTGGCGTTGAAGTCTTCATGGTCACGGCAGTATCAATCCTGCTTTCCAGGAACGGGGCGACGGCGGTGATCAGCAACTCGAACTCCTTGCCGGGCTGCAAAGTCTTCAACTCCGTCCGAAACGAACGGTTGGTGCATTCCAGCCCGGATAGTTCGACTGGTTCTTCGACCTTGCTGACGATTCGCACGATTCGGGTCTCATTGGTTTGCACTTCACCGGACGGCGTGAATACGACCGTAGCGGGCTTGACCTCGATCGGGTTCCAGACGTCCGCCTTGATCAGAAGCACGAGGTTGGACCCGCCGGGATCATTGCACCTCACGGTCGCAGCTTTGGCGACCGCACCGCTGAACCCGGTGGAGTTGAACTGAAGAGGGATGACACCCGTCCTCCCCGGCTCCACCATGCTGTCCCATTTTTCCGCTGTCGTGCAACCGCACCCCGGCCGGACCTCCTTGATCTCCAACAGGGCCGTGCCCGTGTTGGTAAACACGAAGTCGTGCCTGGCCATCCCCGAAGGAATCCTCCCGAAATCGTGGACGGTTTCAGCGAATTGAATCCTCGGGCCGGAGACAGCTGGTGTGACGGTCGCCGTCGCTGGCGCAGTAGCCGGAGCCTTCGTCTGGGCGGCGCCTGTGGCGATAAGTCCTAAGGTGCCGACCAGGATCAACGAGTTCAAGAGCACGGCCTTCATAGAAAGCGTCGACATCCAACCTTGGAAGCGCATTGGGACCATGAACCGGCGCGCCGAGCATTGCTCGGCAGTTGGAGGACAAGGCTGTCCATGCCGAGCGATGCTCGGCGCTCCGAAAGGTCGCTCATGGACGGTGAAACTACCACGAACCCGTTCCCCATGCCACCAAGTCTGGAGACAGTTTTCTTCGACTGCTCTGGCCTAAGCCGCGCTTAAGGTGCGGCTTGGAAAAAGGCCAGCCGGTTCGTCAGCAGTTGGTCAGCTTGGAGAATAGCCTCAACAGCGGCGGGTTGAGAGGTGACGTTGCGCAACTGATCGAGGAAAGCTATCCGCCCATGAAGTTCGTCTTCAGTCTGGCTTGCCGGATTGAACGCATTGCAAATGGTTTGATTCCCCGCACTGACGTAGGCGGTGCTGATGCTGCCCCTGTTCCCCAGCAACGGGTCACTAAGAGCCGAGTTCTGGAACCGGAACTCATTGCCGGCGAGAGCAGCGCTGAGAAAAGGCCACGCAGAGGCCGGTATCTTGCCCGCCTTCGCCTGCGCGAGCAGTGACATCCGCGCTTCGTTTTGCTTTCCCGAAAGCTGCGCCAGCAACTGCAGAGCCATGGTCGTCCCAGACCCATTCGACTCCGCCATCTGCGCGAGCGCGGGAATCCCGGCGCCTTCAGGAATCGAGGCCAGAGCTATGGGAGAATAATACTGCCACGTCACAGCCGCCTGTTGCAGCTCGGGCACTATATCGGGTCCTCCGTAGTTCTGAAGCACTTCAAATAATGGGGCGACGTCGCTGCCTCGCAATTTGCCACTGGCGGCCATAGCCAGGACCTCGCGAGCGGCGCCGAGAGCATCCTGACGATGTGCTTCCGGGACAAGGATATCCAGGTTTCGGGCCAAGAGCGCGATTTCCCGTGGCACTGCGGTGGTCTGCAAAGTCTGCAGCGTCGCGGTGATCGCTTCAGGTCCGCCGATGCGAACCAGGGCATTGAAAAGCGCCTCCCGTACGGAATCGACCCCAAGCAACTCGACACCCGGACGACCCAACCTCACATCGACGTTGGTTTGGAGAAATTCCGCGATGGCACGGGCGCCATCAGCGCCACGCTCGATGAGCTGCTCCAAATTCTCTTTCCACTTCTCAGCCTCCTCGGGAGTCAATGGGGTACGGGCCCGGTCAAGCCGGCAGACGGCGTTGACCAACTGGCGCGCGTACGGCGTGGCCGGGGGCAGTGCCGGCTGCGACGGAGGCGCCATCATGACGGGGCCCGCCGCGGGCTCCGGAGACTCGGCCGAGGGGTTCGGCAGCGCGACGGTGTGGGGCTGGGAGGCGCCACCTGCCGGCTGTTGAGCGGATGGGGAATGGGTGTTCCAACGCGTCCAGAGCGCTCCACTCACGGAGAGCAGGAGCACAACGGACATGCTCAGGAGCCAGGGTCTAACGCCCCCAGCCGCGGATCCGTTCTCGCCAGCTTTCATATCAGCCCCACAATTCTCTTCTCCAAACCTGGACTGGTAGGCGGGAAGGAGTCGTGCTCCTTCCCGCCGTCCCTTTAGACCCTAGGCGCCAATGAGCCGTTACTGAGTCAGCCGCTGACACGGTAACTGCTGGCGGTTGGCATCCACGCAACCCTGGTTGTTGAGCCGGTCGAGTTCCGACGCCAAGTCGATCATTATGGCTCGATTACAACTCTGCAGGGCAGCGTTCACCATATTGATGACCTCGCTGGTCGTGAACGTGTAGTCCACTTCCGACGAGGATGCATTCAGGAGCGCAGCCACGGCGGCTCGCAGCAGGATTTGCGCGCCTCCGCAACGATCGTCGCCACCGCCGAAGTCCAATGCGGTCTTGAGCGACTTGCTGCCGAGGTTCCCACAGCAGTTCCCGAGGGTGAAGACGCTGCTAACGGACTGACCGGTGCGGTAGGGGGTGAGTTGCCAGTGAATGGTGCAATTCTTCCAGAAACCAGGCGTGCAACCCGCCTTCTTCTGGCACTCCACCAGAGCCGTGCAGGTGGTCTGATCGGAGATGCGATTGCCGTTTCGATCATACACGCACAGCGTGCCATTTAGATCGTCCGCGATGGCGTGTGCCGTCACATTGTACTGGGCGCCGTCCGGACAGGTCACGCCCGTGCAACCGGTGATAGTCACCGAGCCTCCCGACGCGATGCTAATCGGCAAGGTCGGCGGCGCCGGCAATCCAGTCGTGCAATCAACCAGCGCCGGCAGACCATTCAAGGAGTCGACTTGCAGCGCCGTACTGCCTGTATTCCTCAAGGTCAGTGTGAACTGTACCGGTTGACTGCCCGGCACCAACACGTGAGCGTCATTCGGGTTGCCGTCCAGATCGTTGGTCGCGAAGAGGCTGATCGAACAGAGGATGTTGATATTCAAGACATGAGCCATCGCCGAGTCTTCATCGACATCCACGGCGCCGCTGGCGCTTCGGCCTTCGGCGCGAACTGTGTCGGGCGTATCCACGCAATGCACGATCGGCTTGATAACCGCAGTGCGCACGTCACCCGGCGCGATCGGCAATGGGCCGAACAGTGAGCTGATATTGCCACCGAGGACCGGATCCGTAACGGTCAGGGTGACGATGGGAACCGGGCCGACATTGGTTATGCTGACCCGATAGCAGAAGGCCGGACAAGCGCCGTCCCGGACGCCCGTGGCCGACTTGCCAAACGGTCCGCAGGTGTCCCCCGGCAGGAGGCAAGCGACCTCCTTGTAGACTTCAATATCAGGCAACAGCGTGCACATGACGCAAACCGGGCAATTATCGTTCGCGTTCACGTCGGTCATGATGGGCCGGCCATCGCGATTATAGAAACACCTGCAATCGGCGGTCGGGCTGTTGGTGTCGACTGTGCCTTTGACGTTGATATTGAACGTGACGTCCTGGCACGTCGCCATGTAGCACCCGGTGATAACACGGCTGCCCCGAGCAGGGATCGCGAGCGGCAACACGGGGTTCACAGGTGTCACCCGGTCGTTGCAGTTCACCAACGGAGGCAGGTTGTTCACATTGACCACCAAATCAACATCGCTGTCGTTGAAAACAGTCGTTGTGAGGGTGATGGGTGTGGCTGTCGTGCTTTGCGGAATGGTCGCGCAGTTGTTGTTGGGGTTGCCATCCGTGTCTACCGGAGTGGTGAACGTGCTCACGCAACGCACCGCAATGGGCCTGATGACGACACTCACGGAGTCCGTGTCATCCGCGTCCGGCGGAACAGGGGTGTTATCAGGTCCTGTGGCAGTCACTGTTACGATGTCGGTGAAATTCGTGCACAAGGTCACCGCCGGGATGATGCACATGGCCATTCCGCCCGGCTGCAGCGTGCTCGGGAAAGTGCAGTTCGAAAGGTTCAGCTTGCTGGTCACGTGAATGTTCGAGACCGGCACCGGGCTGGGCGTGCCATCGATGCAAACCGCTTCGATCACAATCTTGAAGCAGAAGGCGGAGCAATCCGTCGAGGATTCGTTGCGCATGCCGCACGCGTTCGTTTGGTCATTCGGATTGGTCGTGAACGCGTCGCAAAGTGTGTCCGGCTTTACGCAAACCACTTCTTCAGTGATCCGGATGCACGGCATGCAGATGATGTGAGCTACGCAGTCGTCGCTGTCGCTGACCGTTTGGGCCGGGTTGCAGATGTTCGCACCGGTGGCCCTGACCGTGTTCGTGAAGAAGAACCGGCCGACCCTGCAGTCATCGGCGCTCGTTTGAAACGTTCCGTTGAACGGTCCCGCGGTCTGGCCCACGGCAAGGTTGCCGACCTGCGTCGTAACGTCATCAGACGGATTGCCAGGCGTCGCGCTGTCATCCACTGCCACGACGTTCTGCAGCGGCACGTCACCGCAGTTCCGGACGGTGAACCGATAGCGGATGGGCTGACCTGCCGGCACGTTCGTGTCAATGCAATCCTTGATGACTTCAATGCACGGCGTGGTGCACACGGTGCAAGTCGCCTGCGCGGAGGCGCTCACCGGCCTCTGGTCGGGCGGCGTTGCAGTCACGGAAACCGTATCC
>Ga0134127_10003647_pt1 | contig 11087 bp, 9 predicted proteins | sample KB31753_FD_96459 | JGI IMG/M metagenome (GOLD analysis project Ga0134127, IMG submission 96459) | Terrestrial soil microbial communities with excess Nitrogen fertilizer from Kellogg Biological Station, Michigan, USA - KB3-175-3 | ecosystem: Environmental > Terrestrial > Soil > Unclassified ...
CGCGATACATCGCCCGATCGTTCCACCCCGACAACTTTAAGCCGTAAAGGAGAAGCATGGCATGGTCTGACGGTTTGGCTTACTGGACCGAAGGCGATACTGCCTATGTGTCACTTGTGTTCACGTGGCGCATTCACGATGCCCGCAAGATTGCGCTTTGGCAGCGTGCCCTTGGAAGGAAAGTTGTCGCTGGAGGTCCGGGATTATTCAAGCCAAAACTAAAGGCAATGATCTCCGATCTCGCTGAAGTTCGCAGCGACTACGCCGAAGCCGTCACACGCCACAATTCCCTCGCTACATTCGCTTCACGCGGTTGTCCTGTTGGCTGTGCGTTTTGCATTGTGCCAAAAATGGAAGGCGCAAAATTCACATTGCTGCCTGATTTCACTCCGCGGCCGATTCTCTGTGATAACAATCTTTCCGCGCTGCCATTCGACTATCAAGAGCACATCGTGAGGAAATATACCGACGCTGGCGTACCGCTTAAGGACGCGAACTCAGGCTTCGAGCCACGTACCTTCACGGAAGACGTTTATCGACTGTGGAAGCCCCTAAATCAAGGCCCGTGGCGCTTTGCCTACGACGATATGCCAGAAGGCGGCGACGTTCAGCGCACGATGCGAATGCTTGAAAGCGAACCGCAAAAGAAAAAGCGCGTCTATGTGCTTGTTGGTAACGAACCGTTCAGTGATTGCATGATGAGAATCCGGCAAGTTATCGAAGGCGGCTGCGAGCCTCACGTACAGCCAGAGATGCCATTAGACGCGATTCGGAAAGAGCCCGTGGTTAAGTTCGACTGGGACCGCCAAACGCTCACTGACGTGGCAAGGTGGGCCAATGGCTGGGTATGGAAAAAAGTCCCCTTCGAGCAATACGATCGCTCTCGTCGATCTTGACATTGCGATTGAAAAGCGCGGGGCGTTGGGGGATAATGCGCGGGCTGGCAGGCGACTTCGGGCTTGATCACCTGAATGGAGCCTTCCACCGTCGGGCGTATAAGTCCTGCCAGCATCCCAAAATCTGACGGTCAGAAAGACGGTGTCTTTTTGGTGTCCGAAAAAGAGAGGATTATTCGTCGCGTTCTTTTGAATCCTGGCGCCGCTGTCGAAGCTCTTGCCGTCCGTGAACTTGCTCTCCATCAAAAAATTCTCAATTGGTGTATCGGCGACGATTCCCTATTGCCGCTGGAATTGGCGGAGCGGGCCTCAGTCGCGATTCTTGAGGCAGGGCCTACTCACCTTCGATGGGAGTTCGTCATGCATCCTGAGAGGCAGCAGGCCATAATCCGAGGCGTTCAGAGCGTTGGTGGATTGTGGGGCTATCGGGACTCGCAATTGGTTTGGGTTGACTTGTGAGCGATACGCAAGCGGCCGACATCCTGCGCCCTGAAGAACCTGAAGAGGAAAAACCAAAAGCGAAACTACCAACACTGAATTCTGCGCTGACCATTCTTGAGACTGATCCGCAGATGCAGGGAAAGATTTGGTACGACGAATTCCTTGCACGGTTCCTAACCGGAGATCCTCCGAGGGAATGGACAGACGCTGACGATTTACAGATACAGCTCTACATGCAGCGCGCTTCAAGGATTCACAAGATCGGGCGTGAGGCTGTCTGCGGCGCCCTACACCTTATCGCGCATCGAAATCGGAAGAACTGCGTTAAGGACTGGTTGAACTCGCTGAAGTGGGACAAAACTCCTCGCGTTGAGATGATGTTCTCGGACCACTTCGGAGCGGCGAACACGGCATACACGCAGGCCGTCTCGAAAAACTTCTGGGTGTCAATGGTTGCGCGTGTGTTCCAGCCAGGATCACAGGTTGACACGATGATCGTGCTCGAAGGCCCACAGGGCACGATGAAGTCTTCGGCTTTGCGCGTTATCGGCGGCGATTGGTTCACGGAACAACATGAATCCGCAATGAACCCCAAGGCGTTCGCCGAAATCATCCAAGGGAAACTACTCATTGAGATCTCAGAAATGGATTCGTTCGTGCGTGCCGAAATGACGAAGGTAAAACAGGTTATCACCTGCGTGTCAGACCGATTCCGTGAACCGTGGGCTAAACACGCGAGCGATCACCCGCGGCAATGTATCTTCGCGGGAACAACGAACCGTGACGACTGGAACCGTGACGAAACTGGAGCACGCCGATTCTGGCCTATCAAATGTAACGGCATGATCGACCTTGAAGCGTTGAAGCGAAACCGGACTCAATACTTCGCGGAGGCTGTCGCACTGTACAAAGCAAAAGCATCATGGTGGATCACGCCGGAAGAAGAAACGAAACGCGAGCAGGACAGCCGATACCATGCAGACGTGTGGGCCGAAACAATCACATGGTTCGTCACTCACGACAAGTTCGGAGACGAATGGATTGAGCGCACTGAAAAGATTCCAGCCATCACGATCGACACGCTTCTGTCTGAGGCTGTCCAGGTCAAGCGCGATCGGTGGACACGCAGCGAGCAAATGCGCGTAGCGGGTATTTTGAAGCGGCTCGGATACACCCGAAAGCAGAAAAACGACGGCTCTTGGCACTATGTTTTACGGGATGGTTGGTTAGTACCATAACCAAGCTAATCGTTGGTTACAACCAACCTACGTTGGTTACAGAAAACGACTGAAAAACCAAGCGTTAACCACCTTAACCATACTATTATTCTTACGCACACATATGTATGTATAGAGATATAGGGTGTAGGGGGGAAATAAGGCGGAGGTTGGTTGGTTGGTGGGTTGGTGAAAGGAATTACAGGTTTGACTTCGGGAGTAAACTTGGAGGCGTTGATGAACTATCTGGGATGGGAAATTGGTGTTGGACGACGCGAGCAAATGCTTTGCAGGATCATGAATCGGTTGATTTGTGATCCCGACGTGAGCCATGAGGAATACCGGCGGTTCTCGCGTGTGATGAACTCAGTTTTCCATCTACGGACCTCTCGGGAGTAAACTTATCAGCGATGGAATGACGATGAGTAGGCTTTTGACGTTCGCTTCATGATCACTTCACCACAACAGGCAGGATTCAGGTCAGGACTCGTCAGGAACGCGCATCAGGTTCGGCGTGACCAATCCATCGTCGCGTTGCGTGCAATGGGCCGTACAGTCTCGCAGATCGCTCAGAGGCTCAAGATTACAGAGCGTGCGGTCTACATGGCCTTGCGTCGGTGCCAACCAGCACAGGCCGTGATCGCCGAGGAAATGTCCCGCGAGGACATCGACGCTGGATTGATCCTGACCAGGCTGTCGGACATGTTTAACGCGGACATTGGCGACATCATCGAGCCTGCGATTCTCGAGACTGGTGAGCCGAACCCAAAGGCCGGATGTTATCGCCCGATCCATGATTGGCCGGCCGTCTGGCGACGCATGCTGGCGGGCTCCGAAGTCAAAGAACTTTTCGAGCACTCGAAAGACGGCGAAGGTGCATCGTGGGACAAGATCGGCGAGCTAGTAAAGATCAAGTTCATCGACCCTCTGAAACTGCTGGAACTTGCCATGAAGCACAAGGCGGTGGACGCGATGGTGAAACAAGGCGACAGACCGCTTAGTCCTGGCGAGCGCGAGATTACGATTCGGTGGGGAGCCGCATCGGATGTTATCGACGTGACGCCACCGAAAGAATTAAAGTAGCCGCGTGGCGACAAGCTACGGAAGTGTGCAAGTCAGACAAGATTACTCGGCGGTAGCGGCCACGCTTTAAATGCCAGAGATCGTCATACCCTACACTCCGCGCAAGTGGGCACTTCGACTTCACGAATCCTTTCGTCGCTGGGCGGTTATTGTTCTCCATCGCCGCGCAGGCAAGACAACGGCGATCCTGAACCACCATCAGCGGGCCGCAATTGACAATCAGTGGGAATCACGGCGCCTGCGTGCTCTTCTCCCTGCCGTCACGGAATCCGAGCTCACCACACTGCTACGTCGTCGCACCTACTGGCATGTGATGCCGACGTTTCATCAGGCGAAAATGACTGGCGCGTGGGACACGCTTAAGGAAATCAGCAGGCCTATTCCCGGTGTCGTGCACAACGAAGCGGAGTTACTTTGCACCTATCCGAACGGGAACAAAGTGCAGCTCATCGGCGCGAACAATCCTGATTCGCTGCGCGGTCCTGGTTTGAGCGGACTCTCGCTTGATGAATATTCCCAGATACCGGCCAATGCATTCGGCGAAGTGTTATCAAAGTCGCTCGCGGATCATCTCGGCTATTGCGTATTCTCCGGCACGATCAAAGGCAAGGACCAGTTATTCGAAACGCATGCTGCCGCGCTTGGCGATCCCGATTGGTTCTCGCTCTGGCAGGATGTTGACGTGTCGCTCGCAACCGAAGAGGGCGCAACCATCACGGCTCTGCGGCAAGCGATGGAGGACGATCGTAAGCTTGTTGCGAAAGGCGTGATGACGCAGGCTGAGTTTGACCAGGAGTGGTATCTCTCGCCGGAAGCCGCGATCAAGGGGAGCTTCTACGCGGATCAAATCGCGCTACTCCGCAAACAGAATCAGATTTGCCGCGTGCCTTACGATCCGACAATCCCCGTAGACACTGATTGGGATTTAGGCATCGACGCGATGGCGATTTGGTTTACGCAACGGCTCAGGTCTGGCGAGATTCGCGTGATTGATTACCACGAAGACATCGGCGGTGGCTTGGAAGAGTGCATCAAGGCTCTACGCGGTCAGTCGCTCGCAATCACACCGGAAGAAGTGGCGACGAACGCGCGACGTGCACGCTACACCTACGGAGAGCACTGGGGGCCGCACGATATTGAGACTCGCGAGATTTCATCGGGCCAGACACGCCGAGCGATTGCGCGAAGTCTCGGATTGAATTTCCTTGTGACGCCGAAACTGCCGGTCGATGACGGAATCACCGCGGCCCGTGCCATCATGCAAAAGTGCTGGTTCGATTCGGTTCACTGTGACAAAGGCATCGAGGCCTTGATTCACTATCGCAAATCGTATGCAGCGAAACTCGATCAGTTCACGGCAAAGCCTGTGCATGACTGGGCATCTCATGGCGCTGATGCGTTTCGCGGGTTTGCGATTCGCTACAAGCTACCAGGGACGGAGAATCGTCCGAAGGTTCCTGCATATCGTCCCGCAAGCGCGTATTCGTGATTCTTGACACCTTCCCGCGAATTGTGGATAGTTGCGCTGATCGCAGGTTCCTCCAGACCCGTTGGCCGACCGGGCAATGTCGGCCTTGAAACGCGATGAGAGACGAAGACGCAAGACTGATAACTGAGATACGCGGATTGGCTCCTCAGTCCGATGCGTTCCTTGTGCCACAGTCGGACGTGGACTACTGGACGAGGCAGCAGTGGACGCCTGAAGAAATTGCAGCGCGCCGACACCCTGACGCTCATCTTGGAGCCGAAGACGCATGAGCCGACTACCAGAGCGCGAGTCAACACGGCAAGACGACATGATGATTCCTGATACGTCAATGAAACTTTGCGAACACGGTAACGTGATTCTATTCACGAGACGGGTTAACGGATTCTGCCAGTGTTGTGGGCGAACGAAATGTAATTGTGACTATCGCCCGCTCGTCGTCTTCCAGCGTCACGGCTCCAACGTGCATTGCAGTGGGAAGGGGCAGAAGTGAAATTTCTCGTTGAGCCAAACTCTGGCGTTATTTATCGGCGATACAGCCGGGCACTGACCGCGTTGCTGAGTTTTCCGATTGGCGAGAAACTTGAGATCATTCCCGAATTCAAAGGCCGCTATGATCGCTTCATTCACGACCACCTAAAAGCGTTAGACCTCGCTGCCGAATTCATGAGTGCTAGAAGTTATGTGGCTATGCGCCTAAGGCCGCGACCGAATGCCTAAGTCCATCGCATCCCCTGCACCCGAAGACGACCACGACGACACCGAACTCCTGCAAGAGATTTGCGAGAAGACGACATATGCTTTTTCACGGTGGTCCGAGATTCGCGCACAAGGCGACCTCAACATGCGAGCCCTGTCTATCATCGGACCTTGGCCACAGGAAGAAATCGACCAGCGCGACCTATCAACGAACAAGCGCCCACACGGGCATACCGACATCATCTCGCAGTACAACGAGCGCGTTAAAAATCAGTGGCGCATGAATCCAAGGGGCGTGAAGGTCGATCAGACTGGCGAAGGTGCGACCGACAAGACTGCGGAGTTACGCGAAGCCAGGTTGCGCGAGATTGCGTATCACTCGCAGGCAAAAGCGGCCCGCTTGTGTGCGTTCGGTAACGCGGTAGACCGCGGCTATGGCGTATGGGAAGTCTACGCGGATTACGAATCGCCGAAGACTTTCAAGCAGCAGCTTTGCGTCGGCACGATCCAGAATCCGAATTCCGTTCTCGTCGATCCCGATACCGTCAAGCTCGATCGCAGCGACATGAAGTTCGCGATCAAGCTCGGGAAGACGATGCAGGAGAAGGAATTCAAGCGGAAGTACAAGCAGGCTCGCGACCTCTCGTCGTTCTCATCGGAATTGCTTGGCATGGCGAAACCGTTCACGGATGGCAAGACGGTCACGCCGGCGGAATACTTCCGCGTGGTCTACACCACGAAGAAGTTGCTAAAGATTGAGATTGTTCAAGGCCCGGAACGCGGCAAGCGTCAGGAGATTTGCCAGGAAGACTTGCGCGATGGTCTCACGGTGAAAGGCAAGTTCATCGTTGAGAACGGTGCCAGTGTTGCGGCGATCCTTGAATCCCGCGATTCCGAATTCCCGAAGGTCGAGAAGTACATCACGAACGGCCTGCAGATCCTCAAACGCGAAGTCCTGCCGATTGCCACGATCCCGCTGATTGTCGTCGTCGCGAAAGAGAAGTACGAAAACGACGTGCTTGTGATTGAGGCGTTGACCGCGAAGATGCGCGAGCCTCAACTGAACTACGACATTGCGATAGCGGGCAAAGTCGAAGCGTTGAACATGGTTCCGAAGTCCAAGTGGGTTGTTTCGGACGAACAGATTCTTGGATACGAGGATCAGTGGCAGAACGCGCACCGGAACCCAACCGCATACCTCACCGTTCACGAGTACGACCGCAACGGGCGCCAGATGGCGCATCCCGAGCGCACCGACTACGAGGCGCCGATTCAGGCTTATGTGCTCGCGGGGAACGATTTTCAACGCGACGTGCAGAACACAGTCGGCATGGCGTCTGCGGAGCGCGTGGACCGCGTATCGAAGTCCGGCATAGCACAGGAAAAGCTCAATGAGTCTGCGGACATTGCCTCGTACCACATCGTAGACAACATGGTGATGGCTTTGGAGTATGAAGGCAGGATTGAAAACGAGTGGATTGCGCTGATTGAAGACTCGGAGCGCACGGTAGGATTGCGTAAGCCTGACGGTAAGTACGTCACGGAGAGAATCCGTCCAACGGAGCAAGACGGAAAGATTACGCATCCCTACGGCGAAGCGGATGACCACTCAGTCACGATTGGCACCGGACCGGACTATGCGAGTCAGCGAGCGGAGAAAGTCGAGGTCCTGCGAGACATCATCAAGCAGCCGGATTTCCTCGCGAATCCGTTATCGCCGATGGTCATCCACGAATTGGAGCTTGGTCCCGGCGGCGACAAAATGGAAAAGATTGCGCTTTCCGTCCAGCCTCCCGCAGTCCAAGCCGCATACGACGAAGGAGACGAAGGACGCGAGCCGATCCCGCCGCAAGCCTTGCAGGCGATTGAGCAGTTAAAGAAAGAGAACGCGGAGGCGAAGGAGATTATCCGCGTTTCGGTGGCGAAGCTGGAAGAGATCCAGCAGCAGTTGGAATCAAAGCAACTGGAATTGACGATCAAGGCCGAGACGGAGCGCGAAAAGATTCAGGCGAACAAAGAAATCGAAGCCATGCGTCTCGCCGCCGACAAGTTCAAGGCAACGATCGACCTGCAAATCGCCCGCATGAACAACGCCGTCAAACTCGAAGTCGCGCACGACCAGTTGACGCACGATGAGAACATGGCGGAACATACCGCGGAGCACGCGGACTCGGAAGCGGAGCGCAGTCGGCAACATGAACGAGAAATGAAAGACGTGGAGGAGACTGGATGAAGTGGTTCAGGGTTGGCCCGAATCGAACCGTGCTTTCGAATGACAAGGCGTGGACGATCATGAGATTCGAGAGCGTTCGCGAGTGGTACATCCGCGAGTGCCAATGGCGGGAAGATCGCAAGCCAAAACCAATCAGGGTTTCCGCTATGATGGTGAGCATTCAAAAAACAGACGACTTCGCTAGGCTATTCCGTAACTCGCGCTGCCGAAGGTGCCTCCGTCTCTGCCTAAGATGGTCATGGTTTAAGAAAGAAATGCGCGATAAGGAGGCGTCGGAAATCGGATGATTCCGCGTATCGGATTTGACAGCGGTGCGGATTTAGATTGCCGATGGTTCGTGCGAACTACGAACTGGTTCGACACGTTCCCGACGTTTTTTGGTGCTCTTCGCCATTGGTTGCACTACGCGAGAATTCATCCGAAGATTTGGCAGTTCTAATGAGACCCGAAACCCTCACTCCCGCCGAACTCAAGACGCGCCTGCACAAGCTCATCGCGCAGGCTTCGCAGATTCGGAGCGTTGAGGAGCTGGACAGGATTCTGCTTTCGTTTCCAGGTGCAGCGGTCGCAGCAGCACGCACCGAACTCGCAAAACTTCCGATTCGCATGTGCAGGACTTGCAATCGCGAACACCTTGCACTAGGATTTGCCGTGTCGGAGGTGAATCATGGCTCGTAAGACAATGAAGGCTTCGAAGAAGAAGGGCTGTTAGTTACCAACGCGGAGAGCGTTCCGGTTAGCAATTACGCGCGAGGTTCCCGATGAAGCCGGAATAGATCGGGACAACGCAATGATGGATATTTTATCTACAAAAGAGGCGCGGGACGGGAAGGCATCCCCGGTAAGTCCAGACGATTCGACGCAGAGCGTCAGATCAGGCCGCAGTCGAACGACCGATAAGAGACTGCGGCTGTCTTGTATTGCGGTGTAGAGCAACGGTAGCTCGCCAAGACTTATGCCATATAAAGACAAGGCTAAGCAGAGAGCGTTTCAGTTAAACGCGATGAAGGCCAGAAGGGCGGAGTATTTCGAAGGTAAGTCATGCCTAGATTGCGGCTCTACCGTGAGTCTTGAATTGGACCACAGAGATCCTACGCAGAAAGAATCTCACCGAATATGGTCATGGAGTCGTGTCCGCATTGAGGCGGAAATTTCAAAGTGTGACATACGGTGTTCCAAGTGCCATAGAGGGCGTCATGCCATTGAGCGACAGCGTCACGGTCGCGAGAGATGGGCGAAAGGATGTCGGTGTGTGGTGTGCGTTTCTGCTATTAAGGCAGCGTCTGCAAGATGGCGACAGAACGCAAGAAATCGCAGGGATGGAGCAATGGCGGCTCACTAGTCTCATAAGCTAGAAATCGCGGCGTTCGATTCGCCGTCCTGCTATTCGACAACTTTGATCCACCGGGGGCACTCGGTTTAAGGGTCAGGCAACGTAAAGAAAGAGCGTCAACGTGTACACGCGCGTTGACGCTCTTTTTGTTGTGTGGTGGTCGAACAAGGAGAACTAATGCCCGACGGTGTGATTACCGCCGACGCCAGCACGGCACCTGCTACGACTCAGGCTCCCTCCGCTCCAGAACCCACGTCATTCGCTGAACTGATGTCCACATGGACACCGGAACAGCGTGCCGCATGGGATAAGGACGGAACGGAACCCACACCGGCCGCTACTGAGGCTCCAGCAGCGAAAACCGAGACGACCGAAGAGCCCTCCGCGTCGAAAGACGAAACCCAGGCGGTCACGGAGCCCGCGGAAGACGATCAGGAGTTACCCGAAGGCGATACTGTCGAGGATCGGCGCAAACGTGGAAAGATGTTCGCGCACTTCCGAAGCAAGAACGCCGCATTGAAGGCCGAGAACGAACTGCTAAGGCAGCAGGCGAAGGAGAGACAGGTCAGTAAGCCGGAATCGGCCCCCGCTCCTGCCGCAACGCCGAAAGCAGACGAAACAGCCGGAGAAGATTTCACATTCCGAGAACCGACTGACACCGAGACATTGGCGCAGTACAACGCCGCGATGCTCAAAGCCCATGGGAAGTGGATCCTTGAGCAATCCGACAAGCGCACGCAGCAAGCGAAGGCGAAAGAGACAGCCGAGCAATATTGGTCTCGCGTTGACGGCGAATACAAAGAGCGCGTCTCTGCATCGCTGAAGAAACGCGAAGGTGAATCGACCGAAGATCACCGAACGCGCACGCTTCAGTATGCGAACGCCTCTCGCTGGTTCGACGGTGCCACGCAAGGCGCCGATTTCATCGTGGACGCCATTCTTGAATCTCCCGTAGGTCACGACATGATTCAGTACCTTCACGGGAATCAAGAGCAAATGGCCGCGATCATGAAGTCGGGATCACGTGACAAGGCGCTGTACCTTCTCGGAAAAGTTGAAGCTCGTTTCGAATCACAGAAAACTCCTGAAGCAAAACCCATAACCGTGACTCGCGCTGCACCTCCCGCCGAACGGGTGAATGGTGGCGCCGCTCCTGCCAAGGATGCTATCGCGCAAGCGGAAGCGGACTACGACAGGACTGGCGATCACAAGTACCTCGTCTTGATGAACAAACTCCAAGACGAACGGGACGCGGAAGCGCGGAAAAGCAGGAGATAACAGGCAATGCCTAATGCGATTTTTACCGATAAGGTCGCCGCGAAAATCGTTCGCGGTGTGAAAAACAAGATCAACGTCGCTTCGACGATGACGAAGAAATTCGAGATGGAGTTTGAGGACAAAGCCGAGCCCATCGGCCAGATCCTCAGGATCAAAAAGCCCGTGCGCGGTCGAGTCGTACGTGATCGAGACCGTGGAGGGGTCGACCTGCAGCTCCTCCGCGACGAGCTGGGCGACGACGGTCTCGGGCGAGTTGCCCCAGAACGGCGAGAACATCGTCACGTTCACGCCGCCGGTCGGGCCGACGCCGATCCGCACGCTCTCGGGCGTGGTGCTCATGCCCACGTAGGGGCCGGGGTTGTGGAACCAGAACTCGGTCGAGGCATAGGTCGAGCGCTGCTGCGCGGACGCGATGCCGATC
>Ga0134127_10003648_pt1 | contig 11082 bp, 6 predicted proteins | sample KB31753_FD_96459 | JGI IMG/M metagenome (GOLD analysis project Ga0134127, IMG submission 96459) | Terrestrial soil microbial communities with excess Nitrogen fertilizer from Kellogg Biological Station, Michigan, USA - KB3-175-3 | ecosystem: Environmental > Terrestrial > Soil > Unclassified ...
AGAATTAATTAGGACGGCAGTTCTCAAACAGTCCCAGGTTATTACTTCTTTAATATCGAATAGGGTGTCGTCGCAGCTTTAACCTGCGCCACAACAACCACGCCGCAATCGCCAATAACGCGATCAGAGTCGCACCCGCGATCAGCTTCAAATAACCGCGCTCGTTTGTGACCGGAGCAACGCTGATTGTCAGGTCGTAGTCACCCTGAAACGTAAAGCCCGCCCAGAAATATGGAGCACTCCAATTCGGTTGTGAGCGAATGTAATTTTGTGCCTCGCGCAAGGCTCTGGCCGGTCCCATCCCGCGTTGCAGCATGTTTGCATAGAACTGTTTCATCAACTCCGCAGTCGCGCGATCGTCGACCGTCCATAAAGTCGCTACAACACCTGATGCGCCCGCGTACATGAAGCCTCTCGTTAGTCCTATCAAACCTTCACCTTGCATCCTTTGGCCCACCGCCGTTTCACAGGCGCTGAGCACAACTAAATCCACCGGAGCGCGCAACCGGTAGATATCGGAGAGACTTACAAATCCATCAATCGGACGTTGATTCGCATCGATGAGTGATAACACTATGCCCGACAACTCCGGTTGCTTAGTGTCGAGTACTCCATGCGTGACGACGTGCAGAATTCGATATTGACTCAAATCCAGTTTGAGAAGGTTGGCGCGTGTGGCGTTGTACTCAACATAAAACGAAGAGTCTTTACCCACGAGATCACTGATCGCGAGTAGTTCGCGTTTAGCGTTGAAGAGACGTGGCAATTTCGCGAGTCTGGACACCGTCTCCGATCTGGCGCTGCCGGTGTCTGTTGCGGCTGCCGTCGATCCTTGCGGCGTGTAGTCACGTGAAAAAACCGCATCACCAAAACCAACCAAAAGCTTAGAGCCGTGCTGCCGGTTGGCGCGCTCCTGCCTCACGAGAGCTAGCGCAGAGGCGGAGGGCGCCGCCACGATGTCAAACTCGGAGATCAACGATTCGTTCGCTTTCGCGGGATTTTTCAGAATCTGGAAGGGAATGTATTGCAGTGCTCCGTCCGCGATCACGATCAACCGCGATGTTCGCAGTTTGGCCGAAACTTGTTCCAGCACGAGACGGCTGACTTCGCTGATTGACGATTGCAATTCAGTCTCTTGCGTAGAATTGAGCGGAGGCGATTTCAGCAGAGCGATCAGGCGGGTCGCAGCTTTTTCGATCGTCTGCTTGTCAGCAAGTTCATAACTCGTTAACCCATCTTGCGTGACGAGCCACGCGAAACTCTTTCCATCGCCGAGGGAGTACGAAAGTAATGACGTATCGGCGTCGGTTACCTGTCGGTGTATGTCTTCGTAAGTGAGGGGCTCGAGCAGTTGATGGAAATTGGAACTGCTGTTGATGCGGGCTTTTGTTGTTTCGAGTTGCCCGCGCACGTCGGTCAATTTCTTTTCGACGTCACTCTTCTCCTTTTCATTACCTCCATGGCTGGCTAATTTTCCTCTCTCATCAATGAGTTGCTGTTCTTGTTGCTGCAATCTTTGTTCCTTCTCGAGGAGCAATGGATCGTTCGTTTGTCGTAGTTCTTTTTGAGAATCGCGCAATGAATCGAGTAATGCGCGTGCGCGGCCTGATTCATTGGCTTCAAACGCTTCGATCGCAAACTGCTGGTTGCGCTCGCGTGCATAACGCGTCATCAACCACTCTACGTAGGTTTCATACCGATCGTGAATTAATGCAAGAAACGAGCTTCGTAGATCTCGGCTGGCGGCGTTTTCGCGCAGTTGTTCAGTCAGTGTGATAGAGCGTCGCAGGTGTTCTTCGGCTTTACCAAGCTGGTTTTGTTGTAGAGCAATCTTTCCCAATCCGAAGCGAATTGCTGCTTCGTTAGTGTAGTCGGGGTTCTTCTGGTAAAAACGCAACGCTTTCTCGTAGGCTTCCGATGCGCGCCCGAGATTTCCCAGCAGATGTTCAGTTTGGCCCAGGTAAGTCTGAGCGCGCGCTACTAGCCACTGGGTGTTGGATTTCTGGAAGTGGCTAATAGCGGCGAGAAATTCGTCTCGTGCAGGTTCGTACGAAGAGGCCTCCAACCAGACCCTGCCGAGAGTCTCGTGACACATTCCGACGTTAAATTCATTGCCTGTTTCCAACGCGACATTTAGTGCTTGTTCGATCTCCTGTTTGGCTGCGGCGTAGTCGCCGAGTCGAGCTTGTAAGCGACCAACCTGGTTGGCCGCTTCGTTAATGGCTCGTTTGTCGTGAGCAAAATCCCGGTAAAGAGTTAAAGCCTCTTGGAAGTAACTGAGCGAGGTGTCTAGTTGACCGTAAGCTTCATAGACGTCACCTAAGCTCATCGCGACTTTTCCTGCAACGTATGGTTCTGCTTGCTTGTCGACAAGCAGTCCCTGCGCTTCGTTCAGAAGCGTAAGCGCTGCTTGCCATTGGCCCTGCCTGATCGCGAGGAAATTCTGATCGACCAACGTGTTTGCAAGCTCGTCGGAATCGCCGAGCGAACGCCAGAGCGCTTCTGCGTTTTTGAGTGTCGCGGTGGCTTGTTCGACCTGATCGAGGACGAGATAGACTATGCCTTGAGTCGAAAGAGCCTGCGCTTCGCCGCGCTGGTTTTTAAGCTGCTGCCAGATTTGGATAGCCTGATTGTTTGTCTGCTCAGCTTCTGAATGCCTGCCCAGTTCGAATTGAGCAACTGCGATCTGCGCGAGACTTTCCGCCTCGCCTGCGTTGTATTTCAGCGAGCGGCTCAACTGGAGAGCCTCGTTCAACTCGTGTTGCGCTTTTTCAATCTCATTGCGACGGATGTGGGAACGCCCAGAGAGAGTCAGTGTATCGACGAGCAGCGTTGCGTCAGTGGTTCCGGCAAATTGTCGGGCTACTTCGAGCGATGCCAATGCCGACGTTACCGCTGAGTCGAGGTCGCATAGTTTCAGGTGTATTTCGGCGATCTGATTACTTACTTTTACGAGTGAGACGCGATCGCTCGTCTGAAGCAATCGATCTCGCTCTGCAATTAACCGAGCGAGAGCCTCGCGGCGAGATTGAACAGTAATGAGGCTTTCAATCGGCTCGCCGGCAGCCCCCGCCGGAATCGCAGAACGAGAACCCGAGTGAATTAAGAGGATGAGACAGCAAAAGATTAAGCGACGAGACTTTTTCATTTTGCTACTCACACTCGCTAATTGCTTGCGGATGCCGTTCGGTTTGCTCGTTTAGCAACACGATTATCTCTTCGAGCTGGCTGAACGGGTAACTTTGGTCTGCCGTTTTTGCATGCCTTCGAACTACTGGCAATTACGTCTCTAACGATCCCGGAGATGTTCCAGCCGAGGTACGAAACCGGCGGCGAGGTCTGCGTAGGAAACTTTTCAGTTCCTGGTCTTTGTGCGCCGGATGTGCTGATCTTGCGCCAGCAATCAGCCGGAGACAAATAATTTCGGCGTGGGTAGTTTTTCACGTACGACCACACCTCGTTATCGGCGTAACCGCTGCTGGTGCCTGACTTTTGCAGATCACTAGTGAGAACTTCATCAACCGGATCGTACTCTTCGTAAACTAATCCCAGGTTAAGGCTTACAGTGTTTGGATGCAGGCCGAACCTACGAGGGGCGCGGCGCACCCTTCTCAGAGTAGCTTTGAAGAAGACCCGCAGGAAATCCGCCCATTGCGAGTCCTTGACAAACTGATACTCGGCATAAGTTTCAAACGCTGTCTTAAGTATGTATTCGTCCCCTGTCGCCACGAACGTGTATGGTTCGCCCGGTAGTGTCCAGGGAAAGAAGATCGACAGACCATGAGAGTACTGGAGGTCTGCGCCGATGTAATACGAATCGATTACCATCTCTTCGATCTTTTGCATCACAGAGAGGCAGCGGCCAATAGTTTCTATAAGGAGTTGCACCAGAGGCGTTGCGCGAAACCGGCGCTGTAATCTGCCGCGGAATCCGAGTTGTTTAAGAATCTGGTTGTGGGCGCGCACAGCTTGATTGCACTTCTTGAGCAACCGTTCACAAAAGTCATACAGATCGACGAAGCTCTCACCCCAGTAACTTTGCGCTTCCAGTCGCGCGAGCCTCACTGCGTCAACAATCATGGGATACTTCAGGACCTTTTCACCCTTGGCAGTTGTATCGAAATCCAATGCCTTTTTCATAGTTCCTACGAACTCACTAATCGCCATAGTGATGCTTTCTCGTTCGGCGAGAGGGCGAAGACTACAGGCAGATTGTTCCGAGGAACGATCCATCACGGCAAAATCGATCAGGTGGCGCGCGCAGGCTTTAAGCAGGTTGTGCGAGACGACCTCAGTGGATGCATCAGGATTCTGGACAATGGCGCTAATGATCTTTTCATACGGCCATCCGTCTGTAAGCACCAGTCCCTGGGATCCAATCATTACGTCCACCTGATCCCTCACTTCGTACGCCGTTTCCAGACCGTTCATCACGCAGTTTTGGCAGGCGAGAATGTCGAGCTTGCTTCGCGGGTTGAAATGTGGCGCCAGCACTTCTCGAAGATCCTCGAAGAGCAACGAACTTTGCGGATTCTCTCGAACGAGGAATGTTTTACCGGCTACCAATGGTCCATGGCCATAGAGGATGAGCATGTACCGCTCGGAGTCGTGGTTCTTCATTGCCCAATAGAGAAAGCGTTTAAGCCCTTCAGCAACGCCTGTCCGCTTGAGAGGGGCTGCTTTCGGAGAGCGTGTGTCATCGCAAAAATCGGGTGGCTTAAACTGGTGATCTCGGTCATACGGTGGAATGAGATCGTTGTGGATTTCCCAATCGATGCAATTCTTGACAGAGCGGCGGCGGCAATTGATCGCCAGGTATCGGGAGCCTTTCGGCCACGGCGTATTTGAATCGAAGCTAGCCAACACACAAACGTCTTTGCTGTACGCAACAGCTTCCAGTTGTTGCAGGACGCGGATGCAATTGGGCGTGAGATTATTGTCGCCGCCGAGATAGACCATAATGGTCCATTTGGGTTTTTCTTTTGTACGGGGCCGGAAATTTCCATTCCGGTGGTGGTTTCCGTTGCGTCGGTTGTTTTCGGGCATGGGAGTTCTCCTAATCTTTATTGAATTTCTTCAATATCGATGGCGAGAACGAGCGAACCATTTCTCAGCGCTGAAGTTCCGGGCAACTGGGATCGTCTTCGTGATATTGTTCTCCAGGTTTCAACCCAATTACCTCGGCCATGAAACCTCTGATATTCCAACCGAGATAACTGACTTCACCTGGATCGGCCATGACGTTGCTGGCGGTCGCCGTCGCATTGCCGCCCGGCCCATAGACTGGAAGCTTGCGAGTGCAGTCTTTAGGAGACAAATAGAACCGCCGTGGGTAGTTCTTTATCCTCAGGAAATCAAACTCATCCTCTTCCCCTGAGCTGCTCCCTGATTTTAGTAAATCAATGGCGGGAGTCTTGTACTCCACGTGTCTGTCCCGGCTGATTACGTTCCGTTTGAAGAACACAATGTGATCGGCGTTGTACTCATACTCCACACGCCGTACATTGCGCAGGGTTGCTTTGAAAAACGCCACAAGAGTATCCGCCCAATCGCCGTACCGATTGAAGTCATACGTCTTATATTCCTCAAATGGCCACTTTATGATCTGCTGCGCGCTCTGGTTCTCCTCAAACGTGATGGGCCCTTCGGGTAACGTCCACGGAAAATAGATCGAGACACCGTGGGAGTACTGTAGTTGCGGGCAAACGTAGTAAGACTTAGTGACGACGTCCTCGGTTTGGAAGATATGTATGATCGCTTTGCAAGCCTTGGCGATATCCTCGAGCACCTTGATGGGGGCATATTCGAGCAACGCCTTCTTGACATTCGCCGGATCGGCCTTCTCGGATTGATCTCGCGGCAGCCATTTCGCAAATACTTTGTGGGCGAGGGTCTGTAAATTACACAGCACGTCGTTACATTTGAGCAAAAGCAGCTCGCAAAAATCGTAAAGATCGACAAACGTCTCGGCCCAGTACGCTTGAGCTTCTAACCGCGCCAGCCGCACTACATCGGGGACCATTGGATATACCAGCTCACCTTCATAAGGCCCCTTGTCATAGGTCTTAAGACCTTCTTGCAGTGCGACCGATAGGTTTTTTACTTCCTTAATAATATTGGATCTGCGGCCAAACTGATTGACGTCGCAAATCGCTTGTTCAGAAGAGCGTTCCATTAAGCTGAAATCCAACAGGTTTTTAGCGCACACTGCCAGCACTCTTTCGGCAACAAACTTCGGATCGCGTCTGTAGTGATAGCCCACCTCCCGAATTATTTTCCGAAATGGCCAGCCGTTAATGAGCATCAGACCTTGCGAGCCGATCATGTAGTCAACTTTATCGTAGAGTTGAACGGCCGTTTCGATGCCATTCATCACGCAGTTATCGCAGCCGAGGATATGGATCCTTCTGCGGAAGTGCCTCGTTAGAATGTCCGCAAAATCCTTGAGTTTGAGATAGCTCGGTGGAGTGCTGTCGGAGAGAAAAGTATTGCCGGCGACCAAAGGCCCGTGGCCGAATAGAATCAGCATGTACTTCCTCGCTTCGTAACACGACCTGGCCCAGTCCAGAAATCGAGCGAACGCTTCTTTCGCGACCGGCTCGTAGGGAGAAGTCGGCTGCGATTGGGTGTCGCAGAAGTCCGGCGTTTGGACGACGTGTCCCGGTGGAAGTAGATCATTATGTAGCGGCCAGTCCATACCCCTGTAGGGATGTGCGGATTCGTTCTGGCGCCGATTGATTTCCACGTAGCGCGCACCTTTGGGTAAAGGCACGCTCGGGTCAAAACCAGCTATTACCCTCACATTCTCGTTATGGGTAACATCTTCGAGTTCTTGTAGATAGGCAATCGACTGCGGACTGAGATTGTTGTCACCGGCCAGGTAAATCATGATCAGCCATTCGGAGTACCGATCCTTTGGGCAGTTGTAATTAGCCATTCTCTCCTCCTCATCATTAGTGGAAATTAGACCACCGGATCGGGTCACGGACGGACCCGATGCACGTCTAGCTTTTTAACTTGTATGGGCTTGATCCGTAAGCCATTTCGCGGGCCTGTGCACGTGACCAAACAGAGACTCACGTCTCATCAGAAATGCTTCTCGCTTTCCGACCATAAGCCTGTGAGTGCGGGAAAAGGCTTCCGCACAGCGTAGGAACTAGTTGTTCTGGCGTTTATCTAGAATCGGAGAAACCTTATGAAGAAACAGCTTCTCATGCTCCTTATTCTATCAGTCTTCGCCACGAGCGTAAGTGCACAGGAATCTATCGACCAGACGATTAGTCGATTAGAGACTGAGATCGGTGTGCGGGAAAAGATTGATAGTGAGCCGAGTACCCCGACGGCACAAAAGCTAACGAACCGAGCGAACCTCGACAAGGCGCGCACCGCACTTGTGAACGCCGTTCAAACGAAAATTGCTGCGCTGGAGAAGTATATAAACACTCTTGGACCTTCAATGACTCCCGAAGAGAAAATAGACGCCCGCGCGGCTCTTCAAACACTTTCAACCACGGCGAATCGTGCGCTCAATAGTGGTAATGGTGCGGGTGTTCCGGCCGAAAGTTCCATTGCGGCACCGGCAAGTTCATCTGTGCAACCCCCGAGCGGAACAGCCGCAGTGAGTCCTTCAGAAAACGCACCGACATCGTCCCCAGCAGTGTCTTCGAGTACGGGTGCGAACGACAGTACGGCTGGAAGTTCAAACCAAACGAGTGCTGGCGCCACTGCTGCTGCGGACGATGATGACGAACCGGCCGTTAAAACACCCTTCACGCGGGCGATCTTTGGGCTGGAACAAGCGGCTGCCGCTTCCGCTGATCCGGAGCAAAAACTCTTTCTGGAATTCAATTTAACCGCTCCCATCACGAAGAAGGATAAGGCCATTAACGCACCGCTATGGCTGTGGCTAAATCCGCGCATCACGAGTTTGCCGCAGCAAATCTCCGGATCTGTCGCTGAATTCGCGACGGCTGAGAATTTCGTCAGTCCGTTCACAAGTGCAAACGTTAACGAGATCGTTCAGGGATTTTCTTTCCTTGGTGGTATCGAGGTACCTATTCCCGGAGCGATGACAAGCGCAATTCCGTCTGGTTTTGGTGAAGAAACTAAGGCACGCTTCGGCCTCTCATTTGTTCTCGGCGCAGGAATGTCCACACCCTTTAGCACTCAAAAGACAATACAGGTGTTTAAAGTAAACAGTACGGTGACGGATGCTTTCCCGGGCGCAAAAGGAAAGGATTTCATCGCTTTCGTCTCTGGTGATCGAAACCGCTTCTTCCGCGAGTACTACGCGGGCCTAAGACTGAAGACGTATTACGTAACGAAAGATGATGATGAAGAACTCAGAGGCATCTTCCCTGGGGTCATTGATATCACGTTTGGCCAAAACGAAAGCATTACGGGCGGAGATCTGCACGGCGGGGTCGTACGCATTGATGGAATCTATCCGCTGCCATTCATTAAGGGAAAATACGCGGGTGCGATCTACGCGTTCGGCTCTGTATTCATGAAGCTCAGTCGCCCCAAAATCACACCTCCTGTCATTCTCGACCCAGCGGACGAGACCGTCCAGGTACCGGGGGACAACGTTTTTATCCAACAAGTACCGCCTCGCGATACGGATCATTACCGGCTCGGCGTTGGCGTCGACCTGATCCGATTACTGAAGCGTAATTAAGTAGAGGCAGTCGATGCTACTCACTGGTTGCATGCGGGTTCGGTTGAAAGTTGTGTTGCTTAACTGGGCTCATTGGACCGCTGTCCTTGTGCTCGTTGTGCACTCTTCTGTCGAGGCTCAAATTCAACCGCAAACCGGCGCAACGAGTCTCAAAATTAGAATCGTGACTCACCCCGAGCGGGGGGCCGGTACCGATAACACAGTCTACTTCGATATCGGCCCACTCGCATGGAAACTAAATAAGCGTTTTCACAACGATTTTGAGTCGGGCTCGGACGATACTTACGAACTCACCGTGCCCGATGACTTCACTCAGGACGACATACTGTGGTTGCGTCTGCACAAAAAAGGCTTTGCCTATTTCATCGGAACGAGGGACGGATTGACTGGCGCGTGGCATCCTAAGACCATTACGTTAATCATCAACGGTATCGAATCAGAACCCGTCGTCGTCGACGCCCCGCTCAATTCCTCCTGCTGGTACTGGCGAAGCCCACGATCTGATCGAGCTGGTTTAGACCTGTTTGCCCGCTCACTACGCGCGAGACCAAACGCGAAGCTGGACTTCTTCTCGAAGTTGAGCGGTTTTGCCACTATAGTTTTCAAAAAGAATGGAATATCTCCGTGGCTTTCCAATCCTGCCGTAAAAGAATGCAAACGCGGCGGTCAACCCACCGTTCCAGCCCTGGTTTGCGCGACTGGTGAAGTACTAAGGAAGGCGCACTCCACCGACGGTTTCGAAACGATTGACATGAAGGTCGACAAGATTGAATCATGCGCCGGCGACATCGATCATTGTCCTGAAGCTGTGTTGGTTGACGCCGCACACGGATTCAAACTCCCTCGATATATTCGCGTTGAGAATCGTCATGCGCACAACCGGGTGGACGTCAGAAAAGTCTCCCGAATCTGTGGCGCCTTACGCTGGGATACTGACAATGAGGGGTGGTGGGAAATACACCCGCGCGACGCAAAGGATTTGCCTCGCAAGCTCTAACCGTTCCTACCCAAAACACCTGCGAAGAAAATAGTCATTGGTAATAAAGGTGATAATTAGTCCACTTATCTGATCAGGTAATGAATTGATTGGGACAAGGCGTGCTATCTTTGTGTCATCGGTGTACACAAAGATCACAAAACTCCCAGGAGGTCCCAGTGAAAAACATTCTGAGGTTTACATGTGCCCTCACGTTCATTCTTGTTGTGATTGGTGTTCCTCCCATCGCTAACACAGCGACAACTCAAGACCAACCAACGATCGCTAAAGATTCGATCCAGATCACTGCGTTCACGTTCAACGTCTACAAGGGAAATTACGACGTCTGGAGTTGGGTGCCCACGATGAAGTTTCGAGTGAATGGTCCCATCGCCAGCGGAAGTCAACTGTACGTCGAATACACACTGCCCACCGGACCGTGGGTAAAATTTGACTGCGACACCGGCAACATCGAAAAGGGATATTGGTGGAAAACCGAATGTGGCGGCAGGCAAATTCCCGAAGACAAAGGAAGCCTCTATACAGGCCCGGTGAGCTTCACGATCAAAATGCGCAACGAGCTCCAGGGCACGGATTCGACGCTCTTCACCGGTAAGATGAAAGTTGGAAAGCATAAATCGAACGAAGCCGGTCCGAAGGCTGCAAATAAGTTTGTTTATTACGTCGACCATGACTGGAACCTTCCAATCGGCTACGTCTACCTGACGCCGAGCGATGTGCATGGCTGGAAGATGCCCGACTTTCACATCGCTTTCTGGGTTCGTGGTGACGCTTACAAATTCGACCCCCATCTCTTTTACCAGGGAAAAGAAGTGGGCAAGAAGTTTTTAGAGGGAACGGAAGTCGGGAGAGCGGGTTGCGAAGCAGAAGTTGAAAACAACACGACACATTACGTCGAGGAAACCGTTCTGCAGAAAGCAAAATGGGCGCGCGTCGAATGCGACTTCCCGAATATCAAAGGCAGCAACACGGCGGGTGAAGGCCATATTGCCGGCGAGTTATTCACGCTCGATAAAAATCCCGGTGAATACGAATTCAAGCTGCTCTGGAACAACAAGTTGGCGAGGTCAATTAAGTTCACGGTGCAGCCGGGCGGAAAGTTCGACAACGGGATCGCAACCAGCAACCAACTCGGTTCGGACCGCGTGATCGTTCCAGTCACCATCATCGGCGACCAGGACGGCGTGTGGAACAAGACTGCGTGGCAGACTGACGGCTTTTACGGCAACCCGCTGAAAGGCTTTACTCCGGCGCCTTAGTTTGTGCCCTGTTGTGATAGGCCCACGCGACGAGTAGTAACAACACGCCGAGCACGAAGAACACGATGATGCGATAGAACTGCTGAAGTTGCGCGATGTCTACGAGCATCGCCTTGATTACGGTCAACGCGAATAGCACCAGCGACGCC
>Ga0134127_10003649_pt1 | contig 11082 bp, 22 predicted proteins | sample KB31753_FD_96459 | JGI IMG/M metagenome (GOLD analysis project Ga0134127, IMG submission 96459) | Terrestrial soil microbial communities with excess Nitrogen fertilizer from Kellogg Biological Station, Michigan, USA - KB3-175-3 | ecosystem: Environmental > Terrestrial > Soil > Unclassified ...
AACGGCAACGGCCACACGAAAGAGATCATCGTGCGGTGGATCGGCGTGGCGCTCGTGATCGTGCTGGTGGGCGTGATCTCGATCGGGATCTCGGCCCTGTGGAAACCGCCGCAAGATTGGGCCGTGGTCGACAAGACCCAGGGCTATCTCAACACGCTCGCGGTGGCGTTGGCGACGACGCTCGCGGCGCTGGCACGGCCGAATGGGAATGGCTGACGTGCTGGCGGGGGTCGCATGAATCGCCGAGCGCTATCCGAACTCGACGGCGAGATCATCACGCTCGGCGATCAGCCGGGCGGCCAGGAACAGGCCCTCTTTTTTGTCTGCCCGATCTGCCCGGACGGCCACGGCATCATCGTCCAGTGGCAGGGTCGGTCGATCTATCCGAGCGGTGTGATCTGGCGTCGCGTCGCCGGCAGCACGCCCGCGGACGTCACGTTCGAGCCGTCGATCAACTGCGACGTGACCCAGAAGTCCGGGGCTCCGTCGGACTGCAAGTTCCACGGATGGGTGCGAGGTGGCCATGTCGAATGGTGATGACGCGATGGTTGCGCTGGCGCTCGAAGAGGCCCGAGAGCGCGTGCGACCGCTGATCGAAGCCGAGCGCGAAAGCGAGCGCGTCACGTCCGAGCTGCTCACGTTCCACTTCGGGCCGTGTCCGTTGCGCCGCTTGAACCCGCCGTAGTCCCAGAACGCGAACGGGCCACGCCTCGTGAGCGTGGCCCGTCAAGTCAGAACCGCAACGAGAGAAGCTAGACGTTCTTCATAACCCACCCCTCAGCGTCGGTGAGCTTCGACGAAACCGATTCTACAGGAGGCGGCATGGGTTGTCGACGGACCGGGTGGGGCTACTTCGTACTGATCGCGATGCTTCGCGCGCTCGTGGGGTGTGCCCCGGCGCACGCGGCCGACGAGCCGATCGCGATCCGCGGGCGCCTCGTGAAGATGGTCGTCATGGGCGCCGAGCGCGACCACTCGTTCGATCCCGGGGCGCCATCGCAAACCTGGTGGTACGTCTATCCGACCGACGAGGAGGAAGCCTGGACGGCCCTCAAGAAGGCGGATCACCCAAGCCGCGCGCCCGCACTCCTCCTCGAAGGCTTCGTCACGTCCAGCGAGAAGGCCGGGCGCGGGGAACGCGTCGACGTCGCGGGCACGCTCCATAACGGCGACACCATCCGCTCGACCGGCGTCACGCCCGCACCGCTCAACGTGTTCGAACGGCTCGGCGCCGCCGTCGGGCTCGTCGAGGACGACACGACCGCGGAAGCGATCCACGACGGCATCGTCCACGGCCTCATCGTCGCCGCGGGCTGGCCGACGAAGCCGACCGACTTCACGGCGTTCTCCGTGGCGAACATCGCGAGCACGCTCTCGGGCGTCACCGAGCCCGACCTCGAGGCCAATTCCTACGGGCGCCTCGATCAGACGTTCGACGTGAAGGTCGTCGGCAACGTGCTCTCGGGCGAGCCACACTGCCGCCTCGCCGACCTGCAGGCCGAGATCATCTCGCTCGTCGACCCGATGACGGACTTCACGAAGCTCCAGTCGCTCGGCACGTGGGCGCCGGCGGCCACCTGCTTCGGCGGTGTCGCAAATCTCTTTCCCGTGCTCACGAGCACCGCGGATGGCCGCGTGCCGCTCGGGCTCCACTGGGACTCATCCTCGTACGACATCGGCTACGCCGGCACCGTCACGTTGCACGAGACGGGCCACACGCAGGGCGGGCACCACGGCCGGACGCGGACCGACGCCGGCGGTGTGCCGGAGTTCGGGCGCTACACGTTCTGCGAATATTGCGACCAGGGCACGTGGATGGGACAGCAGGGAAACCGCTGCCAGATGCGCGCCCCGGTGAAGGCGTTCATCGGGCTCCTGAAGCCAGAGGAGTACACCGTGGTGACGCGGACCGGCGACTACACGATCGCCGCGCTCGAGACGACCACGCTCGTCCCGAAAGCGATCAAGATTCCGCTCGGTGCCTCGGCCTCAGGCGCGCTCTGGCTCGAAGCGCACGCACCCACGGGAACGTGCCTCACGAAGGCGGCAGGAAAACCGTTCTTGACGGGCGTCTCCGCCATGCTCGGACAGTTCGACGGCGGCTCGCTCCTCCTCGGCACGGCGGGGCCCGCCTCGACGGGGTGGGAAGCGATCCCGGTGGGCGGGAGCCTGAACGCGCTCGGCACGCAGATCACCGTGATGTCGGTGGGCGGCGGGACGGCGGTCGTGCACGTCACGATGGGCCCAACCGACCCGACGCCGCCGACGCTCCGCCTCGACACACCACAGACGACGCCGCTCTTCCCCGGCACGACGATCGCCGTCACGGTCACCGATCCGACCGACGCGCAGGTCCGCGTCACGTCGAAGGTCTGGGGGCAGTTCGACGAGCCCGAGCAGATGGCGGCGCCGGGACCGATTCTCGTTGCGCCGAATCTATGCGCGAGCACGATCACCGGCAAGGCGCAGGTCCGCATCCGCGTGATCGACCGGTTCAACAACGAGACGTCGCAGTCCTGGCTCTTCCCGTTCGACCGCACCGCGTGCGACGGCGGCACGACGACGACCACGTCAAGCTCGTCGACGTCGACCTCCACGCTCGCGCCCGGCGCACTCCAGGCTGTGCTCGTGAGCGAGGCGCCCGATCCGTCGACGATGGGCCAGATGGTCACGATCACCGGCGCTGGGAAGGTCAACGGCGTCGTCGTGCCGATCATCGAGGTCGCGGCGCACGCCGGCGACGGCGGCGCCTGCTCGCGCCCGGATGCGGCGGGACAGGCCACGCTCGCGTGCGGCTATCCGTTCCCGATCGGGTGCGGACCGACCGGCCTCTGCCGCGGCGATCTCGCGGTCAGGACGGCGCAGCACGGGTGGTCGCAGATGATCGGCTGGACGCATCGAGTCGGGACCCCACCGACGAGCACGACGATGGCGTCACCAACGACCAGCACGAGCACGACGTCGACCTTGATATCGCCGACGACCAGCTCGACCTCGTCGAGCACGAGCAGTTCCACGCGGATCCCGACGACGACACCCACAACGAGCAGCTCGACGTCGACGGCGGTGACGCCGTCGACACTCCCGTTCCCGTGCTGGCATCGTCGCATCCCCTGCAATCTGAACGGCGTCCTGCGACCCGACCTCTGCTGCTCGAAGCGGTGCGGGCCGTCGAAGAAGTGTCAGTAGGGGGCGGCGGGGGCGGCTACGCTTCGTCGACGTCGACGAGCACCTCTGAGTCGGGTTCGGGCGCACACTCGCGCGGCGCGAACTCGACGTCGGCGAACCACTGATCTTGCGGATCGAGCGCGTACTCGATGCGGCACGACGCGCTACCGCGTCGTGCCGCCGTCGCGCGGCAGGATCAGGAAGTCGTCGGCCTCGATACGCCGGCGACCCGCAACTATGACGGCAATGTCGAGCAGCGCGGGGAGTGCGTCGTACAGGCGACGTGGCAATTGCACGGATCGGTCAAGCAGGGCGTCGTCAGCGCAGTATCACCGCAGAGGTTGCTGGGGCGGCTCACTTGCCCGCAGCGGATACAGACCGTTGCGCAATCCTCGTCGTGCTCTAGTGGAGGCGTCCCCGCCGCCAGCATCCGCCGCAGCGCCGCGATGCTGATCGTGTCAGCCACGTAGCGCCATCTGCGCCAGCTCGACCATCATGCCGCCAATAGCGGCGCATAGGAGACCGATCACCACCGGGAACGCCAGCTCGCAGAGCGCGTCGATCCAGTCATTTCCCATGGTTCCTCCGTCGGAGGGCGCGGCGGATCGCAAGGACCGCATCGTGACGCCCATTTCCATACGCGATGTGCTGCGACGTGTTCTCCGGGTACGGTGTCCGCGGCTCACCCTTGCCGGCCGCCCAAATGCACGCGATCGCGACGGTGCGGGCGAAATCGGCGAGCATCGAGGTGTGCAAGCTCACGTTCCACACGTTGTCGGGTGTGTTTCGATTCGCCCAGTGCTTGTCGAGGAACTGCTGACTGAGCCGCGCCACGTCGAGGCCCCGCTTACCCACGGGGAGGGGCCTCCTCACCCGGCTCGGCATCGTTCAGTGGGTCAGGCGGCCAATGCTTCGCGCCGTTTCCCTCCGCGATGTGCGAGAAGTTGCCGTCCACGCCCTCGACGATCGCGAGGCGCCATTCGCCATCGATCTCGCAGAGTACCTGCGCGTCCTTACCGATACGCCGGAGCCAGACCGCCGTGATTGTGACGGGCGTCTCGATCTTGTTTCGCGCCCGTGCAGCGCCCCACACTTTTCGAGCGATTCGGGCATTCGTTGATGGACAATCGTTTGGCATCCTACTCCCCCTCCGTGGCGGCGAGGTTCGCCTTCGCATCGAACGTGTGCGCGCCCAGGTGTGCCGCATCATTGAGGCAGTAGTAGATGGTGCCGTAAACCTCGCGCGTGGCCTTGCATTGCCCGCCTTCTCGGCGACTTCGGCGCGCGTTGCGTGCGACGGCCTTCGCGGCGGCACGCTCGGCGGCGAGGGCGCGGCGGCGGGTGATCTCGGCGGCGCGGCGCACCCCCGGTTCGGGCGGGACGTGATCCGCTGCCGCGAGCAACATCTGCGCGAGCTCGCGGGCGTCCGCGGCCCCGATCTCCACCGGCAGGCGCGTGCCGCCTTCTGCGGGCCAGAGGATCAACCGCACGCAGCGGCGACCCTGGAGCGCATCCACGCGGAAGGCGTACGTTCCGAAGATTTGCCCGCAGCCGTGGTGGCGACCCGTCCGGTTCATGGGGCCTCCGTGGCGGCGAGGTTCGCGGCGATTTCGCCTTCGGTCATTGGCACCAAGCCAAGATATTGGCGTTCATCAACAAAGGCCCCCTCTACGTAGGCGTACGATCCTACGTGCACTTGCTTGCCCGACTTGAGCACGATGCGCGCGAGCGGCCCGACCGCACTGATCTCGCGGGCGAGGTCGGAGACGGCGCGGGCGAGATCCGGGATCGGATCGAACGCGCAGGCTCCGTCATGGCGCCACGGCAGGACGCATCGTTGATTCGAGCCGATGGTCTGAGTCATGCAGCGCCCGTCGCTCGGTCCAAGTTTCGCCATCACCCACCCCCAACGCTTCCGGCTCGCCCGCTCGGTAACCTTCCGTAACACATCGTCACGCAGCGTCTCGACGAGCAGGGCGAGCAGGAACCCGATCGCCTCGTCGGGCGGCGTGCCCTGGAGCGCCTCGCGCAGGCGTCGGCGGATGCGGAGCTCGCGGTCCATCAGCGCGGGGCCATGGCGGCCAGGGTGATCATCGCGGCGATGAAGAGGGCCGCAATCAGATCGCCAGAGTCAATCCGGCGCCGCCGCGGGGGCGATGTCTTCTCGACCAGCCGGCGGCGCGCGTCGAGATCTCGGGCGATGCGCCAGGGATCCGCGTTCAGCTTCACGCCGCGCGCTCCCGCTTCGCCCGCGCCAGGGCCCGCGTCTGACGGATGAGTTCGGCCGTCGCGGCGCAGTGCGGCGCGCATGGACCGTCCTCCCAGCACCAGCACACGGCGATGTCGGCGATGATCCCGTCGGGCCGCGGGAACATACGCAGCCGCGTCGCGCGGTCCGAGAGGGCGTCGGCGAGCTCGTCCAGGAGGGCGGCATCGAGGCGCCGCTCGGTCGCTCGCACCTCGCGATCGCGCCGCCAGGACTTCTCGCGGAGGTCGCGGCCGGGCCCGGACGGGGGGTCGGTGATCGCCGAGGCGACCTGCTGACGCGCGAGGGCCGAGACCACCTTCTGCGTCTCGGTGTCGAACCGCTGCCGGCAGTCCTTGCAGGTGATCTGGTCGTGGGGGACGGGGCCGATCCCCTGGACGGTCGCCGTCGAGAGGCCGCACGCCGTCGTCGCGCGGTCGTGGAAGAAGATATGCACGCTCTTGCGGGGGTTCACGCGGCCGAGGCCGCCGTAGTCGCGGCGGACGGCGGCATGGAGCTGGTGGGCGGCGTTCATCCGGCACCCTATTCCTGTTTTTCGACCTCGATTGAGGGCGGATCGCTGACGACCTTGCCGCGACACCTTGGGCATCCCCGATTCAGCAGGTACGCGGTCTGCCGACACCGGCCCGGACACGTCCGGGCCTGGCGTCTCCGGCCCGCCAGACTCTTTCCGCAGATCTCGCAGACGGGGGCGGAGAAACTGTCACTACGCCTGTCCGTGGGGCCGTTTCGGGGGTGTCGGAGAGAACGAGAACCCCGCCGGCCCAATGCCGGCGGAGCCCCCGCTGTCGACGCGTCGTGTGTCTTGAGCATCATCGGTGCTGTGGGACCGTTCACCACGACGCGCCGCAGTCCTTCAGCCTTCTTGTCCGGGCGCGCGACCACCCAGAAGTTCGCCCTGCGCACCCTCGCCCGTCGGCGGCACGTACCCTTCGTCGCCGGGCAAGAGCGGCGGCTTCTCCTCGGGCTCGCCGCCGACCTTTGCCGCGGTCGCGCCGGCCTGGGCGCCGGTCTTTTGGTCGCCCTCGGGCTTCGGGTCGCCGCCAGGACCGCCGGAGTACTTCTCCTCGAGACGCTTCGTCGTCGCGTCCGTCCGCGCGCCGACAAGCTCGCTTGCGGAGAAGTCGCATAGGTCGACATCGAGACCGACTTCGCGCATCTCGTCCGCCACCGCCGCTTTCGTGAGCTTCGGCGACGGGTCCGAAGTCTTGGTGATCTCGCGAATCGGGCACTTCAAGGCCATCGCGATGTAGTCGGTCACCCACGGGCCCGCATCGGGCGACTTGGACCGCGCCCGCCGCGCGTCGATGTCCTCTTTCCACATCCACTGCTGCCGGTGGGAGCCATCGACAAATTTCACGATGGCGTAGCAGCCCTTGAGGATGCACGCGCCGTCCTGATCGCGCCCCCGCTCGCTTGGCGACACCGGGCGATGCTTGATGTACTCGTCGTCGCCCTGGAGCATGTCGAAGTAGTCGCCCTCGTAGACGGGCCGCGGCCACACCGCGCGCACCCGGCCGGTCTCGTGCAGGAGATGGATGAAGCCGCGGTAGCCAACGATCAGCTGCGCGAGAAACGTCTGGCTGTGCTTGTCCCAGTAGGGGACCAGGTACCCGTGTCCCAGCTGGGGATCGAGCTCGAGCCCGAGTGCGGCGGCCTCGGCAATCGAGACCAGGAGGGAGCGCGCGGTGCATTTCTGCAGGTCGCCCTTCTTCTGGATCAATGCGACCGCAAGGCGCCCGAATCGCTTCGGGTCGAGCTGCGACGGAATGAGCGCCGCGATCTTGTGGAGCTGGTCTTCGAGCAGTGCAGTCACCGTCTTGACCGGCTGCGCCTTGTAGAGGTCGATTGTCGTCGTCTTTGGATCCGCCGCCGGTGGTCGCGCGGCCTGCCCTTGGCGCTCGCGCGTCTGCGTCTTCGCTTGCTGCTGTGCCATCACTCCTCCTGTTTGAGCGCCGCGGGCGCGCGTGTCGTCGTCGTGTCGTGAACGAGGCGCACCATTCGCTGCACCTCGGGTCGGGGCTCGCAGTCGTGGAGAATCCGGTGCGCCGCGATCGCGCGCTCCGCGGTCTCGCCGGCGACCAGCGCGATCTCGCGCTTACAAGACCGACAGCCGATGAAGAATGTCCGCGCCATCACCCCGCCCGCTCTCGCTGTGCGGCCTTCGCCGCCTCGCGGCCCGTGCACGTCGTCCAGTGCGAGACGTAGGCTTCCGCCATCCGGTACACCCGGCCGTCGCCGCCGATGCCGTAGACCGGCGCGCGGACGTCGAGCACCTGGAACTTTCCGTCGCGATCACGCAAGACGACGACGCGCGCCTTGCAGAACTCGCACCCTCGCGTGCCGGCCGGCTCGTGCTCAGTCGGCATCGAACTCGGCCTCCACGCGATCGTCATCCCCGCGCGGCGCCGGCAGGGCTTGACGTAGCTCCCACAAGCTCACGGGCTCGGGTTGATTCTGCGTCGCGATGGCCCGCGCGATCGTCTCCGTCGTCGGCGTCAGGCAGTAGATCGAGCCGCCGCTGTAGAACTGCGTCGCGGCAACCGCGCCCGCCTCGGGACCTGGCACGTCGACGCGGCACATGGCCGTGCCGAAGATCTCCACCTGTCGCACGTAGCCGCCGACGCGGCGGTGTCCCATGAGTTCGAGGATCGCCCAGCCTTCGAATGTTTCAGTCGCCATGTTCCGGTCACTCCTCGAGCACGCCCGCACGCACCGTCTCGGCCGTTGCCGATTCATAGACGACGTCGTCGTTCCACCACCGTCGGATCGTGATCGCCATGCCCGCCCCCTCAGTAGATGACGCGCAGCGAGCGCGTCTGTTTCTTGGCCTTGCCGTACTTCCGGAAGAGCGACTCCAGCTCCGCAGGCGGCATGTCGGCGCGCATCGCGTCCATGTCGAGCATCACTGACGGCTTCGGCAGCCGGTAGTAGATCGGGAAGCCCGCGACAGTGACCGCCTGCCGCTCGCCGATCTGCTCGCGGAGCTTCCCGCCGATCGTCTCGACGAGTTCTTCGTCGGCATCGAGGATCCGCTTCGCTTCGACGTAGTCCGTGACGATCTCCGTCAGGTCCGGTGCCGGTTCGAGCGGCGTCTTGCCTTCCTTCGCCTTGACCATGCGGAGGATCTCGACGAGGCGATCGCCCCAGCACGTCCGCCGCCAGGCACAGCCGCCGCAGCGGTCGTCGCCGGCGGGAAGGCGATCGGGGAGGGCCAGCTCGGCGAGCGGTGCGCCCTTCGCCATCGCCTCGCGGAGCCGGATGATCAGCGCCCAGAGCTTATCGACCGCGTCGGCGATGAGGCGACCCAGCTCCTCGTTGCGGGTCACGTCGAAGTCGAGGAGCGTCCAGCGATCAGCCCAGAAGATCCCGAAGGCCATCCACGGGAAGTTGAAGACGAGCATCCCCCACTGACCCTGCAGGATGTAGTCCGCCGAGAGGCCCTCGTTCACGATGCGCTTGAACGCGAACTCACCGGGCACTTTGCATTCGAGCGGCGCGGTGCGCGCGGTTGTCGGCACGCCGTCCGGCGGATTGGCGACGCTGGTCAGCAGGCGATCGATATGGACGAGTCGCCAGGGCGCCTCGCGCATGCGACGCACTGGTGCGCGGCGTGCGACGCGCTGAGTCCGTGCGGTGTACTCCTCGGCGACGACCTCTTCGAGCCGTCGTCCGCGCGCCATGAAGGCTTTCGAGCGGTCGTCGTCCTCGTAGTCGCGCGCGACGTCCAATTTTTCGAAGACCAGGCGGCGGCTGCACCCATACGGCGGCTCGTTCATCACGTCCGCGACGTCGGAACCTCCGATGCCGGTGGACCGCTCGGCGAGTAGCTGCTCCCGGAACTCGCTCATACCGTGGGCTCCGACGCTGGCTCGTCGAGAAACGCTGGCGGCCGCGTGTTCCACGCGAGCGTCGCGCGGACGTCGGGTACCTCATCGCAGAGCCCTCCGTCGTCATACGTCGCAGCGGAGATCGACGGGCGAACGACGCACGCGAGGCTGGTGCAGGCGATCCGGACCGCTTCGAGACCACCATCGCGGCTTGTCTCCCAGTACGACGGCGGGACGCCGCAGAAGGGGCACGGCCGCAGCTCGGACGCGCTCAAAACGACCGCTCCACACGTTCGGCTTCGGCGACAAGCTCGGCCTGGACGTCGAGGAGGACCTGCACGTCGGCGGGCGTCGCGTGCTCCCCGCTCGTGAGGCCGGCGTCCAAGGTGCACAGCAGTGCCGCCGCACCGGCGAAGAAGGCCCGGCGGCACTCTTCGATCTGCACCGGCCCAGCGCACGCCGGCATCACGTCGCGGCGGTAGCTCGCCCAGTGCGGCAGCAGATGGCGCGCGCGGTCGGTCATCAGAACGCGTTCCGTCGGTAGCGGCCTGGTGGCGTCGACGTGTCCGGCTCCGGCGTCGTTTGCGGGCACGACCAGATCTCGACAGTTCGGGTGGACAGCTCGGCCACGCTCATCCGCCGATCGATCCAGGCCATGATGAGCAGGTGCGGGATCAGCGCGACGAACGCGGCGACGATGATCCAGCGCAGGGCGCGCACGTTGGGGGCGACGGCCGGGACACCCCCGTCAGCGGTATATACTTTCACGGTAGAGCGCCGGTGAGTCCGCGAGCCCGGCCGCCTGGGCGCTGGCGGGATGCCTCGCGGTGGGTGGCTCTTCATGCCGCCCGCCGAGTGAACACGGCGATGCGATCCCGCGACGTCCGCACGAGGAGGCGGCGCCCGAGCTCGCGCTGCTTCATCCGTGCGTCGTCCCTCTCCAGCACCGCCTGACGCCACCCGCGCGCCAGGACGACGACCGCGAGCACGAGGGCCATCAGGATCAGCAACCCGAATCCGTTCATTGTCCTTCGTCCCCTTCCCAGAACTCGGGCGCCTCGTGCTGGCGTTCCAGGGCGCGTCGTTCCGCTGCCTCTTCGGCTTCGCGTTCGTCGCGCTGGCGACGCGCGTCTCGAGCCGCCGCGTCGTAGCCCTCGAAGTAGCAGCGATCGCCGTCTTCGTACCGGTCTCGCTCGTAGTCGGGGCGTCGATAGCGATCGTGGTCGCGCCGACCCTCCCGCTGCTCGTCCCTGCAGTCCGGATCCCAGCTCATGCGATTCGCCCTCCTCCCCACGTGCGTTTGGGCCAGCGCGCCATCCGCATTGCGAGCGTGCGGGCCTCGGCGACCGCGTCGTCGAGCTTCGCGATGTCGGCCGGATCGCCGCGGCGCGTGTTGTGTTCTTCGAGCAGATCCGCCCAGAGGCGGACGACGGCCGGCGCGAGTCGATCGGTCGCGTCGATGGTGAAGGTCGGCGGCGTCAGCGGCGCCTTGTCGGTGTCCGCCATGACTAGAACGCCGGCTCCGCGAGGATGTGATCCGCCTCGTCGTCCTTCGCCGACGGTACCGGTGCCGGCGCGATCGCGTCGCGCTTCGGCTTCTCGTCCGCCAACCAATCCTTGCCGATGTCGATGGCGATCGCGTCGCCCGGGTCCATGTAGCGCCACTCGTCGGCGCGATCGCCCGAGGCCGTGAGCGTTAGCAGATCGGGGAGCGGGAGATCCTTGCCATCCCGCACACGCGCGGACTCCGGATTCGGAACGAGCACGAGCTTGACGGTGTCGGTCGTTAGTCGCTTTTCCTGGATGCGCGCGGCGTAT
>Ga0134127_10003651_pt1 | contig 11081 bp, 7 predicted proteins | sample KB31753_FD_96459 | JGI IMG/M metagenome (GOLD analysis project Ga0134127, IMG submission 96459) | Terrestrial soil microbial communities with excess Nitrogen fertilizer from Kellogg Biological Station, Michigan, USA - KB3-175-3 | ecosystem: Environmental > Terrestrial > Soil > Unclassified ...
TCAGCTTTGGTTGCGCGAGCCACGACATGGACATGCTTAACCACACCATCCGGCATCAGGAGCCGAATCCCGAAATCCAGGTCCGTTGTGTCGCGCGTTGCGCGATCAATCACCTTGCGCACGAGAGCGCGGTCCTCAGGAGGGACGCGGTCCAACACCAGGTTCAAATCAGGCTTCACCATTCGGTCGTACCCAAGGATGCAGTAAGTTTCTTTTGACCAGATGATTCCGCCCGTGGAGACGTTCCAGCCGAAGCTGCCCGTCAAGCTCAATCCTTGTGCTTCCGCCAAATAGGCTTCGCTCCGTCGCAGCTCCTGTTCTGTGCGCTTGCGCTCAATCGCAACCGCTGCCAGGTGCGTGACCTGAGCGATAATCTTGTCATGTTGCGGAGTCGGACTGCGGGGTTCGCGCGAGAGCACGGCGAAGCTCCCCAGAGCTTTGCCTTCGGAAGAAAAAATGGGTGTTGACCAGCACGCCCGCAGCCCATGCGCCAGCGCCAAATCGCGATAATCGTCCCCCAGTGGGTCTGCGGCGATGTCGCAGACAATGACCGGCTTTCTGAAGTAGGTGGCTCTCCCGCACGGACCTGTCTCCGGACCGATGGCTCTGCCGTCAAAGGCATCGGTGTAGCTGGCAGGAAGACTGGGAGCCGCGCCATGCCAAAGCCGATCGCCATTCGGATCCAGCAAAAGAATCGAACACAGACAACCGCCGGAAATCTCCTCCACCAGCCGGCAAATTCCATCGAGGATTGAAGGGAGCGCCCCTCCCTTGGCGACCATTTCCAGCAGCCGATTCTCTCCGGCGAGCAGCGTCTCCGCCCGTTTGCGCTCATAAATATCGCCGAGGGCTTCCTCTGCACGCTCCTGGCCTCTGCCTTCTTTTAAATCAATTAGATCGAATGCCGTGACAACATCTGTGCGGTGCTCCAATCCGTCCGCTCTCTTGACCCGCTCCACGAATCTGCCGGCCGCGTCGTTCCAACCAAATTTGCGTGAGAACTCATTCCAAAGGCGCATCTGCATCTTCGTCGGGCGCAGGCCACGCTGAAAACACCACTCGGCAACCTCGTCGTCGCTGCCGCCTTGCCGCACACGTTCACACACAGCTGCAAATTCGACTCCCAGAAAGCCGCACAAATGACCGTCCAATCCCGCGCTCAAACCGAAATTAGGATGATACTCTGCTGGTAACTGTCCGGCCTGATGCAGGCGAATCTTGTCAAGCATCCGCGCAAAATGATGCAGGCCGCAGAGTTTCTGATACGGACTACGGAGACCTTCGACTTTCATGGGACAATCACCGGTTCTTTGAAACAGTAGATTTTGCCGGTGCGACTGATGCGCGTGACTGGCATAATGCAGAGGCGATTTTTCTGGATTCTCGCACTCGGGTCCAGTCAATCGTGAGTACGGCATTGTGGCAGCGGGGTGCAGCGTTGCACGTTTCTACAGGGTTCTTGTAGATTTGCGTCGTGCCTGGTCAAACGCATTCCACCGCCAAGGTGCGGAACGTGCTCGTGCTTCACGATGCGGCGCTGGACGAAGGCGATGTGGAGCAACGGCGCTGTTTTCGCGTGACCCACCCACTTGGGGCCGCTGCCGTTCCTGAGGCGGACGGAGGAGGAGTCGCGCAACATAATCGAATGTAGAGATTCACTTCGCCGCGATCAAGAGATTCCACACTTAGCCCCTTTGAACCACGCTGGTGATGGCTGCTCATGAGCGATTCTGGATCTATCGAACAACGGCTGGCTGAGGCATTGGCGGAGTGCGAGCGACTCCGGGAAGAGAATCGGCTGCTGCGTGGGCGGCTGGCACCGCGCCAAAGCACGCCACTCAACGAACTGCATTCCGTTCAGACCGCAGCGACCACAAGCGACGCCATTTCGGCGCAATCCAGTCCTGCCCAGAAAGTGAAGCTATTTCGCAGTCTCTTTCGCGGGCGCGAAGATGTGTACGCCTTGCGCTGGGAGGGATACAAAGGGAAGTCGGGCTACTCGCCAGCGTACCGCAAGGTTTGGGGAACGCCGTTTCGCCAAGTACCCGCTGCGTCCAGGGATTACTTCCCGCTCACGGACCAAATCATCCAAGACCATCTGACAGGCAAAGTCACCGTTGGCGTTTATCCGCTGTTGACAGACGAGACGTGCTGGTTCCTCGCCGCCGATTTCGACAAAGCAAGTTGGCAGGACGATGTCCACGCCTTCCTGCAAACGTGCGCCGAATGGAACGTGTGTGCCGCGCTGGAGCGGTCAAGGTCGGGGTGCGGTGGTCATGTCTGGGTCTTCTTCGACGCTGCGCTCCCTGCAAGTCTTGCCCGTAAGCTTGGTGCCGCCATTCTCACCCGCACGATGGAACGCCGCCATCAACTTGGCCTCGACTCGTACGATCGCCTCTTTCCGAGTCAAGACACCATGCCCAAAGGCGGGTTCGGCAACCTCGTTGCGCTGCCGCTTCAACATCACCCACGTCGCCATGGCAACAGTGTCTTTCTCGGATCGGACTTCATGCCGCATCCCGATCAGTGGTCGTTTCTTTCCACCGTTCGGCGAATGAGCCACGACGAAGTGCAAGCCATCGTTTACGAAGCCGAGCGATGCGACCTCATTGTCGGCGTGCGCCGCAGCATCACTGACGATGATTCCTCTGAAGATCCGTGGACATTGCCGCCATCAAGGAAGAAGCAGGAAGAGTCGATTCCCGGGCCGCTTCCGACGTCCGTGCGCATCACTCGTGGCAATCTTGTCTACGTCGAGAAGGAAGGACTTCCTTCCGTCCTGGTGAACCGACTGCATCGCCTAGCCGCATTTCAGAACCCTGAGTTCTATCGAGCACAGGCGATGCGGCTGTCCACGTTCGGCAAACCGCGCGTCATCCGATGCGCGGAGGAATTCGCCCGCCACGTTGCCTTGCCGCGGGGTTGTCTGGACGAGGTTACGACTCTTTTGAGGTCGCACGGAATCCGCATTGATGTGGATGATCAACGATTATGCGGACAACGGGTCGAAACGACTTTCCACGGGCAACTTCGTCCCGATCAACAGCTCGCAGCGGATGCAATGCTAGCCCACGACGAGGGAATTCTCTGCGCGACCACCGCCTTTGGCAAGACCGTCGTGGCAGCGTGGCTGATCGCTGCACGCAAAGTGAACACGCTGGTCCTCGTTCATCGTCGTCAACTGCTCGATCAATGGCGCGAACGGCTCGCTGCTTTTCTGAATCTACCCGTCAAAAGCATCGGCCAAATCGGTGGTGGACGCCGACGCGTCACCGGCTTTGTCGATGTCGCGATCATTCAGAGCCTGAACCGAAAGCAAGTCGTGGACGACCTTGTAGCCAACTACGGACACGTCATTGTCGACGAGTGTCACCACCTCTCGGCTGTGAGCTTCGAACAGGTGCTCCGGCAGGTGAAGGCCCGCTACATCGTTGGTCTGACCGCCACGCCGCAACGCAAGGATGGTCATCATCCCATCATTGTCATGCAATGCGGAGCAATTCGCCATCGCGTGGACGCCAAAGCGCAGGCGTTCGCACGACCGTTCACGCACATCGTCGTTCCTCGGCCGACGACTTTTCGCCTCTCACCTTCGATCGAGAAACCGGAGATGCACCAGCTGTACACCGCCCTTGCCGCGAACGAAGCTCGCACCCAACTCATTACGGCGGATTTGCTTCGCGCCGTCAAAGCTGGACGCTCTCCCATCGTCCTGACCGAACGCACCAGTCAAGTGGACGACTTCGCCAATCGATTGTCCGGACTGGTGAAACACATCGTTGTTCTGAAGGGTGGCATGAGCGCCAAGCAGCGCCGTCAGATCGCCGAACGATTGAGTTCGATTCCAGAAGGAGAGGAACGAGTGCTCCTCGCCACTGGCCGCTACATCGGCGAGGGATTCGACGACGCCCGCTTGGACACCCTCTTTCTCGCCATGCCGATTTCCTGGCGCGGCACCCTTCAGCAGTATGTCGGCCGACTCCACCGTCTGCACGACGCGAAACGCGAGGTCATCGTTTACGACTATGTGGACGGATGCATCCCGGTGCTTAGCGCCATGTATGACAAACGGGTCCGCGGATACGAAGCGGTCGGCTACACCATCCGCGACGAATGAAAAAGTCCGGAACGTGAAGGTCCTGCGCGCCGGGGAAAGTTTCGGCAACGGCCTTCTTGCCCAATCCGCACCGCGTCGAAATGAGATTCGCGGTGTGCTTTGCCGAAAACCCCGGTCTCCCTGGAACGATCGAGTGCATGGATCTTGAACCACCCGGCTCACTGCGCGTTGCGGATGCGCTGAAAGAGCCACGCTTTGGCATAGGCCCAATGTCGCTGCACGCTTTTCTCTGAAAAGCCCAGTGAGGCGGCAATTTTCCTGAGACTGCATTCCCATGAAGAATTTCATCTTCACGATTTCCGCCTGGACTGGATCCACTGCTTGCAATTCCTCCAGGGCCTCGTTCACGGCCAGTACCTTTTCATCCTCCACTTCCACGGCAAGTTCGATGGGTTCGAGGTCCGTCCTCTCCATTTCGCCGCCGTGGCGGATTCGTTGCCGCCGTCGCGCGCGTTCGACGAGGATGCGCCGCATCGCCTCGGCCGCCGCGCCGAAGAAGTGGGCGCGGTTCTCGAACTGCGCGCCTTCGCCGCCGCCGAGCCGCAGCCACGCCTCGTGACGAGCGCGCGGCGTGCGAAGTGGAACGGCGCGGTCGATTTGGGGACAGGGCCGAGCAGCAGCCCCCCGCAGCGAAGCAAACCTGCGTTGGTCGCGGCGTGCTACTAATTCTGCCCATAGACCCGAGCATGAATGTGTGAATTTGCGCCGTAACTCGAAGGGGCTATTCGAAAGTAACCTGGTTGTGGAATTCACGCACCCGGTGATTGTGATTACAGTTAGACCATGACGCGACGCTTACGGAATCCTGTACGGGACGATTTATGCAAGTGAGCTTAAGTCGAAGATCCATCGAGCCACGATCACGGATGGCAATATTAGCTACGAAGGCAGTTTGACCATCGCCCTGGATCTCATGAAGAAATGTGGCCACGTCCCTACGAGCGGAACCTGTGTAGCAACGTGGCGAACGGAAACCGCTTCGAAACATACGCCATTCCTGGCGACCCAAGCTCCGGCCAGATCGTCCTCAACGTCGCGGCGGCCTTCCAGGGAAAACGGGCGACCTGCTTACGATCATGAGTTTTGCGCAGGTCTATGAAAACTGGCTGCTGCGTGGAAGCCTCGCGTCATTGTGCTCGGCAAAGACAATCGAATTGTAAACAACGCCGGAATTTGAGATCGCGTGCTCTCCGGTGGATTGGCCCTGCTTTTTAAAAAGATGCTGTTTCGGAATGGATTCAGAGACAAAAACAGAAATCCCATCGATGGGTGGGCGAGCCGACGAGCAATCTCGTCAAGAAGGACTTTCCACACGGAGATCGCGGCAAGTTCGAACTGACAAATTCACCCACTTCTTTCTGTTGCTGGTCCTCGTCGCGGCGACCGTTGTTTTCTTCAAGATGATCAAGGCATTTCTGGTGCCGATCATCCTGGCAGCGGTGTTCGCGGGTTTGTTCTCTCCGTTCTATTCCTGGCTTCTGAAAACAGCCCGCGGGCGAAAGAGTCTGAGCGCGTTTGTCTGTTGCCTGACACTCTCACTGGGACTTTTGGTTCCGGCTTACGCGGTGGCCAACATGGTGGCACGTGAGGCGGTTCGCCTGTATCAAAAGGGGGAGTCCGGTAACAATGGACGCTTCGAAGATAAAATTCGCGCGAAGCTGCAGGGGCATCCTTTCATCCAGAAGCTGCATCTTGAAAAAGTCCCGCTCCCGAGAACCTTTGAGCACCTCTCAAAACAAGCGGCCGAACTCCTCGCAAATGCCATCAACGTGGCGTCACGAGAAACCTTCGAGTTGATCTCCACGCTGTTCATCACATTCTTCACGATGTTTTACTTCTTCCGTGATGGATCGCTTCTGCTCGCGAAGCTGAAATACCTCAGTCCGCTCGCCGACGACTACGAAGACGAACTCATTCGCCGCTTTCTTTCCGTTTCACGGGCCACGATTAAGGGCACCCTCCTGGTCTCGCTGATTAAGGGAATTTTGGGCGGACTGACCTTTTGGGCCTTTGGCATTCAAGGCGCGGTTCTCTGGGGTGTGGTGATGGTTTTCCTTTCTGTCCTTCCGATTGTTGGCCCTTGGGTCGTGATGTATCCGGCGGCGCTAATCCTGTTGCTGAACGGTCAGGTCTGGCAGGGAATTGCGCTCTTCGTGATCGCCACTTTTGTCATTGGCCTTATTGATAACCTGCTCGAACCGATCGTAATCGGACGTGACTCTGGTCTGCACGAGTTGCTGGTGTTTTTTTCCATGCTCGGTGGGATCGGACTGTTCGGCGTCATGGGTTTCATTGTCGGCCCTGTGGTCGCCGCATTGTTCCTGACGTTGCTGGAGATTTACGGCAAAGAATTCAACCAACAACTGGCTCTGGTTCACAAGCACTCCAATTCAGAGACCTGAAAAGGAGATCGATCCCAGCGATTCCTCACGGGCTCGACTTCTCGAATTCACGAATTGATTGGGCAAGTTCGCGACTGAACTCAGTGGTCAGATCGCTCAATGTAGTGGCGATCACTTCCGGGTGACCACGCGGGGAGGCACCGACGCGGGTCAATCGCGCTTGGCCAGGTTTTGATTGTTGATTGCTGTCTGGAGCGTTGATTCGCCATTGCGCATTCAATGTCCCCTTCCCACTGGAATCGACATCGAATTGCTGGACATCGATGAAGACTTTGATCACGTCCTCGTCTCGTGGCCAATCGGTCAGATAAATATTCGCCGAAGGCAACAAGCGGGAAAGATTGGCCGCCAGTGTTCGCTGGAAGGACTGGTCCAGGCGCTCGGCCCACTGCGCGTCCTCGATATATCCGATTTCATTCGCGTTGTTGCGGACTGCCATGGCCTTTCGGAGAAGGTAGGAAGGCATCTTCACGAACCCGATTCCCACTGACAAATGTTTCGCCGCCGCCGGAGCGGGTTCGTTTGCGGCAATCGGCGCGAGAACAAAGTGTCGGGCGTCGACGGTTGGCGGCCGTGACAAACATCCGGTGAGGAGCAGGCCGGCGATGGCAGCAAAGGCGAGAAGCACAACACTTGATTTCATGGCTGTTCCTTTGGCCGTCGTTTTCCGGTCAACAAGGCCGTGGGATTGCGTTCGAGGAATTCGGCAAGCTCGCCGACGGCGCGGCCCGCGTTGCTCAATTCCTCCAGGGCCTGCTTCACATCAGGACGAAGAGAGGAATCCGGTCCTAGCAGATCGTTCACGTTGCGGATGCCCACTCGAAGATCGACGAGGGTCTTTCGTGCGTCAGACAACGTGTTGGTGACGCTGTTTACGAGCGGGTCCACGCGACCGTCAACGCGCTTCAACAGGACCCCTGCTTGATCCAAAGTTTGCCGCAGAGAGGCAATGGCGTTCGTGAGGTCCGGCGTCGTGACGAGGCGATTCGCCGCGCCGAGCAAGTTGGTCACGCCCGCATTGATGTCTGCGACGTTCAATTGGCTGAAGCTGGTGTCGAGTTGAGTCAACAGCTTGTTCAGCTTTTCTGAGAATCCAGCGAAATCGAGATGGGCCAGGTTTGCCAACAGTTGCTGGATGTTGCTGGGGAGAGTCGGGATCTCGTGGTACTCGGGAGTGACTTGATGAAACTCTGGAGGTGGCGCATCGGGTACGATGTCCAACCCGATGTAAAGGACACCGGTAACCAGGCTCTCGGTATCCAGTCGGGCGCGGAAGCCCTCGCTGATCAGTTGGTCGAGCTTTGACTTGCTGCCGATATCGAGCAATTCATCCGAGATCGATTGGGCCAGCTTCTTGTCGATGGAAATCACCACCGGCATGGTGAAGTCGTTGCTGGCTTGGTTGTGACGAATCAGTATCCGTTCGACGGAGCCGATCGTCACGCCCCGGAATTTCACGGGTGCTCCCACGTTCAATCCCTTAAGCGACGCGTTGAAGTAGAGGATGTCCTTGTGTTGCGAATGAAACAGTGCGCGCGAGCTGAACAGGATCAGCCCCGCAACTCCAAGCGCCAGGCCGATGACGAAGAACAGACCGATGGCGGTGGGATTTGCTTTCCTGCTCATAATTTGGTTTGCGTTGCGGGTTCGCCGGAGCATTCGCCACGGGTGAGAAAGGCTTTCAGCTTCGCGTCCGATGAATACTTCAATAATTCAGCCGGATTTCCTCGCGCACGCATGGTTTTCGTTTCGGCATCGAGGAAGATGGAGTCGTCAGCGATCATGAAGATGCTGGCCAATTCATGAGTCACCACGACGACGGTGGCGCCCAGGCTGTCGCGCAGTTCCAAAATCAATTTGTCCAGGTTCCGCGAGGTGAGCGGATCCAATCCCGCGGAGGGCTCGTCGAAGAAAAGGATCTCGGGATCGAGCGCCATCGCGCGCGCGAGACCTGCCCGTTTGCGCATTCCACCGGAAAGCTCTGCCGGATAGTAATCCTCGAAGCCACTCAACCCCACCAGCGACAGCTTGAGCCGGACGATGTCTTTCAGATCAGTGGGGGACCAATCGGTGTATTCAACCAACGGGAGCGCGACGTTCTCCGCCAGCGTCATGGAACTCCAGAGCGCGCTGCTCTGGAAGAGCACCCCGCATTTGCGCAACTGGGTCCGGCGCGCTTCGTCGTCTGTATTCCAAAAACTCTGGCCGTCGTAGAGAACGTCACCGTGCGCGGGGCGTTGCAAGCCGATCATGTGCCGCAACAGCGTGCTCTTGCCGGACCCGCTGTTGCCCATGACGACGAACACCGAGCCGCGTTTCACTTCGGCGTTGATGTCGCGCATGACGACGTAAGAACCGTAGGCCATCGTCAGGTTCTGAATTTGGATTTTGGTTTCGTTGGCATTCATGCGCGGCTTTCAGATGCCCAACGCGTTGCAGAGGACGGCGAAGAGGCCGTCCGTTGCGATGATGGCGGTAATCCCCGTCACGACAGCCCGGGTTGTGGCTTCACCGACGGCGGCGGCACTGGAACCGGACTGCATACCACGGAAACATCCAGCGTAGGCCACAAGAAATCCGAAAAAGCATCCCTTGCCGATGCCGAGAAGAAAGCTTGTCAGATGAATCGCATCGATCGTGCGAGTGAGGTACACCGTCGGGGTTACATCAAGCATGCTGACAGAGACGAAGAATCCGCCTGCGATGCTGATCAAGTCCGCAAACGCGCAGAGAAACGGCATCACCAACAGAAGCGCGACCATTCGCGGCAGTACAAGAAACTCGATGGGCGAGATTCCGAAGGTTTGCAAAGCATCGATCTCCTCGTTGACCTTCATCGTCCCGAGTTGAGCAGCGAACGCGGCGCCGGTGCGGCCGCATAGGATGATGCCGGTCATGATGCAGCCCATCTCCCGCACCGTGGCGATCGCCACGAGATCGGCGACGTAGATGGACGCGCCGAACTTCATCAACTGCACAGCGCCGACAAAAGCCAGGATGAGGCCTACGAGGAAATTGATCATCGCCACAATTCCCAGCGCCTGCGGGCCGCACTCCTGCATGACCAGAAATGTGTCCGACCAACGAAACTGCGCGCGACCACGCAGCAGATTGCCCAGAGATGCGATGTTTTCACCGAGGAACGTGAACATCTCCAGAGCGTTGGCCCAGCCCTTAAGTGCGTGCTCACCCATCCTTTGGAGCAACCGACTTTTGACTATCGCGTGATGCGCGTCCTTTTTTTCCGGGACGGCTTCGGCCAGGCGCAACAACCGGCGCACGCCTTCGGGTAGTCCGTCGTCCCGGAACTCCACATTGCGCGCCCGGCACAGTTCCGCGCAGTTACGAACGAAGGCCACGAAGCGTGCATCCCAGCCAGTCAGCGCCACGGACTCGAAAGACAACGATTTCACCCCGGCGGATTCATCCAACGCTTCGCGAACAAGCCTCACGCTGGGGGATTCACCTTGTGCGCGGTAGTTTCCCGATGGCCGAATCAGCAATCCATCCGGCAAGTGTTCCAGAACCAAATGGATGTTCGAAGCGGTCATACTTAATCGTCAGCCGCCGGAACATCGTCCCGAACGCAGCCGGGCATCTGGGGAGAGGTAGAAATTTCGGTCGTCCAAAAACAATCAAACCAGTCAACCTTAAGCCGCGGCACTACGGCAAGACGCCTAGCCTCGCTGTCGCCTTGGCCGTGAACTAATCTCTTCGCGAAATAATTGTGACGGCCCTGTTCACGGAGGGTTCTAATCAAAGTCATCGTCGCCTTTCGCGATTGCTCCGCTGCCGAGGTCGTTCTGGTTGGCATAGGGTTTGAAGATCCGAAGCTTTCTAAACGAGTTGCCGTCGAGAAGAGGTCCGTTGTGGCGCGGAGCAGCCGCTGAAGTTGCCGGCAATCCGCGGACGAGACCCGTTTTCTGTCGGTTGCAATTCACACCGATCACCCTACGGCAAACCGATTTCCTGTGAATTCCCCGACTAGGCGAGGCGTGGCTAACACTTTTGAGTTACGCGAAGGCGTTGCGCTGCGTTAACCACGTTTTTTTTGAATCTGACTTGTTGGCCTATTGGGCCTTAAATCTCGCATTAAGTCCTAGCGGTTTGATGTGGAGAAATTGCGAGAGGGCAAATTGGGTCATGAACGATGTTCCAAAACGGGATGTGATGATCTTTGCGGAGGCGCTCGATTTGCCTCCGAGCGAGCGCGCCGCCCATCTGGATCGGGCTTGTGCAGGTGACCAGAGACTGCGTCAGCGGGTTGAGGGGTTACTGCTGACTCACGATCAGGCCGGGGGCTTTCTCGAACAATCGCCCGCGGAAATGGCAATTGGAAGCAGGCCGGGAGCTTTCCCTGGCGAGAAGCCTGGCGATCGAATCGGCCGCTACAAACTGCTGCAGCAGATTGGAGAGGGAGGATACGGGGTTGTTTTCGTGGCAGAACAGGAGGAGCCGATCCACCGACGCGTCGCACTCAAGGTCGTTAAACCAGGAATGGACACCAAAAGCGTCATTGCACGCTTTGAAGCCGAGCGGCAGGCGCTTGCTTTGATGGATCA
>Ga0134127_10003653_pt1 | contig 11074 bp, 12 predicted proteins | sample KB31753_FD_96459 | JGI IMG/M metagenome (GOLD analysis project Ga0134127, IMG submission 96459) | Terrestrial soil microbial communities with excess Nitrogen fertilizer from Kellogg Biological Station, Michigan, USA - KB3-175-3 | ecosystem: Environmental > Terrestrial > Soil > Unclassified ...
CCCCAGGTGTGGAAGCTGTTCCCGCGTGACCAGGTCATCAACGTGAGCTTCTGGGACTACAACGACGTGGCCCCCGGCTACTTCGCCGCCGCCGAGATCGCCGCGCGCGAAAAGAAGGTCGGCGTCATCGTCATCGAGGTAGCACGCCCGGACTTTCGCGTGGCCGACCGCAGCACGTTCGCCGACCCCGATCTGCGGGCCGCCGCCAAGGGCTTCTACGTCATCCGCGATTTCGCGCCCGGCCAGCCCCGACACGGCTACGTCGTGGCCCAGGGATCGAGCTCGACCTTCAATCTCGTGAGCGTGCTGCCGCGGCTGACGGCGGCCGGCATCAACGTGAAGGTCATCGCGGCGATCAGCGAGGAGCTGTTCGACCGCCAGCCCGAAGCGTATCGGCACGCCGTGCTGCCGCCCGAGGCCCGCCAGGACCTCATGTTCGTGATGACCGGAACGCGCCGCATGTGGCCGCTGCGCAACGTCGGCTCGCTGACCGACGAGTACTCGCTCACCGCCGATCAGGAGAACGTGTGGCTCACCGGAGGCACCGAGGCGGACGTGATCGCCGAAGCGCATCTGGACCCGGACTCGATCTTCACCGGGGTGCAGCGGTTCGCTCAGGAGCGTCCGCAGCGCCTGAGCCGGCAGCGCACACTCCTGAGCGCGCTGGGATGAAACCGGTTGCGCTGACCCCGCTCGACCCTCACGGCTTCCCCGTCCGGGCCGCGCCGCGCGCCTAGGGCTTTCCGAACGTGGCGATGCGGTCGATCCCGCAGACGAACAGCACGCGCTTCTCGTCGATGCCCGGATCGCGGAGACCGTAGGGCGGGGCCTGGCCCGTGTACTTCGTCCAGATCTTGTCGAGCTGTTTCGTGACGCGCTCGCCGCCCGGCGCATCCTCGCGCTGCTCGGATTCCACCGTGCACTTGATCTGCACCCAGTGGTACGGATTGTCGGGATTCACGATCAAGAACGTGAGCTTGGGGCGCGCACGGATCCATCCGCACTTCGGACGGTGCGAGGCGGTGTTGACGAGGATCTTGTCGCCCTCGTAATCGAACCACATCGGCGTGAGACCCACCCGCCCGTCCGGGCCGATCAGGCCCAGGACCACCGTGATGGGCCGGTCGAGCAGCGCCTTGTAGATCGGGTCGAGGTCCGCGAGGCGGGTGATCTTCGTACGCTCGCCGACGGCGAACTGCCCGGGCTGCAGTCCGTTGGCGACGTCCTTGAACTTCGCGACCGTGATCGAGCTCATGCGTTGTCCTCCGCGAAAGGCTTCACGCGTGCCGAGGCGCTTCGCGCGTACCAGCGAAGCGGCCGGGCGCGAATTGCTGGAGCGCGACGCGCGTCTCTCGACCGAGGACGAGACCGGCGATCGCGTGCCCCATGGCGGGTCCGTAGAGGATGCCCTTGCGGGCACCGCCGGTGGCCACGTAGATCCGATCGAGTGCGGGCACGCCGCCGAGCACCAGGAGCCCGTCCGAGGCCACCGGGCGCAGACAGGCGGTCTGCTGCGCGACCTGCGCGTCGGCCATCGCCGGCAGCATCCTGACGAGCGCGTCGCCGATCTCGTCGCGCGCGGCGACGCTCGTCTCCTCGTCGAAGCCGGCTTCCTCCTCGGTCGTCCCCGCCCACAGGAGACCGTCGGTCTTGGTCGTGGCGTAATTGTGGCCCCAGCCGACGGAACATTCGACGGGTGGACCCGGAGCCTGCAGGCGGAGGATCTGGCCCTTGAGCGGGCGGACGGCTATCGGCACGCCGATCCAGTCCGAGGCCTCGGCGCTCCAGGGCCCGAGCGCGAGCACGGCGCTTGCGCAGCTCAGCGTCTCCCGCTCGAGGACCACGCCGGTGATGCCCCCGCCGTCGCGGCGCAGACCGATCGCGCGCCCGTGCCGCACCCTCACGCCGAGGCGCTCGGCAGCCCGCGTGAGGGCCAGCACGAGACGATACGGCTCGACGGCGCCTCCGCCCTCGGTCAGCGTCGCCCCGATCGTCTCGTCCGAGATCCGCGACTCGACCCGTCGCGCATCCGCGACGTCGAGCCAGCGGACCGTGTAGCCCGGCTGCTGCTGCTGCCACGGCAATGCGGCCCGGAGTCTCCGCACGTCCTCCTCCGTGAAGGCCAGCGCAAGGGACGAGCGCACCCGGAAGTCCACGTCGATCCCGGTCTCCTCGACGAGGCTCTTCGCGAGCTCGCGATGCAATCGCATGCCGTCCTGGGCGATCTCGGCCATCGGCCCGGGGATGCCGAAGCCGCTCAGCGGGCTCAGCCCGCCGTACGCGAACCCCGAGGCGTGGCTGCCGATCGCGTCGCGCTCGACGACCACGCTCGGCACGCCGGCCTTCGCCAGGTAGTAGGCGGCCGTCATGCCCACGATGCCACCGCCCACGATCACGACGTCAGCAGAGCTCTCAGCCATCGCCCGGAGATGCTGTCAAAATCCGGCCGCGCGGTCAAACGGCACGAGTGCGCTCCGCCCCCGGGTGTAGAGTCGCGCCATGATCCTTGCGAGGAGGGACACCATGAAGCGCATGGGCGTACTGGGAGGCATCAGCCCGCAGGCGACGATGGACTTCGAGGCGCGCGTACACCGCATCTCGCAGCAGCTGATTCCCCAGGACTTCAACCGCGGCTACCCGCCCATGGTGGTCTGGTACCATCGGCGGCCGCCCGTCCGCGTGGATAACGACGGCCGCGCGTTCATGCCCATGGAGGTCGATCGCGAGCTGGTCGAAGCGGCCGGCTGGCTCGGCACGATGGCCGACTTCCTGGTCATCCCCTGCAACGCCGCCCACGTGGGGCTGGACGCGATCCAGAAGGCCGCCGGCCGGCCGGTGCTCAGCATGATCGAGATCACGGCTGACGAGGTCGCGAAAAGGGGATGGCGCCGTGCCGGCGTGCTGGGTTTCGCCGGCGCGCCCCGGCCGCACGTCGAGGCGCTCGGCCGGCGTGGCATCCGATGCGAGGGAGTGGATCCGGCCGCGCAGACTCCGCTCGATGCCGGCATCCGTGCCGTTGCCGAGGGCCGCGATGGAGCCGTCGACGCCCGCGCGGCGCGGACCGCGGTGGACCTGCTCCGCGCGCTACCCGTGGACGGCGTCGTCCTCGGCTGCACGGAGATCCCCCTGCTGCTGGGCAAGGACGCCGAGGCCAAGGACCTGGTGAGCCCCGCCGCGCTTCTGGCCGAGGCCGCCGTGCGTATGGCCATCGGCGGGGACCCGAGCCCCGGCCGTGAGTGCTGACCTCACCACAGGTCGACGGCAAGTGGTAGGTTGTCGTCGAGGGGCGAGGCGCGGCCATCAGCCCAGAACAGGAGCGGGCCCATGTCTCCGATGCGGCGCGAGATGCACTTCGGCGTGTTCGTGCTCGGCACCGGCAATCATTCGGCGGGCTGGCGCTACGACGGCGCCGCCACCAGCAACAACGACCTGTCGGTCATCCAGGAGATTGCCCGGCAAGCCGAGCGCGGCAAGTTCGATCTCCTGTTCGTGTCCGACGGGCTCGTCATGGACCCCGGCGATCACCCGTCGTTTCTCTGCCGGTTCGAGCCGACCACGCTCATCTCGGTGCTGAGCGCCTCGACGCGGTACCTCGGCCTCGGCGCCACCGTGTCGACCAGCTTCGGCGAGCCCTACCACGTCGCCCGCACCTTCGGCTCCCTCGACCACATCACCAAGGGGCGGGCAGCCTGGAACGTGGTGACGAGCTCGGCGACCAAGGCCGCGCTCAACTTCAGCCGCGAAGCTCACATGGAGCACGACCTGCGCTACGAGGTCGCGCAGGAGTTCGTCGACGTCGTGAAGGGCCTCTGGGATTGCTGGGACGACGGCGCGATCGTGGCGGACAAGACGACCGGCGTCTACCTCGACGCGTCGAAGGTGCGCCCGCTCGACCATCGGGGCCGGTTCTTCCAGGTGAAGGGCCCCATCAACATGTCGCGCTGCCCGCAGGGTCATCCGGTCATCATTCAAGCCGGCGGCTCCGAGGCCGGGCTCGAGCTGGCCGCGCGCACGGCCGACGTCGTGTTCTCCGTCGTCCAGGAGCTGTCGGCCGCCAAGCGGGCCTACCGCGACTTGAAGGACCGCATGGCGAAGTACGGCCGCACGCCGGATCAGATCACCGTGCTGCCGGGCGTGATGCCGCTCATCGGAAGCACCGAGGCGGAGGCGCGCGACAAGCTCTCACGATTGCAGAGCTGGCTCACGCCGACCAACGCTCTGACGCTGGTGACCAGCCGCATCGGCTACGACGTGACCGGCTTTGCCCTCGACGGGCCCGTCCCGGCGCCGCCGCCCGACGCGAGCAGCCGCACCTTCTCGCACGTCCTCTACGAGATGGCGCGGCGCGAAAACATGACCCTGCGCGATCTCTACAACCTGACTGCGGCCGCCCGCGGCCACTGGGTGCTCTGCGGCACCCCCAAGCGCATCGCCGACACCCTGGAGGAATGGTTCGTCGAGGAGGCCGCGGACGGCTTCAACGTCCTTCCCCCGTACTTCCCCGGCGCGCTCATCGACTTCGTCGACCAGGTCGTGCCGGAGCTTCAGGCGCGCGGGTTGTTCCGGCGCGAGTACGAGGGCACGACGCTGCGCGACCACTTCGGGTTGCCGCGCGTGCCGGCGCCGGCGAGAGGCTCGTCGCGGTCTACTTGAGCCTCTTCAGGTATTGCCCGACGAAGTCAAAGTCGACGAGCCGGCAGTAGGCATCGCTGAGCTGCCGCGTGATGGGCCCGGGAGTCGCGGACCCGACGCGAACGTCGTTCACGCTCTGCACCGGACAGATGCAAAGGCTCGTTGAGGTGAGAAAGGCCTCGTCTGCGTTGTACGCGTCGTAGAGATCGAGGTCCTTCTCCACGACCAGCGCACCGAGTCCGCGGGCGAGCTCGATCACGGTTTCGCGGCTGATGCCGGCGAGCACGTGTTGCTCACGGGGTGTGCACACCGTTCCGACACGTACCAGGAAGATGTTACTGCCCATGCCCTCTGCCAGATTGCCGTTCGTGTCGGGCAGGACCGCCCACGCTTCGGGATCGCGGGCTTTGACCTCGAGGCTCGCCGCGATCACATTCAGATAATTGTGTGTCTTGACACGCGGGGAAAGTGCTTCCGGCGGAGCGCGCCGGGTCGACGGCGTCAGCACACGAATGCCGTCGCGATAGAGTGTTGCCCGCTCACGGAGAGGGAGCGGCACGCATTCCACGATGACGGTCGGTCCTTCGTGGCCGAAGATCTTCTGATCCGAGGGATCGAGTCCACGCGAGACGCGCTGCGTGACCCAGTAATCGTCGTCGGGTTCGAGGAGAGGAAGGTTCCGCCGCAGCACCTCCTCGGTGATGTCGGCCATGGTCGCCGGCGGAAGGCCGGGATCGATCCGAAGATAACGCAGCGACCGGTACAGTCGCTCGATGTGCTCGCGCATCTTGAAAATACGATGGCCAAAGGTGCGAGTGGTGTCGAACACCGCATCGCCGTACTTGAAGCCGCGGTCCCGGAATGGGACGAGGACTTCGGGCTCGGGGACGAAGCGTCCGTTAAAATACGCGATTCGTGCGTGCGCCGTTGTCATGGGTCGCCTCCGCGCTACGCCGGGTCGGTGGATAGCTCGATCCGGTTCCCGCAAGGATCGTAAACGTATACCGAGTAGCCCGGCCCGCTGCCGTGTATACGGACGTTCTCGACCTTGATGCCCTTCGCTTCGAGCTCCTGCACCATGGCGTTGGGATCTCGCGGGCCCTCGAAGTCGAAGGTATGGTGGGGCACACCCGGCCGGGGGCCGTTTTTTGCGTCGAAAACGCCCAGGCCGGTGCGACCGACCTTGAGCCGCACCACGTCGGCACCGGCCACCTGGTGACGCGTGGTCTCCTCCGCCCCCAGCGCGTCCCGGTAGAAACGCACCACCGACTCGAACGACTCCGCGTTCAGGTTCCAGGACCGGAGACCGCTCACTTTGTAGGGCATCGGTTCGCCTCCTCTTGGCCTGTTCGACCGGACCCGAGGGCGATCATCTCACGTATGCTCCAGCTAGATGGCCTCACCCGAACCCGTCGTGGCCGGAGTCTCGGTATCGGTGAGTGGTCCGTTGCGTCGACAGGGTCAGGACGCGTACGACGGGATCCGGCTCTGGGTCGAGCATGTCGCGTCCGCCGGGGGCCTGACGCTCGGCCGGAACCGGGGCAACCGCTCACTCCGCCTCGTGGCTCTGGATGACGCAAGCAGCGTATCGCGCGCCCGGGCCAACGCGGCGCGCTTGCTGAGCGAGGAGCACGTCGATCTTCTCCTCGGACCGTATGGGAGCGCATCGACGCTTGCCGTCGCCGTCGTCGCCGCAGCGCACGGCAGGATCCTCTGGAATCACGGCGGCGCGTCCGACGCCGCCAGCGATGCGGGCGCCACGGACGTCGTCAATGTGCTGAGCCCAGCCAGCGACTACCTTCGAAATCTGCCGAGACTCGTCCGCCATCGTACCGGTGCGCATCAGGTCGTGATCCTTTACGCCGAGCGTGGCACGTTCGCTTCCAGCGTGAAGCGCGGTGTCGAGGAAGGCGCCCGCGCCGCCGGGTTCGATCGCGTACGCGCGGTCGCCTTCGAGTCCCCGCTTCACGATCCGAAGGCGCTCCTGGACGCCGCGCTGGCCGACCGGCCTGACCTCCTCGTGGTCGCCGGGCGATTCGAGGACGACGCGACGATTATCCGGGAGCGCCGCCTCCTGGAAACGGTCGGGACCGTCGCCTGTGTCGCGGCCGGTGCCGATGCCTTCCAGCGGGAACTCGGCGCGCTCGCCGAAGGCACGGTCGGACCGAGCCAGTGGGAGCCTCATCTGTGGGAGCAGCCTGCGATTGGACCAGCTTCAGCCTGGTTCGGCTCTGAATTCCGCCGAGTGTTCCAGCGCGACCCCAGCTACGTCGCGGCGCAGGCATACGCGATGGGTCTCATTGTCGCCGAGTGCATCCGGCGCGCGGGCAGTCTCGAGGATCGCGAGCTACTGGCAGCCGCTCGCGGACTCGACACGACGACGTTCTACGGTCGATTCCGACTCGACCCGGACACCTTGCGCCAGGTCGGGCACGAGATCCTCCTCATCGAGTGGCGAGACGGCCGGAAGCATCGACTCGAGCCAACCGGCGTCTCGTGAGCGTGAGCCCTTCGCTCGGCCCCAGGCATCAGGGGTGCGCGGTCTCCAGTACTGAGAAAGCGGCCTGGCAGCACAGCACATCCTGGTCGGTCGTATGTCCGCCCGCGACGCCGACGGCGCCGATGATCGTGATGCCGTCGAAGATCACGAGACCGCCGGGCGCGGGTAGGAGGCGCCCGCGATGCGCGACGAGGAGGCTCTTCACCCACGGTTGGCGCGCTTGAGCTGCGAGATCAGCGGTGGCCAGGTGAAAGGCGGCCGCCGTGTAGGCCTTGCTCACGGCGAGCTCGGCTGTCCACGGCGCAGCGCCGTCCATCCGCTCGACCACGATGGGAACACCCGCTTCGTCGACCACGGCCACGGTCACCGCGATCCCCGCGCTCCTCGCGTATGCGTGCGCGCGGTCCACCATCTGCCACGCCGTCTCGAAGGCGACTGGGCCGACGACTGCCTTGTTCTGCCTGAAGAAGCTGGCATTGGTATCGATGGAAGCCGCGTGCTCGGCGGGAACATCGACGTCCTTGAAGATCGCGTCCACCGGGCAGACGATCTCGCACTGCTCGCAGTCGATGCACACGTCGGGATCGATGTAGAACTGCGGGGCGCCGGGCCTCGTATGGATGCAGGCGACCGGGCATACCTCGACGCAGGCTCCATCGTTCGTGCACAGCCGAGTGATGACGTACGGCACGATGATGCGAGAAGCGCCGCGCTACGCGGCGGTCAGGGGCAGATCGGTACGGATCACGTCGGCCACGTGAACCCGGGTGCCGTACTCCGCGGTCACCAGCTTCCCGGTTGGGTCGAGCGTACCCAGCTTCGCCGCGACAGCCAGTCGGGCTCCGTCGACTGACGCCGTCGTGCTCGCGCGGTATCCCAGCTCGCGGATCCACGCGCTGAGCACGAACGTGACGAACAGCCCATTCTGCACGGGGACCTGACCGCCGATCCCAGGGGCCTCACGCGGATCGTGGTCGGCGCGCACGGCGCAAACGACTGCAAAGGGGTGGCCGGCATCGTCCTCGTCGAGCCGGGTGATGCCCACGAGGTCCGCGCCCAGGTAGCGCGCCATCTCCTTGACGTGGCTCACGGTGACTTCCGGCGAGTGGAGATCGGCCCTGGTCGGAAAGACGTTGCCCTCGGGCGCCTGTCGGATCACCTCGAGCACCGTGTTCGCCCGATCTGCCGGCGGCGTGTTGATGAAGAAGTCCCAGTAGGGATCGCGGCTCCGCGGGTCCGCCCGTCGCCACGGAACCTTGAGCCAGCTGGCTCGTAGCGCCACTAGGCGTCCCGCTTGACGAACCGGTTGGTGTTCTCCTTCAGCGGCGCGTAGTAACCGAGGTTCCCCACCGGCTCGGCGGCGTGGGCCGTGCCATGCTCGGCGGTGCAGCCGGCCACCGTGCACGCTTGCTCCCCCGGCTTGATGCCCGAGTCGTACCCGAGCCACCGGACTCGCGTCTGCCGCGTGGTGCCCCAGAACCGGTCGTCAATCGCCTTCAGCGCGCGCACGAGCAACGGACGGGCGGGGATGGGACACGTGCTGAGCGCCCACACGGTGAGGCTCCGCCACCAGACGTTTGGCTTGGTGAACGGACAGACGGTGGCGCAGGTGAGGCAGCTTCCCCAGTGCGCATCCATGTAGGGGCGCACCTTGTAGCACGTGAGCCAGTTGATCTTGTACTTCTCGACGCCGTTGAAGACCACCTTGTCCCCGAAGGGCACGCTGTTGGTGGGACAGTTGATGGCGCACTTGCGGCAGATCTTGCAGAAGTCCTCCACGCCGTTGTCGACAGGCTGGTCCGGAACGAGCGGGAGGTCGGTCATGATCGGGTCGGGCATATGGATGCGCGCGCCGAACTTCCGGTGGATGAGGAGCGCGTTGCGCCCGAGCTCCCCGACGCCGGAGGCGAGCCCCGCCGCCTGGGGGTTCGACATACCCCTGAGCGCCGCATAGCCCAGCTCTTTGATGTAGCCCTCGAGAGCCTTGAGGATCAGCTGGGCCTTCATCTGCGAGACGTGGTACGCGGCGTCCCCGATGTAATGACGATGGGCCTGCAGCTTTTCGTAGTCCCACGCCGTGGTCGCCACGATGATGTACGGGTACCGCTCGGTCATCTGCGCGGGGGTGCGGCCCTGGTACACGTCGCCGGATCGGTTCTGGTACACGTCTCGCGCCCCACTGGGCGGGGTGCTGGCCGCGTACAGGAAGGATGGATGCGCCCGCGCCACGGTGACCACGTCCGCGCCCATGTGATGGGCGACCGCTTTGATGTGGCGGGTCATGGCGCCGGGATCCGACACGGGAATCTGCCGCGAGTTGATCTTGCCTTTGGGCGCTTGATTCACCACTGAGGCAAGGAAATTCCGCTGGTCGGCAAAATGATTGGGCGCCGACACCCGCGTGAGCGGGTCCCTGGAGATCGTGTTGCGATACCAGTTGAAGAGCGCCTTGCCCAGCTCTCCACGGGAGTTCTTGGGGTGCGGCGTCTGGTTCATGTCGACATTGGCGACCGGTCCGACGATGCGAACGGAGCGACCCAGGTAGGGCGGGGTGGGAGTCTCGGTCCCAGGCGTCGCGGCGGGCGTCACGGCCATGGAGCACATCCCCTTTCCCCTGCTGCGGGGTCGATCGGACCTAATGTTGACACGTCATCCATAGGACGCAAGCGCTACTTCCGCGCACCGCTGATCCTGCTCCTCGGTGCCGCCGGCCACGGCGATGGCCCCCACGACGCTGCCTCCCTCGACGACGGGCAACGCTCCGGCGCCGGGCATGATACGGCCGTTGCTCGACACGACCAGGCTTTGAAACCACGTTTGCCCGGCGACGCCGGCCAGCTCCTTCGTAGGTTGCTGGAAGCTGGCCGCCGTGTAGGCCTTGTTCAAGGCAATCTCGACCGTGATGGGCCGCGCACGGTCCATGCGGCCAAGCGCGATCATCCGGCCGCTCTGGTCAACCACGACGGCGGTCACGGCGATGTCCATCTGCGAGGCCTGGGCGTGTGCGCTGCGCACCATCTGGATCGCCTTCTCTCCAGGGATCGCCATCCGGCGTGCCGTCCCTCCTTGCGTGGATACGGGCCGCGACAGTGTAGCAGGAAGTCGTGGCGCCGGCGCCTCGGCCACGGCGCATCTGGGCGGTGGGCTGCTTCAGCTTGCTGCATTACTGGGGAGCTCGAATACCTGCTCCGCCTGACGCGTTCCGCTATGTGCGCGCGACCTCGAAGCGCTCGGACTCGGGTGGCCTGGACCACAATGCGTCCGCGCCGCTCATGGCGGCAGCACGCGCCGGGCTTGCTCGCCACGCGTCATAGATCTCGTTCGACGTCCACACCACCAGGGTGGTGATCTTGGTGGGATCAATCTGGCTATACAGAGTCTGGCGGTTGACAAAGCCAGGAGCTTTGCTTTGTGCCTCGCCGTTACGGTCCAACAGTTTGTGGGCCTCGTCGACCTTGTCGGTCTTGGCCCAATGATGCGTCAGTACGCCGATCATTGCTCCCTCGAAGGTCTGCTCAACCTCGACGTGGTCCGGGATGACCCGGCGCCACGTCGAGGCTGTGCGCATCAGATCCTTAGTGCGTGCTTTCCGCCATCACGCTAGGTCGTAGCGATCGAGATTCATCACCTTGGCCCAGGCCGCCACGAAGTCCTGGACGAATTTCGCCTGCGCATCCGAGCTTGCGTAAACCTCCGACAGGGCCCGGAGCAGGGAGTTCGACCCGAAGGTGAGATCGACGCGGGTGCCGGTCCACTTGAGCGCGCCCGTCTTGCGATCGTGCCCTTCGAACACGTCCTTGGCGTCCGATGTCGCCTTCCACTCCGTGCCCATGTCGAGCAGGTTCACGAAGAAGTCGTTGGTCAGCGTTCCCGGCCGCTTGGTGAAGACGCCGTGCTTCGTCCCTCCGACGTTGGTGTTCAAGACGCGCATGCCGCCAATGA
>Ga0134127_10003654_pt1 | contig 11073 bp, 7 predicted proteins | sample KB31753_FD_96459 | JGI IMG/M metagenome (GOLD analysis project Ga0134127, IMG submission 96459) | Terrestrial soil microbial communities with excess Nitrogen fertilizer from Kellogg Biological Station, Michigan, USA - KB3-175-3 | ecosystem: Environmental > Terrestrial > Soil > Unclassified ...
ACGTTTGTTGCGACCGCACCGCTCAAAGACGAGGCGCGCATACCGGCTACCCCACGCCCGCATCGACTCGGCCGCCGCCATTGAAGGGCCGAGCACCTCGAGATACTCGCCGCGCAATTGCGGAGGAAGGTCGTCGAGTTCGATGTGGTTCGACTCGGTCAGCGCCACAGCGCGTTCGATGAACCGTTCGAGCTCGCGCACGTTTCCGGGCCACGTGTACATTCGCAACGCATCGACCGCTGCGTCCGACAGCGACAAGTCGCGCGTCTTGCTGTGACGTGCGAGGAAGTAGGTGGCAAGCTCGCAGATGTCCTCGCGCCTGGCGCGCAACGGCGGCACGTGGATTTCCACGCCTCCGAGCCGGTAATAGAGGTCGGTTCGAAACAAGCCGCGCGAGACCATGTCGGACAGCGGACGATTGGTCGCCGCCACAATCCGGGTATTCACGCGGCGCGAACCGTGGCCGCCCACCCGCTCGACCGCGACGTCCTGAATGGCACGCAGCAGCTTCGCCTGCGCAGAGAGCGACAGATCGGAGATTTCATCGAGGAAGAGCGTTCCGCTCTCGGCGTGCTCGAACTTCCCCTGGCGACCGCGCACACCGGTCGCCGTCCTCTCTTCGATGCCGAACAATTCTGCCTCGAGCAGCGTTTCAACGAGGGCGGCGCAATTGACCGCGACGAACGGGCCGGTACGCCGGCGGCTGACTTCGTGAATCTGCCGGGCGACGAGTTCCTTGCCGGTTCCGCTCTCGCCTTCAATCAGGACTGTGAAATCGGTATGCGCGACGCGTTCGAGGCGTCCGCGCAGCGTCTGCATCACGCCGCTCGAACCGATGAGCGGTGCCACGCCGTCGGACGGCCGAGCGGTGCTCGATACCCGGCTGCGGCACGCTTCGAGCACGAGACCACCGAGCTGCGCCGAAGCCACCAGAAAATCGACCTGAAGATCCCCGGGCGGACTGCCCGCATCAAAGGTGACTTCCAACATTCCCTGCGTCCGGAGATCCCCGGTCGGCACGCCGAGCACGATCGACTGCGACGTCCGCGTCGGCGTTACCAGACGTGCATGGCAGCGCAACGGAATTTCGCGAAGGCGAACCACGCGCATGCCGGCAATCCGCTGAACCTCGCGCTCGAACACCGCTTGAAGATCGCGTTCAACAGGATCGCCAACCAACGCCTCGCCGATCGCCCGCAACACCTGCCCCATTCCATCGTCCACTGCGTCCATCAACAGCCTCCGCCTCGGCTATACCAAGCGTGATGCCACGGTAGGGAATGCGCGACTTTCCTCGACAGATGGGGCCTCCGTGAACTTGATGTCTCGCGAGGAAGGGCGATCCGGGTAAGGCATGCCCCTCTCCGTTTTTGGCGGGAGAAGCGGCGCGGGCACCGCATACCCGGCAGCCCGCACGTCAACGGAACGCTCGAATGAGAACGCCACCTGATAGTGCACGGCGTCCGGCTGGACCCTTACCACGGAGGAACGCGCCACACGGGCGCGGACAAGCATGCGTCCCTCAGCACAGACGACGTGCAGGTCGAGTTGCCGGCCGGGCAGCAGTCGCTCGGTTGTTTCGGTCAGCGCACCCCAGCTTGAGGCTTCGATAACCCGCAGCTTTCCGCCCGTCCTCAATCGGGCGTGTCCAAGCGGTTCGTCGGCCGACACCTTCCGGCGGGGTGCGCGTCGGTGTTCCACGTCAGAGGACCTCTACCCAGGTGCCGTTGCTCGCGACAAGGCGAAGGACGCGTGTGCGGCCGGTTGCGCCAAGCACTCGCACCGCGAATTGGGATCCGTCAGCGCCACGCAAGTACAGCGTGCGCGACGAAGCAGTTCCCAGTGGCGAGAAGGACATCAAGGCACTCGTGTCGAACGTGGATGTCACTGTCGGATCGTTGAGAAGCAGGACGACATGCGGGAAGAGAGTAGAGAGCCGGACAGGAACGCCAACGGCCGTGTCAATTCCAGCCGTGATATCCCGAGTGCGAACGCCGTCGCCGTTGCCGTCTGCATACGTGCCGACCACGAACGTACCGTCGGTGGCAGTAAGCAGCAGGGCGACATTGGCGGATCGCGCGACCGCGTGCGCGCGGGCGAGCGCGAGACGGCTTGCGAGGTAGCGCGCAGCACCGACCGTCCGGCTGCGCTCCACACCCGCAGTGAGCTGGGGAATCGCTGCGGCACCAAGTACTGCGATGATGCCGGCCGCGAACATCAGTTCTATCAAGGTGTAGCCGTGCGATGTCCCTTCGCGCGCGGGCCGCGGGCGGCGCGAGGCGCCCCCGCGACCCGACACGTCTGCTACTGGCCTGCCTTGGGCGCGGTGACGGTGATGAGCGGTTTCATCTTGAGGAAACTCTTCTCCCCTACCCCGCTGACGTTCATCAGGTCTTCGACCTTCTTGAAGCCGCCGTTCTTCTGGCGGTAGTCGATGATGCGCTCCGCCATCTTCGGCCCGACACCCGGAATGGCGGCGAGCTGCTCGGCGGTTGCGGTGTTCAGGTTGACTGGTCCCGTGGCTGTCGCCATGGCTGTTGCCGCGGCCTTCGGCGTCGTGGCTTTGCTCTGCGCGCTCGCCGCAGCCGCGCTTACTGCGATTCCGAAAATCGCAACCATCAGGATGCGGGTGATCATCTCGTCCTCCTCGTGACATCGTTGCGGGTTGAAGCGTTCCGGCGATCCCGCTTCCGATGCGTTAGGTCGGGCGCACGGGCACGTTAAGACCGCCGGAACATTCGGCGGTTGAGCAAGCGGCTGGCCGCTGGAGACGAGGAACTTCTGTCGATGGATGCTGAAGCGAATGCGCGACTTACCGGCCGCGCGCGGGACGCGGCGGATTCTGCGCACACCAGGAGCGACAACCGCAGTGCGCGCAGGGCAGCTTCGGTTGTCGCCGATGACCTACTTCGCGCGGCCTTTGTGGCCCGTCGACAGCATCTGGACCTTCCACGCGGCGTTGCGCCCGACGATGTAGAGCGTCTTCTTGTCGGGCCCCGCGAAAGCGAGGTTCTGCGGCGCACGAGACAGCGGAATGGTGCCCAGGTGTTGCCCCTGAGGGCTGAACACCTGCACGCCGATGGTGGTTGCCGCATACACCCGCCCCTCCGTATCGACGGCGAGACCGTCGGCGCCGCTGGCGATGCCTTGCGCGTCTCTCTGCACTCCCTCGTATCTCGCAAAGTTGCGCTTGGGCCCAAGGGTGCCGTTCGGCCGGACCTCCATCGCGATCAGATACTCGCCGCGCGTGTCGTTGACGTAGATCGTCTTTTCGTCAGGACTCAGCTGAATGCCGTTTGGATTGGTAATGCCCTCGGCGACCCTCACGGCGCGGCCGCTGTTCGGTGCGATGTAGTACACGGCCGCCGCGAACGGTGTCGCCGATGGAGCCTTTCCGCGCGCCTGCGCGTCGGAAAGCGGGCCTGGCACCGTGAAGTAGACGCCATCGTTCTTAGCGAGGACGAGATCGTTCGGGTTGCCGTTGAAGTCGTCGGCGAGCGTGGCTTCGGCGCCCTTCGGGCCAATCACGCCGATCTGGACATGCGCCGGTCCCCTCTGGACCGACACCATCCGGCCTTTCGAGTCGAAGGCCAGGGCGTTCGATCCGTTCGAATTCTCGAGATACGCGGAGACCTTGCCGTCTCGATCGATCCGCGTGATCCGGTTGGCGCCGCCCTCGGTGAACGCGAGCGTCCCGTCGGGAAGCGCGATCGGCCCTTCGGTACCCTGAAAGTCATCCTTGATGACGACGACTTTTGTTCCCGCCTTGACCACGCCGGGAATGTCCGGTGCAACGGTATCGGTAGCAGGCGGTGGCGGAGCCTGCTCCTGCCCACGACCCTGGCCAAGCACCGGCGCGGCGCACATCGCGCCGAGCAGGAAGACCGCAACAGAAATCTTCATCGTTCCGCTCCTTTGGAAGACATGAGGACGGACAAATGACTGGTCCGGGTCCGAGCGAGTACCAGGACCGAGGGGCCTGGGTTGTCAGAAAGACGGCGCGATTGTAACGGATCTTATCGAGCGATTTTTCACGCGACGGTCACGTGAGAGTCGCGATACCACGCCACTGTTCTGGCCAGCCCTTCCTCGAAACTGACAATCGGCTCGTATCCCAGAACCCGGCGCGCTTTAGAGATATCGGCCTGGGAATCCTTGACGTCGCCGGGCCGCGGCGGCGCGTAGATGGGATCGCCCTTTGCGTCAACGAGGCCGCGAATGGTCGTGAACAAGGTGTTCAGCGAAATGCGCCCCCCGGTGGCGACGTTGATGATTTCGCCGCTGGCACCAGCCGCGCTGCATGCGCGAAGTACTCCGTCGACGACATTCGCGACGTAGGTGAAATCGCGGGTGTGCTCGCCGTCACCATAGATAGTCGATTGACGCCCCTCACACAGTGCGCTGATGAAGATCGAGATTACTCCGGAGTACGGTGACGAAGGATCCTGCCGCGGCCCAAAGACGTTGAAGTACCGAATGGTCACGGTCTCCAGGCCGTAGAGACGTGTGAACATCTGGCAGTACTGCTCCGCGACGAGTTTTTGAAGCGCATACGGTGAGAGTGGCGCCGTCGGCATCGTTTCGGTCTTCGGCAGCGTCGGCGTATCGCCGTACGCGGAAGACGAGCCGGCGTACACGAGGCGCTTGACACCCGCATCGCGCGCCGCAACCAGGATGTTCAACGAGGCGTCGATGTTCGCGCGGTTCGACGTGATGGGGTCCTGCACCGAGCGCGGGACCGACGGGATCGCCGCTTGATGCAGCACATAGTCCATCCCGGTGACCGCTCGGCGCGCGACCTCCAGATCGGCAAGGTCGCCTTCGACGAATTCCACCGACGTGAGGTGCGCGATGTTCTGGCGCTTCCCGGTGCTGAGGTTGTCGACGACGCGCACCCGCTCGCCGCGGCGAACCAATTCTTCCACCAGATGAGAGCCGATGAAACCCGCGCCGCCCGTGACCAGGTAAGTCGCCATAGTGAGGTGCGAGCTGAGCAAAAAAAGGGCCGACGTCGATGTCGGCCATCCAATTGGTGAAAATGCCGCAGTCAGCCTGTAAGCCGAATTCTGTCCGCCTTCGCGCCTTGCGGCGCTGCGGCGCGACGATCATTCCTCTGGGACCGTGATTGCTCACGGTTTCTAGCGACCTACCCGGTGGCTGCGGACGGGCCGTCCGCCAGGCGATGCCTTTGCCACCCTATTTGGTCTTGCTCCGCGCGGGGTTTTGCCTGCCACCGACGTTACCGCCGGCGCGGTGCGCTCTTACCGCACCTTTTCACCCTTGCTCGCCTCCGCCCCTTCGGGCTTCGGCGGAGCGGTATGTTTTCTGTGCCACTTTCCGTCAGGTTGCCCTGCCCGGGCGTTACCCGGCGCACTGCCCTGTGGAGTTCGGACTTTCCTCCCGCCGTCGCGCCTTGCGGCGCTTCGGCGGACGATCGTCCGGCTGACTGCGACCTTCCCATTATCAAATCCCAACGCCCAAATCCCAAAGCCCAAATCCCAACAAACGAAGGACTTGGATTTCCAGTTGGACTTGGGATTTGGAACTTGGGATTTGGGATTTTCAGTTACCCGTCGATTTCCTGTTTGATTCCGTACTGTTCCAGCTTCTTGTACAGATTGCTCCGGGGCGTATCGAGCGCTTCCGCGGTCTTCGAAATGTTCCAGTTGTTCTCGCGGAGCTTTTCGACGAGGAAGGCGCGTTCGGCCGCCTCCTTGAACTCCCGCAGCGTGCCGGGTGCCGGCGTCGAACTCGTGGCGGGGCCAGCCGCCGCCGCCGGTTCTGCAGCCATCGGGCGCACGGGCGAATCGCCGCGAATTTCCGCCGGAAGGTCCTCGACACGAATCAGATCGGTGGGAGCCATGATCATCACGCGCTCGACCGTGTTTCGCAGCTCGCGGATGTTGCCGCGCCACCGATATCGCTGCAGCACCTCCATCGCGCGCGGGTCGAACCGCTTCGGCTTGAGGTTGTGCTCCTCGCCCGTCAACTTCGCAAAATGCTGCACGAGTGCGGGAATGTCTTCGCGGCGGTCGCGGAGCGGGGGGACAAGAACCGGAATCACATTGAGCCGGAAGTACAGGTCTTCCCGGAACTCGCCGCGCGCGATCGCGTCCTCGAGATTCTTGTTCGTGGCCGCGATGACCCGCACGTCCACTTTGATGGTGCGGGCCGAGCCGAGGCGCTCCACCTCCTGCTCCTGGAGGACGCGCAGCACCTTGGCCTGCGTCTTGGCACTCATGTCGCCGACTTCGTCGAGAAAGATCGTGCCGCGATCCGCCTGTTCGAACTTGCCGATCTGCTTTTCCGTCGCGCCGGTGAAGGAACCCTTCTCGTGCCCGAACAATTCGGATTCGATCAGCTCCTCCGGAATGGCGGCACAGTTGACCTGGATGAACCGCTGCCCCGCGCGAGGGCTGTTCCTGTGGATCGTTCGCGCAACGAGCTCCTTGCCCACTCCGCTCTCGCCAAGCAGCATCACCGTCGCATTCGTCGGCGCCGCCCGCTGGACCGCCTCCAGCACCTTTCGCAGCGCCGCACTGTTGCCGACGATCTCGTACTTCGCCTCCATCGCGAGCTTCAGCTCGCGGTTCTCGCGGCGCAGCGAGCGCAGCTCGAGCCCCTTCTGCACCGTCACCAGCACGCGCTCGCTCGTGAACGGCTTCTCGATGAAGTCGAACGCGCCCAGCCGCGTCGCCTGCATCGCATCGGTAATGGTCCCGTGGCCCGAGATCATCGCGACGGGAAGCGATTCATCTACCTTTCGGATGTCGGCAAGGGTCTCGAGGCCGTTGGTGCCAGGCATCTTGATGTCGAGCACCACCATATCGGGAGGATCGCGCTTGATCTGGGCGAGACCGTCGGGGCCGGAAGCGGCGCCGCTGAACTCGTAGTTCTCGTACTCCAGAATCATCCGCAGCGAGTCGCGGATGGCCGCTTCATCGTCGATTACGAGGATACGGGGTTTCATGTCGCGCGACGCGATTCAAAATTCAAAATGCAAGCACGCCGGTGTTCACAGCCGCGAGGTGAATGTCGTGACGACCTTCATCCCGATGTTGCGTACACGGGTAATGTTTGAATTTTGCATTTTGAATTTTGAATTGCTGAATTTACTCGATTTTCACCGTCAGCAGCGCGCGCATGTCGCTTTCCGGTTTGTACACATAGAGGGTGAGGATGTCGCCGGCCTTGGTCGCCGCGGTCAGCCGGCGATAATCGTCGACGGAGCGCACGGGATGACGGTTGACCTCGAGCAGCACGTGGCCGCGCTCGACGTCGGCGTCAAACGCGGGACTCATCGGCTCGACGCGCGAGATCACGACGCCCTGCATGCCGTCGGGAAGCTTGAACCGGCCCGCGAAATCGCGATCGAGCTCTCTGACCGAAAGCCCCAGCGCTGAGCCACGTGCGCTCGACGGCTGCGGCACCTGATCGTCGCTGCCGGTTGTCCGCCGTTGCTCGCGCGGCGGTCGTTCGGCCAGCTTGATCGGAATGTTGACCGGATGGTTCTCCCGAAGAATCTGCAGTGAAGCCACCGTGCCTGGCTGGCGTGCGGCGATCATCTCAATCAATTCGTCGTTGCCGCTCACTGCCTTGCCGTCCACGGCGACGATCAGGTCGTAGGCCCGAATGCCTGCGCGCGCGCCTGGCGAACCAGGCGTCACGTCCTGCACGAGGGCGCCGTCGTTGGTCGTCAGGCCCAGCGACCGCTGCAGGTCCGGATCCACGTCGCGAAGCGATAGCCCGATGTAGCCGCGCGAGACGCGCCCCTTTTCGCGAAGCTGAGGAAGAATCGCGCGCGCCTGGTTGATAGGGACCGCAAAACCGATGTTCGCCGCGCGCGAGCTGATAGCGGCGTTGATGCCGATGACCTCGCCGCGCGCGTTGATCAAGGGTCCGCCGCTGTTGCCGAAGTTGATCGCCGCATCCGTCTGGATGTAACGGTCCAGCGAGCTGTCAAACAGCTTCCGTCCGATGAAGCTGACCACCCCAACCGTTACCGTGTGTTCGTAGGCGAGCGGATTGCCGATGGCAACCACCCATTCGCCAACACGCAGCGCGTCCGAGTCGCCGAGCGGCGCGTACGGCAGCGGCCGCGTCGTTTCCACCTTGATCAGCGCGACATCCGTATCAGGATCGGAGCCGATCCGCGTGGCGTGAAGGTTGCGGCCGTCCGTCAGGCGCACCATGATGCGATCGGCGCCGTCGACGACGTGATGGTTGGTCAGGATCAAACCGTCCGCATCGATGACGAACCCGGTCCCCGCGCCGCGGCGCGGGCCCTGCGGATCGCGTCCTCCGGGACGATCGAACAACTCCGGCCCGTCCGGCACAGGGAGGCCGCCGAACCGCCGCATGCGAGCCGATCCGCGGGTGGTCGCATCGATGTTGACGACCGCCGGGTTCAATCGCTCCGCGACGTCGGCAAACGAGGAAATGGCCGGTGTGAGGGTTGCCGTCGACCTGGCCCGCAGCGAAAGGGACGGCGCGCTTGGAGCAGAAATCGCGGGCTGTGGCGTCATCGAACCAGCAACGATCAGCCCGATCAGAAAGGCGACGGTTGCCGTCAGGCAAACGGTGATGACCACGAACCGCCGAGTCATGAACTCAATTATGAAGGGGGAAGGGGGAAGGGGGAAGGGGGAAGCGAGGGAAGCCGAACTACGTCTGCTTGATCAACTCACAAAAGGCTGCTTCGTCGAGTGTGGGAACCCCAAGGGTCTGGGCCTTCTCAGCCTTGCTGCCGGGCTCGGTGCCAACGATCACCCCTGTTGTCTTCTTGCTGACAGAATTCGTCACCTTCGCCCCGAGCCGTTCAAGCGCAGCCGTTGCTGCCTCGCGCGACATCGATTGCAGTGTTCCGGTGATGACGTAGGTTCTGCCGGCCAGGCTGCCAACGGTCGCCGCGGCGACCCGCTGGTCGAGCGGCACCTCCATGTTGACGCCGGCGTCGCGCAACCGATCGATGAGCTGCCGGTTGCGCGGCTCGTCGAACCAGCTGCGGACTGATTCCGCCAGCACGGGGCCGATTTCCGACGTCTGCTGAAGCTGCTCCACCGTCGCGGCGCAAAGGCCGTCCATCGAACCGAAGCTTCGTGCCAGCACCTGCGATGCCCGTTCGCCGACGTGACGAATTCCGAGACCGTAAATCAACCGCCACAATTCGTTGCCGCGGCTCTTCTCAATCTGCAGCATCAGTTTCGCGGCGGACTTCTTCCCCATCCGTTCGAGTTGTTCGAGCTTCTCCGGGGTCAAGGCATACACATCGGCGTAATCGTGAACCAGGCCTGCCTTGATCACCTGCGCCACCAGCGACTCGCCGAGACCTTCGATGTTCATCGCTCCACGCGAGGCGAAGTGCTCCAGGCCGCGCTGCAGCTTCGCGGGGCACGATGTGTTCTCACAGCGCCAGACCGCTTCCTCTTCCGCGCGATGCAAGGTGCTGCCGCAGCGCGGGCAGATCGTCGGCATCACCCAGGGCCTGGAATCGGGCAGCCGCTTGCTCAGAATGGGCCCAATGACGCGCGGAATGACGTCGCCTGCTTTCTCGACGATGACCCAGTCGCCTTCGCGGATGTCTTTCCGTGCGATGTCGTCGGCGTTGTGGAGCGTTGCCATCGACACGGTCGAACCGGATACAAAGACCGGATCGAGGATCGCAAACGGCGTGACGGCGCCCGTGCGTCCCACGTTGACCTCGATGTTCTTGAGCAGGGTCGTCTTCTGCTCCGCCGGAAACTTGAAGGCGACCGCCCACCGCGGAAACTTGCTTGTCGTGCCGAGCCGGGCCCGGAGGTCGATGCGATCCAGCTTGATGACGACGCCGTCGGTGTCGAATTCCAGCGTGCGTCGTTTGTCGTCCCATTCGCGGCAGAAGGCGACCAGCTCTTCGACGCCGCGGCACCGCTTCCAGTGAGGTTCGACCGGAAGGCCCCATTCCTTGAGTAATTCGAGCGTGCCGGCGTGCGTCGCAAGGCGGACCTGAAGGTCCGCCTCTACGGGGCTTGTGGTGTTCGCGGGATGCGTCGCGCGACGGACCTGAAGGTCCGCCTCTACGGGGCCTGTGGTGTTCGCGGGATGTAGAGGCGGACCTTTAGGTCCGCCTACCAATTGATACGTCCACGCGCTGAGGCCGCGCTTCGCGACGAGCGCGGGATCGAGGTTCCGCATCGTGCCGGCCGCGGCATTGCGTGGGTTGGCGAACAGGGGCTCGCCAGCGTCGGCCTTTTCCTTGTTGATCCGCTCGAACACCCGGCGCGGCAGGTACACTTCGCCCCGGATTTCGATGCGGGGCGGGTCTGTCGCCTCCGCGGCCCTCAACTTGAGCGGAATCGCGCGAATCGTACGGACGTTCGACGTCACCTCCTCGCCACGAATGCCGTCGCCGCGCGTGGCACCCCGCACGAGCACCCCGTTCTCGTATGTGAGCGCAAGGCTGAGGCCGTCGATTTTCAACTCGGCCACATAGTCGACCTGTTCGGCGGCTTCACCGGACGCGGCGAGGCCGCGCCGCACGCGTGCGTCGAACTCGCGCAGCTCCTCTTCCGAATACGCGTTGTCGAGGCTGAGCATCGGCTCGGCGTGTTCGACGGTGACGAATCCTGCGGCCGGACGGCCGCTGACTCGCTGGGTCGGCGAATCCGAAGTGACCAGATCCGGGTTGTCCGCTTCGAGAGCCTCGAGCTCACCCATCAACGCGTCGAATTCCGCGTCGGCTATCTCGGGATCGTTGAGGACGTAATAGCGCTCTTCGTGATAGCGAATCTGGCGTCTGAGCTCGGCGATGCGTTCAACTGGATTCATCGACAATCAACCACGAAGCACACGAAGATATCGAAGAACACGAAACAATTCAGTCCGTTCGTGACCCTCGTGAGTTCGTGACCGTCGTGGTGTCTTTCAGCGGTCCCTGGATAGCACGTAGTCGGGCAGATACATCAGCGCGTCACGCTCGGCGCTGGCCGGAAAGATCTGAAGCGCGTCCTTCGCGCGCTCGACGAAATCGGTGGCCACGCGGCGCGCGTAGTCGATCGATCGGTGCTGCGCGAGCAGGTTGCGCAGCTCGCGCCA
>Ga0134127_10003659_pt1 | contig 11068 bp, 12 predicted proteins | sample KB31753_FD_96459 | JGI IMG/M metagenome (GOLD analysis project Ga0134127, IMG submission 96459) | Terrestrial soil microbial communities with excess Nitrogen fertilizer from Kellogg Biological Station, Michigan, USA - KB3-175-3 | ecosystem: Environmental > Terrestrial > Soil > Unclassified ...
CTTATAGTGATTTCTTATACGCCTTCTGCGGGCGGCGGCGGTGGAGGAGATTCAACACCTGCTCCTAAATTTCAAATTATTGGAGGATTCTTTAGGCTCCAGGGTGGCAACGTTCGCATACAGTAATGAAAAGATTTATTGCGACAATTTTCATACTTGTGCTCGTTGGGCTCGGTGTTTGGTATGCGACGAGCTCGCATATTTTCTCTACTATTACAAACTCCACCGCGGCTTCTGCTGAAATCGTTTCTACTTCCACAGCCCCTGCAGGCTCAAACATCGCACAAACGCGCTCGCCACCTCAGGGCTACAAAGAATTTCGCACGCAGCCCTATCACTTTTCAATTTTTTATCCCGACACTTTAACAATCCGCGACCAGTCGGGAGGCCACGGCGGCCCTTTTACGCTCGTCTTGGCGAATAGCGACGCTTCGCATGCACTCCAAATATACGTGCAGCCGTACAACTTGCCGACGATAACCCAGGAGCGCTTCAAGCTCGATGCGCCATACACTTCGACCACTAATCCTATAAATATCACGATGCAAGGCGCAAAGGGGCTGGAGTTTGTAGGTTCGAGTGCCGGCAACCCTGACATGCTCGAAATATGGTTCATCAACAAGGGGCTTTTGTATGAAGTGACGGCACCGGCAAGCCTCAAGGGCTGGGTCGAGAGCCTGCTTCAGACATGGGAGTTCGTATAGCCGCGCCTCTTATCGCTCTTGTTCTTGTATAATTGTCATACGGATGAAAAAAACCGGCTCGCTATTGTTTTTGTGCGCGCTCGCGCTCTGCTGCCTGTTTGTTACTGCGCTCGCGCCTTCGCCGGCGCGCGCGGCGAGCTGGTATAACGCGAGCTGGTCCTACCGCGCCGCGATAACGGTGCAGCACGGGCAGGTGGGAGGCTCGCTCACGGACTTTCCTGTCTATGTAAACCTGGCCGACATGCCCGCGGGCTTTTGGAGCGCGATCAATTCCGACTGCGGCGACATCCGCGTTACCGAGAGCGATGGCACGACCGAGGTGCCGCGCGAGGTGGTTACCTGCAGTGTCGCGGGCCAGAGCGGCGAGCTGCATTTTAAGGCGCCTGCGCTTTCAAGCTCCTCCGACTCCATCTTCTACATTTATTACGGCGATAGCGGCGCATCCGATTATGCAACCAGTGCCACCTACGGCGCGCAAAACGTGTGGGATAGCAACTTTAAAGGCGTATGGCACCTTAAGAATGGCAGCACGCTTTCCGGCGCAGATTCAACGAGCAATGCCAACAACGGGGCTATAAACGGTTCGCCGACTGCCGTGGCTGGCCAGGTAGACGGTGCGGGCCTCTTTAGCGGGAGCAGCGACAATCTGGCGATAACGAGCATTCCGCTGAGCGGAGTATCGTACACGATAAGCGCCTGGTTCAAGACACCGTTCACCAATACCAGTTACCGCACGCTCACCCGCGGCGCGGCGGGCGACCACCAGGTGCTCATTGAAGCGGGCACCAACTTGCTCGGCGATTATGACAACGGCGGCACCAACTTCCACAGCTCGGGATTCAATGTCACGACGCTTGCAAACGGCTGGCATTTTGTCACGGCCGCAGTCAACGGCAGCAATACCGACTTTTATGTTGATGGTTCATATGTCGGCACGGCTACGTTCAAGTCCAGCAGCGACATTAGCTACCTTGCCAACTATCAGGGCGGTAGCCAGGAGTGGGAGTATACCGACGAGATCCGCATATCAAATGTATCCCGATCGGCCGCTTGGATTAGCACCGAGTATAATAATGAAAGCACCCCTTCGACCTTCTATAGCGTGGGTTCGCAGGAAAGCTCGGCTACCTCTCCGACGGTCACTACGAGCGCGGCAAGCTCTATCACTCAGACGACCGCGACCGGCAACGGCAACGTCACGAGCGACGGCGGCGCGACCGTAACCGAGCGCGGTATCGTGTGGAGCACCTCTGCCAACCCCACTACCGCCGACTCAAAAGCAACAGCAGCGGGAACGACCGGCGCATTTTCGGCGAACATCACCGGGCTCTCGCCCTCGACGCTCTACCACGTGCGCGCATACGCGACCAACTCGGTCGGCACGAGCTACGGCTCCGACGTAACCTTTACCACGAGCGCCGGGTTTGCCGGCGGATTCGAAGATTGGTCCAACCGCGTCGCGGTAACGGTGCAACACGGGCAGGTGGGTGGCGCGCTCACCGATTTCCCGGTGTATGTTGATTTGTCCGACATGCCCGCGGGCTTCTGGAGCGCGGTCAATTCCGACTGCGGCGACATCCGCGTTACCGAGAGCGACGGCACGACCGAAGTGCCGCGCGAGGTGGCGGCCTGCAACACGGGCGGAGACACGGGCGAGCTTTATTTCAAAGCGCCCGCGCTTTCAAGCTCCTCAGACTCCACCTTCTATATTTATTACGGCGACAGCGGCGCATCCGATTATGCAACCAGCGCCACCTACGGCGCGCAAAACGTGTGGACGAACGGTTACAAGTCGGTCTATCACTTCGAACAGGACCCGAGCGGCACCGTGCTCGACTCCACCGCCAACCATTTCGATCTCGCGGGATCGAACATGGACTCAAGCAACGAGGTGGCGGGCGCGGTGGCGGGGAACGGGTATTCCTTCAACGGCGTCGACGAGCAGCTCAGCGACACGAGCGAGGTATGGCCCAATTCGGACGACCAGATAACCGTGCAATTTTGGAACAACATTACCGCCGCCGCCTCGGCCGAAACGAACCACACCGTATTCAGATGGACTACCTCCGGCACTGAAAGAGCATCCGCGCATGTGACATGGGCGGGGGACATGTACTTCGATTTCGGCACCTGCTGCACGAACCCGCGCGCAAACGGCTCGTATGCCGGCTACACGGACAAATGGACGTTCGTCACGCTTACCTCAAACGGGAGCACCCAGGTGCGCTCATACCTCAATGGGGTAAAGACCTATTACAACGACACGACCGCGGACAACCCCAATGTCGACCTGACCGGCTTTTATATCGGTTCCGGCGCAAACACTGAATACCAGCACGGCTCCCTGGACGAATTCCGCGTTTCCACCGTCGAGCGCGCACCCGAGTGGGTCGCTACCGATTACAACAACGAGAGTTCTCCCTCGACCTTCTACAGCGTCGGCGTGCAGGAAGCGCCCAGCGGCGGAGGCGTTCCCGCACGCATCCTGAGGCTCAAGGGCGGCATCAGGCTCAAAGGGCATATCAGGCTTTTTTAAATATGCGCAAAATCACTTTCAGCATTATCGGCCTTCTCCTGCTCGGCGCGCTTGCGGGCGGCATTCTCTGGTGGAAGGAATATTCTTCAACTGCGTCGAACGCGAGCGCCGCTGCGGCGTTTGGCTCGGCCAGCCAGAACGCGTCTTCAAGCAGCGCGCTCGGTGTTCCCGACGGGAGCGTCGCCTACCAGAACGCGCACTACGGCTTTTCGCTCGCGTATCCGAAAAACCTTTCCGTCTCGGAGCGCTCGGAGGCGGCAGGGAGCTATACGGTCTCGTTTGAAGATGAGCATAGCAATCAAGGCTTCCAGATATTCGTTTTGCCGTACGCCGACTCCCAGATATCCTTGTCGCGCATTCAGGAAGACACGCACAACACCGCGGCAGGGACGCCGCAGGAGGTGGTGCTCCAAAACGGCGCGCACGCGCTTGTCTTTGAGAGCAGCGACCCTGTCCTGGGGCCGCTTCGCGAAGTATGGTTCCTCCATGGGGGCTACCTGTTCGAGGCGACGGGATACGCGGGAGAGGACGAATGGCTCGCGGGGATTCTCTCGACCCTGCGCTTTAACTAATGCGGTATAGTTAGTGTATGGCAAAAATTTTCCTGGCATCCGACCATGCAGGCTTTGAGTTGAAAGAGGCGCTCATCCCCTTTTTGCGCGAGAGAAGTTTTGAAGTCGAAGATCTGGGCCCCGCGACGCTCGACCCCAACGATGATTATCCAGACTACCTGATGAACCTCGGCCGCTATGTCGCGAACGAGCGGGGCGCCATGGGGATAGGCATCGGGGGTTCGGGCCAGGGGGAGGCGATGGCCGCAAATAGGATTAAGGGGGCGCGAGCTGCTGTTTACTATGGCGGAAGCGACGAGATAGTGAAACTGTCGCGCGAGCACAACGACGCCAACATCCTTTCGCTCGGCGCGCGGTTCGTATCCCAGGAGGAAGCGAAGCATGCCGTTGAATTGTGGCTTTCGACGCCGTTTTCAAACGATGAGCGGCATGTGCGCCGCATCAAAAAATTAGATGATTGAAATCGTTCCGGCGATTTTGCCGAAGTCATATGCGGAGCTCGAAGAAAAGCTCGCGCTCGTGCGCGATGCCGCGCCCGTGGTGCAGATAGACGCCGTCGACGGCGTCTTCGCGCCCAACAAAACCTGGCCCTACGCGGGCGGCGAGATGTTTTCCTCGATCATCTCCCAGGAACGCGGCATGCCGCTTTGGGAAGACTTCGATTTCCAATTCGACTGCATGGTCAGCCACGCCTTGCGCGACGCGCAGGACTTTGTCCGCGCGGGAGCGTCCTCGCTCGTCATACACGGCGCGGGCAAGGATGCGCGGGAGACGCTTGAGGCGCTCCAAGAGGAGCGCGCGGGCGAGTTCGGCGTCGAGCTGGGGCTGGCGCTTTTGCCAGGCGAGGAGGCGGAGACGTTCGCGCAGTACAAGGAGCTCGTCGACTTCGTGCAGGTGATGGGGATCGCGAAAGTCGGCTTCCAGGGGAGCGAGTTCGACCCGCGGGCGCTCACGCTCATCGCAAAGCTTCGGCGCGACAACCCCGGCCTCACGATACAGGTAGATGGCGGCGTGAAGATGGAGAACGCGCGAGAGATAGCGCGCGCCGGCGCGAACCGGCTGGTGGTCGGGAGCGCGATTTTCTCGCACGCCGAGCCGCGCGCGGCGATCGAGGAGCTTAAACGTGTAGTAAAATAACTCTGAAGGAACATGCGCAGGCCCGACGGGGCCGGAGTCTGAGAAATTTTTAGCAAAAATTTCTGCGTTCCTGAAGATTTTATTGTACGGAATCTCATGAGCATCACCGAGCGCAAAATCTGGGAAATAACCGCGAAAGCCGAGGCTATCCGCGAAACGATCATCGAGATGCTCATGGCCGCGGGCTCGGGCCACACGGCAGGGCCGCTTGGGATGGCCGACATCTTCGCTACGCTTTATTTTCATGTTCTCAACCACGACCCCAAGAACCCCTCGTGGCCCGAACGCGACCGCCTGTTCCTTTCAAACGGGCATATCGTGCCAGTGCGCTACGCGGCGATGGCGCATGCGGGCTATTTTCCTGTTGAAGAGACGCTCACGCTGCGCAAATTCGGGTCGAGACTCCAAGGCCACCCGGAGCGCCTGCGCTTGCCGGGGCTCGAGTCCACGTCGGGGCCGCTCGGCGAGGGGTTGGGCCAGGCGGCGGGCTACGCATACGCCGCGCGGATGGACAACAGGAAGTTCCGCGTCTATTGCGCGATGTCCGACGGCGAGCACGACGCGGGCAACGTGTGGGAGTCGGCGATGTTTGCCGGCAAAAACAAACTCTCAAACCTCACGGCCATAATCGACCGCAACAACATCCAGATCAACGGCATGACGGAGGACGTGATGCCGCTTGAGGGCCTGCGTGCCAAGTACGAAGCCTTTAACTGGCACGTGCTCGAGATAGACGGGCATAATATAGAGGCGATCTCGGATGCGCTCGACGAAGCGAAGGCGATTTATGAAAAGCCGACGGTGATCATCGCGCACACTATCCCGGGCAAAGGCATCAAGGAGATAGAATTCGACTACAACTGGCACGGCAAACCGCCGACCAAGGAAGAGGCGGCAAAGTTCTTGGCCGAACTGCGCACCCTCCGCGGCAAGATCCAGAGCGAACACCAATAATATGCTGAATGCGTCTTTAAAACTGCTTCCTGATCTTTTGAAAAACGCGCAAGCGACGCCTGCGATGGCGGCGACGCGCGACGGGTTTGGAAGGGCGCTCATGGAACTCGGCGACAGCAATCCTAATGTAGTCGTCTTGTGCGCCGACCTGGCCGAGAGCACGCGCGTGCTCGAATTCAAAGAGCATTTCCCGAACCGCTACATCGAGATAGGCGTCGCCGAGCAGAACTTGGCAACGGTTGCGTCCGGCATGGCCAACTACGGCAAGATCCCGTTCATAGCATCCTATGCGACGTTTTCTCCCGGCCGCAACAACGAGCAAATCCGCACGACGATTTCCCTCAACCAAGTGCCCGTCAAAATCGCCGGCATGCATGCGGGAGTTTCGGTCGGCCCCGACGGCGCGACGCACCAGGCGCTCGAGGACATGGCGCTCATGCGCGTTGAGCCCAACATGACGGTCATCTCTCCGTGCGATGTTGAAGAGGCGCGCAAGGCGACGCTCGCGGCGGCGGCCCACGACGGGCCCGTCTACCTGCGCTTCGCGCGCGAGAAGACGCCGGTCATGACGACGGTCGAGACGCCGTTTGAGTTCGGCAAAGCCAACCTCATGTGGGCTTCTGAAAATCCGAAAGTCACGATCATTGCGACCGGCCCGCTTTTATTTAATGCGCTCAGCACCGCGCAAGAGCTTCAAAATGAAATCGCCGTCGAGGTGCTTAATGTGCACACCGTCAAACCCTTGGACCGCGATGCGATCCTCGATTCGGTCAAAAAAACCGGCGCCGTCGTTACTGTAGAAGAGCACCAGGTCGCGGGCGGTCTCGGCGGGGCCGTCGCCGAGCTTTTGGCGGCCGAGCACCCGCTCCCGATCGAGTTCATAGGAGTGCATGACCAATTCGGCCAGTCGGGCACCTCGCAAGAGCTCATCGAGCATTACGGCATGGGAATCTCGCATATACTAGAAGCGGTACGCAAAGCCGCGGCCCGCGCATAACCCATGTTTACCGAATTCACCGCTATCACGGGCTCTCTCTACAAGGAACGAGTCAACACGTTTTTAGGCATCGCGTTTCTCGCCACCGTTGCGTTGTGGGCCGCTATGGTCATTTGGAATTTAACCGAAGGCACCAACCCGATAGACCGCGGCATTGCCGCAGCCATTGATAAAGAGGTCATCAGCTCGCAAGATCAGTAACATAAAAATCCCCGGCCAAAGGCCGGGGATTATGCTTCGGCCAAAAAGCCGAACTTGTTTATTGTCTTGTGCACCAGCGTTTCCGTCGGCTCCGATGCGTCGAGCCAGAAGAACGGCTCGCTCGAGCGCTCCACCAGCCTTCTGAACCGCTCAAGCTGCGGGTCGTAGCGCGTTTCATCCCGGCCTCCGCCCTGGTTCAGCCTGCGGGTGCGCTCGTCTTCGCTCTTGAGGTCGAGGAAGGCGGCGTGCATTTCCCACTCCAGGCCGCGCTTGCGCGCTTCGTCGAAAAAGAGCTCGACTCCCGGCACGAACAGTTCGCAGACATGCAGGCTCGGCGAATGGAGCGCCCTCTCAAACAGCGAGACGAGCGTCGCATAGAGCGTCTTGTACTCTTCGCCGAAAAGCTTGAGATATGCGCCCTCATCTTCGAGCCTGAGCATCTCTTCGCGGCTTTTCTGCTCGTACTGGCTGACGCCCTTCCATTCGATCTCGTCGCCGCGAAGCGCGCGGGTCGTATGGCTCGTGATGAGCGTGGCATTCGGCACGGTCTGGAGCAGCAAGCGGGTGAAGGTCGACTTGCCGACCCCGCTTGCGCCTGCAACTGCTAGGATCGACATGGCGTTCTCCTTTCGCGTGTGTCCATCTGCCCGCAGTATACCTAGTTATTGCAAAGGTTCCAACGCGAAGGCTGCCGGCGGATTTTTGAGATTCGATTCGAGTTCCGGGCGCGTGAGAAGGCCCGCTTGCGCGCCGATTTTCTGCAAGACCGCGGAGGCGTTGGTCGGGCCCCACAAAAGCGCTTCTTTGAGCGAAAGCCCGAGCGCGAGCGCGGCGACGGTCGTTGAAGCGAACGCGTCTCCGGCCCCGGTGATCTCAAACGGCGCCCGCGGGTCGGGGTAGCGCGGCACATGCCACATCGTTTTCTTGTCTTCCTCGATCGCGTATGCGCCGCGCTTGTCGTCGGTGATGACGGCGAGCTTGGGGCCGAGCGCCTGCATCTTTTGCAAAAGCTCTTTCATGTCGCTTCCGGCGGGCAGGTTCAAGATGCGCTCCGCTTCCTCTTTGTTGCAGAAGAAGATGTCGGTGCGCGCGTAAATTTCCTTGAGCGCCTCGACGCCGAGCTTCATCTGGAAGGTGCCGGGCTGGAAGGCGAGCTTGGAGGTCGGGTGCGATTTGAGCCATTGCGCGATCTCCTCGTGGTAGGGCGCGGAGTTTGCGGCAAGGGAAGAGAGGTAGATCCACTTCGGGCTCTTGTCGAGTTTCGGCGTCGCGTAAGAGAAGGCCTCGTGCTTCACGAGGATCGTGCGGTTGTCCTCATACCACAGCACGTAGTGGTAGTTAGTCTTTTTTCCGTTCTCGGTCACCATGTAGCGCGTATCGACTTTCTCCCGGCCCAAAACCTCCAGGCATTCGCGGCCGTAGAGGTCGTTGCCGACATAGGCGCGAAGCGCCGATTTAAGCCCGAGCCGGGCCGCAGCGATCGCCGCGTTGCTCGCGTTGCCGACTGCCGCGCATACGGTAGCCGACTCATAGGGGATCTTGTCGCCCCACCGCATGCAGATCTCGCAGGCCTCGTTGTCTATCTTGCAGTGCACGGAGGCGTCTTCAAGCCGGATGAATGGCTCCGTTACGATGTCTCCTATGGCCAAAAAATCCAAAGCTCCGCCTTCTGCACCTTTGAACAGGAAATTCCTCATGCGCTGATTATACTATGGTATTCTATGCATATGACGCTTAGGGAGACGATCGCGCAGTATCGTTCGCAAGGAAACGCTATCGCGCATTTCAATTTCTCCGACTCCAACCAGCTGCGCGCCATCGCCGACGCCGCGAAGGAAACGGGGCTTCCGGTCGTCGTCGGCCTCTCGGAGGGCGAGCGCGAGTACTTCGGCTTCTCGCTTGCTAATGCGCTCGTTGACCGCTACCGCAGCATGGGAGTCAACATCTTCCTCAACGCCGACCATACCTATTCGACCGACCTCGTGCAGCGCGCGATAGCCGTCGGCGCCGACTCCGTCGTCGTCGACGGCGCGCGCCTCACGTTCGACGAGAACCTGCTCATGGTCACCGCCTGCGTCAAGTACGCGCGCGCCAGCGGCCGCGACGTCATCGTCGAAGGCGAGCTCGGCTACATCGGCACGTCGTCAAAGCCGCTCGACGCGCTCCCCGAGGGCGTCTCGCTAGAGAACCTCACGACGGTCGAAGACGCGGTCAAGTTCGTGCGCGAGTCGGGCATAGACTGCTTCGCGCCGGCGGTCGGCAACGTCCACGGCATGCTCAAATTCGCCAAAGAGCCGCGGCTCCATCCCGAGCGCGTGAAGGAGATCAGCGAGGCGACCGGCATCCCGCTCGTGCTCCATGGCGCCTCGGGCAATACCGAGGATGACATCGTCGCCTGCATCAAGGCCGGCGTCGCCGTCGTGCACATCAATACCGAGCTTCGCATCATGTACAGGAAGTCGCTCGAGAAGGCGTTTGCCGCAAACCCGCAGGAAGTCGCGCCTTACAAATACCTCAAGCCAGTCGTCACCGAGATGAAGGATTACGTCGCGCACAAGCTCAAACTCTTCGCCGGAGTGGCCTGAATATTGCCTTTTCCCTATATATAGGGTAGATTAGGCACTACATATGGAACTGGAAGTTTTGAAGCGCGACAATAAAAACAGCCCGAAAGCCTTGCGAAACAAGGGTATTTTGCCCGCGGTCGTCTACGGCCGCTCCGAGGAGGCAACCCCCATCTCGGTTGACCACAAGGCATTTGAAAAGGTCTTCCACAAGGCAGGCGAGTCGACCGTGATCACGCTTTCGGGCTTGGGCGAAGAGAAAGACGCGCTCATCCACGACGTCGTCTTCCACCCGGTCTCGGGCCACATCCTCCATGCCGATTTTTACGCGATCGAAAAGGGCCAGAAGGTGACCGTCTCCGTGCCGTTTGAGTTCGTCGGCGAGTCGCAGGCCGTGAAGGACGGCGCCATCCTCGTGAAGGTGATGCACGAGCTCGAGATGGAAGTCCTCCCGAAGGAGCTTCCGCACGCGCTCGAAATAGACCTTTCAAAGCTCGCGACGCTCGAAGACAAGATCGTCGTCAAGGACATCAAGCTCCCGCAGAGCGCCGTCATCACCGACGACCCCGAAGAGGTGATCGTGATGGTCACGGAGGCTCAAGAGGAGGTTGAAGAAACCCCGATAGACATCGCGGACATCGGCGACGCGGTCGAGCGCGGCAAGAAGGAAGAAGAGGGCGAAGCTCCCGCCGAAGGCGAAGCCGCCGCAGAATAAGCAGATTTTCCTTGAAACAAGCGCCCTCTACGGGGCGCTTTTGTCATGCGTTTTGTTATATACTGAATATTCATGACAGGACTTGTGCGCATGGCGGTAGTGGGCTTCATAGCGGTTGCGGCGGCGCTCACCCTCCTGGCGGTGTTCATGCCGCATCCGGCCTACGCGCTCACCGACCAGGAAAAGGCCGCGCTCCGCGCCGAATACGACCAGCTCGAGGCCGAGATCGCGCAGTGGCAGCAGGTGATCGACGAGACGCAGAAGAAGAAAGCGTCGCTCCAGGGCGACGTGACCGAGCTCAACGCCCAGATTTCCAAAGCGCAGGCGCAGATCAAGCAGCTCAACGGCACGATCACGCAGCTCGCGGGGCAGATCAACGACAAGAGCGCCGAGATCACCGCGCTTGAAAACAGGATCTCCGCCGGCGAAGACTCACTCGGCAAGCTCCTGCGCGAGATGAACCAGACCGAGACGCAGTCGCTCGTCGTCATGGCGCTTTCTTCCGACAACCTTTCGGACTTTTTTTCCGACGTCACCGACATAAGCGCGATAGACAAGCAGCTCCAAGACCTGTTCACGCAGCTTCAGGCCGACCGCGACCAGACGCAGGAAGAGAAAGATTCGCTCACCGACCAAAAGAACCAGGTCGCCGACGCCGAGCACAGCGTCGAGGTGCAGAAGCAGGAAG
>Ga0134127_10003661_pt1 | contig 11065 bp, 6 predicted proteins | sample KB31753_FD_96459 | JGI IMG/M metagenome (GOLD analysis project Ga0134127, IMG submission 96459) | Terrestrial soil microbial communities with excess Nitrogen fertilizer from Kellogg Biological Station, Michigan, USA - KB3-175-3 | ecosystem: Environmental > Terrestrial > Soil > Unclassified ...
CTCCAGAAACGACCTTGCCTGACAGTTGCAGGCTCATCTGGGGAAAACCCTTTGTGAATGTAAAGGCTGTCCGCCCCAATCTCATCGATCACGAATCTCATTTCGTGGTGGTAACGGGAGATTGGTGCGCGTCCGTCGATCTCGGCGGCAATATTTGTCGCCGCAACTTCGGCTTGTCTCACGGCCATGTGGCCCATCTTGGGTCCGTCGAAGTTCACGCAGTCGCCAACCGCGTATATCCGCTCCAAACCGCCAACACGCATTGTCGAATCCACGTGGATGTAACCCTCTTCGTTTTGGATCCCGAGGTATGAGGCCGCCGAAGAGCCACGAAACGGCGGCACCAGCATCAGTAGATCGAACTCGATCGCATCTCCAGTATTCGTAATGGCTGAGTCTTGAGTTAGTGAATCGATACTGAGGTTGGACAGGAATTCTATTTGATACGCCTCAAGTGCTTTCCTGAGCGCGGCGGCGCCGGCAGGATCCACAATCTCAGATTCCAAAGTGGTGGGACTGACCACTGTTATTCTGACGCGATCACGTTCACCTTTCTCCTCGAGCCTGCGAGCGAGGGCGAAGGCGCTTTCATAAACCAGGATCGGCAAGCGGGCGCCCGGACATTGACCAAAAACAGCTCTTCCTTCGTGAAACTTCTTGACTGCCTTACCAAAACTGATTGCCTTATCGACATTCAACAGGTGGTGAGCATGCTCGTAGAATCCGGTGATGCGTTCGGTGGCGAGGCGCCGTCCGAGCGCAAATACGAGATAGTCGTAAGGAAGCTTTCCTTCGACCTCGCCGTGAGCGATAGTGACATTTCGTTCGAACGGATCGACGTGAGCAACTTCGGCTTCAATGAAGTTGACTCTTCGATTCAGCAGTGTTTGTCGTAAGTCGAATGAGACGTCGTCTATTTGGCTTTTCCCAAAAGCGAGTCTTACAAGTGCTGGATAAAAAACAAACTGCCGGCTTCGCGACACGAGCGTAATCTGATGTTCGTCGCCGAGCTGCTCGGCGAGGCGCTCCGCGGCAACAACTCCACCGAATCCGCCTCCCAGGATCAAAACTTTGGCCATTACTACTGTTCCTTCTGTCCCAACTTCGTCTTGTCTTTCTCCACAACGGAAGACCGGCAACGAACTACTTCGACCGAGCACTTCGCGTGAGAAACCACTGACTGCGAAACGGAGCCCAGCAGGAACCGTTCCCACGCGCGGTAACCATGCGAGCCGACTACGATCAGATCCGCGCTCCAATCCTCAGCCTCATCCAGGATTACACTCTGTGGCGAACCCGGCACGATTTGGGCGTCGAGTGAGATAGTTTTAGCGAGACGGGGTTTGAGTTTCCCGATCGCTCGTTCAACGACATTTTCCGCTTGCTTGCGCAGCGCCAGATCCATCTCCTCGAAATAGTTAATCGGAAGAGCCCACGCCTCGGGAGTGGGCGGGCTCGGCAGCTCGAAAGCAGTCAGCACTTTGATCGAGGAGCCGTCCGGCCAAGGGCGACAGCCGACCTCTTCAACTGCTGCATCACTACATGGCGAGCCATCGACTGCTAGTAGTATCTTCATGCGTTTACTCCTGTCCCGGTGTGCGTCTGTGCACGACCCGTACCACCTACTCTTTTGAGGGTTTAGCTGCGATCTGGAGAGTGGTGTTGCGAGGTATTTCGCAGCTTGACGAAATTTCCCGCAGCAACGTAAGAAGAAGGATTTCTCACGCCAGCGCGCAAAGGAAGACGAAGACGACGGCATGAACGTTGCAGTGAGGAACGACCATGAGCGACACCAAACCGCCTGCAATTGAGTTTCGAAACGTCTACTTGAGCTTCGACGATCGCACCGTGCTAAACGACATAAGCTTCAAGCTTGCCGAAGGCGAGATGATCTTAGTGACCGGCATCTCAGGTTCCGGCAAGTCAGTGTTGTTGCGTTTAGCAATGAGTCTTTTAAGACCAGACTCCGGTCAGATCTTTGTCGAAGGACGAGAGATTGAGAAGCTCGAGGAATCGGAACTGCTCGCGATACGAGGCGGTTTGATGGGAATCGTCTTTCAGGAGGATTCGCTTTTCACCGGGTTACAGGTTTACGAAAACGCTGCCTACCGTTTGGAAGAGCATGGCTGGTCTGAGGAGGAAATTGAAAGAGCTGTAAGCGAAGTTTTGAGATTTGTCGGCCTCGATGGTGAAGAAGATAAGTTTCCCGAAGAGCTTTCCGGTGGAATGAAACGGCGCCTCGAAATCGCGCGCGCATTAATCGGTTGGCCGCGAATCATGTTGTTTGACGAGCCAACGATGAGTCTCGATCCGCTCGCTGCCGTTAAAGTGCTTGACCTGATCATTCGCGCCCGCGATATCAACCATATCTCGTCCCTCTATGTCACCAAGAAGATTTACGAGATAGGTTATCTCGCGCGCTTCCGCGCAGAACGTGATGTTGATGGCAACATCATCTCTAGGGAAGCTCCCGCGACGATGTCGTCGGGGACACGAGTGATTGTTCTGGATGCAGGGCGCATCGTGTTCGACGGATCAGCTGAGGACTTTGCGAAGAGTGAGTTGCCGGCGATCAGGGAACTCGTGGCACTCGAAAGCCACGATCACGCAACAGATCCTTACTTCGCAGATCCGTGGGACAAACGGAGACACCCCGCGAAAGCGATTCTCTAACTGCGTGCCTTGCCTCAAGAGTCCGTAGTTCAGTTGGAAGAGGTCAATACCACCCGCTACCGCAGGTGGTACTGACCCGGTCCAAGGTCCAAGCCTAACTGCGCAGAACTTCGGCGAGCGTCTTGAGTAGTTTTTCGGCTGTGTAGGGTTTGTTGAGAAAGACGGAAACACCTTCCAACGTACCTTCACCGGCGCGGTGTCCGGTTCCCAGGCCACTGGCGGCGATGATTCGTACATTCGGATTCATCCTCTGTAGCGCCCGGATCGTCGCCGGGCCATCCATGAACGGCATCACCATATCCGTCAGAACGGCTGCGATCTGGTGCTTCTTGTCTGCGTAGAGGGCGAGGGCCTCGGTGCCATCGCTGGCTGTCAGCACGGTATAGCCAAAAGTCTCGAGCGTGCCGCGCGTTATCTCGCGAATCGACTCTTCATCGTCAACTACGAGGATCAACTCGCCCTTGCCAAGCGGCAGATCTGTTTGCGCCGCAGCCGCATCGACGTTGCCCGGCATATCGAGCGCTGGAAGGTAGACGGTGAATTGGCTCCCTTTATGCAGCTCGCTATAGACGTTGATAAAGCCTCCATGACTCTTCACAATCGTCAACGCCGTTGAAAGACCGAGACCAGTTCCCTTGGTCATCTCCTTGGTGGTGAAAAACGGTTCGAAGATCCTGCTTTGAACCTCCGCTGTCATTCCCGGCCCTGTATCCGCTACATGGATTACAACAAAACGTCCTGCCTTAGCCTCGATATGCATGCGCGCGTAGTTTTCGTCTACAAAAACATTCTCAGCTCTAATAGAGATCGACCCGCCCTCCGGCATTGCGTCCCGCGCATTCACACAGAGATTCATCAGCACCTGGTGCATTTGAGTGGCATCGGCGGAAATGATCCAGAGATCGTTAGGAACCTGGAAGTTGATCTCGATCGACTTCGGCAGCGTTTCCTTCAAGATCTTGACGATCTCTTTGATGAGATGTTTCGGCTGCAACGCTACACGCTCGCCTTCAACTCCCCTCGCGAACGACAACACTTGTCGCACCATGCTTGCGCCACGCTCAGCGTTGGCCCGCATAACTTCGAACCACTTCTTGCTTGTCTCGTCAGTGACTCTCAACTGCAACATGTCAATCGCCATCAGGATTGGCGAAAGAATGTTGTTCAGGTCGTGAGCAATGCCCCCCGCAAGCGTGCCAATCGACTCCATTCTTTGGGCGCGAAGAAATTGCGACTCCATCCGTTTCTTTTCAGTGATGTCGGTGTTAATGACGAGGATTGACTTGGGATTTCCTTGTTCGTCGCGAACCAGGGTCCAACGGCTCTCGACATTGATGTCAGTGCCGTCGCGCCGCATCTGATGCATTTCACCCTTCCACTCGCCGTTTTGGATGATTGACTGACGAGCGGCGTCGAATTGCGCGGAACGATCCTTAAAAAGAATCTCCTCGGCGTTTTTGCCTATCACTTCTTCGGCAGACCAGCCATAGATTTTTTCGGCGCCCTTGTTCCAGAACAAGATGTTTTGATTGAGATCGCGTACGAGAATCGCGTCCTGCGCCTGGTCCAGCAACGCGGCTTGCTCGCGAATCTGCTCTTCAGCGCGCTTGCGCTCGGTAATGTCGCTGCGAATGGCGACGTACTGGTACGGTTTTCCTTCCGCGTTAATGAAAGGAACAATCGTTGTGTCTACCCAGTAATAGCTTCCGTCTTTGGCGCGATTTTTTATCTCTCCGCGCCAAACTTTTCCGCTCGCTATGGTAGTCCACAGGTTTCTGATGAATTCTTTGGGATGGTACGCCGAGTTGATAATGCGGTGATCCTGGCCAAGCAACTCTTCACGCGAGTATTTAGAAATCTCGCAGAACTTGTCGTTGACGTAATTGATGATCCCGCGCTGGTCAGTGATCGCCACGATCGCTGATTCATCAAGCGCAAACTTGATGTCAGCCAGTTCCTTCTCGGAGCGCTCAAGCGCTTCCCTGGGAGTCATCTCGAAGTCAACAGGTCTTGCAGTCATTTGGATTAACCGAGATCACGTTGCGGCGTCAGCGCCGGCGATTTGTACATCTTCGAGTTTCTTAAGACGGTATCTGAGCTGGTCACGCGAAATGCCCAGCAGTTCGGCGGCACGTGTTTGATTACCACCGCTTCGCTGGATTGCCTGCCTGACAAAAGAAAGCTCAGCTTCGTCGAGAGAAATTCCTTCTTCTGGTAAGACAAATCGTGTCGATGCTGCGGCGGTGGTTCCGTCCGTCGAAGACTGTCCCCGGGCTGGCGCCAGTAAACCTGCAGGCAGGTACTCGGTCGTGATCTTGTCCGCATCTTCAAGAATGAGAGCGCGTTCAATCACGTTGCGCAACTCGCGAACGTTTCCGGGCCAATCATACTTCCTGAACACTTGCTGCGCTTCCGTGGACAAGCCAGTAATTTTATTTCGCTTGAGTCTGGAGCCAATTGTATCGATGTAATGTTGAGACAACAGCAAAACATCGTCGCCTCTTTCGCGAAGCGCCGGGATGTCGATCTGAATGATCGACAAACGATAGTACAAGTCGAGGCGAAACCGGCCCGCTTCACTCTCGGTCTTGAGATCGCGATTCGATGCCCCAAGCACTCGCACATCGAGTGGAATATCTTTGAGACCGCCAACACGACGAAAAGCACCTTCCTCCAAAACGCGCAGGAGCTTGGCCTGGAGCGAGAGTTCGAGCTCGCCGATCTCGTCGAGCAAAAGCGTTCCGCCTTCAGCCTGCTCGAACAATCCTTCCTTGCGCGCTTTTGCATCGGTGAACGCGCCCTTCTCATAACCGAAAAGCTCCGATTCGATGAGCGTTGCGGGAAGCGCGGCGCAATTGATCGCGACGAACGGGCCCTCGGCTCGTTGCGAGCCATAGTGAATCGCCTTTGCGACGAGGTCCTTGCCTGTTCCCGATTCACCTTGAAGTAAAACGGATGAGACTTCGCTCTCAGCAACTTTGGCCGCGAGCCCAAGCATCTTCTTCATCGTGGGCGATTCGCCCACAATCTGCTTGAAGTTGAACTCACGTGCTCGTTCCTTTCTGACTTGCTCTACTTCACGACGCAACTGTCGCGTTTCGATCGCGTTGCGGAGCGTAACCCGGATCTCTTCAAGATTAAGGGGCTTGGCGATGAAGTCGTATGCTCCACCGCGCAGCGCTGAGATGGTGTTATCAATTTGAACATTCCCGGTGATCATGATCACGATCGCTTCAGGATGATCCTGTTTAATCTCGCGCAACACATCGAGACCGGAACCGTCCGGAAGATCGATATCGAGTAAGACCGCCGTGGGTAGCTCGGCCTGGAACTGTTTTACAGCTTCGGCGGTTGAGCTTGCTTCAACTGTAGCGAAGCCCCAACTCTGCAAAGCTTCGCGAAGCGTCCAGCGAATCATCTGGTCATCATCGACCACCAGTATTTGTTCGTTTGTGTTTTTAGGGGGCATCTATCTCCGTTGGATTTCAGCTTGAGGTGCGCCCTTGATTATATGCGCTGAATTCAGGAATGAGAAAGACCTCTGGTGGGGAAACTTCCGCAGCCGGTGAGAGAAAGTTCTCTTAAATCCTGCAAATCTTGTAATCCTGTCTACAAACCATGCGGGCATACACGTTGCTCCCGGTTTGAATGATGTGTTCTGTACCAGCGCTCTCTGAACCAACGGTGACAACTGCGTCGCGGACGCACTCAGACTGGCACGCGCTCGAACCGCAATCTGTTACTGCTTTGCTCGATGTAGATCCGGAATCGGGTTTAACCACGACACAAGTGAAGGAACGCGGGCTTCGTTACGGCCGCAACGCATTACAGCAAATCAAACCACGACCTGCGTGGCGCGTACTGGTCGATCAGTTTGCGAGTATCGTGATTGCGCTGCTGGCGTTCGCTGCCGCCGTCGCGTGGTTGACCGGCGAGGGCGCCGAGGCGATCGCGATCCTGATCGTTCTTGTTCTCAACGCTGTAATCGGCTTTGCTACTGAGTGGCAAGCGGGTCGCGCGCTCGATGCATTGCGGCGACAATCGCGAACCAGTTCACGTGTCCGGCGCGACGGCTTTGAGACGACCATCGACGCTGAGGAGCTCGTTAATGGCGACATAATCATCTTGAACGCCGGCGATCGCGTTCCCGCAGACGCGCGTTTGCTCGAAGCAGTGCGCCTCGACACAGAGGAATCAGCCCTAACCGGCGAAAGCACGACGGTCGAAAAAAGCACCCGCGCTGTTGCCGCTCAAACACCTTTGGCTGAGCGCCGCTCGATGCTTTACCTCGGAACCGCCATAGCCGCGGGTCGCGCCGTGGCGGTCGTTGTAAGTACCGGCACAGCTACTCAACTCGGCAAGATTGGACGCCTTGTCGCCACCTCAACCAAGGAACGCTCTCCACTCGAAGTACAACTCGCTGATTTAGGTCGCAGGCTCGTCTACCTCGTGCTGGTTGTTGCGGCGATCGTGATGTTAACCGGCTGGTTGCGTGGCGATGGTTTGTGGTTGATGGTTGAAGTCGGCATCAGCCTCGCAGTCGCAGCAGTGCCAGAAAGCCTTCCCGCTGTCACAACTCTCATTCTTGCTTTGGGAGTATTACGCATGGCCCGGCAACGCGCCATTATCCGACGTCTTTCCGCGGTCGAGACACTTGGAAGCACCACAGTTATTTGTGCCGATAAAACGGGAACGCTCACAGAGAACCGGATGACGGTTCGGGAATACTACCTATCGGATGGCCGCAGAATCGAAGTTGAAGAAACTGAGCAGTTACTCGAAAGCGATGAGTTGCTCGAGCAGGCAGTTCGAGTTGGGGTGCTTTGCAACGAAGCGTCGTTTCGTGCGGACGCGAATGATGAAACGCGAGCCATTGGCGATCCCACTGAAACAGCGTTGCTGGTCGTCGCTGATGCTCTTGTGCTCGACATTTCAAATGAGCGTGCAACTCATCCAAAGGTGAGGGAGCAGCCGTTCCAAACGTCGACAAAACGCATGACCACGTTGCACCGGAAAGCTGATGGTCAACACTTCGCGGCCCTGAAAGGCGCGCCTGCGGTCGTGCTCAGTGCTTGTTCAACCTACGTAGACGCTGACGGGGACAATACAATCCTCGACGCCGAGGCCCTGAATAGATTCACAACAGCGAACGAGGAGATGGCGAAGCGTGCGCTCCGAGTGCTGGCGCTCGCGGTCAAACATTTTGCTGACGACGCAGAACATTCATCCGATGAAGCACTCGAAACCGGATACACGTTTTTGGGATTAGTAGGAATGATCGATCCTCCTCGTCCCGGTGTGGCGGATGCAATCCGGCGCGCAAAGATTGCCGGAATTCGCACGGTAATGCTTACCGGCGACCAGTTGCACACGGGCATCGCGATCGCGCGAGAACTCGGGCTTGGTGGAGCCGAGCCCAGAGCGCTTCACGCGCAAGATCTACTCCACACGGGACAAACCCGTCTCGCTGACCTCGCGCGCAATACCGACGTCTTTGCGCGTGTTTCCCCCGAAGAAAAACTGCGGATCGTTGAAGCGTTGCAGAAGGCAGGTGAAGTGGTTGCTGTCACGGGAGACGGTGTTAACGATGCTCCGGCATTGAAGCGGGCGAACATTGGTATCTCGATGGGCCAACGCGGCACCGAGGTAGCAAAAGAAGCCGCTGATGTTGTGCTGGCTGACGACAACTTCGAAACGATCGTACGCGCGGTTGAAGGAGGACGAACTATCTATGCGAACATCACGAAATTCGTGCACATGATGTTTTCGCACAATCTCGGCGAAGTACTGATGATCTTCACCGCCATTGCGGCCGGGTGGTCGCTGCCATTGCTTCCGCTGCAAATACTTTGGATGAACCTGGTGACGGACGTTTTTCCGGCGCTCGCCCTCGCGTTGGAGCCTGCGTCACCGGAAATCATGAACCAGCCGCCGAGAAGTTCGCGCACAACCCTCCTGTCCGGTCCATTCCTCGTTTTGATTGGCTGGCAATCGGTGTTGCTGGCGGCGCTGGGACTGGGCGCTTATTTGTGGGCGCTTCAGACGTATGGTCCGGGAGCCGAAGCACGGACAGTCGCACTGTTCTCCCTCGTCGCGGTTCAACTCGGCCACACGTTCAACTGTCGCTCGCGTAGCCGATCGGCTTTCGACGGCGTCTTACGGAGTCCTTTTCTGTGGATTGCAGTGCTTGTAGTTGTGTCGTTACAACTTCTCGCAGCCTACTTTTCGCCCCTGTCTGTGATCCTCGGAACTGTCAAACCCTCGTTGATGGATTGGGTAGTGATTTGTAGTTCGGGGTTACTGGCAATCGTCGTCGTGGAAGTGGCGAAGGCGATATTCCGTTACAGACGGGCCAGAATATTTTCGCTGCAACTGAGGAATTCTTCGCATTAAAGCAAAGGCCCGTTTCCACACTGTGTTGGCTTTCAGCACGGCACAAACCTTGCTCCTTTGCACAGTTGCAGAGGAGGACCGATGTCAACACCTGGCTCATACACCAATCAAACCCAACCGACAATTATCCCCGCGACTTCAACCATGACGGATGAAAAGCAATATGAAGTTCGCTGTGGAATGTGTGCGCGGGAGCTCTACGTCGACGAAGACGCCCATCGTTCTTATGCCGAGGCATTGCTTTCCGGTTTGGACAACCCTTTCCGCTGTGAAGTCTGCGCCGAGGAGTACGACGATCTCGCCTACGAAGGCTGATGCCATTTGCGCCCGCGAAGCGGGAACCAAATGTCGCGGGTGGTATTGGGATTTGAAAGTGCGTCAGCGGCGAACGCCCACCAGTGGACGAGGCGCTACAGCAGTCACGCGGATGCGAGCGTCGAGGATGGTGGCGCCGTCGGCGTGGACCAGATAAGGATTGCAGTCCAGTTCCGCGATCTGTGGAATGTCTTCCACCATCGCGCTCACGCGCAACAGTCCATCCTCGAGAGCCGCGACGTCACCAGGCACACTGCCGCGAAAGCCCGTCAGCAAAGGATAGGTTTTCAGCCCACGAATCATCTCTGACGCGTCCTCGTTCGAAAGAGGAGTGAGCCTCACCGAAACATCTTTTAGTAACTCCACCTGCACACCACCGGCGCCGCAAGCCACCACGGGACCAAACTGCGGATCGTGCACCACGCCAACCAGCATCTCGATTCCCGGCTTAGCCATTCGTTGGACCACAAACCCTGACGGCGAATGTCCATGTGAATTGAGTCGCTCAGTCATTTCGCGCGCGGCATCGTGCACCGCTGTCGGGCCGTTTAGATGGAGTCTTACCGCGCCTGCTTCAGTCTTGTGAACCAGTCCGGGAGCAATGGCCTTCAAAGCAATCTCGCCACTGATTTCCTGTGCGGCCGCAGCGGCGTCCTCCGCGGTCGCGACTACTCTTTGTTCAATCAAAGGCAAGCCGTAGCAAGAACAGATCTTCGCCACTTCATCCGGCAGCAACCAACCCTCTCCACGAGTAAGAGCAGAGGCGACTATGGCCGCCGCTTCGTCCGTACGGATGTCTGCAAACTTCGGCGGATAAGTGTCGTTTCGATCGCGCCATTGTCGATAGCGAGTGGCGCGAGCGAGGGCAATCGCCGCGGTCTCCGGGAACGAATACGACGGAATACACATGTTCGTGGCACGCAGTTCCTTTGGTGCTGATTGGGCCGAAAGAAAAACACTGAGGACCGGTTTGTTCGCGTGGATCCGTTGCACTGCATCAACGATTTCTTTTGCGACGTCATCAGCGCGAGTCACAAGTGGCGGTGTAAAGATGACGATGAGTGAATCGACGTTTTCATCTGTGCCAACGATCTCAATCGCTTGCCTGTAGTGCTCGGCAGGTGCTGAAGCAATCATGTCCACGGGATTTACGGCACTCGCGCCGGGCGGAAGAAACGTGCGGAGTTGCGCCTGGCTATTGTCAGACAGGACCGGAACTTCGAGTCCACGCGCTTCGCAAGCGTCTGCGCAAAGGATTGCCGGTCCGCCCGCATTCGTTATGATCCCAACACGATTGCCATTCGGAAGTGGTTGATTGGCGAGCAGTGAAGCGACGTCGAACAGTTCGGCGAGCGTGTCCGTGCGGACGACTCCAGCTTGTCGAAACAATGCATCAACAGTGACATCCGAAGCGGCTATCAACGCGCCGGTATGCGATGATGTGGCGCGCGCGCCCGCGGCGGATCTGCCACTCTTTACCACAGCGATCGGTTTCCTGCGTCCGACGCGACGCGCAATCTCTGAGAACTTTTTCGGATTTCCGAACGATTCGAGATACAGCAGAATCACGTCAGTATCGTCATCTGCTTCCCAGTATCGCAGTAGATCGTTTCCGGAAATGTCGGCTTTATTGCCGACTGAGACAAAGGTTGAGATACCGAGCCCGAGCGAGCTGGCAAACTCC
>Ga0134127_10003663_pt1 | contig 11061 bp, 8 predicted proteins | sample KB31753_FD_96459 | JGI IMG/M metagenome (GOLD analysis project Ga0134127, IMG submission 96459) | Terrestrial soil microbial communities with excess Nitrogen fertilizer from Kellogg Biological Station, Michigan, USA - KB3-175-3 | ecosystem: Environmental > Terrestrial > Soil > Unclassified ...
AACGCGCGGCGGAAGTGGTAGACGCCGTAGTCGAAGGCGGGCGCTCCCGGCACCGAGATCCAGCGTGCGGTCCAGGCGGGCGCGAGGTCGACGCCGATGGCGGGACTGGCCAGAAGGGCGAGGAGCACGGCGGCGCCGCGGGTTCTCATGGGATCACTCGTCCTTGTCCGCCGGGCTCGGGTGCGGGCTGGGCGGCGTGTTGAGCTGTTTCAACGCATCGGCAGTGCACGCGTAGCTGGGCATTCTACGCCCGCCGCCCGGTCGCCGCGCCGCTATCCGGCGCGCCGGCCGAGGAGCCGGAAAGCCACGCCGGCGATCCAGGCGGAGCGCGCGGCCGCGCGCGCGACGGCGACCGCTCCGTGCGCGAGCCGCGCCCTCATCCGCGGACGCACCATGACCGCTTCGCGGAAGACGATCTCCCGGGGCCCCCAACGTGCCTTGGAGGCATCGTTGCCGGTGGACAGGTTGACCAGCGTGAGGTGGTTCTCGATCGCCCACTTGATCGCTTCCGCCAGCATGGTCGTCATCACGCTGTACCGGGCGTACGCGGGATCGTAGCCGGAGTAGTACAGATAGAGCTCTTCGCCGAGCACGAAGCCGACGCGCGCCGCGACGACCTTGCCCCCGACCTCGAGCAGGAACAGCCGGGTCACGTCGCGCCGCGCCAGGGCCAGGCAGACGTCGACCAGGAAGCTTCTCGTGCGCCGGGCGCGAAAGACGTCGGGGTGCCGGCTCGCGCCCTTCTGATCCGCGAGCGCGGTGTGCAGGCGGAAGAGGTGCTCGAGCCCCGATTCCATCTGCTCGGGCGCGCTGACGACGATCCGCTTCGGAGACAGCCCGTCGCGTCGGAGGGAGTTGTAGCACTGGCGCAGGGACCGCTTCGTGTTGGGCTTGAGCGAGGCGCGCAGATCGTCCCAGCTCGCGGGCAGCGGCAGCACGTAATCGGGGAATTCACGGCTCCAGCGCAAGCCCGGCACGGCCAGGACGGCGCTCGCGGACTCGGGAATCCCGCTCAGCACGAGCCAGTCCCATGCCTGGACATCGCGTTCCAGGTCGGCCAGCACCGCACGGTAGACCTCCTCTTCTCGCCCCGGCCGGCAGCACATGCGCCGGATCTCGGTGATGTTCGGATCGGCGCCGAAGAAGTGGAGCGTGCGGACGCGCAAGGGTCCGACGCGAGGTCGCTGCGTGAGCATGAGGGGAGCGACCGCGACCAGCTCGCCCGTGGCGTCCCGGACCGCCCGAGCGCGGAGCGAGTCGCCGACGGCGGCGCGGTCTTCCCGGAAATGCCGCCACCACGCCGTCGCCCACTCCCAGGTCCCGAACGGAAGGCGCGGCCGCATCGTGTCGGCCACGGCATTCCACTCGGTCCGCAGGGCGTCCAGGTGGTCGGCCGTGACCACCCTTTCGACGCGCAGTTCGCTCACCCCGCCCTCGTCGCCGAGGGCTGGCGCTGCAGCCCCATAACCGAACAGGCTAGCACCTGCGCGGCGGGCGGTGGCCCCGATTCGACGTAACTCGATGCGACGGCCCGAAATGACGATGGACTGTAACGCCACGGCAATGACGAAGGAGGGGACAGTGGCCGTCTTTATTGAAGGACGGTCGAGGACGGTCGGGCGAGGCACCGCCGCCGCGGCGGGTGGGAGCGGATTTTACATTCCATTGATTCCGGGACACTTGGTGGCCCGCCGGGACGGATCCTTTTTGTCCCCCTTCAAGGCATTCCAATTGCTAGGATGTGGCTAGCGTATGCATCAAGTGGGGGGGAAGGCGTCGATCGTCGTGACGATTGTGGCTTCCTCCTGGCTCGCCGGCTGTGCGGCCCGGAGCACGAGCCAGATCCCGGCGATTCCTTCGGCGGGCGCTTCGACGGGGGCGACGCCATCCTCTTCGAGCTCGGCGGAGAAGGCGGCGGGCAAGCCTGCGCAAAGCGGGGCCGCCAGCTCGACCGAGAGCCAGGCCAGCGGCTCTTCCGAAGGCGCGGCCAGTCCGGCACCCTCATCGGGCACTTCCGGGAGCACTGGCGGTCGTGCCGGGGCGAAGACTCCGGACGAGCAGCGGGACGCGCTGGACGGCGATCTCCAGACCTCGCTCGCGAAGTTCGACGCCATGCTTCTCAAGGAGCAGCAGGAGGTGGCGGCCAAGCGCGCCGAGCACGGCGGCGGTGCCGCGGGCGCGGGCGGCGGTGCCGGCGGCGAGGGTGAAGGCGGCGGAGGCTCTGCGGGCGGGACCGGGTCGGCGGGTGGATCGACGAAGAGCGCGTCCGGCGCCCGCACCGAGACGGAACGGGGAGACCAGGACCGGAGCGGCTCGAAGGACAAGGCCACCGGCTCCTCGAAGTCGGGCCGCGGCGGCGGCGGGCGCGAGGTCGCGACCGCGCCGGAAGGCACGCCCAGCCAGGACCAGGGCGACGCGTCGCGTGTTCCCGCGGACGTCGGGGACGGACGCAGCGACGACGTCGTCGCGCGCCAGATCCGCGAGGCGGCGATCGCGGAAGAGGATCCTGCGATTCGTGCGAAGCTCTGGGACGAGTACCGGCGGTACAAGCGCGGTGAAAGTTGAGGGCGGCCATGAGCGCCAAGCACTGGCGTCGGACGGCGTGGGGACTGGCGGCGGGAATGGTGGCCTCGCTCGGCACCGCCTGGGCGCAGGCGCCCGGCGCCGAGCGCACGTGCGGGATGCGCGGGACCACCGCCCCGGCTGGCCGTTCCCGCGGCTCTGAAGAGGGGCGGGGGTCGATCGTCGCGATCGGCGGCGGCTCGCGCCTCGATCCGTCCGCGCAGCTCTTCACGCCCGTGGTGGAAGTCCCAACCGGTTCCGGCGGCGGCGGTGCCGCCCCGGTTGCGCCGTTTACCCCGGGATCCACGACCACTCCCGTGAGCTCCTCCCCGCCCACGCCGGCCGGACCTCCCGCGGTTCCCGGCCTCACGCCCCCGCCGGCGGCTTCCAAGGACAAGGACAAAGAGAAGGACAAGGACAGCGGGCGCGGCCGTGTCGAAGCCACCCAGGCCAAGGGCGAGATCGCCGAGGAGCGCCTCCTCGACATCGGAGTCGCGGTCTTCGAGGCGGGCGTCAGCGAACGCGACCGCGAGCGTCTGGCCGCGCGGGGCCTCTCGCCGGAGCTGCGGCGAGCGGAAGGCCGGTTCGTGGCGTTCCATCTCAAGAAGACGATGGAAGGCACGGGCAACTGGGGCGCGGTGCGGGTGCTGCCCTCGCCCGCCGAGGGGCTGGACGTGCTCGTCACCGGCAAGATCACCAAGAGCACCGGCAAGGACCTCGAGCTCGAGGTGGACGCCGTCGACGCCACCGGCCGCCACTGGCTCCACAAGCAGTACAAGGGCCAGGCCAACCTCAGCGCCTACCGGCCAGAGCGAGTCGGACAATACGAGCCGTTCCAGGACGTCTACAACCGCATCGCCAACGACCTGCTGGCCAAGCGCGACGATCTCGAGGCGGCCCAGCTCGTGACCGTGCGACGCGTGGCCGCGCTGCGCTTCGCCTCCCAGCTCGCTCCCGAAGCCTTCACCCCGTTCCTCGAGGTCGAACGTTCCGGCCACTACACCCTCCGCCGCTTCCCGGCGGAAGGCGATCCCATGATCCGGCGCGTCTCCGACATCCGTGACCGCGACCAGATGTTCGTGGACACGCTCAACGAGCATTACCTCAGCTTCTACGAGCGCATGGGCAGCCCCTACGCCAGCTGGCGCCACGACGCCTACGAGGAGCAAGCGGCCCTCGACAAGATCAACCGCGAGTCCAAGCTGAAGCAGATCCTGGGCGGGGCGGCGATGATCGCGGGCGTGATCATGAGCGGAAGTGATTCGCAGGGCGGCCGCGTCGCGGGGGACCTGGTGACCCTGGGCGGGTATGCCGCCGTCGTGGCCGGGACCCAGCAAGCCAAGGAGAAGACCCTGCACGTGGCCGCGCTCAAGGAGCTCGCCAACTCGTTCGATGGAGAGGTGGCACCGCTGCTCGTCGAGGTGGAAGGCCATCAGCTTCGTCTTGCGGGTTCCGCCGAGCAGCAGTTCACCGAGTGGCGCGAGGTCCTGCGGAAGGTCTTCACCATCGAGACGGGGGTCCCCGACCCCAACGCGCCGGCGGTACCGGTGCCGCCCTCGATCTAGCGCCGTCGAATGACTCACCAGCGGCCGTCCACCAGGGACGCTCGTCGTCCGCGCGGCGGCCCTGACGTCCCGCTCCAACCACCGCCGCGTCCGGGAGCGCACGACGTCCATTCCTCCGAGCGCACGCCCGCGGCCTCTTCCCGGGGGCGATCCGCCGCCACCGTGGCCCTCCTCGCCGTCCTCGCCGTGGCCCTGGTGGGCGTGTTCGTGTTCCTCCCCCGATGGATGGCGAGCCGACCGCAGCCCGTCGCCGTCGATGCGCGCCCCGCGGAGCCGGCCCCGGCCGCGCCTCCGGAATCTCCACAGGAGTCGCGCGAAACGCCCGCGCCCGCCCTGGAAGAGGAACCCGCCACCGCTCCCCCGCTCCCACCCGCCCGGCCCGCCACCTCGCGAGCCGCGGCCCCACCGCCTCCGGCGGAAGAACCGGCATCGCCGGAGTGGACCCGCGCGATGTCGGACGGCCTGGCCGCTCTCGACCGTGGACAGTTCGCGGAGGCGCAGGCCGCCTTCGCGCGCGCGGAGGCGGCGCGGCCGGGAACGCGCGTGGTCGCCGACGCGATCAAGCGGACCGAAGAAGGTCTGAAGGGAGAGGCCCTGTCCCGCCACCGCACGGCGGGCGAGGCCGCGGAAGCCCGCGAGGACTGGCGGGGCGCGCTCGCCGAGTACGATGCGGCCCTGAAGCTCGAGCCCCAGATCGCCTTCGCGCAGCAGGGCCGCGCACGCAGCCTGCCCCGGGCGGTGCTGGACGAGACGCTCGCGCGTTACCTGCAGCGGCCGGAGCGCCTCTCCGCGGAGGCGGTGGCGCGCGAGGCGGAAGGGGTGCTCGAGCGCGCGCGGGAGGCGGCGCCCGCCGGCCCGCGTCTCCAGCAACTGACGGCGGCCCTGGAGCGGGCCCTTCACGACGCCCGAACGCCGGTGGACGTGCGTCTCCTCTCCGATGGCCTGACGGAAGTGTCGGTCTTGCGCGTGGGAACGATCGGAACCTTCCGCGGCGAGAAGAAGGTGGCCCTTCGCCCCGGCTCCTACGTCGTGCTGGGGAAGCGGCAGGGCTACCGCGACTCGCGGCAGACGATCGTCGTCTCCCCCTCGCAGATCCCGCCGCCGCTGGAGGTGCGTTGCCGCGAAGCGCTATGACGCTCTCGTGCCTGGTCGAGGAGGACGACCACACGCGCCGCTTCGAGGTGAGCGACTTTCCGCTCGCTCTCGGGGGACGGGACGCCGACGTCGAGGTCCCCGGCCTGGCCGGGGAGGAGCCCGCGGCGCTGCTCGCGCTTCACGACGGTGAGCTGTTCGCGCAGCCGCGCGGCGGCGCATCCGTGTCGATCGGGGGGCGGCCGATCACCGCCTCGCAATGGCTCCGCGACGGCGACGAGGTGCGCCTCCTGGGCACGCGCATCCGCGTGGTCTGGCGGGCCGATCGAAAGGCGCTCCAGGTACAGCATCTTCCGCTCGAGCCGCGCGGCGAAGCACCGCTGCTCGTGGTACCCGCGGCCTACGAGCGCCCGGCCGAGGGCGAGGCGCTCGTGCACCCGGCGGACTATCGGCCGCGGCCGCTGCCCCTGGGCGCGCGCCCGCGCGCCGTCCGGCCCTGGCCGCTGCGCGCTCTGGCCCTGGCCCTGATCGCTGTCCTGGCCGCCGGCTTCCTCTTCGCCGCGCGCGCGGTCGAGGTGCGGGTGGAGCCGGAGCCGGAGCGCCTGTCGGTGCGCGGACTGCCCCACCTCGGCTGGAACGGGACGCGCCTGCTCCTGCCCGGCAACTACACCGTCCGCGCGCAGCGCGAGGGCTACCGCCCGCTCGAGGCGCGGCTGGCCGTGACGACAGCGCGGAATCAGGTCGCGCGCTTCGTCCTCGAGCGTCTGCCCGGCCGCGTGCGCGTCGAGACCCATCCCGCGGATGGCGTGCGCTTCTTCGTGGACGGCGCGGAGCGCGGGACGACGCCCCTGGCCCCGCTCGAGGTCGCGGCCGGCGACCACGAGGTGTCGCTGCGTGCGGAGGGATTCAAGGTATTCACCACGCGCCTGAACGTGGCCGGAGGAGGAGCGGAGGAAACACTGCGGGCCACGCTCGTCCCCGACCGCGCTCCCGTCTCCTTCACATCCGCACCCGCCGAAGCGCTCGTGCGCGTGGACGGGACCGATGTCGGCCGGACGCCGCTCACCGTTGAGCTGAGCTCGGGCGCGCGCGAAGTCACGGTCTCCCTCGCCGGCCACAAGCCCGCGGGACGGACGATCACCGTCGTGGCCGAGCAGCCGCTCACCGTGCCGCCGTTCCGCCTCGAGCCCTTGCCCGGCCGCCTGCACGTGGCCAGCGATCCGCCGGGAGCGGCGGTCAGCGTGGACGGCGAGTTCCGGGGCGAGACACCGCTCGAGATTCCGGTGACGCCGCGGCGCGAGCATGCGCTGCGGCTCACGAAGGCGGGGCACGAAGCGGCGCAGACGACCGTCACGCTGGACCTGGACGAGGAGCGCTCGCTGTCCCTCGTCCTCGCCGCGCGAATGGGGGACGTCGAGGTCACGGCCGAGCCGGCGGACGCGGAGGTGCTCGTGGACGGCGAGGTGAAGGGCCGCGTGGGCCAGACTTTGAAGCTCACCGCGACCGCTCACGAGATCGAGGTGCGGCGCTCGGGGTACGCGCCACACAAGGTCACGATCACTCCGCGGCCGGATTTCCCCCAGGCGGTGAAGGTCCGGCTGCGCAGCCTGCAGGAGCCGAAAGCGGCCGGGCCCTCGCGCTCGAGCGTGCGGGGACACGAGCTGCGCCGGCTGGCGCCCGGACGGTTCCAGCTCGGGGCCTCCCGCCGCGAGCCCGGCCGCCGCGCCAACGAGACCCTGCGCGAGGTCGAGTTGCAGCGGCCGTCCTATCTCTCGCTTGCCGAGGTCACCAACGCGCAGTTCCGGCGCTTCCAGCCCACCCATTCCTCCGGGCAATTCGGAAACCACGACCTCGACGCCGACGCGCAACCGGTGGTGCGGGTGACGTGGGAGGAGGCCGCCGCGTATTGCAACTGGCTCTCCGCGCAGGAAGGCCTGCCTCCGGTCTACGTGATGCAGGGAGGCAAGCTCGTGGCCAAGACGCCCATGGGCACGGGCTTCCGCTTGCCCACCGAGGCCGAGTGGTCGCGCGCCGCGCGTTACCCCGAGGGCGGCGCGCTCAAGTATCCGTGGGGCGCTTCGCTGCCGGTGGCGCCCGGCTCCGGCAACTATGCGGACGAGTCGGCGCGGCCGGTGGTGTCCGTCGTCCTCCAGGGTTATGACGACCGCTTCCCGGTCTCGAGCCCGGTGGGCAGCTTCCGGCCCAACGCGCTGGGCTTCTTCGACCTGGGCGGCAACGTGGCGGAGTGGGTCCACGACGTCTACTCCATTCCCCCCGCGGACGCGCCATTGGAGAAGGACCCTGTCGGCCCCGCCGCCGGAGACCTGCACGTGATCCTCGGCTCGAGCTACCTGCACGGGACGGTCACCGAGCTGCGACTGAGCTACCGCGACTACGCGACCAAGCCGCGAGCGGACGTGGGCTTCCGCATTGCCCGCTACGCGGAATAGGAGATGACGCGAAAGATGCGCCTGAAGCCTGTCGTCCGAGTTTCGCTCCTGGTCGTGGCCCTTTTGGGTCTGGCCGGCCAGGTCCCGGGACCCGCTCCCGCCGCCGCCGCCCCCCAGGCGCCGCCGCCGAGCGCGCCGCCCTCTCCCGCTCCGCCCGCCACGCCCGCGGGCAAGGACCCGCTCCTGGAGTTCGTGCCCAAGGAGCACGTGCCCGCCGACAGCGCGGTCTCATTCCCCGTGGACATCTGACGTGAAGCGCGCCTCCACCGGCTTCCTGTTCCAGGCCGCCTCCCTGATGGTGGCGACCCTCTTCGTGCACGTCATCTACGTGACCGTCGTCTGGCCGCGCAGCGAGTCCATCCTCGCCGCCCAGCAGGCGCGCATGCAGACGGACCCCGGCTACATCCAGGAGCGCTCGATCTGGGTCATCCTGCGCGACTACGAGCAGGAGACCGAGATCATCCTGATGTTGTGGGCGCTGGCCGTGATCGGCCAGAAGTGGGTGCTCGTCCGCCGCGAGCGCACGCTTCTGGAGCGAGAGCTCGTCCCGCTGGCGGAGGGGATGAAGATCCTGCCCGAAGACGTGCGCGAGTACGCGCGGCACATCCAGGCGCTCCCGGAGCCGGAGCGGCAGGGCCTCGTCCCACGCTCGTTGCTTGCCGCCCTCCACCGATTCGGAGCCACGCGCAACATCGCCGACGCCTCCGCCTCCGCCCGCGACGTCTGCGAGGGCGAGGTCGACCGTCTCGACTCGGAGCTGTCGCTGCTGCGCTACATCGCCTGGGCCATCCCCGCCATCGGGTTCATCGGGACGGTGCGCGGGATCGGCGACGCGCTCTCCCAGGCCCACCGGGCCATGCAGGGCGACCTCTCCGGCGTGACCCAGGGCCTGGGCACCGCGTTCAACTCGACGCTCGTCGCGCTGCTCCTGAGCCTGCTGCTGATGTTCCTGCTCCACCACCTCCAGACCGACCAGGAGCGGCTCGTCCGGGACGCCGAGTCCTACCTCGACGAGCGCCTCATCCGGAGCCTGGAGGCGGCCTGATCCCATGGCCGCGCTCGCTGTCGAGGTCAACGACGTCGGCCTGGTGGCCCTCCGCGCGGGGGCCTCTCATCCCCTGCCCGCGAGCCCGGGGCTCGCCCTGCTCGATGGGGGCCGCCTGCTCGTGGGGGCCGAGGCCGCGTCGGAGGCCCATCTCAAGCCGCGGTTCGTGCACGACACGTATTGGGATCCTCTCGACACTGCGCCCGCCGGCCTGCCGTTCCCGGAGGGGGTCAGCCGCGCGGACCTGGCTCACGCCCAGCTCCTCGCCATCCGGACCGCGGCGGGCCATGAGACCACGGAGGCCTTCCTGGCCGTGCCGGGCTTCTGGAGCACGGCCTCGCTCTCCCTCCTGCTGAGCGTGGCCCGTGCCGCCGGCCTGCCCGTCGTGGGTCTGGCGGACGCGGCCGTGGCCGCCGCCTCGCTCGGGCACGAAGGGGATTCGCTCCTCCACCTCGACCTCACGCGCCATCGCGCCGTCGTGACGGCGATGACGCAGGGGGCGGAAGTGACGCGGGCCGGCGTCGTCCCCGTGGAGGGCCGGGGATGGGCGGCCTTCGAGGACCTCTGGGCGGGTACGATCGCGGCCCAATTCGTGCGCGAGACGCGCTTCGATCCGCGGCACGCCGGTGGAAGCGAGCAGGCCCTTCACGACGCGCTCCCGGGCTGGCTCGGCGAGCTCTGCCTGCGGGCGTCGCTTCCGGCCACCCTCCGCGGGGGCGGGCGCGAGCACACCATCGAGCTGACCCGCGCGTCCCTCCTCGCCGCCGCCGCCGACCTCTACCGGGGGCTGGGCGAGCAGGTGAGGCTCGGCAAGCGCGCGGGCGCGCCGGTCACGCTTCTCCTCACCCATCGTTCCGCGCGACTCCCGGGGCTGGCCGACCACCTGGGCGAAATCCCGGGCGTGACCATCGCGGAGCTTCACTCGTCGGCGGCGCCCAGCGGCGCGCTCCTCAACAGCGACCGCCTGCGACACACGGGCGAGGCCGTCCCCTTCGTGACCCGGCTCCCGTCCGGCCTCGGCGCGCGGGAGCGCCCGGCCGCACCGGCCAACATCCGCCACTTCCCTTCCGCCCGAGGCACCCGCGCCACGCACGTGCTCGTGGACGGGATCGCTCACGTCATCGGCGAGCGCGGACTGGCCCTGGGCACCGCTCCCCCTGCCGGCGTGCGGGGGCTCGTCGTGCGCGGCGACGCCCTGGGCGTCTCGCGCCACCACTGCACGCTGCGGACCGCGAACGGTGACGTCGCCGTCGAGGACCACGCCGGTGGCGACACGTTCGTGAACGGGGAGCGTGTCGGGAGCCGGGCGCCGCTGCGCGCGGGGGATCGGCTCCGCCTGGGAAGCCCGGGGCTGGAGCTGCTGCTGGTGGCGGTCGAGGAGTAGGCGATGGCCCGCCGGAAGACCGAAGTGTTCGGCCTCTCCTTCATGGACTGCATCTGTTGCGGCTTCGGCGCGACCATCCTCATCTTCGTGATCCTGAACAGCGGCGCGAGCAAGCGCGCGGACAAGGAGCTGAGCCCCCTGCGCGCGGAGACGGATCGGCTGGAGCAGCAGGTGCTGGAGGGCCAGGCCAACCTGGTGGAGCTGCGCAACACGTTCGCGCAGGTCCGGCAGCAGAACGCGACCGCCCAGGGGCTGTCCACCCGGCTCATCGACGTCGTCAAGCAGTCGCAGGAAGAGCTGGCGACCTACGAGCGGGAGACGATCGCGCAGCGCGAGCACCTCAACAAGCTGCAGGCCGACCTCCGCTCGCTGGACGAGGGAGCCAAGCGGCTCTCGGGCGGGATCAAGAGCCGCGAGGTCCCGGGAGACAAGGTCCGTTCCTTCGTCGGTGACGGTGACCGCCAATACCTGACCGGCCTCAAGGTCGGAGGGAAGCGCATCCTGTTCCTCGTCGACGGCTCCGCGAGCATGCTCGCGGACACGATCGTCAACGCGGTGCGGCGCCGCCTCCTCCCCGCCGCGGACCGCGTGCGCGCGGACAAGTGGCGCAAGGCGGTGAAGGCCGTCGACTGGCTGACCACGCAGATCCCGCGCGACTCGCAGTTCCAGATCTACGTCTTCAACACGACCGCGCGTCCCCTCCTCCCCGGGACGGACGGTGCGTGGCTGGCCGCCAAGGACGGCACGTCCCTCGGCCAGGCCGTGGCCACCCTGCGGGGCACGGCGCCCGAGGGCGGCACGAGCCTGGAAGCGGCCTTCGCCGCCGCCGCCGCCATGCGGCCCCCGCCCGACAACATCATCGTCCTCACCGACGGCCTGCCCACGCAGGGGATGACCCCGCCGCGGGGACGCATCGTGTCCGGCGGCGACCGCCTCAAGCTCTTCGACCGCGCGATGCGGGCG
>Ga0134127_10003665_pt1 | contig 11059 bp, 6 predicted proteins | sample KB31753_FD_96459 | JGI IMG/M metagenome (GOLD analysis project Ga0134127, IMG submission 96459) | Terrestrial soil microbial communities with excess Nitrogen fertilizer from Kellogg Biological Station, Michigan, USA - KB3-175-3 | ecosystem: Environmental > Terrestrial > Soil > Unclassified ...
CGGCTGGTTGACATCACGAATCCGCTGCGGCCGGTGCGGCTGCAGTTCTCTTCAACCGCGCAGAACGGAACCTACACTTTGCGATCGGCGGTCCCGTGGACTACAGCGGGAGAGCACACGCTGCTCGCATTGTCCGACATCCAACTCGGCAGCCCGATAAACATCACGCCTCACACGCCAACGCGTCTGCATGCGCCTCAGCGGGGGGCGGAGTTCGTGGTGATCACTGCTCCGCAATTCAATGCGCAATTTCAGCCGTTGGCCGCGCTGCATGAGGCGGACGGCGGTTCAGCCGCTGTGATCAACGTCGGCGACATTTATGACGAGTTCAATTTTGGCGAGCCGAGTCCGTTTGCGGTAAAGGCGTTTCTGAAAAACGCGACGACCGCGTGGACGGCGAAGCCACATTATCTTGTGCTCGGCGGTGATGCGTCGGTTGATCCTCGCAATTATCTAGGATTCGGTTTCTTCGATTTCGTGCCGACCAGAATCGTGTCTACCTCGGAGTTGAAGACGGCGTCGGACGATTGGTTCTCCGATTTCAACAACACAGGGGTTGCGACGATCGCGACCGGCAGAATGGCGGCTCGCACGCCGTCCGATGCACAACTGATGGGCTCGAAGCCGGTTGCGTATTCTACCGGGGCTGCTGGAAGTTGGAACGGCCAAGCGCTGCTTGTGGCAGATACTGACGATCCCGACATCAGCTTTACGCAAGCGGCGCAATCGGTGCAGGGGCTGTTGCCATCAAGTCTGAATGCGACCGACGTGTTCGCGGGCACCCTGGGCACTTCAACGGCGAATCAGAACATCGTCAGTGGAATTAACAGCGGCCAATTGCTGGTGAACTACAACGGGCACGGTTCAGTGCAGGTGTGGGGTGCTGGCGGCTTGTTCGACGACACAATGGCAGCCTCGCTGACCAATGGCAACAAACTCCCGTTCTTCGTGATCATGAATTGCCTCAACGGCTTTTTCCAAGACGTGTACACGCAGAGCCTCGCGGAATCACTCATGCTGGCCCCCAATGGCGGCGCGGTTGCGGTGTGGGCGTCTTCAGGGCTCACTAATGCGGAGCCGCAGTTCCAGATGAATAACCAGTTGATGCAGGCGTTGTTCTCGCAACCTTCGCCTGCTTTGGGAGATGCAGTACTCACTGCGAAGTCGGGGATTGCAGATATCGACGTTCGCAGGACCTTCATCTTCTTCGGCGACCCTGCAATGCGGCTGCGGATGCCCGGAAGTACTGGGGAAACGCTCGGGAGTTCTCACCTGCGCACAGCGATTTCGGCTGGCGAAAAATCTGAGCGCTAGCTCAAGTTAATAGACAGCGCGCGGTTTGCAGTGGTCTAAGATGTACAACGCCTATGCGAACCCGACCGGCCTCGTGCCTCGCATTTCTCATTGCGCTGTTTCTCTTCGGAGTGGCGCAGCTCTCTTCCCAATCAAACCGTTGGGCGGCACAGTGGATCACCGCGCCGGATGTGCCCCAGCGCGACCAAGCGGTTCTGCACTTTCGAAAAGTCATACAACTCAGCGCGAAGCCACAGCACTTCTTAGTAGACGTCAGCGCCGATAACCAGTTCATCTTGTATGTGAACCAGCAGCGCGTCGGCAGCGGGCCCAGCCGCAGCGATCTTCACCACTGGCGTTACGAGACATACGATATCGCGCCGATGCTGCAAGCGGGCGACAACGTGTTGGCTGCGACTGTCTGGAATTTCGGGACGAATGCGGCAATTGCGCAGTTCAGCGACCGCATCGGGTTTCTGGTTCACGGCCATGGCGATGCGGAGCGAACAGCTGACACTAACCCAACGTGGGAAGTCGAGCAGGAGAAGGGAATCGAGCCATTCAAGGAAAAGGTTCCCGGCTACTATGCCGCTGAACCTGGGGAGCGATTGGATGGTGCCGTATTCGATTGGGATTGGCAGGATCCGGCGAAGTCGAAAGGCAGGTGGGTCTCGCCAGTCTCGTTAGGGCGCGGTGCGCTACGGGAAGAGACGGACGCGCCCAACAATTGGCAACTCGAGGCTGATCCTTTGCCTTCGATGGAGTTTTCAGAAATCAGTGGTGGCAAGGCAGTACGAGCAACGGGAATGGAGCAAACCACCGACTTTCCGACAAGGCCGTTTACAGTCCCCCCACACACGAATGCCAGTATTTTGCTCGATGACGGAACCTTGACCACCGCATATCCGCAGCTTACGGTCGCCGGTGGTCAGAACGCAAAAGTCCGCTTAACATACGCGGAAGCGCTCGTTGACGACAAAGGCCAGAAGGGAAACCGCAACGAAATTCAAGGCAAACATATTGTTGGGGTGACAGACGAATTTCTGGCCGGAGGCCAAGGCAGCGCGGAGTTTGGGCCACTGGTGTGGCGCACGTGGCGTTACTTGCAGTTGGACGTCGAAACTGCCGATCAGCCAATCACGATTGAACATCTGAGCGCGCATTTCAGTGCGTACCCGTTTATTCAAAGAGCGCGCTTTGAGTCTGACGACACAACCCTCCATCAGATTTGGGATGTGGGGTGGCGCACGGCGCGACTCGACGCGCACGACACCTACATGGACACGCCCTACTGGGAGCGTCTGCAGTACGTGGGCGACACGCGCATTCAGGCGCTGATCTCGTATACGGTGGCAGGAGACGATCGGCTGGCGCGCCAGGCAATCAATGCGTACAACTACTCGCGGATTGCAGAAGGCATTACGCAGAGCCGGTATCCTTCGTCGCTGACCCAAATCATCCCGACATTTTCATTGCTGTGGATCGGCATGGTGCACGATTTCTGGATGTATCGCGGTGATCCTGAGTTCGTGCGGGAGCAACTCCAGGGCACGCGTTCCGTGCTGGATTGGTATTTGAAGAAGCAGCGCGCGGATGGATTGCTGGGCCGAATTCCCTGGTGGCCTTTCGTCGATTGGGGCAAGGATTTTGGTTTTGGCGAGCCGCCGCAGGAACCGGATGGAGAATCGTCGGTCATCACGCTGCAATTCATCGAGGCGCTTCGCTATGCGGAGGAAATGGAAGCAGCTGTCGGCGATTCGCATCACGCTGCCATGTATCGGGCTGCTGCTGACCGGGCGGCTAAAGGGGTGTATGCGCGCTGCTGGAATGCGCAGTACGGTTTGCTCGCGGATACTCCGACGCAGAAGCACTTCAGCCAGCACGCAAACATTCTCGGCATCTGGCTGGATGTAATTCCTATGGCAGAGCAGCGCAAGGTGCTCACGAAGGTCCTTGCCGCGAGCGGCGACGCCGGTACGTCGGGAGTTGGCGAGCTTCCCCCCATGACTGCTGCCACCTACTACTTCCGCTTTTATCTTGCGCGTGCTTTGGAGCATGCCGGGATGGGAGATCAATATCTCAACCTGCTCGGCCCATGGAAGACGATGCTGAGTCTGGGACTGACGACCTGGGCAGAGCAGCCGGAGCCTACGCGCTCGGACTCGCACGCCTGGAGCGCGCATCCGAACTACGATTTCTTGACGATCGTTGCGGGGATCCGGCCAGCAGCGCCCGGGTTTAAGTCAGTGACGATCGAGCCGCACCTGGGCGACCTAAAGCATGTGAACGCAGCTATGACGGTGCCACAAGGCGAGATTGATGTGGAGTACACGCGCACGGAAAAAGGAACCCAAGCGAACGTTTTGCTGCCGGCGGGTGTTTCGGGAAAGCTCATCTGGAAAGGGAAGGCGATTCCCATCAGCGAGCACACGCATTCTTTGACGCTGCCGTAGCTTGCGAGCGATGACATGTGCCGTCCCTTGCGGGACTCGCGTGTTTGCTTTCCCTCACCCAGCGCTTACGCGCTGGGCTATTTAAATGCCGCCCGCGTTGCGGGCTGAATCTCCGCACTCGGAGAGTTTTTTCAGTGCTCTGAGTGCCGTGGTCTAAGAAAGATTTGTTATCTCAGGCGTGGTCGCCGCACGAAGAAATCCTAGCGTCGGTTTTGGTGCCAACCTAGGCCAATATCGACGCAACTCTTAGTGCGTCTGCGCAGCCAGCTTGGCTGGTGACGCGCCTGCCGCTGTCACCTTGGCCAATTCCTTCCCCAATTGATCGGCGCTAAACCCGAACGGGCCAGGCTTGCTCTTGTACACGACGCGTCCGCCAGGTTGCAGCAAATAAATGCGGTCGGGCCATCCCGTATAAGCCTGCTCGGTGGAGTTGCCGAATTCATCAAGCACTGCGGGATATTTGATCCCTAGCTTGCGCACGCACGCTCCAGCCACAAACGCGCGCTCCTCTTCGGTCTTGGGGCTGGCAAATACGACTTTGTCTTTGACGTTACTTTGCATTTGCCAGACGTCGCTCGGATGAGCTTCGGTTATGTACACGACTAGGAACGAAACCTTCCCCTGGTATTGATCGTAGAGTTTGTTGAGGGCGGGAACCTCCCGCCGGAAGGGCGGTCAAGTGTAGCTGCCGAACACCAGCACGACGGGTTGGCTCGCGTTGAGCTCGGCAAGATGCACGGTGCCTGATTTATCGAGCTTGGTCAGCGTGAAATCGGGCGCCGAATCGCCCACATGCACAGTACCGGCGCGCGCCCGCGTCCACAGCGTTTCGAAGGGGCAGATGAGAAATACTTCCCATGGGAGGTGCATCATCACGCGCCCAAACTGTTCGGGCGTGCGATGCATGATGCGCCACATGAAATACACAAACCCGGCCCACAGCACAAACACCACGACCAGCACTCTTGCCGTGATCTTCAGCCAGCGGCGTTTCGGTTTTGGAGAAACGGAAATTGAGGTTGTTTGAGTGCCCATAAATTGAGCCTTCCTCAGGGGCTAAAGCCCCGGTCCATCTTTGTGGCCCCGGCGGCACGGCTGAAGCCGTGCCCTTCCCGGAATTCTTAATGCAAGCACTGCTTTTATTCGATCTTGCTGATCACAATCGCTTTTGACCGCCGCGATCGTGGTGCTTTCCCACAACTCAACTAGAACGACAAACGTGCACTCAATTGGATCTGGCGTCCCGGAGTTGTCGCTTGGGTGATCGTTCCAAACTGCGGCGTATTCACGAAGCGATCCGGCGTCCCCAGGTTCGTATGATTCAGCGCATTGAAGAACTCGCCGCGGAACTGGAACTTCGCCCGCTCGGTGATGGTGAAATCGCGAGCTAGGGCAAGGTCCAGAGTCTGCATTCCAGGTCCGTATACCGAGTTTCGGCCTACGTCACCGAAGGTGAATGCAGGAGGAGTGGCGAATGCTGCCCGGTTGAACCACTGGGTTGCGGTACGAGTGCCCGGCCCAAAGATTGGTTGACCGGTATAGTTGGCGCGATCAGGATTTTCGCCTAGCGCCGTTCCGGTGTTGGCGGTATCTCCAAACACTGAAATCGTGAAGGGGAAACCGGTCTGCACCTGGTACACGGTCGACAGTTGCCAGTGACTGGTGACGGCGCTCGCCCATTTAAGGTTGTTGATGCCGGGCAAGTCGTAAACCGCGCTCAAGGCGAAGCGGTGACGCACATCGCACGACGGCCCTTTCTCGGCGGCGAGGTCGTTGTTGTTCTGGGGAATGGCTGATTCAAACATAGGCGAGCGGAAATCGGGAGCGTCGCTCAGGTTTTTCGACCATGTGTAATTTGCGAGAAGGGTGAATCCGTGCTGATAGCGGCGACGCACGTTCACATATCCCGCGTCATACCAGCTCTGCGCGGTGTTTTCGAGTAGGTTGATCGTGCTCACGGGGAAGCACATCTGCCCCGACGGGCAACCCGCTGCTGGAGCGACATAGGTGATGCCAGCAGGCACGGTCGTGTTCGGCACAAACGAGATGATCGGGAAGGGACGGCGCGGTCCAATCGCACCCGGTCCCGGAGGCGCGTTGTTGATAAGGTGCGCGCGTTGCAGATGAACGCCATGCGCTCCTAAATATCCAATTTCCAGCGTGGTCGCTTTGCCCAGGCTCTTCTCGATCGATGTGCTCCACTGCTCGACGTACTGAGCTTTGGCGTGCGGGTCCATCCCGGTAAAGCTGACGGTGGTCTGCCCCAGGACCGGCTGTCCGAAATTCAGCTGACTCGCGAGTAGCGTGGCGGGAGGCGTGAAGTTATTGGCCTGTTGGGTTTCCGGGAACACATAAGGCACGTTGTGGCGCTGGTTGCACCACGTGTTCATGTCCACCGGCGTGTAGAAGATGCCAAACGCCGAGTGGTACACAATTCCGTGCCCGAGTGACTGGGAGAGTCCGAAGCGTGGCGCGAGGTTGTGAGTATTCGGATAACGGAGTCCCTTCGGATAACCATTCTGCCCGCCTACGAAGGCCTCAGGCGCAGCGTTCAGGCCGTTGGGGAACGTCAGGTTCGTGTTGGTGTAGCTGATGTCCACTAATGGATCCATGAACTCATAACGCAGTCCCATTTCGATGGTAGTTGTCCGGGTGAGACGGAAGCTGTCTTGGGCGAAGCCCGCGGCGTACCACTGCCGAAGCTGCATCTGAGGAATGCCGGCCTGACGCTGCTTGACTGCGGGTAGACCCAGGAGGAATGACGCGAGCGCCGAGCCCGTGCCGTCATTGGTGCCGTTGTCAGTGGTGAAACCGTTGGTGAACTGGTAATAGCCGCGGTTCTGGAAGAATCCCCACATGGGCCAGATGAACTTGCTGTAGCTGGCTCCAAACTTGAAGCTCTGCCGTCCGTGTTGCCAACTGAAGGTGTCGCGGCCCTCGACCATGGTGTCCCAGGCCTTCATAGGTGTCGCGGAATAGTTGTCGCCTAAGGGCGAGTAACCCTGCACGTTGAAGAATGGTGCGCCGAAAGCTCCTGCGCCACCGAATCCGATTCCTTGGATCCCAAGCTGCGAAACGATGTCGTTCTTATTGGCATTCTCTTCAAAGCGGTTCATCGCCAGGCGGGAGAAGGTGATGGCCGCGGTGTTTACCATTGTCGGGCTCAACACCTTGGTCCAGGAGATATTGCCTTGCTGCGAGAAATTGTTGTTGAACGATCCGAAACCGGGAAGCAGCGAGCCAACTCCTCCCGGCGGCATCTCTCCGGGCATGAAGCCGGTTTCAGAACTCAACGAGTAGCGAGCTGCGATACTGTCGCCGTTGGAGAGTAGCTGATCGACGCGAGCTGTGCCCTGATTGTTCACGGCGAGCTCATTGCGCGCATCGATGTAGTTATTGCAATCAGCGCCTGCGCAGGGAATCGGGGTGCCCATCATGGCGGCGCCGCAGGGCATCGTCCCCATGCCCATTCCCATCATTCCTGCATTGGGACGTGGCACATACTGGAGCAGAAACTGCTGTGCCGCTTGATTGATCCTGCTGGGATCAATGACGTCCATCATTCCGTTGTACTGAAATTCCTGACGGCCGTTCGCCGGATCAAAGATGCGAATCGGGGTCATATTCGGTCCCGCCATGCTGAAATCGCCATTGATTTCGGCGAGGGTCGGGACGGTGTCGATCATGGTATCGGTCATCGCGTGGCGGAAACCTTCATAGTTCAGAAAGAAGAAGGTCTTGTTCTTGACGATGGGGCCGCCGAACGAGCCACCGAAATTGTTCTGCACCATGTGATTGTTGCCCATGGAATTGAACGAAGTCGCATCCATGAACCCGTTGCGCAGGAACTCGTACACCGTGGCGTGATATGCATTGGTCCCACTGCGCGTAACGATATTGATTTGCCCGCCGCCGGCGCCGCCCATCTCAGCCGAGTAGCTGCCGGTGTCGACCTTGAATTCACGCACGGCATCCGGTGAGGGGCTAAGGTTCTGCGTGTTGAATGTGGGGTCGGTGTTGGTGGTGCCATCCAGCAGGAAGTAGTTTCCGTTGGGACGGCTTCCGCCTACGCTGACGGCGGAGCGCTGACCGGGTCGCCAATAGAGCGCGTTCATGCTGCCCGTCTGCGCGCCATGGCTTACGTGCGCGCCGGGAACAGTGAGAACGAGATCGATGAGCATGCGCCCGTTGAGTGGCAGGTTTTCGATCGAGGTCGGCTCAACCACTTCGCCGATAGCAGCCTCATTGGTGTGGATGACTTCAGGGACGTCAGTGATCTCAACAACTTCTTTGCGCGCTTCAAGATTCAATCGGAGGTCAATAGCGGCGCGCTGCCCGACTTCGAGTCGCAGATTCTGGCGCTGGGAGGCAAAACCGGTAGCGCTGACAGTCAACTGGTAGTCGCCGGGCTGGAGGCCGGGAATTTCATAGATTCCCAGGGCATTGGTCAGAACCTTCCGGATGGCACCCGTGGTCGTTGAAGTTAAGACCACAGTGGCAGCTGGGAGCGCATGAGACTGAGGATCCGCCACCGTACCGCTGAGAACCGCGTAATTGCTTTGCGCAGCCGCAGAAATCGCTAACAGGCTGGCCAAAAAAAGAATCGACAGCGCTCGTTTCACAACGCCTCCACATCCGGGGAAATAGCCAGGGATTGAAAACGAAACGCTTAAGGTAGAGCAAGGAAGCAGAGTTCAACCCCGAGTATTTAGGACTGTAGGGGCAGAGCAGGCCAGCAGCAATAATGCAAAAACATTACAAGATGCAAAATGTTTGTAAGCGAGGGCATTTCCGAGTCCAACCCCCGAGGATGCAGTTGCCATCTGAGCATACCTGTTGCAGAGCATAGCCGCTTCCGCGGTAGCGTCGCCCGCCTACTCGTCGTCTAAAGGAGCCCCGAAAAATGAATATCCGCAACCTGATGATTTCAGCCTCTATTCTGTGTCTGAGTATTGCGTTGGCAGTTGCTGCCGGCGCGCAGAGCACGACGGCTACACCGTCTAGCCCGGACACACACGCGCAGTCGGCTCCCGGGACTCAGCCGCCGACGTCGCCGGCCCCGTCAACTAACAGTCAGAGCAGCACCGGTTCACAGAGCGCTGCACCCAGCCAGGGTACGACCGGTTCCGCGAACTCAGGACAGAGCGGCTCGAATTCCGTCGAAGATGAATTGAACCTCACGCAGGACCAGAAGCAAAAGATCGCGGAAGTTGTCGACGATGAGAACAAGCAGATCAGCACTGTCCGCAACGACACTTCCATGAACATGCAGCAAAAACAGCAGAAGGTCATGCAGATCCGCCAGGAAGGCGCGCCGAGGATCAAAGCGATTCTTACCCCCGATCAACTGCAGAAGCTGGCGGCGATCCAGCAGCGGATGAGGGAGCAACAGCAGGGGGGAGCGGGAGCGAACGCACCGCAGTCTTCGCCCCAGGGCACAGCTCCGCAAAGCAGTGCTCCGCAAAGCACTACGCCGCAGGGCTCTTCTCCCCAGCGATAGCGGATTTCGGAAGACCAAGGCGCGGCAATGTCCGCGCCTTTTGCTTTTGCCAGAACTCTCGTGCTCGAACAACCTGAGCACGATTTTTTGCTTCTAGAGCTTTATGCAAATCAAAGCAGCTCTCGTGTTGCTTCTGCGGAGCGTTGCGTACGTATGCGCGACGACGTTGATCCTTTGTGCTGTGACTTTGGCGCAAGTCACGATTGCGCAGATCAGCGATACACACATCGGAGAAAAGCGTGCCCCGCACGCAGCGGACAACCTAAAGATGGCGGTAGAGATGATTAATGACCGCCATCCTGATGCGGTGATTCTTTCCGGCGACATTGGCGAGAATCTAGAAGCTTGGGAAAAGGCGAAGGGAATCCTGAAGCACCTGAAGGCGCCTCTTTACTACGCTCCAGGCAATCACGATGTACATAGCAGCGACGTGGATCGTTATCGCGGTGTGTTCGGCAAGGACTACTACACATTTCGCGTCAAGGATGTCGAATTCGTTGTGATCGACTCGGAACTGCTGGGAAACTTCGATTCATACGATGCGAAGAAGCCGCCGCCGCTCCCGCCAGCAACCGAGGAAGAATCGGAACGCATGCTGGACTGGCTTGGTCACCTTCGAGATGAAGGTGACACGCGAACAGCGCGCACGATTATTGGCATCCAGCACATCCCGGTGTTCCACGACCGCGGATTTCCCGATCCCAAGCCGTATTGGGTCATCAACGATCCTTACCGTTCCAAGGAAATGAAATTGCTGCATCAACTGGGTATCAAGCACATGCTGGTCGGTCACTGGCACAACGGGCGAGTCTTCGAACGCGAAGGAATCACGTGGCATGTTGCGCCTTCGACGAGCTGGCTGCCTTGGGGCGGCGAACTTGGGTTCGCGATGCAGAGCATCTCTCCTGACGGAGACGTGCACACGGAATTTGTGCCGTTACCTGGCGCGACTCAGTGATCAGGAGTTAACTGCCGTATGCGGCTCGCCATTTGAATGCGCGGCCCGGCTGCGGAACTCTATTTGCGAATGAGTTTAGATACGCGCCTCATTGTCTGTACTGTCTGCTCTGGCAACCTGCCGCTGGTGTCTGGAGAGAGATTCAGCAGCAAGTTGGATTTGCGCTGCATGCAGTCGTGGTACCAGCCGGCAATCGTTTCAGCGCTTTGGCTGACGAATCCCTCGCGCCAGAACCAGCTGTGCATGGGCGGCATAGGTTTGTACGGTGGACCGATCGGCATCCAGGCTTCCATGGGTAAGTAGTAGCTCTTGCCCTCAACAATAATTTGGGGATTGTGGCCGTCGGGCGGAGGCAGCGTGTCTTCACCGTTAATCACGTCGGTAGGCCAGCTTTTCGGCTCGCAGATGCGGCCCAGGTTTCGCTTGCTTTGATAGTAGGCCTGGTTCATCACCACAATGCAGTCGGGGCTGTACTTCTTGATCAGTTTGTAAAGCTCCCATCGCTGCTCTTGCGAAACTTTCCAGGTGATGTCGAGAAGTTGATAAAAGGTGTTGGGGTATTGGCTGTGCAGTTCGGTGAGCTGCCGCTTAATGAGTTGGTAGTAGTTGTCCTGAACGGGCGCGTCCCAATCGAACTTGCCTTCGTTGTGCGGGTCGAGAATGCAGTAGTAGAAGCCAGGTTTTAGACCGAAATGATGGCAGGCCTCTACGAATGCGGCGACCACATCGGTCTTGTTTTTGCTTGCGGCTACGTCGTAGTCGTAATCCTTCGCGTCCCATAGGCAGAAACCGGACATGTGTTTGGCGGTGAGCACGGCATAACGCGCGCCGAGTTCGTGTGCGACGCGGATCCAC
>Ga0134127_10003667_pt1 | contig 11049 bp, 10 predicted proteins | sample KB31753_FD_96459 | JGI IMG/M metagenome (GOLD analysis project Ga0134127, IMG submission 96459) | Terrestrial soil microbial communities with excess Nitrogen fertilizer from Kellogg Biological Station, Michigan, USA - KB3-175-3 | ecosystem: Environmental > Terrestrial > Soil > Unclassified ...
ATCATGCTCGAGGCAGCCAGCCCTGACCAGCCTTGGATGACGATTGTCGGCGTAGTCGCGGATGTACGCGATCTCGGGTTGGAAAAACACGCTGATTTGGAAGTCTATCAGCCATACCAACAGAACACGTTGTCTTTCATGAATATCGTCGCACGGACGGAAGGCGATCCGCGCAACCTCGCCGGGAGCATGCGCAACGAGATTCGCGCATTGGATAGAGGTTTGCCGGTGGTTGCGCCCGAGCCGATGGAGAATGTTGTAGAGGCTTCGATTGCCGCGCGACGTTTTAATCTAACGTTGCTGGGCGTGTTCGCAGGTCTGGCCCTATTCCTGGCGGCAGTCGGAATTTATGGCGTGATGTCTTATGGAGTCTCGCAGCGCACTCAGGAAATTGGCATTCGCGTGGCTCTGGGCGCCACGGCTGTCGACATCCTGAAACTCATACTGCGCAACGGGATGATCCTGGCGGGCGCTGGGATACTGATTGGATTGGTTGGTGCAATAGCACTCAGCCGGTTGATGACGGGCCTGCTGTTCGGTATCACAGCCACCGACACGCTTACGTTCGCCGGCGTGTCGATCACAATGCTCCTGGTCGCCCTGGCAGCCTCTTATCTTCCTGCCAGACGGGCCACGAAGATCGATCCATTGGAAGCACTGAGAAACGGCTAATCGACGTCATTACCACCCGCTACGCCATTAACGACTTGCCACTGACGACGCCGAGGCGCGGACTTTAACTCTCCGATCCTTTCGCACCGCGCGCCAGGTACCCACCGCCTCTTTTGCGAGCTCATAAATCGTCTTCCGGTTCTGAGCGATCACTTTCGTCCACGCCCATCTACCCATCTGCGGAAAATAGATACCACGGAAACAAAGGCGCGCAATCAGTATGCTTATGCGATGGCCTACTGGCTGGTCACTAATCGAATTTACCGCACTGGCTATGCCCGCGGGACTGTAGGAATTCGCCCACGCGTGATTGACCTCTGTTTGTGTCTGCTCGATGCTCATCTTTAGAGGCGTATGGGCCATCTGGAACGGCCGGAAGTCCAGCCAATGCTTGGGCCGCGTGAGCCGCCCGGCAACTTCAAGTCTCTTGTAAAGGGGAGTTGATGGGAAGGGAGTTAGAGTTCCAAAGACAGGCAATCCCGGTGGCCAGCTACGAATCTGCTGAAGCGTCCGCTCGGCCGTACCCGGTGTGTCGTTATCCATCCCAAAGATGAAGGATGTGATGGCATGAACGTGTCGCTTGGCAAGTCTTTCCAGGACCGTCGAGTACTCGGCGGGTTTGTTGAAAGCCTTGTTCACATCGGCAAGATTCGTCGAGTCGATTGACTCCATGCCGATGAATATCCATTTGCCTCCCGACGCTGCTATGAGATCGACGAGTTCCTCGTCTCGTAACAGGTTGGCGCTAATCTGTGCGATCCAATTCATTTGTGCGCCGGCAGCGATGATGTCGCGCAACAATGATTTAGTACGCTTTATATTGATTGCGAAATTATCGTCGATGAAGAAGACGGCAATTTGCCCGCGCTCACTGGACGCCCGCGCTTTCAGTCGCAGCAACTCACTGACAACGCTTTCGTTTGTACGGAATCTTATAGAGTCGCCGAAGAAGCCAGTCACGGTGCAGAACTCGCAGCCGTACGGGCATCCTCGACCAGATTCAATCGGAATGAGTCGAAATGTTCCCCACCCGCCCGCATGTCGTTTGAGCATTGGGGCGAAGAATTTCGGGACCAGATTGAACTGATCCAAATCCATTGTCGTCCAGGGAATGGAGGGATATGGTTGCAGGCTGGGTTTTCGGTCCTTACCATTTTCGTCTACTGGCGCATAGATCTCTTTGAGTCTGCCATTTGCCGCATCCGTAACTATCTCCGGCCAGGTTTCGTCGGCCTCACCAAGAGCCACAGCATCAGCGTGGCGCCGCCCGCCATCCTGCCCGAGCGCCTCGTGCGGGACTTCAGTCACGTGAGGCCCGCCCATCACAACTGGCACCCCGATAGCGCGAATCGCATCAGCCATTCGGTAAGCCTTGGCTATCATCCTTGTCATCGCGCCGATCCCGACAAGTTTGACGTCCTGTTCGCGAACGAATCGTACGAGGTCGTCTTCACTCATCGCGTGCGCGTTGCCGTCTATGAGTAATACTTCATGGCCAGGCGGTGTGAGCGATTGCAGCAGAAACATCCAGAGATGCGGCATGAAGTTACGCGTCACGCCGTTATCTGGGTTATAGAGTAGGATCTTCATTGTTGGTTTCTATGCTGATTCAGCGATTAATACCAGCCCGGAACTAGCGACCGCGCGGTCTGAAAGAACGCACTCCGCCTCTGGACGTACGTCCGAAGGGCACGAACGGTTTGGCTGTGCCGGACGCAGCTACCTTTAGACCACCAAAACCTTCCGGCACAACGCGCGTCACCCGTTCTCCAATCAATCGCTCGATCGCCCTCATCGATAACTCATCGACAGGTGTGACGATCGTGATCGCCTTACCTTGCTTGCCCGCTCGGCCCGTGCGGCCCACTCTGTGAATGTAGTCTTCAGGCGCATCAGGCACGTCATAATTGATGACGTGTGAGACGGCATCGACGTCTAATCCACGCGCGGCGATGTCAGTTGCTACGAGCACACGTGCCTGGCCGTCGCGAAACTGCCGCAACGCTGCTTCGCGTTGTGGCTGACTTCGATCCGCGTGAATGCGAGTCACTTTGTGATTGCGGGCTTTGAGAATGTGCGAGAGGCGTTCGGATCCGCGTCGAGTTCGCGTAAACACCAGGACCTTCGCCAGCGATTCTTTTTCGTTCCCTTGCTCGAGCAAATCAAGCAAGAGGGCGGTCTTATTTTCCAGCGAAACTGAATAGGCGGTTTGCTCCACCATCTGCGCGGCCTGTCCGCGCGGGTTTACTTCAACCAGCTTCGGTTCTCGCATCGTCGAGCGAGCCAGGCTCTCTATGGTTGAAGACATCGTGGCTGAGAACAACAACGTCTGTCGCTTTCGCGGCAACATCGCGAGGATTCTTCTGATAGCCGGTAGAAAACCCATATCGAGCATGCGATCGGCCTCATCAAGGACGAGAACTTCGACAGTGGAAAGATTGATTGCGCCACGTTCTGTAAGATCCAGCAAGCGGCCGGGTGTAGCAATCACGACTGTTGCCTTGCGACGCAGAGCGGCGATTTGCGTGTTGATATTCGCGCCACCCATAACGAGAACGCTCTCGTTCGATTTCAGGTGATTGAGCTCCTGGTAGTTCTTTTGGATTTGGAGCGCGAGTTCGCGCGTCGGCGCCAGCACGAGCACGCGAATGCCCGGGCGCGTTTGTGCGCTCAGCTTCTGAATAATGGGGAGGAGAAACGCAGCGGTCTTTCCGGTTCCGGTTTCGGCACAGCCGATTACATCCGCGCTACTTATAATGAGCGGGATGGCTTTGATCTGTATTGGTGTGGGATTTAAGTATCCGAGGGATTTGCAAACGCGCAATTGTGCGTCCGCCAATCCTAACTGAGAAAAATTCATAGGTTCCTTTGTGTGTGCGATGGCTCATAGCTTGAGGTCGTCGCTAAAATTAAAAACGGCAGCGTCGATCTCCGCAATCGTGCGGAGATCGAACACTGCATAGCATTACCAGCGCGGCTCAGAGCGATGTCCCTGATTGCCTCCACCGCGACCAAAGCCGCCGCCGCCCCCGCGATTACCGCCAAAGCCACGTCCACCACCACCGCCACGATTTTCTCGTGGGCGGGCTTCGTTGACTTTCAACGCCCGACCGGCAATTTCCTTTCCGTTGAACTGTTCGATCGCTGCAGCCGCTTCGTCGTCCGTAGACATTTCGACGAAGGCGAAACCTTTCGATCGTCCAGTGTCGCGATCCTCAATCACGCTTGCTGATTCAACCGTTCCGGCTTGCCCAAACAGTTGCTGAAGATCTTGACTAGTAGTTTGGAAAGCGAGGTTTCCAACATAGAGTTTTTTTGACATAGAGATATACCTTTCCTTGTTAGGAATGAAAAAGAAGCTGCGAATCGGATTTGGCTTCGGCGAACGGTAGCGTTCGAAGGATCAGGTTCGGATGCGCTCAATTAGGAGCGGCTTCGATGTGTGTTGAAAGAGCCCGCTCTCGAACCATCCAAACGTCCAGCGCTGATCAATTTGTGCGCGGAGCGCATCACCGTCGATGCGCGAGAGAAGGGGTTAACGGGGTCCATAATGCCCTATGCCAGCGCAAGTTGCAAGGGACCACGCCTAAGTTTCAGGTTTTGCCTCAAAGTCGAAAGTCATTGTTGGATACGCTCAGTACCGTAACGCGGTAGCGTCGGGTCGTACGTGAGCCTCTCAATTTTGCTAAGAATATCGTATGTTCAAGACCGGCCCGACGCTACCGCGTTCCGGTACTGACCGTATCCAAGTCTGAAATCCTGGCAAATCTGATTTGTTTTCTCTGCGGCCTCTGCGTATCTCTGCGGCTCTCTGCGTTGAAAGGCCCATTAACGCAGAGAACGCAGAGATACGCAGAGGGCCGCAGAGGAAAGAGTTCCATCTCAACTCGACTTTTTGTCCAAAGCTGTGTCGTTAGCTTCTTACGGTTTGGGCTGGCCGCCCTGATCCTCCACGTTCTTGGTGTCGCTGCGCTTGCGCAGCAGATTCTTGACGCCGAACAGCGACTCCAGCGCATCTTGCCAGAAGGGCGCGCCGACGCTGAGCAGAAGCGCCATAATCATCCAGCCTAGCAGCACCTTCAAATCGTGATGACGACTGCGCCGCCAGTCGCCCGTGTCCCAAACGGTCATCTCGCCGCGACCTTCCGCCTTGGTCCAAAAAGGAACAGTTTTCAGCCACTTGATCGTGTCACGCCCGGTGATAGGTGCGAAGCCATAGCCGGTGAACGTGTTAGCGCTCTCGTCTATCTGCTTCTTGCTTGCTGTAAACCAGGCTTCGACAGTCTGCGCTGTCTCATTCTTTTCGCGCTCCGCTTTTTCCGCGTCCGTCTCATTTGGTTTAGGCGTGGAGTTGGCAGCTTGCGCACTCAGAGCGCGCTCAACCTGCTCGCGTGATTGCAGGATCAGCTCACGCTTAGCATCGCTGGTTGAGATGTCCAGGTAAACTTTGAAAAAGTTGGCATTCAGGAAGACAACTACCAGGAAGCTAATCACTATGGCGGCTGTCTTCATGCTGCGCGTGTAGCGTTCCTCGAAACCTTGCATCACCGCATCGAACGATTGCTCCAGCTTCACCCAACGCGCAAAAATCGCGCTGTATTTTTGCCGGAACAAAGAATAAGCGTCCGCGAGATCTTTGAGTTTGTCGGCCAGAACGTTTAAGGCTGTGGCCACATCGGGCTTATTGTTGGCCGTAGCCTCGGCCGCTGCCTTCAACACCCGTGCGCGCACATCGTCAATGACGCTTTGCGCGTCGTCCAGATTGATCGCCTGAAGCGCAGCAACATCCCTCGCAAGCGACGCCACGATCTGACCCGGTGCGGTCGTGCCTGTCAGGAGCCTCAGAATGTCGTCGAGCAAGGGCTTGAACGTCGCCTCGATAGCAGACAGCTTGGCTCGGTCTACATCGCTCAAGAAGCCCGCGGCATTCTTATAGTCAGCGCTGTTGAGCCAACTCATCCATTGTTGGAAGAGATTAAAGAACTTATTCAGTTCGGCCAAAGCGACTTGAATATTGGATCCGAACAAATGGTCTATCTTGTCCGGTTCAATACTGGCGACCACTTTCAACAGATCGCTTTTCGCCAGCGAGTCAAACATGGGCCGCGTGGAAAGCGCCGTGCGGCCGAGACCGCGGAACTTGTTCAGGACTTCGTTATAGACTTTAGCGGCTTCCTGGAATTTGGGGTCCGGGTCGGCCGCGGGGTGGTAAAGCCAGCGCAGAAAAATCCGCAGAAAGGGTGATTGCGCGAGCATCGCTGTGAATCCCTTCCACTTGGTGGCCCAGAGATGCTTCGCGTCTGCGCCTTGAGGATCTTTCTGCGCGGAGGTCTCGTTGGCTATGACAAACTGGAACAAGTGTGCAAGCGAATCTTCGATTTGGCGCGACTTAAGCTTGAAGGCCTTCTTTACTGCGCCTTGAACGGCCTGTACGACCAAACTCAACGCGAGGAGTACCACTACTAAAGCGATCAGGTTATCGAGGGTGGAATTGAGGTTAAGCATACTGTCCTTTCTGCGCGTTGGCGCTGCGACTCGTCACGGATACACGGAGTGTCGAAAACAACACAGGAGTGGGAAGAAAGCACTACCTGTAAGCATGTGCGGGAGCTCCATCTTTTATTTCTTGAGAGTAATTGAGTTCAGGGTCCTTGAGGAGTTTGTTTACGCGTGGGGTTAGCCTATCCGGTTACCACCCACTGTAACGTTTCGACAGCCTCCAGCGTGTTATCGATGAAAAGCGGGTTGTATACTCACGCGGAGGAGGCACATGTTAAAGCGGTTAGTTTCTACCATTCTTTTCGTCTGTCTTACAACGGTTACGTTCGGCATCGGACTCGGTGCGGTATTGCTTGCCTGTGCCACGTCGCACACACAGCCAGCCGCGAATGCTCAGCCGAACCAGCCAGTAACAGCGGAATCCCAAGGTAATCCTTCTGCCAGTTTGCCTCTCCGTGTATTGACCGATGTTCCACTGACTGGCGGAACTACTCGCTTCGATTACCAGAGTTTGGATAATGGGCGCTTGTACATCGCGCACCTGGGCTCCGATCTGATGACGGTTTTCGACATCGATAAGCAATCCGTTGTCGGCGACGTAAAAGATCTGAAACGTGTTCACGGCGTGCTCGCCGTGCCTGCATTGCATCGCATTTATGCTTCAGCCACAGGCACCAACGAGTTAGCCGTAATTGACGATCAAAGTCTCAGTATTCTCGCTCGAGTGCCGGCCGGCGATTATCCTGACGGCATCGCGTACGCGAGCAAGGCAAACAAGATCTACGTCTCGGATCTTCATGGCAAGACCGACACTGTGATCGACGCGAAAACCAATCAGCGAGTGACGACGATTGCACTCGGCGGCGGTGCAGGAAACAGTCAGTATGATTCAGGAGCGGATCGGATCTTCGTCACCGTTGACGGACGCGAAGAGCTGGCTGAAATCGATCCGAACACGGATCAGGTCGTTGGGCGATATCCGCTGATGGGCTGCAAAGGCAGTCACGGATTATTAATCGATTCAGAACACCGTCTTGCATTCGCGGCTTGCGAGGACAATTCCAAACTGGTCGTTTTTGATTTGGAAACAAAGAAAGCAACGGCAACTCTCTCCGTCGGAGCGGATCCTGATGTGCTTGCTTTTGATCCAGGTCTGCACCGTCTCTATGTGTCGGCTGAGAGTGGCGTCATCTCGATTTTCGACGAGCGCGATCGCGGCTTACAAAAGGTCGGTGAAGGTTTGTTAGCTCCGAATGCTCATAGCGTCGCTGTCGATCCGAGCACGCATCGTGTGTACTTTCCGCTACAGAACATCAATGGCAAGCCGGTGCTGCGGATCGCGCTCCCTTCTGATAAATAGTCTCTGATGAATCTCCTAGGCACCTCCCTCAAAAGTTACGACCAGAGTTGGAGGAGGTCAGTACCGTAACGCGGTAGCGTCGGGTCAGTCTCGAACACACGATATTCTTGCCAAAATTGAGGGCTGACGATATGAATCATGAAGCGGAATCGCAGTCACCAATAGCCTGCGATATGAGTGTTCTATCGCCGGAGCAGAGAGAAATGCACCTGACGACAAGCCACGAGCTTTTCTCAAAGGTGCAAACAATCCAGGAGCTCTCGAGCGGCTATGAGTTTCGTCTTGCCCCTGAACCCAGCTCGATAGTGAAGGCCGCTGAATTCATTGCACTCGAAAAACTTTGTTGTCCGTTCCTGAACTTTGCAATCGAAGTTAAGGCCGAGGATGGACCCGTAGGCCTGCGTCTGACCGGTCGCGAAGGTGTAAAAGACTTCATTCGCGAGGAAATTAGCGGACTTCTTGGAAATGCGATCGATTGGCCCAAGCTGTACTAGCTCGAGCGAAGGTGGGAAATTACACACAACTTTGGAAAGGAAGACTCGTATGCGGATACCTATTGTAGTCCTGATCGGGCTCGTGCTTGCGGCGCCGCTCGCCGCACAAACTCGACCACGAGGCCGAGATCTTGGAATTCCTTTTCCCGGTAAGACTGGTCCAAACAACGCCATCACGGACGTCGCCGGTATCGCCGTCGGTCACGTAACTTTGATCGAGGGAGAAGGCAAACTCATCCCAGGCAAAGGACCAATACGCACCGGAGTTACCGCTATTCTTCCCAGACCAAAGGGAAACTGGGATCCCGTGTTCGCTGCAACATTCAACCTGAATGGCAACGGCGACATGACCGGAATTAATTGGATCAAAGAGTCGGGCTTTATGGAAGGCCCCATTTTGTTAACCGGCACACACAGTGTTGGTACGGTCCGCGATGCCGCCATTCAATGGCAATTGAAGAACGGCCGAAACTTTATATTCACGTACCCCATTGTCGCTGAGACATTTGATTTCCTGAACGATGCGAATGGCGAACACGTCAAACCCATGCACGCTTTGCAGGCGCTTGATAACGCCAAACCCGGACGCGTTCAGGAAGGTGCAGTCGGTGGTGGCACGGGAATGGGCTGTAACGGATTCAAAGGTGGAATCGGCACGTCATCGCGTGTGCTGGAAGCGGGAGGCTACACGATCGGCGTACTGGTCCAGTGTAACTATGGCGGTGACTTGAGAATTCTGGGGGTTCCAATTCGACAGGAGATCACCGATCTGCGAGCCTGCACCACGCTGCCACAACCGTTGACTCGCGAGTGGACTCGCGGCATGCCGGCGTGCCCTTCGGATCGAGGCGCCACCGACACTCCCGAGGCACAACAGTATGAAGGACGTGGTTCAATCATCGTTATCGTTGCGACAGATGCCCCGCTTCTTCCACATCAACTGGAGCGACTCACGCGTCGAGTTGGAATGGCGCTTGGACGGTTGGGCAGTTGGGCCGGCAATTCGTCCGGCGATCTCTTCCTCGCCTTCTCTACAGCGAACCCGGGAGCGGGTAGCTCGGAAGGAACGCCTTCACTGAAGATGTTGCCTAATGATCAGATCGATCCGCTGTTCAGAGCCACGATCGATGCGACTGAGGAGGCTGTAGTGAACGCGATGCTCGCCGCTGACACGATGACTGGCGCTGACGGCATTCGTCTTTTCGGTTTACCCGGAGACCGCGTTATCGCGGCGTTGAAGAAGTACAATCGTATGAAATGAAAGCCTTGATGGACGCGTTAGTTCAAAGTACGCGTCTGCAACGTTTTCGACAACGTGCGAATCATCCACTGCGTTTGAAGTATTGCACTGCGCGCTCATGTTTTTCTGCCGCTGCTCGAGTGTCGAACGTGCCCAGATTTTTGCGCTTGCCTGTCTTTGCATCGACCTTGCGCGAGTAGAGACGGTATTTACCTGATTTCAATTTTCTAATCACTCGAGCCTCCTCGTCATAGAACGATGTTATACGGTTGGTTGACGGCCGCCTCCTTCTTCCTGAAAAGACGCATCGCGGTAGGGATGGTGCTGGCCAGTCCGGAAAGGAACAACGACCAACCGAGCGCTCTCCGTTTTGATTGTCTGAACTTGTCTGCGAGTAACAGCCCTGCTCCAAATCCCAGGGCTCCGCGCGTTGCGGCAATGATTGCGATCTCTGGGACCGTTAAGGTCTTGACGTTTGAGTTTGACATATTCACTGTGATCTCCTCCGCAGGTAAAACACAAGTGCCGTGCCGTTTTTATTTTCAAGTGCTACTCGTTGACTCCGGCATGATCGACGGCTGTGTGTATTGATTAGCTCCGTTGCTTGCTATGTTTCGAGACAGGCGCCGCTGACTGGATCACACGATGATTGACGGGCTGTTCTGAATAGTGCATATAATTGCAACTCTCCTCCAGCACGCAAACTCTACAAGAAATATGAAGGATATATCCCCGACTATCCTGACTAACGCGTCCCGGACCAACTTCCGGTTGCGGTTCATAGTTTTTTGCTCACTCGCGACGCTTCTGTCCTTTATCGTTTTGGCTTCGTTCGGTGCCGTGCCTGTGAAATCCAGTCCGGGCGAAGATCAACTCTGGCGTGAGAATCATCAGGTTGGTAGCGTTAGTGAGGCTGGGCCAGGGTTCTACCGAGCGCTGACCCTCAACGAGAATGCACAAAGGGAGCTGCTTCGCCATGCCCCAATGGAGTTCAGTAAAGCGGCCGAACTAAATCAAGTCGTCATGACGTTGCCGATGCCGGATGGAAAACTTGCCCGGTTTCGGGTTGAGGAATCGCCTGTGATGGCATCCCGGCTCGGCGCGATGTTTCCGGAAATAAAAACCTATCGCGGTCAAGGTCTGGACGATCCGACTGCTACGGCGCGCTTCGATCTAACGCCGGCAGGCTTTCACGCGATCGTGCTTTCCGACCACGGCACAGTAATCATCGAGCCAGCGCGAGGCGAGCGTGCGGGGCAGTATGTCAGCTACGACCAGCGTGACGCGCTTAAAAACAGCGGCTCATTTCATTGCCTTCTCTCCAACGCCGGGCACTCGTCAAGCCAACCACTCCCGCACAGCTTCTCTGCGACTCTGCCCGCCGCCACCGGCGCAACGCTGCGCACTTACCGGCTGGCTTTGGCAGCAACCGCCGAGTACGCGCAGACTTATGGCGGCGGCACAGTCGCCGGCGCGTTGAGCGCGCTGACTACTACTGTCAATGGTGTTGCCGCAATTTACGAGCGCGATCTCGCGATTCGGTTGATGTTGGTGGATAACGAGACCTCCATCATCTTTACGAATCCAGCGACGGACCCATACACGAGCGACAATCCAGGCATGTTGCTAACTCAGAATCAAACCGTGCTGGACCAACGGATCGGATCGTTTAATTATGACATTGGATTCGTGCTCGACGGTCACGTCTATGCTTTCCAGCCGGGCTTTTTCTTGTTCCAGGGAGCCGGTCAACCTCAAAGCGTTTGTGTAAACGGGCAAAAAGC
>Ga0134127_10003668_pt1 | contig 11048 bp, 10 predicted proteins | sample KB31753_FD_96459 | JGI IMG/M metagenome (GOLD analysis project Ga0134127, IMG submission 96459) | Terrestrial soil microbial communities with excess Nitrogen fertilizer from Kellogg Biological Station, Michigan, USA - KB3-175-3 | ecosystem: Environmental > Terrestrial > Soil > Unclassified ...
AGATCCGGGCGGGCCGGCGAAGCCATTCCGCCGCCGAAGCGCCCGCGGCGAACACCGTCACCACCCACGACCACGCGCGATGACTCAAGCCCGACGCCCCTGGCGCTTGAAGGAAATGACCCCCGGTTCGGTACGGACGCGGCTGCTCTAGCGCCCGACCATGGTCGTGCCGGTGGGCACCACCGAGCAGCACGGTCCACATTTGCCGCTCGGCTGTGACACGATGATCGTGGAGCGCCTCGCCGATGATCTATCGATGGCCTCAGGAATCCCGCGGGCCCCGGCTATCGAGTACGGGGTCCAGCCGCCGACCCATCCGCTGCCGGGCGGCGCCGCTCTGCGACGCAAGACGCTGCATCGGGTCATGAACGAACTTATAGAGGCTTGGGAGGAGGGGGCAGGCGTCCGCGAGTTCGTTATTCTGACAGCCCAGGCCAATGACGCGCATTTGGAAGCGCTGAGCACCATTCGAACCGGTGTTGCGTCCGTAGTGCTGCTGGACGTCTTTGGTCTGGATTTCGACTCGCTGCTCACCTCACCCGAGCCGCTGGCACATGGAGGAGAGCTCGATACCTCCCTTCTATTGTATCTCGCCCCAGAGCTGGTGACCGGCGAGTTGTTGACGACGGCGTCGTTCGCGTCGGCCACGAAGGGAGAGGGCCTGTATAAATTCATCCTGGATCGTCTCACCCAACGGCTTCTCAACCCCTGACCGGAGCGTCGCCTTTCATGCGTGCGCTGGTCGCTCCCTGGCTGCTGACCTGGGCATCCGCCCTGTCGGCCCAGCAGACGTACGACAACGCCCTGAGCATCCAGCAAGGCGGCAAGGAGACCGGCCGGGAGGAGTATTCGATCCAGCGGGCGGTCGGTCCGAGTGCCACTGTGATCAAGGCCTGGGCTCGCTATCCAGCCACATCGCCCACGCTCCAGATCCAGGTCACCGAGGAACGATCTCCCACGGCCGGCATTGCCAAGTTCGAGCTAGACGTGCAGGCGCCCGAAGGGAACATCGTCATTCTGGCGGCGGGGTCAGGCGCCAGACTCATCGTGCGCTCGGTTTCGAAGGGCTCCGAAGCCGGACGCGAGCTGCCGGGTGGCAAAGACCTGATCCTGCTGGACGAGAGTATGTACTCGCTGTACCTGCAGCTGCTTGACGCCGCGACGCCCTCCGGCGCCCGGCTCACCGCGATCTTTCCGCGAACGGGCAAGCGGGCCACTCTGGTGGCGCGTCGGGACGCCGGCCCCGACGGCGCTATTCAGGTTCAGATGACCGGCGATATCACGGGCACCCTGACGGCGGACCCGCAGGGCCGGTTGCAGCGGTTGGAGTTAGCGGGTGTTGGGGTGGTCGTAACGCCGGTGCCGTTGCCGGCCAAGAAGTGATCGGGTCGAACCTCGCCCAGTTCAGCCTTTGTCGCAACCTGAAACTTATAACTCCCCCTGGCCGTAAGTGGGCCGTTCTCGCTTACCACGTAAAGGACACTGACATGCGCCGTTGGCTTGTTGTGCCCTTCCTCATCAGCACCGCCCCCCTGGTCGCATCCGCCCAAGAGGCTGCGGACACCTTCGCCGTTCGGCCCCGACCGACTGCAGGGCTGAGCCTCGCCGACGCACTCAGCCAGGGGCGGACAAGAAGTCCGGCATACCTGCAAGTCCTTAACAACGCGGAACCTGCGAAGTGGGGAGTGCGCAATGCCTACGGCAGCTTCCTGCCCACCCTGAGCGTATCTGGCGGGGTCGGATATACCGGTAGCGGGCAGTCTCAATTCGGCGCCTTTTTCCGGGAGACCAGCCCGTTCTGGGGCTCCAACTACCAGATCGGGCTGGCGTGGCGTTTCGACGGTCGAGTGTTGGCGGGACCCGATCAGCAGAAAGCCCTGCAGCGGGCGACCGACGAGGACATTGAAGATGCGGGCGTCGGCCTCCGCGCCGATATCACCACCCAGTACCTCAATGCGTTGGCCGGCGTGGCGCAAACCGAGGTCGCCCGGGAGCAGGTCCGACGGAACAACGAGTTTCTGCGGCTCGCCAGGGCGCGGCACCAAGTCGGCCAGGCCACCTTGCTCGACGTGCGGCAGGCAGAGGCGACGCAGGTCAGCTCGGAAGTCGCCCTACTGCAGGCTTTTCAGGTGGAGAACGATGCCAAGCTCGAGCTTTTCCGACGAATGGGCGTCGCGCCGCCAGTTCCGATTCAGCAGGTCGCGCTCACCGACTCCTTCCCAGTCGTTCCGCCTGCCTACAACCGGGACGAGCTGTTGAAGCTGGCAGAGGAGCAGAACCCGGCACTCAAAGCGCTCAGAGAGCGCGAGTCGGCTGCCCGGGCCAACGTTCGCGCGGTGAGGTCGGATTTCTTTCCGCGTCTCACCGCTCAGGCCGGCTGGTCGGGCTTCACCCAGCAGTTCACCAACGAGAATCTACTCGCCCAAGAGCAGCTTGCCACCGGACAGCAAGCCGCCGCTCAGTGCACTTTCGATAACCAGATTCGCGCCGGCCTCAACCTGGGTGGCATCGTGCCCGACTGCTTCGGGCCGAACGGGCTGGATCCCACAGGTACGATGCTGAACCCAACCACAGCGCAGCAGGTCCACAACGGCAACAACGTGTTCCCCTTCAGCTTTACGGGTCAACCGTTCCAAGCCGCGCTTACCGTCTCCCTCCCGCTCTTTACCGGCTTCAGCCGGCACCTTCAGCTGGCCGAGGCGCGGGCCCAGCAGCAGGATGCGGACGAAAATGTGCGAGCCCAGGCACTATTGGTCCGGGCGAGTGTCGAGAGCCGCTACCTCGCCCTCGGTGCAGCCTATCAGGCGATCGGCGCACAAGCCACCGGGCGGGACGCTGCGCGGGAGCAGCTGCGGCTGGCCCAGGATCGTTACCGGGTTGGCCTGGGGTCGGCGCTCGAGGTGTCCGACGCCCAGAACGCAGTACAGAAAGCCGAGGGTGACTACGTCGCTGCTGTATACGCCTACCACCGCGCTGTAACCGCGCTCGAAGCCGCGGTCGGCCGGCCCCTTCGTTAGCGAGGAACGAGCATGTCCCGTGGAGTGAAGATCGGTCTGATCATCGGTACGATCCTCCTGGTCGCGGGCGGCGGGATCGGAGCGGCGGTCGCCAAGAATAAACACAAGGCGGTCGAGGTCCGTATGGATACCGTTGCGCATCGAGACCTGGTCGCCGCCGTCACGGCCAGCGGCAAGATCGACGCGGAGAAAACGGTCGACATCACGGCCGATATCACCGGCCGCATCCTGCAAATCGCGGTGAAGGAAGGCGACACCGTCAGAAAGGGGCAGTTCCTGGTGCAGATCGATCCGGTCCAGTTCCAGGGCGCCGTGAACCGGGGTGAAGCCCAACTGGCTGCTAATGAGGCGGCGGTGGTGCAGGCCCGCACGAACCGGGATCAGACCAAGCGGCAGCTCGATCGGGCCGTCGAGATCCGCCGGACCGCGCCGGAGCTGATCGCGGAGGAGGCCGTGGAGCAGGCCCAGCAGGCCTACGACGTCGCGGTATCCACCTACACCGCAAACGTCGCGCAGGTCGAGCAGGCCCGGGCCAGCCTCAAGGAAGCGCGGGACAATCTGACCCGGACCCGCCTGTTCTCGCCGATCTCGGGGCGCGTGGTTCGCCTCCCGGTCCACGAAGGCGAGGTCGCTGTCCCCAACACCTTCTCGAAAGAGACGGCGCTGCTCATGACCATCGCCGACCTCTCGACCATCCTGGCCAAGGTACAAGTAGATGAAACTGACGTAGTTCGGTTGCACATGGGCGATTCGGTAGACGTCAGCATCGATGCGTACCCCGACACGACCTTCCTCGGCCGAGTCAGCAAGATCAGCAATGCGGCCAAGCTGACGCAGACGACGGCGGGTGCTGCCACCGGGACCAACGACCGCGCGGTGGATTTCGACGTCGAGATCACCCTCACCAACCCGCCCCGCGATATTCGGCCGGACTTGAGCTGCACCGCCCGCATCGTGACCGACACCCGGAAGAACGTCCTGTCGGTGCCGATCATCGCGCTGACGGTGCGGGAGCATGAGAAACTGCCCAACGAGGTGACTTCACCGCAGGATACCATCCGCGCGGCAAAGAAGTTCAGGAAGAAGGAGACCGAGGGCGTGTTCGTCGTGCGGGATGGGATCGCCACGTTCAGACCGGTCAAGATCGGCATCGCCGGGGATGAGTACTTCGAGGTCGTGAGCGGCATCCGCGAAGGCGAGACGATCGTGGGCGGTACCTACCAAGCCATTCGGGACCTCAAGGACGGCGACCGGGTAAAGAAGGCGCCGGAGCCCAAGAAGGGAGAGACCAAGGCCTCATGAGTGATGCTGTCATTCGGATTCGGAATCTCACCCGGCTCTACGATATGGGAGGAGAGCTGATCCACGCGCTTCGCGGTGTGAGCCTCGATGTGGGCCGCAACGAGTACGTCGCCATCATGGGACCGTCGGGGTCCGGCAAATCCACGATGATGAACCTGGTCGGCTGCCTCGATACCCCGACCTCCGGTGAGTACTGGCTCAACGGGCAGGAGGTCTCGCAGCTCGGCGACGACGCTCTGGCCCGGGTCCGAAACCACGAGATCGGGTTCGTGTTTCAGACGTTCAACCTCCTGCCCCGCGCCACCGCACTCCATAACGTCGAGTTACCGCTGGTTTATGCGGGACTGTCTGCTTCGGAGCGACGCGAGCGGGCCAGGCTTGCGCTCGACCAGGTCGGCCTCTCCGATCGGAAGGATCACCGTCCGAACGAGCTGTCCGGCGGACAACGGCAGCGGGTCGCGATTGCCCGCGCCCTGGTGAATCAGCCTTCCATTCTGCTGGCCGACGAGCCCACCGGGAACCTCGACAGCGCCACCAGTGAAGAGATCATGCGCGTGTTCGGCGATCTCCATGCCGCCGGCCAGACGGTAGTGATGGTCACCCATGAGCCCGACATCGCGGCGCACGCCGCCCGGGTGATCACACTGCGGGACGGGCGGGTCGAGAGCGACCGTCCCACCAGAGACCAGGCTGCGTAACGACGGACGGCCATGCCGATTCTTGAAGCAGTGCGCCTGGCGCTCCGCACGATCCGGGTTCAGAAGCTCAAGAGCTTCTTTTCCCTGATCGGCGTGTTGATCGGCGTGACCTTCCTGATCGCGGTGGTCTCCATCGTGCAGGGCATGAATCACTACATGCAGGATCGGTTCGCCAATGGGTTGATCGGGGTCAACACCTTCGAAGTCCGCCGCTTTCCCAACTTCGACAACGGCAACGTTCCCGATGATACCTGGCGGGAATGGCTCCGCCGCCCGCGAGTCAACTACCGTGAAGCGGCGTTTCTTCGCGAGCGGGTTCACACACCGACGATCTACGCCCGGACCTGTTTCCAAGACCTGTATGTGAATCAGGGAACCCTGCGAGGTCAGATCGAAATCCGCGCGGCCGACGACGAATACTTCCGGATCAAGAACTACCGGATCGCCGAAGGTCGCACCTTCACCCCGCAGGAAGCCCGCTCGGGGCTGGCGGTGATCGTGATCGGCGATCTGGTCCGCGAGAAGTTCTTTCCCGGCGTAGACCCCATCGACAAGGAACTGACCATTGCAGGCCTGCCGTATCGCGTGGTCGGTGTGGTCGAGAAGCAGGGCACGCTGTTCGGGCTTTCGCTGGATCGATTTGGAATCGTGCCGTTTCTATCGCCGGCGCGACGGGAGCTGTGCGCCGAGAACGTGGTGCACGAGCTGTGGGCCAAGAGCGGCGGCCCCACGGAGATGCTCGCCGCCGTGGGCGAGACCGAACAGTACATGCGCATCGCCCGCAAGCTGGAGCCGGATCAGGCCAACAATTTCTACATCGAGACCGCCGAAGGCGCGTTGGGTACCTGGGCCAAGATTTCCCGGATTCTTTTTCTCGCGCTGCCCGGCCTGGTCGCGATCTCGCTCGTGGTCGGCGGTATCGTGATCATGAACATCATGCTGATGGCCGTGAGCGAGCGCACCCAGGAGATCGGCATTCGCAAAGCGTTGGGCGCCCGTCGGCGCGACATCCTGGCTCAGTTCGTCGTTGAAGCCGCCACGCTTTCCTGCGCCGGCGCCGTCCTCGGCATTGGCACCGGTCTGGTCCTCGCATTCGTCGTCAAAGCACTGACGCCGCTCCCGGCCGCCGTCGCGCCCTGGTCGATCGGTCTTGCCGTGTTCCTCGGCGTCACCGTCGGCGTTGCGGCCGGCGTCTATCCGGCGAGCCGGGCATCGCGCCTGGATCCCATCGTCGCGTTGAGGGCCGAATGACGCCCCAGCGGCCCACCTCGACCTTTTCCCGCCTTTTCGAGGGCGTGGGCATCGCGCTCGACTCGATTCGCGCCAACAAGATCCGCGCAGCGCTGACCATCCTCGGCGTAGCCATCGGTGTGACCGTGGTCATCGCGATGGGCGCCGCGATCACAGGCATCAATCGCAGCATCAGCCAGATTCTCGAGGCAGCCGGACCCAAGACTTTCTTCGTCTTTCGCTACTTCCAGGGCGGCATCACCGTCTCGGACGGCTCCGCCGAGACTCAGCCCTGGCTGCGCAACCCGTGGCTGACGGTCGAAGAGGCCGACATGCTCCGGCAGCTCCCCGCCGTGCGCGATGTGAACGTGCACGAGGATGCCCAGGGACCGGTGAGCTGGGGTGATGCCAATCTCAAGGGCATCTCGATGGCCGGCATGGGACCGCATTGGATTCAGGTGAACGGCGGCGACATCCTGGAAGGGCGGAACTTCACCGACGCCGAATACGCGGCCGGCGCGCATGTGGTGGTCATCAATGACCACCTGGCAAAGGCGCTGCTGCCGGGCGTCGATCCGATCGGAAAGGAAGTCAAGATCTTCGGGGAGCCGTTCACTGTCGTCGGCATGCATGCTGAGGCAGCGTCCCTCTTCTCCAACGCCGACAAGCCTCGGCTCGCGATCCCGCACTCCACCTTTCTCAAGGTCGCACAGTACCAAAAGGGCTTTATGGACTTTGCCGTGGTCCCCACCGACTCGGCCACGCTTCAGGAGGCCCAGGACGAGATAGTCGCCGCGCTGCGGAGCGAGCGGGGCCTGCGCCCGGGCGAAGACAACAATTTCGCCGTCGTGACCCAGAACAAGCTGCTCGACACGTTCAACAGCATCACCGCCGGCTTTTTTATTGCGATGATCGCCCTGTCCAGCGTCGGCCTCATGGTGGGCGGCGTCGGCGTCGTCGCGATCATGATGATCTCGGTCACCGAGCGCACCCGCGAGATCGGCGTCCGCAAAGCGCTCGGCGCCACCCGAGGCGAAATCATGTTCCAGTTCCTGGTGGAGGCCGCCACCCTCACCCTGGTCGGTTGCCTCATCGGCATGGCTCTCGGGTCGCTGGCCGCGTGGGCCGTCCGGACCTTCAGCCCCGTGCCGGCAACCGTCCCGCTCGCCTCGGTGGTGGCGGCGGTTATCGCCTCCGTCCTCACCGGCGTGCTGTTCGGGATCTATCCCGCCAGCAAAGCCTCACGACTGGATCCGGTGGAAGCGCTGAGATACGAGTAAGGAAAAGGTGTGAACGGTGAAGACTGAACGGTGAACGGGGGCCTCCGATGCATGCGAGCCCCCGTTCACGGTTTACCGTTTACCGTTTACGCTTCTGGGATGCCCCTCTCGGAAGCGCTGCGCCTTGCCGTGGGTTCCATCCTGAGCGCAAAACTCAGATCCTTCTTCACCCTTCTCGGTATCATCGTCTCCGTAGGGTTTCTGATCGTCGTCGTTGCCATCATCCAGGGGATGAACGCGTACGTGAAGGAGAACCTGACGGGGGCGATGATCGGCACGAACGCATTTCAAGTGCGCCGAAGTCCAATCTCCGTCGGGCTCATGGATGACGAGCAGCTCAAAGTGATCGCCAAGCGCCCGCTGGTCACTCGCGAGGACGCGGAGGTAGTGCAGCACGCGCTGCCGGATGCTCAGGCCGTCGCGCTCCAGTCGGGGTGGCCGACACCGGTCAGCGATGTCGAATACGGCAATCGGACCGTGGCCAATGTGCTGGCATTCGGCGTCACACCGCCGTACCAGCTGGTTCAGGACTACCGGTTCGCCTATGGGTCGCCCCTGAGCGATCCGGACGTTCGGGAGCGCCGCTATGTCGTCGTGCTGGGGTGGGACATCGCCAAGGAACTGTTTGATGACCCCGCGATCGCGGCCGGAAAGAAGGTGCGGGTGTCGGGCTATGAGCTCGAGGTGAAAGGCGTCATCGCGAAAAAGGGCCGAGTGCTCGGGCAATCATTCGACGGGTTCGTCCTGATTCCTTTCAGCACGTTCGAAGCGATGTACGGCCGCCGGAAGACGACCGTGGTGTCCGTCAAAATGGCCAACCCAGATGCGATCGAGGACGCCATGGCGCGCAGCGAGGAGGCTATGCGCGTAGCGCACCGTCTCCGGCCCGGCGAGCCCAACGACTTTACGGTGGACAAAGCCGACGCCTTGGTGGCGTTCTGGAAGAGTCTGACTCGGGTCCTCTTCACCGCCATCCCTGCAGTTGTCGGCATCGGGATCGTGGTCGGCGGCATCGTCATCATGAACATCATGCTCATGAGCGTGAACGAGCGCACCCGCGAGATCGGGCTTCGCAAATCGTTGGGCGCACGACGGCGCGACATCCGGCGCCAGTTCCTGGTCGAGTCGGTCATCCTATCGGCGCTGGGCGGTATGCTGGGGATCCTCGCCGGATGGGGGTTGGCCCTCGCCGTAGCCCAGTTCACGCCGCTCCCGGCGCGGATCACCGCTTGGTCGGTTGGCGTCGCGCTCGCCCTCGGCGCCGGCAGCGGTATCGTCTTCGGAGTGTATCCGGCCGGCCGGGCGGCTCGGCTCGACCCGATTAGCGCGCTGAGGGTCGAGTAAGCCATGGTGCTCCGCAACGTTCGCGAAGGCGTGGTTCTCGCGCTGGATGCCATGCGCGCCAACAAGCTGCGCTCGCTGCTCACGATTCTCGGCGTCGTAATCGGGGTCACCACCGTGATGGCGATCGCCTCGATGGTCCAGGGCATTCGTACCCAGATCTTCAATGCCATCGAGGTGGCAGGTCCCACGGCGTTCTACGTAGTCCGCTTCTTCTCGCAGACCCCCCTCAATCCCGACCGCCTGCCCTACGAGGTCCGGATCCGGCCGGTGCTCGAAACCTCGGACGCCGAGGCCATGCAGCGCCTCTCGCAACTGGCATACGCCAGCCTCTGGGTGCAGCTCTTCGAGCGGGTAGAGAACGGCGGCGAGCGAACCCAGACCGTCACCGTCTTCGGCGCCGACGACGGGTTCATGAACATTCAGGGCGGGACCCTGCTGCGGGGCCGCTTCTTCAGCCGTGCCGAGCTGACCGGGGAGCCGGTCGTGGTCCTGGAGAACGAGATCGTCCAGCGACTGTTCGGCCAAGTCGATCCGCTGGGCCGCTACGTCAGGATCGGCGGCAAGTCACTGAGAGTGATCGGTGTCTGGGAGAAGCCGGGCAATATCTTCGAGCCGCCAACCCAGCAAACGGCAGGCGTCATGCCGTTCGAGTACGCCCGGCAGAACTTTCGCTACGACAACACCAATGCGCTGTTCATCGCAGCAAAACCGCGACTCGGCGTTTCGGTGGACGATGCAAAGGACGCTGTGATCTCGGCACTGCGGCGGGTGCGCAATTTACGCCCCGGCATGCCCGATACCTTCGACCTGATCACGCAGGACCAGATCCTCGCCGTGGTGAGCAACTTCACGTCTTACTTTTTCATCGCCATGGTGGCGCTCTCGAGCGTGGCGCTACTGGTCGGTGGCATCGGTGTCATGGCCATCATGATGGTCTCGGTGACCGATAGGACTCGAGAAATCGGGCTGCGAAAGGCGCTCGGCGCCACCCGGCGCGAGATCCTTTGGCAATTCCTGGTTGAAGCCGCCACCCTTACCTCGATCGGTGGGATTATCGGGATCATCATGGGTCTTGGGGCGGGCGAGCTGCTCAAGCTCGGCCTCCGATTGGAATCCGAAGTACCGCTTTGGAGCGCTGCGCTCGCCGCCGGCGTTAGCATCGGCATCGGCCTCACGTTCGGGCTCTATCCAGCTAATCGAGCCGCGCGGATGGACCCGGTGGAGGCGCTCCGGCACGAATGACCGGGTCCGCTCTGGCTGTCCGCGCCGCTTACGGCAACCTGACGATCGCGTTTAGCTCTCGTTTCAAATCACCGATTCGTGAGTCCTCCACTCCCCAGGTTGCCACCCACAACTTTGCCCTGCCGCCATACAGCTCATAGCGCAACAGTGCATCGTTGAGGTTGTTCACCGTGCCCCCGAAGTCGAGCGGGGGGCTGTTGATCAGAACGCTTCCTTCGAACAGCCCGGCGGCGCCGGAGATCTTGTACCCATCGCCTTCTCGTAACCCAGTCAGCGCGGTCGCCGCTCCCAGACCCTCTGTACCCATGATCCTGGCGTAGGTCTCTTCGGGTGAGAGCGAAGTGGCGGCGTCGACCTGCGCTACCCGACGGTCGACACCGACGTGCCGGCTCAGGTAGTGACGCAGGCCTCGAAGCTCATAGCGCCAACCCCGCACGGTTCCGTCGTACTCTTCGTCCCACTCTGCTCCGACTCCGAAACCTGCATGGACCACTCGGAGCACGGTGCGGCCGCGTTCGCCTTCGATTAAGAAGTCGATCGCTATCTCGACCAGTCGGCCAGTGGAGTCTCGTCGATGTTGCACCGTCCGCAGGCTGCGGTTCGGTTCCCAGATCTCGATGACAGCCTTTTCGGACCCTTGGCTCCCCCACGACAGCGCGATAGTGCCGCCCACACCCGGCTCGACCGTTGCCGCCAACGGGAACCAGCGGACCAGCTCATCCGCATCGGTAAGCGCACGCCACACCAGCTCAGGTGCGACATCGAGATACACTCTGTCTTCTATTGGGCGGCGGACGCCGCTGGGCTCCTTCAGTTCGGCAGGCATGGTGCTCTCCTCGTGGTCAAGCGGCGCCCTCAAGCGCTTTGTTGATTTGCTCCTGCCAACGCGACTCCAAGGCCGTCACGGTGGAGTCGTCCACACCCCAGGTCGCGAT
>Ga0134127_10003671_pt1 | contig 11039 bp, 11 predicted proteins | sample KB31753_FD_96459 | JGI IMG/M metagenome (GOLD analysis project Ga0134127, IMG submission 96459) | Terrestrial soil microbial communities with excess Nitrogen fertilizer from Kellogg Biological Station, Michigan, USA - KB3-175-3 | ecosystem: Environmental > Terrestrial > Soil > Unclassified ...
CGACGATGCAGCCGTCCTCCGCCCGGTAGCTGGCGGTCCCGCCTTTCACTTCCCAGGCGTCGATCGACTTCCCGTCGAAGAGGGCGACCCAGCCGTCGTCCTGCTTGTCCCGAGGGAGCGCCGGCAGGCGCGAGTCGAAGGGGAGGGCGGCGAACATTACGAAAGCGGCGATAAAGATCTTCATGGTTCTCTCCTAGAGACTCGGAGATATTACACGCCCCGGGCCGTATCGTAGACGAAGCTCCAAGGAGAAATCGACATGCGCACTCTCGCCCTCGTGCTCCTGCTCCTCGGGACGGCCCAGGATTCGTCGTCCCGCGTCCTGCCGGAAGGGAAGCCGCCGGCCGACGCGCGGCTCGGGCCGCTCAAGGACTACGACGGCTATTTCCCCTTTGAGGTTCCGGCGACCCGGGCGGCCTGGGAGGCGAGGGCCGAGGCGGTGCGGCGCCAGGCCCAGGTCGCGACGGGCCTCTGGCCGTTCCCGGAGCGGACGCCGCTCAACGCGCGCCTCTTCGGGAAAGTCGACCGGCCCGATTTCACCGTGGAGAAGGTCGCCTTCGAGAGCTACCCCGGCCACTTCGTCACCGGCCTGCTCTTCCGGCCGAAGGGGAAATCCGGACGGCTGCCCGCGGTCCTCAGCCCCCACGGCCACGAAGGGCGGCTGTGGGATTACGGCAAGAACGTGCGGAAGATGATCGTCGACGGCGCGGAGCGGTTCGAGGGATCGGGACGGTTCCCGCAGCTCGCCCGCTGCGCGACGCTCGCCCGGCTGGGCTGCGTCTCGTTCATCTGGGACATGCTGGGGTACGCGGACAGCGTCCAGATCCCGACCGCGGTGGCCCACCGAATGTCGAAGCAGCGTCCCGGCCTCGACACGCCCGAGAAGTGGGGCTTCTTCAGCACCCAGGCGGAGCTGCGCCTGCAGTCCATCCTCGGCGTCCAGGCGTGGAACGGGCTCCGGGCGCTCGATTTCCTGGCGGGGCTCCCGGACGTCGATCCGGCGCGCATCGGTGTCACGGGCTCCAGCGGCGGCGGCACGCAGACCATCCTCGTCTGCGCGCTCGACCCGCGGCCCGCGGCGGCGTTCCCGATGGGCATGGTGTCGACCTCGATGCAGGGCGGCTGCACGTGCGAGAACGCGTGCGGGCTCCGGATCGGGACGGGCAACGTCGAGCTCACGGCGCTCTTCGCCCCGAAGCCGCAGGGGATGACCGCGGCGAACGACTGGACGAAGGAGATGATGACGAAGGGGTTCCCCGAGCTCGACAAGCTGTACGGGATGCTCGGCGCGAAGGACAAGGTGAAGTGCTGGAACCACGTCCACTTCCCGCACAACTACAACTACGTGACCCGCGCGCTGATGTACTCCTGGTTCAACCGCCACCTCAAGCTCGGCCTCGAAGAGCCGGTCGTCGAGGAGGACTTCGAGCCGCTCACGGCCGCGGAGTACACGGTGTGGGACGCGGACCATCCGAAGCCTCCGTCCGGCGAGGACGTGGAGGTCGCGTTCCTGAAGGCGATGTCCGACGCGTCGGACCGCCAGCTGGCCACGATGTCGGCCGACGAGCGCCGACAGGTCGTCGCGGCGGCGATGGACGCCCTGATCGGCCGGAAGCTGCCGGCGGCCGGGACGATCGAGCGGGAGAAGGTCGACAAGAAGGACTGCGGCGACTACTGGCTGTTCAAGGATCTGCTCCGCGTCCCCTCGCGGGGCGAAGAGCTCCCGGTGGTGTCGTTCCATCCGAAGGCGAAGCCCTGGAACGGCAAGGTGGTGATCTGGGCCGACGGGGCCGGGAAGGCGGGGATGTTCGGCGCGGGCGGCGCGCCGCGCGCGGAGGTGAAGAAGCTGCTCGACGCGGGCGCCGCGGTGCTCGGCGCCGACCTGCTCCATCAGGGCGAGTTCCTCGCCGACGGCAAGCCGCTGAAGGATCAGCCGAAGGTGAAGAATCCCCGCGAGTTCGCCGGCTTCACGTACGGGTATTCGCCGCCGCTGTTCGCGAGCCGGGTCCACGACCTGCTGACGCTGATCGGATTCGTCGCGGGCGATGAGCACCGGCCGCGGGAGATCACGCTGGTCGGCGTGAACGGCGCGGGGCCGGTCGTCGCCGCGGCGCGGGCCCAGGCCGGAACGGCGGTGACGCGCGCGTACGTCGACACGCGCGGCTTCCGGTTCGCGAAGCTGTCGTCGTACCGCGATCCCGACTTCCTTCAGGGCGCGGTGAAGTACGGCGACCTGCCGGGGATCCTGTCGCTGGGGACGGCGCCGTCGCTGTGGCTCGCCGGGGAGGGCGGGAAGGGCCCGGAAGGGGCGCGCCTGTTCGCGGGGAGCGCGGAGGACGCGCTGTCCGCGGCCATCGAGGCGCTGACCGCGCCCTGAGGATTGGGCAGTCACGCCGGCGCTCCCCGGGGCTCAACCTTCGGGGGTGACGATGGCACCACGAAGAAAAAGCAAACAGTGGGTCCGGCCCGTGGACCTCGACTCCGCGCCGGAATCCGAGGCCGTTCCGCTTCCGCCCGACGACGAACCCTACCGCGGGGCCTATCCGGACCGGTTCGCCGCGCTGAAGGGGCCCGAGGCCGACGCGATCGGGGAAGGGAACGTGACGGAGCTGGCCGAGCAGATGGACATCCCCGAGATGGCCGCGCTGGAGCGAAACGCCCAGCGGACCGAGCCGCGCGCGAAGTTCCACTCCCACCCGGCCCCTACGGCGACTCCTCGCCCCGCTCGACCTTCGACTGGCACTCGGCGCACCGCGCCGCGTAAGGGATCGCCTCGAGACGCTCGATCGCGATCGGCCGGCCGCAGGTCTCGCAGATCCCGTAGTTCCCCTGCTCGATCCTCTCGAGCACGCCGTCGATCTCGGTGAGCGTCCGGGACGCCTGCTCGGCAAGCCCGAGGTTCTGCGACTGCTCGTAGGTCTCGCTTCCAAGATCCGCCAGGTGGGTCCGTCCCGTCGATTCCCCGAGGGCCTCGGGATTGTGCTGAGCGGCTTCTCCCTGGAGCCGGGCGACGCTGTCGCCGAGCCGCTGCCGTTCGGAGAGCAGCCGTTCCTGGAATCGCCGGAGTTGCGCGGGATCGAGCGAGCCGGCAGGCTGGATCATGAGTGCCCCCATAGGGGAGGACCCTGCAGCCTGGGACGGCGTTACGAGTTTACCGGAGGATCAGATCCGCCGGCTTGACGCCCTTCTTCAGCCCCTTGCCGCCGACGGGGCCGGGCTCGTAGGGGCCGACGAGATCCAAGGCGCTCTTCGGATCGATCTTGTCCTCCAGCCCCATCGCCCAGTAGCAGCCGTTCGCGATCAGCCGGCGGAACTCCTCGACCTTGAACGCGTCGCCGTGGCCCATCGTCGACGTGAAGATCCGCGCGGCCTTGCCGGCCGAGCCCGTGTACGTCTTCGTCCACGCGATCGGGATCGGCTTCTTCTCGGCCGGCTGGTCGTCGGGCTTCCACCCCACGAGCGGCTGGCCGAGGAGGATCGGCGTGCAGTCGCCGTGGAGCGTGCTGATGCCGTAGACGTCGTCGGGGATCCAGAAGCTCTTCGGGATGCCCTTCAGGATCGAATGGTCGCCAGCGGCGTCGCACCGGGTGCTCTCCACGAGGTTCTTCGCGTAGTGCGAGACCCAGGTTTCGCCGAGGACCTGGCGGCCCCAGCCGCCCTGCGGATCCTTGCTCGACGAATCGTACTTCGCGTAGGGGCTGTCGGGCCGCTTCGCGTACTTGAACGGATGGGTCGCGTTGCGGAGGCCGACGATCGGCTTCCCGGACTCCGTGTAGTCGATGAGGCGCTTCATCTGGTCGTCGGGCAGCTCGCGCCAGCGGAGGAACGCGACCAGGAGGTCGGCCGACGCCAGCGCCTCGAGGCCCGGGATGTTGTCCTTCACCATCGGGTTGATCGTGCCGTCCTTCGGATCGATCCCGAAGAGCACGGTGCATTTGAATCCGTGCTTCGAGAGGATGCGCGCCATCTGGGGCATCGACTCTTCGGAGCGGTAGGACTCTTCCGCGGCGATGAAGACGATGTGCTTGCCCTTGCCGGGCCCGTCGCCGCCGGGATAGACGACCCACGCGTCATCCCCTTCGACTCGGGCCTGAAGGCCCTCGCTCAGGGCAGGGGCCGGCGTGAGCAGGAGAGCCAGGAGCGCGAGGTATTTCATCCGTCACCTCCCGTGGCGCAGCACCCGTCCCGCGCGGGCGCCGGTGTGGCGGCCGTGGTCGACCGTCACCTCGCCGTTCACGATCACGACGTCGATCCCCTCCGGATACTGGAACGGATCGAGATACGTCGCCTTGTCGATCACCTTGTCCTTGTCGAAGATGACCAGGTCGGCGAACTGGCCGGGCCGGACCATGCCGCGGTCCTTCAGGCCGATCTTCGCCGCGCTGAGGTGCGTCATCTTTCGCACCGCGTCCTCGAGCGTGAGCAGCTTCTTCTCGCGCGCGTAGACGCCCAGCACGCGCGGGAACGTGCCGAAGCTCCGCGGATGGGGACGGCCGCGGCGGAGCGCACCTTCGGTCGCATGGGCCAGGCCGTCGGAGCCGATCGAGCACCACGGCTGCGAGAGCGCCAGCATCATGTCCTCGTCCGTGTGATGGGCGAAGATCGTCGGGATCGACGCGTTCTCCTCCAGGAGGAAGTCGAACATCCCCTCGATCGGGTCGGCCGCGGCGTTCCGCTCGGCGAGGATCTTGTCCATCGTCATCCCCTCGAACCGCCGGTTCTTGGGGCTGAGGTTGCCGTTGACGAGCATGCGGCTCCAGTCGCCGCCCACCGCGGCGTAGTGGTTGTACCATCCCGCGAACCCCGCCTGGATCACGCCTTTCATGCGGGCGCGGTCGGCCGGATTGCGGAGCCGGGCCATGATCCGCTCCGGGCCGCCCTCGTGGGCCCACGGCGGCAGGATCGTCACGAGGTTGTTGTTGCCGCGCGTGTAGGGATAGATGTTCGACTGGACGTTCACGCCGCGCTTCCGCGCGTCCTCGATCAGCGCGAGGATCTCCTTCATCCGGCCCCAGTTCTGCTGGTCCGCGATCTTGAGATGGATGATGTCGACCGGGACGCCCGCCCGCTCGCCGACCGCGATCGCCTCCTTCACCGCGTCGAAGACGCCCGTGCCCTCGTTGCGGATGTGCGACGAGAAGATTCCGCCCGCGCGCTTCACCTCGCGGCAGAGCTCGACCAGGTCGTCGGTGCGGGCCAGGAATCCGGGACCCGAGGCGAGCATGCAGGACATCCCGAAGGCGCCGTCCTGCATCGCCTCCGCGACCAGGCTTTTCATCTGGGCCATCTGGGCGGGCGACGGGCGGTCGAACGTGTCGCCCATGACGCAGCGCCAGACGTTGCCCTGGCCGACGTAGGAGGCGACGTTCACCGAGGTCTTCGACTTCTCGAGCGTCTCGAAGTAGGCGCCGAGGGTCGCCCACTCGCGGCTCCCTTCGGTGTCGCCCATCAGCTTGGCCCGGCTGCGGTATTCGCCCTTCATGGGGCCCGCCGAGCTTTCCTCCCCGAACACCTCGGTCGTCACGCCCTGGCGGATCTTGCTCTGCGCGGCGCCGTCCTCGAGGAGCAGATAGTCGGAGTGGGAGTGCATGTCGATGAAGCCCGGCGCGACGATAAGTCCCCTGGCGTCGATCTCCGCCGTGCCGCGGCCCCGGACTTCGCCGACGGCCACGATGCGGTCGCCTTTGACGGCGACATCGCCCTCGGCCCGAGGCGCGCCGGTGCCGTCGATGACCCACCCACCGCGGATCACGAGGTCGTAATCGCCGCGCACGTCGTGGCACGAGGCGAGGAGGAGGAGCGCGAGGAACAGGCGGTGAATCTTCATGGCAAGATTATGGCCGCGAGGCCCCTTTCCGTCTACAATCCGTCCCGTGAGTTTTGCCGAACGGCTCGAGAAATGCTACAGCGGCGCCGTCTTCGACGTGCTTCGCGACAAGGGCCTGCCCAACCAGGCGCTGCCCCATGGGATCCGTCCGCTGAATCCCGCCTGGAAGCTCGCGGGGCCGGTGTTCCCGGTCGGCGGCCGGCGCACGACGAGCCTCGGCGTCCACGAGACCATCCTCGAATGGACGACGTTCCTGTCGAAGGCGCCCTCGGGCAGCGTCGTGATGTGCCAGCCGAACGACCTGACGATGGCGCACATGGGCGAGCTCTCGTCGGAGACGCTCCAGCACCGCGGCGTGCGCGGCTACATCGTCGACGGCGGCACGCGCGACTCCGGGTTCATCCTGGGCCTCGGGTTCCGCGTCTTCTGCCGCTACACGACGCCGTCCGACATCGCGGGGAAGTGGGTCATGGACAGCCTGGGCAAGCCGATCACGATCGGCCCGCTCCAGATCCACGCGGGCGACTACGTGATGGCGGACCTGGACGGCGTGGTGATCATTCCCGAGGCGATCGTGGGCGAAGTCGTCGAGGCGACCGAAGAGGTCCTGCGCCGCGAGGATCTTGTCCGGAAGGCGATCCTCGAGGGCGTCGATCCCCGCGAAGCCTACTTGAAGTACGGAAAGTTCTGATCATGTTCGACTCCGGCACGCGCGCGCTGGTCGCCGGCGGATCGAGCGGCATCGGGAAGGCGATCGCGGCGGCGCTCACGAACGCCGGCTGCCGCGTGACGGCCGCGGGGATCGAGACGTTCGACGTCTCGGACGACGCGTCGGTCCGGAAGCTCGTCGGCTCGTTCGAGCGGCTCGACATCCTCGTCAACGCCGCGGGGACGATCCTGCGGGGCGGCGCGGAGTTCGACGTCGCGAACTTCGAGAAGGTCGTCGACGTCAACCTCACGGGGACGATGCGGGTCTCGACCGCCTGCCGGCCGCTCCTGGCGAAGACCCGAGGCTGCATCCTGAACCTCGCGTCGATGCTCAGCTTCTTCGGCGGCGGCCACGCGCCGGCCTACAGCGCGAGCAAGGGCGGCATCGTGCAGCTCACGAAGTCGCTCGCGATCGCCTGGGCCGCGGAGGGGATCCGCGTGAACGCGATCGCTCCAGGATGGATCGAGACCGAGATGACGCGCCCGGTCCGCGACGACGCCGCCCGCAGCAAGGCGATCGTCGACCGGACCCCGCTCCGGCGGTGGGGGACCCCCGAGGACGTCGCGGGCGCGGCGGTCTTCCTGTGCTCGCCCGCGGCGGCGTTCATCACGGGGGCGGTGCTGCCCGTCGACGGCGGCTATTCCGCGGCGTAAGACATTTATGAGAAAGAAGAAGGCGTCCTCCACGGCGGCGGACTCCGTCGGCGAGATCGTCGTCACCGCGATCCCGACGGACGACCGGCTCTGGGTGCCGCAGGCGGACCGCGTCTGGTTCCGCCCGCTGATGCTGAACACCGTGAACGGCCAGTGGATCAACCTGCTCAAGGTGACCCGGTCGGGGCTGCTCAGCCGCCACCGCCATCCCGCGCCGGTCCACGGCTACGTGATCCAGGGATCGTGGCACTACCTCGAGCACGACTGGACGGCGCGCGCGGGCGACTACGTCTTCGAGCCGCCGGGCGAGACGCACACCCTGATGGTCGACGCCGACACCGCCGACATGATCACGCTCTTCAACGTCTCGGGCGCGATGATCTACCTCGACAAGAAGGGGCGCCAGACCGGCTACGAGGACGTCTTCACGAAGATCGAGATGTGCCGGAAGCACTACAAGCGAGTGGGACTGGGCGCAAACTACGTGAATAGATTCATCCGGTAGACCCACCAAGAACCGAATCACGCATCACGAATCACGAATCACGGGAGGAGGGGTCCCCCACCTCGCCTACCCCCGGGGGAGGAACGGAGGGGGACTATTCCGCCGTGATTCGTAGTTCGTGATTCGTGATTCGGTTTGCGGTTTTCTGCCGGTGACACCAGAGGCACAGGGTCTGCATGTTCTCCAGGCCGCACTCGCCGCCGCCGTCGACGACCGCGCGGACGTGGTCGGCGTCCCAGAGGCTGTGGCGCGACTGGATCTTGAGCGCCTTCCGGATCTCGCCGTAGACGCGGGACTTGCCCTGGCGGGCGAGGACCTCGCGCAGCAGCGCGATGCCTTTTTCGAGGTCGCGGCACTTCAGCCCGCAGCCGGAGCACCGGCCCTTGTCGCGCTTCCAGACGCGGCTGCGCAGGAACGACGGGTCGGTCTTCATCTTCCACCGTTCGACGCACTCGTCGCCGCAGAACGTCCGGCGGCGCGGCGGGACTTCCTGGCCGCAGTGGCGGCAGAGGCAGCGGCCGCCGGGGCCGCGGGGAAGGTCGGCGGGGTCGACCCAGCCGGCGTCGGGGCTGATGCGATGGGTGCTCATGGTCCTGCTGATGTTTCGGCAGCGGGACGCGGAATGTTCACCACAAAGACACAAAGGACACGAAGGGGGGATCCGGAACGTCCGCTCCGCCTTCGTGTCCTTTGTGCCTTTGTGGTGCTATTTCTTCTCGAGCGCCGCCTGGAGGGCCTTCGCGACTTCCTCGCCGAGGGCCTGGTAGCCCTTCGGCGTGTAGTGGACGTTGGAGATCAGCTGGATCTCCTTCAGCTTCGGCAGCGCGAACGCGTAGAGGTCGTCGATCGCGACGCCGTTCTCGTCCATGATCTTCCTGGCGACGGCGTTGTAGCGGGGCGGGTCCTCCGCCTTGCGCGCCGGCTTCTGGTCGCCCTCGGGCACGGGCGTGGTCGTCGCCCAGACGAGCTTCGCGCCGGTCGCCTTCAGCTTCTTCACGAGCTCGGTCAGGTTCTTCTCATAGTCCTCCAGCGGCACCTGGTACTTCCCGTTCACGTGCTTCAGGTCGTGGAGGCCCCAGTTGAAGTGGATGACGTCCCACTTGCCCGGCGCGAGCCAGGCGTCGATCTTCGTCAGGCCGTTCGACGTGGGCCCCCCGTTCTCCCAGATCCGGTGGACGTTCGCCTTTCCCTCGAGGAGCTTGCGGACGGGGATCGTGTAGCCGATTGAGATCGAGTCGCCGATCAGCAGGACGCGCGGCAGCTTGGGGTCGTCGGTGACCGGCGCGAACGCCGGATCGTTCTTTTCCTGCGCCAGGAGGATCAGGACCGCGAGCAGTCTCGACATCAGAAGTACGTGCAGTAGAGATCGATGACCTTGTAGTTATCGTCGACGAGCGGGATCACCGGCCACTTGTCGAACGCGGTGCACGGGTGGATGATGCCGGACGCGATGCGGTCGCCGACGTGGAGCTCGACGCCGGGCGGGATCGACATGAAGGCGTGCTGGTCGTTCAGCTTCGCGATCTTCGCTCCCGTGAGCGGCCGGGCGTCGCGCCGCGACTGGCCGGGACGGACGACGTAGAGCGGGACGGGGAGGTCGCCGTCGTGGGGGCAGTCGCGGCGGCCCATCGTGAGGATCGCCGTCTTGCCGTCGCGGACGGACTGGACCAGCGACCAGAGCTCCAGCGCCTGCTTGAGGGGCGGCCACGCCTCGTCGCCCAGGCCGCGGTCGTGGGTCCGCTTCACGTGGGCCACGTAGTTGCCGTGGTCGTGGGTGATGTAGCAGCCGCTGCGGACGATGACGCGGTAGCGGTCGCGCAGCGACGGCAGGATCTCGTGCTGGTAGTCGAGGAACGACGTGCCGCCGACGCTGAAGATGAAGGGCTCGGCGGGCTTCGGCAGCTCCTTCGCGAGCGTGTCGACGTTGCGGATGAGCGTGTCGAGATACTCCTTCACGAGGGCGCCCTCTTCCAGCCGGGCGATGCCTTCGTATCCCTCGAAGCCGGAGAACTCGAGCTGGGCCGCGGACGACTTGATCGCCGCGAGCACCTGGCGGCCTTCGTCGAGCGACCGGACGCCGGTGCGCCATCCTTCGCGGCCTCCCTCGAGGAGCACGCGGAGGGGCCGCTTCGCCCCGGCCTCCTTCCAGTGGCCCGCGAGGTGATGGACGCCTTCGACGCTGTCGACGCAGCAGTGGACCTCGAGCGCGGGGTCGTCGTTCATCGCCAGCGCGATCGACCGGATGTTCGCGCGGCCCACGAGCTGGTTGGCGATGAAGATCCGCCGGGCGCCGTACTTGATCCCCACCAGCGCCTGCTGGGCCGAGGCGACGGTGATGCCCCACGCGCCGGCCTTGAGCTGGCGGTCATAGAGCTGCGGGCACATCGTGGTCTTGCCGTGCGGCGAGAAGAGGAAGCCGTTGGCCGCGCACCACTTCGCCATCGTGCGAAGGTTGTGCTCGACGACGGAGTCGAGGAGGACCATCGTGGGGAAGTGGAGGTCGTCCGACAGGAGGTTCCAGTTCTTCGACGCGACGGTGCCGGGGGTGACGGTCCCCGGGCCGGGGATGCCCTTGCTCGTGCTGTCGAGGGGACGTCGGGAGATGGCGGAAGTGTCCATGATTCTGCTCTCTAGAACGATCCGGCAGTTTAACACCCGCGCGGCCCGGTCCGTGGATCCTTGCACATTTATTCGCCGTTCGGCGGCTTTCCCGGGTATATAACATTTACCTAACATCAGGCTCTAAAGGAGGGCGACTCCATCGCGACCGGGCCATGGCCGAAACCGAGATCCACGAGAAACTGTCGCGCATCCTCGTCCGCTACGAAGCGGGCCGGGTGGAGCCGCTCGAGTTCCGCTGGGGAACGCGCGACCTGCGCGTCGCGTCGGTCAACGCCCACTGGGTCGACCGCGCGACGCGGCCGATCAAGTACTTCTTCTCGGTCAGCACGTCTTCCGGCGAGGTCTGTATCCTCTGCCACCGCGAGGGAGATCCCATCTGGTACATCGAGAGCGTTTTGGCGTGACGTATGCCCACCAGAGTCATGCACGTGGATGTTGATGCATTCTTCGCGTCCGTCGAACAACTGCGCGATCCTCGATTGCGCGGCAAGCCGGTCGCCGTCGGCAACGGCGTCGTCGCGTCGCCGAGCTACGAAGCGCGCAAGCTCGGCGTCACGACCGCGATGCCGATCCACCAGGCGCTGCGGATCTGTCCCCAGCTCGTGGTGCTCGACGGGCGCCACGACGTCTACCGCTGCTTCACCGAGGCCACGTGGGAGATCTGCCGCCGCTACGCCCCCGAGCTCGAGACCTTCCTCGACGAGGCCTTCGCCGACTTCAGCG
>Ga0134127_10003676_pt1 | contig 11033 bp, 16 predicted proteins | sample KB31753_FD_96459 | JGI IMG/M metagenome (GOLD analysis project Ga0134127, IMG submission 96459) | Terrestrial soil microbial communities with excess Nitrogen fertilizer from Kellogg Biological Station, Michigan, USA - KB3-175-3 | ecosystem: Environmental > Terrestrial > Soil > Unclassified ...
ATAGCGCAGGAAATTAGGCGTTGGCCTTGTTAATCCTGCTGTACCAATCTGTAATGTTTCACCTTTGTTATTTGTCATGGTTAATATTTTATTGCACTAAAGCAAGTTTATAAATAACTCCATCTATATCAACTTCTATGTAATCGGTTGTTACTAACGATACGGTTGCCGTAACTTTCTTTCCTAACTTCCAAACACCTGCGCCGTTAGCGGACGGCTGTACAGTCTTAATTGTTGAAGAGAATGTTGCTGCACCTGTTGAAGCTATTGTCAAATGCGGTGTGGACGAACCTCCCGCCGTTAATGTAATATTACCTGATGCGTAATCGTTCAATAGGGATATATTCCCAGCAGCCGAGCTATTGTAAAATCCTAAATCATTGGCTGCAATCGTCTTGTAAGTGGAATATGTCGAACCCGTTTTAAAAAATTCTCCCACACGCCCTAAATCATTGGCTGCGGTGTATTGTGCATCACCTGTGCCATCGCTATTTGATATGTAGTAACGTACTGTATTTACTGCGCCGCTTCCAGCAATGTGCATAGAATATGAAGGGCTATTAGTGCCTATACCAACACGTTTATTTGTATTATCCCAAAAGAAATTGGTGTTGTTTTGTGTTAGTAAGCCACCGCTTCCGATATATGGAATGCTACCTGCTGTAAGCGATGTCATTAAGTTGCCTCCAACAATCAAACTATCTGTTACCCGCGCCTGCCCTGTTACGGTTAATTCTCTGCCGTCGCCAAGAGGCGTTGCGCTACCTACAAGCGTTGCGCCCATTAATGAGTTATTAGCCGAAGCCCCACTTTGATAAATGCCCCAATGACTGTTATTAGTAATTTCAACAGCCCTGTAGTCTGCTGCTGCCGTAAGCGTAGGGTTAACATACAGTGAGCGTGTTACACCACTTGCACCACCGGTTTGGTTAACTGTAGGTTGTAGCAAAAGCATTGTCATTGTGCCAGTGCCCGACGTAGGTGCAAATGAAGGAACTACGCTGACTTCTGTCAAGCTACCTGTAGAGGTAAAGCTAAGCCCTGACCCGATTGTAGCAATTGTAGCACTACCGCTCGTTATGGTTTTACCTGTGTTAAGTGATACCGAACTATTCGGGGAATTAATTACTAAAGCTGCACCCGATGTTGTGAATGTATCTACAGTTGCGCCAAACATGGTTAGCGTTCTGCCTGTTTTTGTAATAGTTAAGGCAGGTGTATTATTTGCCTCAATAGTCACATCGTTATTATCATTAGTGCCTAAGGTTGCAGTAGTGCCGAAACTATTTCCATTCTGTGCAAAATAAGACCCTGTCGGCTGGTAAGTTGCATCTGCATACCCCTTATCAATCTTGGTTCTTGTAGTATAGCTCGCTGTCAAGTCAGAGCCATAAACATCTATATCAGACGTCGTAACCTTTCCAGTCACTTTTAATTGATATATAGAACTATAGGCAGTATCTGAACCTAATATTAATGGGTTAGCAAAATAGTTACGCCAATTATTACCATAGTCTATGCCGTTTAGCATCCTGTCACAAAACGCGTAACACCCATTCCACGGCCTTGTAGTTCCTATATCCCAAGCACCGAAAGCCACATTACCATAGCGTCCTGAGTTATTATCAAACGCAATAAACCCGCCAAACCTATTTATGGTATCTACATGCGCGGTTTCTGAAACGAAGTTCGCGTAGAAGTCAGTGGTATGGCCGTTCAACCCACTACAGTTGCCGTAAAACGCTGCTGCGAATGGCTCATTGCCCGTAGCTCCACTCATAGGAGAATACTGCACATCAATTCCTGTAAATGTTGGGTGACCGAAAGTGTTCGGGCTGCGCTTTGAAGTATTAGTTCCTTTAATGCGCATCCGTAGCCCTAAGACCGTTGCAGGTTTCGCCCCGGTGCTATCCCCATTTGAATAACCGACAATCGTTTCGAAATGCGCATCGGTTTGTATGGTAGCGGGGTTGGTGCTGTCTGTAATTACTACCAGTTTATTAAATGGGAGCGTTGTATTAAATGCGTTACTGTCACCTATAGAAACATTGCCTTTGATTTTAGCGTTGGCATTTTGGAATATAGCGTATTGGTTATGCAGGCTTGGCGTATCGGCTGCCGCTCCTTGCTGCGCCCAACTCTGTATCATTGTTTTAGTGAGCTTATAGCCGTATCCATTAGCGTCTATACCCAACGCCACGCTATCAGTGGTTTGTTTATACTTCGTAAACTTCACACTACTATCAATCCACAAGCCGTTCGTACTCCATGCATAGCGGTTAGCCACAGGCGAAGGTGTTGTAGCAAATAAAGTCTTTGTGTCCTGCGCATGGCCGATTGAGCAAAGCAGCGTTAACACAAGGCAGAATAAGAATAGTTTTATTAGTTTCATTTTAAAGTAATTTTATCGATACAATTAGTTTTCATAGCATGGTTTATCGTATCATTCTAATTAGTTATAACAATAGCATGTTCAAAATTCACAGTAAGAAAATCATCGTTCTGTGTAGTTATGGGGGTAAATATCAGGCAGTCGCCATCCTGCTGCAAGTCCTGATTATAGTTTTGGCTGTTGAGCGTTATGCTCGCCACCTTAGCGAAGCCAATCAAGCTATCGGTAAGCCTATCCCCCGCAGGGGGCTGCCCTGCACCCGTACCGATTGAATAAATTTTACTTACTATTATCATTTTGTAGGTTTTTCTTTGCTTAAATTGTCTTATCTGTTTCGATTGGTTCTGTCATACGTTTCTTATGTCGTTGTATACAAAATAATGATCTGCCCCTCCGTCAATTCCATACCATTAGTCCAAGCGAAGGTATTTGACGGCTTAACCTTTGTGAAGTTATCAGGCGTATAGGACTGCGATGCTGTTTCGGCTGTAGTCACCAATAGCCCTATCAACCGTACATCTATGAACGATGTTCCACCTGCTGCAATCTCTTTGCCTAATACACCATTGCCGATGTCCACTAATCCTGTAGCGGGTGTGCCTGTAACTACGATGTATGCTAAATATTCAACCACATCCGACGGTAAATCAGGAGCAACACCGCCTGAACTTAATGCGAGCTTAGAGGTATCGAGTGTATAGCACTTGTCGTTAAACTTTTCACCCTCAACATTAATGAACTCCATTGTTGTAATGTATTGCTCATTTAGGATGTTGGGAATTTCTATCGGCTCACCATTGGTAACATTTATACCCTGCTGAAACCACCGCTCATTAAACCCAAACCGCCATTGCCATACACCTGTTTCATCAGCTTCTAAGTTGAGGATAATGCTTTCACAGTCGGCACTCAGCGTACCTAAGCATTCATATATTTCACAATCGCAGGCCATTTGGTTATTTCAAGTAATTTATTTAGTTTTATATCGTAATGTTTAATGGGTTTATTAATTAGGGGCTTGTTGTTCTCAGCGAGCCTTTATCTTTTAACACATTTTGCCCTTCGGCTTCTTTGGTTTTTTAGTCTTTGCCATAATTATCAATTTAACATACTGAACAAATATCTTCAATACACCTGCTCACTTCGCTTGGCTTAATAAACTGGAAGTTGAGCTTAACGACTGTCCAGCTACCCAAACGTTGCAATGCTGCTGCAATATCATCGTCGCTAATGCCTGCTAATTCCTCTATGATTATCTGCTCTCTATTCCAAACTACATTAACAGGTATAGCACGCACCGAACATTTATTATACATCATCAGCGTATTCTTAATGTTGTTGGCAACTTTCATATTGTCGCCCTCTTTCAAGAATGCCACAAATGCGATGTTTATAGTTTCTTCATAGACGGTATCTGTACCTGTAATAGCATATGCAGCACGATAGGTTATTCCTGTTTCGTTTTTCAGGTAGAAGTAATTGCCGAATGTGTCTTGAGGTGAAACAACCACCAAATCCCCGGACTTATCGCGGCTGAATACCTTAGAATTGCTGTCGCTGCCAACATTGCGCACCTTAAAAGCATTCGCAAATCCTTTTTGGAAATAAGGATTTTGAGCTAATATATAGTCCTTCAATGCTTCTAAGTCGGTTAGTTCCATTAGCCAACAGTTGCAACAGGATTCACCCCTGTTATGGTGTTTCGTGTTAATATTCCAAGCCTATTAGTTACAGCATCTTTATACACCTGTATTTCAGTCATGGTCGGGCTGAATATGGGCTGCTTAAAGTGTTTCTCTTGTCCGCGCCGTATCTTGCTCGCCCTATCTGTAGTAAAGCCTATCAGCATGGCTTGCCCTTCAATTTCTGCCCTGTAAGCTGCCATAGTTTGACCTGAATAGGTTTCGTTCACATGCTGTGTTTCCAACCCCTGTATTTGCCTTAATTCCTTATAGCCATGAGGCAGATACATGGTTTTCCTCAACTCAGCATTAAACCCTTTTACATTGCGTACAGCCTGATTCTTGCCCCCTATCTTGACTTTGGTTAGTTTGGTCTGCCCAAGCTCTTTGACGGGCTTATTGCGCTCCTGCTTGCCTTGTGGGCGGAATGCAGAGCTATTTACGAATGCTGCCTGCCCAAAGTATGCAGGTTTGGTGCTATAAGCCCCGATTTCACCGCCCGAAGTGGCTTTACCCTGCTTTTGTATTCTATTTATAACAGAAAGTAATAATTTGATACCGTTGGGAGCTATGACCAAATTGACGATGCTATCCTGCAAACCATGCAGGTTTTGGAGATTATCGCTGTATTGTTGTAAGGTCATTTGCATTGTTGGTAACTTATATTATCTTTATACCTCGCATGATAATTCAATGTTACAGTCCCCTGTTCTCAGGGGGCTTTTTATTTCAAACTATTTGTACTTACCAAACATTTATTATCTTTATGCTTTGTTTATTTTGTTTAGTGATAGATTGTTAACGATTAGCCCTCATATTGGGGGCTATTTCTTTTCAAAGAGTTTAACCAAAAACAACAAGTTCAAATTCGTACCCAAGCTCCAATAAATTATCAGCCAAATGATATTCACGATTAGCCCATGCAACTGCCAAGCATCTATGCCATACATAAAGGCCATGTAAACAGGTATAGACATGAAGCTAACGAATGATGAAGTGCATATTTCGCAGCCACCAAGCCAATGATGCAGGAATGTTTTATCCTGTTCAGCCCATTTCTGCAACTGATTTTGCCATGCACCAAACATTTGCCCCGGTTGTATAGAAGTATGCAGCATCTTGGTAAATCCTGCTATGGCTATTAGAAATATGGCTGTATATAGTAAGAATGTTAGCATTTTGTCGTATTAGTTTGTAGCATTAGTTTGCTTTATTACTTCTTTATTTACAAGTTTACCTGCCATCTAATTCCGCGACACCAAATGCACGAATCCCTCATATTCTCAACTATGCTCGGCAGCGAATTAGCAAATGTGTTCCATGCGTTTATATATTCCGTGTTCAAGTCCTCAGCAAACTTCTTAGCCTCTTCGCGGTTATACACAGTCCAGTTATTAAGCCTGTCGGTATGAATGAGTGATTGCATTAGTTCCCAACGGGATTTTAACCAAACGATATTACCCAACACTCCTTTAGCCAATCCACAAAGCATTTCATCGTAGTCGCATACGCAGCTAAAGTCTATGTTTATGCCATAGCCCTCTTTGCCCTCGATTTGCTTATCGTTATAAAATGACTTTACATAGCCACATTCGTTAGGTAATGAGCCATTGCAGCCTGTAAAGCAGGTCAGGTAAGATGAAGCAAAACTCAGGCTGTCGCCATTAATGTAAACCCTTGCATATTTGCCACGCACCAAGTATTCGACATCGAAGGTGTTAATCTGATTTGCTGTTAAGTCAACAACATATTCATTGAGTATCCCCCCTGCATATTCATCATAAATATTCAGCGTTACATTCGTAGCATTAACCAACGGATAAACATAAACATTGTGTATTTTGGTCTTGCGCAGTGAGCCTTTGATTTTAGGCGAACGATATAGCACCAAACCCCTGTTAACAGCCAATGCAGGGATAACAACCCCTGTTTTAAATGTAGCTGCTTCATAGGTAATATCCGTTAAGTTTGGCAGCACATTATTAGCAGCCATGACAGATTGCAGGTCGTTTTTTATGAGCTTGGTTGCTAACTCAACCCGGCTTATGGCTAAATTACGGCCTGTAATAAATTCCTCATTCGCAGCCATAGCAAGAACCTTCGTGCTGACTTCGGGCGCATCGAACAGGTCAAGCCCCGATAGCGAAGGTTCAGTTTCACCACAGAGGTTTTTAACGGATATTATATTGTCTAAACAAGAGGCCATAAGAATATAGATAAGCCCTTCATCATTAAAGACAAAGGGCTTATTTCATTTTTCATCAGTTTTGTTTTCCTATTAACTGAATGTAAGTGTTGTTGTGTCATTGAATCTGAGCCTTACAGCCTGATAACCTGTGTAGCTGAGTGTGCCACCCGCTTCGCTGAATGTTATTACACTTTGATAAGTATTCAGGAAGTTGTCGAGTGCAGCAGCGTTAGCTACCGATACAGGTGCATTGCCGAAGTTGTAAATAACATTCAGGTCGTTGTTCGAAGCGTCCACGAAGGCCACTTTCTGAACCACAAGCGGGAATGTCAAGCTGCCTGTTGAAGCTGAGAATGTAGCGGACTGTGCAGGCGAAGGGTATGGGTTATCGCCACACTCAGGCATCTGCGGTAAGCAGGTTGTAAAGTGGAATATTGAATTAAGCCCCTGAATATTACATACACGTGGAGGCATGAAGAATATGTCCCAATACAGGCGTAACTGAATGCGCCATTCGGGTTCGTTATTGTCGTTACACTTAACGAAGTTAATATCCATATCCCACAATATGCCTGTACGTTGGTCAATCAATCCACCTTTGACCAAATCCGGGTAACCACGCATGAACATGTCATCAATAGCCTGAATATTGCTTATATCGGTTGAGAATATACCTGCATTTTTAGAGGCAGATATAAATTTCAACATGCGGGGGTTGAAGGTCAGGATATGTTCAACAGTAGTGTCGGCAAATGTGTCGTTTATGAGCTTGTCATAATACAGGTTTGCAGGGGGTTGTAGCTTATCGAAATCAAAGCCTGCCACAGTTTGCATTCCTGCAATTCTTGCGGCTTGCTGCCAGTTATAGACCTGAGTGCCACCCAATATAAATGGGGCAACACCTGCGTAACCACTATCAAGGTATTGCTGCTCGATGCGCCAAAATCCATTTGGAGCAAGGCCACCTGTAACGGGATCCATTATCGGTACACTCATTGAAGCATGACCATCAGGCAGCACACCCACCTCAGCGACAAGCATTGCGGCTATGTCCTGAGAAAGTTTTTCCCGTACCGTAGGGAACATTGATGCAACAGTTTCAACACCGTGGTCGGTGAACGTATAGTTGCCATCAATATAACGCAGGTCGTTAAATGGAATGGTATAAACTGCGGACGCGGTGCATTGGGAAATTTCAAACCAGTCTTGTTGGGGTGCGATAGTTGTGCCTGTAGAGCAAACGGTATCGGTGCAATCTCCATCATCGGAACAGGTTGGTGGAATGTAGTTTATTTTAAGCGGTCGGAATTTACCTGCATCGAGCACAACATCGCTAACGGTGATGTCTGTGTTTTGTGCAGCAGCAGTACGGACTGCAAGTATCGTTGGAACAGGTTTTTGGTCTATCGTCCAACGGAAAATGTTTTTTTGGAGGTATCTATACGCATTAAGAAATGACATAGTAAGTGAAATTAGCTGAGTGAGTTTCCTTTAGAGAGGCAAGGAAAGAAGTGCCTGACTGCTATTTGGAATAGATAGCTTACTATGACAGCCTTACGGCGAGGTTAGCGGTCGGGGGCTTTTGGTTGCCGAAGCACTTACTTCACCCCTTCACGCCGATACAATATTATAACCATTATTTGAACAAACAAAATATATTAGGCGGCTTGGAGTAATATTTATTATTATAATAAGAATTAATTTCCGAGTTAGTACCTAATTAGTACTAATTCAACTATTACTAAAAAGAATATTTGAAAGTAATTTGCAAATTACGAAAATAGCATTACCTTTGTTGTGTCGAAGCAATGATGCGGAGATAAAAAAGAAACAAGATGACACAAAGTAAAGTAACAATTAAGTTAGACAGAGTGGCTAACGTGCATTATTCAGTAAGCATTTTAACATCAATAAAAAAATCAGGTTTTGATTTGGCGCTAAACGCTACTGATAATTATATAGTAGTCGATTTTAAAAATAGGACTGCTCATACTATCAGCACGCCTAATGAAAATCATTTTATATCATCTAATTAAAATGTAAGAAAAGATGAAAAAGATAACTATTTGGTTGCCGCACGGAGGAAGGGTTACACATATTGTTGGCGAAGGCAACGTTAAAGACATTTTACCCCCGCAACCTGACGAACATACCTCAATAACAGTTATCAAGTTTGAAGACAATAGCTATTTTCAATATTCAGGCGTGCCATATCTATTCGAAACCCATATCTAACCACATGACCAAAGAAACACGAGGACGCAAAACCAACAAGGCAAAAGGAATAGAGAAAAAGAAATCCTACAACGTGTACCTTTTCCCATCAGCAAAGAGTAAGTTAATTAAGAAATACAAATCGTTAACCAAGGCTATCGAAACGTTAATAAATTAAACTGATAAAGAATGAAGTGTGATAGCTGTAAGTTCAATAAGCACTACCTAACAGGTGCAGATGAATACCCCGCAGGCGTGCATTCTGCCTATTGTTCCAAAGGCCATTGGTCGGGATATGAAGATATAGAACCGCCGCCCAATACAGAGGATTTGTTTGCTGATTGCGTTGACTATCAAATAACAAAAGCCCCCGAATAATCAGGGGCTTCAATTTATTACTTATTGTCTTACGCTACAGCATCCAATCCAAATGCACCCTTCATTGCTGCATACGGGTCATTACGCAATGCAGGATTACTTGCAGGTGTACCTTTGTCGAGGGGATTAGGTGGTAGGTGCTGAGTGCCTTCGGCGAAGATGCCTGCTGCCTTTGCCCACGAAGCTGCGTAATCTTCTGTTTTCAGGACTTTCTTATCCTTGTCGCCGATTAATGCAACTTGGTTATCCTTGTACAATTCTACGCTGCGCTTTTCAGGATTATAACGAGGCTCGTAACCATCTTTATTTATCTTATACCTGAGCATTTCGGCTTGCTCTGATATTTCACCGCCCTTACGAGGAATAGCTTCAAGTACCTTCATTAGCCCTTCGGTTACGTCGCGCTCTGTCAGCTTCGTTTGCCATTGTTGGTTGAGTTGTTTTTTTTCATTCTCCCAACCTTCTTCTTTGGCAGTGTGCTGCGCTATAATTTCTTCAATCTTCTTGTTCGCCCCGCTCACGTCCAAGTTCAGGGTTTGGGTATAGGCATCTTTAGCTAATTTGAGCATATCCTTGTGGCTTAACCCTTCGAGTAATTTCTTATCTATGCCAAAGTGCTCTGCTATTGCCTTGCGCTCAAGTGAGGATATTTCACCCTGAAATTCGCTTTTATGCTTTGGCTTCAATTCCTGTTCTAATACAGGTGTAAGGGCTTCGCGCACTTTAAGATTCAATGCTGATTTAGCATCTTCAATCTTAAAATCGGGTTCGTCATTTTCCACAAGTTCCACATCCGCTACCCAATCTTTTACTAATTCTATTAACGCTTTTGATGTAAGTTTCATAACTTAATTTATTTAAAGTTGTTGAAGTTTTTTTTTAAATTTAGGATTACCATTTTCGTATTTAGCATTCCCGTACACTTTATTCCAGCTATGAATAGAAGTCAAAAATCCTTCGCTTTCTAATTCATTGCCTTCATCGTCAAGCTGAATAACATACGCCTGCCCCGAAGCTATATTAACTTCAAAGCGGTCGGGAATATTTACAGCCGATGTGCGTGTAGGTTGCAATGCCATGTTTAGCGCGCTTCGTAGGTTCTGATGTCAGGCTGTTCAATGCCCAAGTTCTTAGGTACAGCACCTGCGCGGTTAGGGTTCAATTTACCCAATACCCTATTCCCTGCTTTTGGCGACATGGCTACAGTCATACCTGTGCGTTTGTTATGCACCAATACCGCAGCCGACTTCTTCTTTGGTTGCTGCGGGTTCTGCGTAGTGCGCACCGATTTGATGTTAGACGATAATGGTTGTTCCTTAACTTCAAATGGCTTAATTGAAGCTACAAATGCATTCAGCACTTCGGTGTCTTTGGGCGATAAGCCTTTTTCTTTTAACTGCTCGATTGACAATTTAGGATTTGTTTTTACGATACGGAAACCAGCATCGCTCAATCCGTCAATAACTAATTCTGCAAAGTTCATAAAATATATGTTTTAGTTAGTAAATACTAATTAGTAACAGGTTCGTAAGTTTTAGCGAAAATATCAGGCTTACATGGGTAAAACTCGCCCTCAACCCCTTTAATAATATAATCTCCAAAAGAGGCTATATGTTGCCCCTCCAAAGTTTTTATTATTATCGAGCCTTCGCTAATTTTATTATTACAATAGTCGCTAAATCTATCTTCTGCCATCCTGCAACTTGTTGAATCAACCTCCTGTCCTATAAAATTTAGCACCTCTTTTATAGATTGCTCCGACGGTTTTAGTACAATGGCTTCAATTACTACAGGTAACTTTCGATACTTCATTTTATTTTGGTTTAGTTTTATTCACTCGCTTGTCTATTCTCATCAATCACCTCAGTCTTCGGCTCCTGCGCTTTATCCAATTCAGCACCATATTCAGTTTCATAGGCTGCTTCGCGCTCCTCCACTTCAACTGCTATCTCTTTATAGCTCGCACCCACAAACCATTCTTGCCCTTTCTCTTCAATTATCTCGTCAAGCCAAACGCTAATCATTTCGTTATAGCTTAACTGTTCGCGTGGCACTAATGAAGCCATAGCAGCCTTATCGGCTGTGGTTTTGACGAATAGCGGGTCGGTTAGGGCTATGAAGGATATTTTCTTCTGCATGACTTTATCGCCCGCGTACTGCTTATCTACATAGTCCAATA
>Ga0134127_10003679_pt1 | contig 11030 bp, 9 predicted proteins | sample KB31753_FD_96459 | JGI IMG/M metagenome (GOLD analysis project Ga0134127, IMG submission 96459) | Terrestrial soil microbial communities with excess Nitrogen fertilizer from Kellogg Biological Station, Michigan, USA - KB3-175-3 | ecosystem: Environmental > Terrestrial > Soil > Unclassified ...
CCCACAGGTCATAGCCGAGTGCAGACGAGGCTTCGGTGAACGTATCCCGGACGACTGGTTCTGCGGCAGCGAGCGCGGCCAGCATGCCGACAGACTGCGAGCCCTGGCCCGGGAACATCATTGCTAGCTTCAACGGTGCCTCCCTCGCTGCGGCTGCCCGGATTATAGGGTGAGCGCGGCGTCACACCGCCCGTCCACGCCGGCCGGGATCGGGGAACCCCTCTGTTATGATCCGGTCAAGGTCAACGAGGCGCAGCATGTTGATTTCCCGACGCGAAACCGGTTTCACGCTGATCGAGATCATGGTCGTGCTGACGATCATTGCGATCATGACGGCGCTGATCGCGCCACAGATCATGGGTAAGGTGGACGAGGCGCGCGTGACGGCGGCCAGGCAGGACATCCGCACGCTTGAGACGGCACTCGACTTCTACAAAATGGACAATTTCCGCTATCCAACGACCGACCAGGGGCTCGAGGCGCTGGTCAAGAAGCCGGACGACGTGAAGAACTGGCGGGCGGGCGGATATTTGCGCGCTTCCACCGTGCCGAAGGACCCCTGGGGCAACGAATATAAGTACCTCTTCCCCGGCAGCAAGGGCGGGCCCTACGACCTCTACACGCTCGGCGCTGACGGGGAAGTCGGCGGCGAGGATGCCGACGCCGATATCGGCAGCTGGAATCCCGAGTGACGGACTGAAGGATCGCGGCGATGCCCGTCGCCCGTTCGCGCCGCGCCGCGCGCGGCCTGACGCTCATCGAGATCCTCGTTGTCCTCCTCATCATCGGCATCCTCGCAACCATCGCCACCCTCTCCATTGGCCTGCTCGGCGAGGACCGCGAGATCGAGCGCGAGGTCACGCGGCTCTCGGACGCCATCGCGCTGCTCCAGGAGCAGGCGCAGCTCGAAGGCCGCGACTACGGCATCCTGCTCGAGTCGACCCGCTACGAGTTCCAGCGCTTCGATGCCTTCGAGCAGCGCTGGTCGCGGTCGAGGGCGACCCGACGCTCGGACCGCGCGAGTTGCCTGCGGATCTCGGCATTGAGCTCGTCCTCGAGGGGCGCCCGATCCTCCTGCGCCACGAACCGAACCCGGACGCCCGGCTGCCTCAACTCGTCGCCTGGGGCAGCGGCGAGATGACGCCCTATCGCCTGTCGCTCGTCCGCCGCGGTGGCGCGCGCATCACGCTTGTCGGCAACGTCGACGGAACCATTGAGATCCAGCGTGGCGACGATGAGAAGCCCTGAGCAGCGCGGGTTCACGCTGATCGAGGTCGTGGTCGCGCTCGCGATCGTCGCAATCGGCATGCTCGCCGTGTTCAAGACCATCGGTGACTCGGTCAACAACGTCGAGGCGCTGCGCGACCGGAGCTTCGCAGGCTGGATCGCCGACAACCGGATCACCGAGATCCGCCTGTCCGGCCAGTTGCCTTCGGTCGAGGAGACGGCGGGCGAAGTCGAGTTCGCCGGCCGGCAGTGGCATTGGGTGACCAAGGTCTCGCAGACGCAGGTCCAGGGCATGCGCCGCATCGACGTCAGCGTGCGGCGCGACGGCGACCCGGAGGATTCCTCGCTCGTGACCCTCGCCGGATTCGTCGGGGCGACGGCGACCGCTTCCCCGCCAACCATCCCCGACTGGTACAACATGAACGGCCCGGGCGGGACCGGTGGCGAGGACGAGACCGGCGACGAGGACAACGCAGACGAAACGGAAGAGCCGGAGCCCGTCGAATGAGGACGCAGGTGCCGCAGCGCGGTTTTACGCTCCTCGAGATCCTCGTCGCGACGGTCATCCTCGCCATCATGGGTCTCATGGCCTACCGCGCCGTCAGCGAAGCGCGGGTCGCCGTCACAAACGCCGAAAGCCACCTCGAGCGCCTGCGGGCGGTGCAGCGCACGATGCAGCTCGTGGCCACCGATTTCCGCACGCTCACGCGCCGCCCCGTGCGCGAAAGCATCGGCGACGGCTACCGGGCGGCGCTCCTGCGCGACCCGAATGCGAGCTCGCTGGTCGAGCTGTCCCACTCGGGGTGGCCGAACGGCGCCGGCACGCCGCGCGGGACGGTGCAGCGCGTCGTCTACCGGCTCGAGGATGGCAAGCTCTATCGCGAGCACTGGACCGTGCTCGACGCGACGCTCGCGACCCAACCGGTCCGGCGCGAGCTCATCGACGGCGTCGAGCGCGTCGACATCCGTTACATGACGCCGGGCCGCGAGTGGATCACCGAGTGGCCGCAATTCGGGAATTCGACGGACCGCGATTTCTTCGCGCGACCATTGGCAGTCGAAGTCACGATGGTGCTCACGGATTACGGCGAGATCCGCCGCCTTGTCGAGGTTTCCGGATGAGGCAGCGCGGAGTCGCCCTGATCACGGCAATTGTGCTGGTCGCGATCGCGACCGTGCTCGCCGTGCACATCGGCACGCGTGCGGCGCTGGACCTGCGCCGCACGACCGGGCTCGCCGCGCTCGACCAGGGCTGGCAGGTCGCGCTCGGCGCCGAGGCCTGGGCCGCCGAGGTGCTGAAGGACGATGATCAGGAGAGCGACAACCTCGCGGAGAACTGGGCGCAGCCGGTGCCGCCGTTGCCGATCGACGGCGGCGAGGTGCGCGGCGCGCTCGAGGACATGCAGGGCCGCTTCAATCTCAACAACCTCGTCAGCGCCGACCGCGACATCAATGAGGCGCAGGTCAACATCTTCAAGGCGCTGCTCGTGCAGGTCGGTGCACAGGAACGCTGGGCCGGCATGATGGCCGACTGGCTCGACGCCGACACCGTGCCGCACGGCGTCGATGGGGCCGAGGACGGGACCTACCTTTCGCAGAGCCCGCCGTATCGCGCCGCGAACGTCCTAGTGACGACGACGACCGAGATGATGGCGCTCCCCGGCATGACGCGCGACGAGTTCGAGCGGATCAGGCCCTACGTCGCTGCGCTTCCTGTCGGCACGACGATCAACCTGTGCACGGCCAAAGCGCCGGTGCTTGCCGCGCTCTTTCAGGGTGGCACCGATTTTGGCGACGCGGAGCTCCTCGCCTCGAACCGCAAGGAGGGTTGCTACCCGATAAAGCAGGATCTTGAGAGGGAGCCGAGATGGAACGAAATCAAGACCCTCGTCGACCAAAAGAGTGACTGGTTTCGCGCTGTGACCGCGGTCCGTATTGGCACCTCGGAATTCACGCTGTACAGTCTGATGAATCGCAATGGACCCGCGATCCGGACGGTAATTCGCTCGACCGGCACCGAATAATCCCCATGAACCAGTTCCTCGTCGTCCGGCTCGCGAACCCGATCAGCTGGGTCATTGTCGGCGCCGACGGCGGGCGACTCGGCCCCATTTCCACCGGTGATTTCGCGGACGCCGCACCCGTCGCCGCCGAGCGGCAGGTCGTCGCGATCGTGCCGGGCTCCAGCGTCACGCTCGCGCGCCCGGAGTTGCCCGTGAAAGCGGGCGCGAAGCTCGCGCAGGTCGTCCCGTACGCAATGGAAGAGTCGCTCGCCGGCGAGGTTGAGCAGTTTCATTTCGCGATCGGCGCGACCGACGAGACCGGTGCGACGCAGGTCGCGGCGCTCCGGCGCGAGGAGCTCCGCGGCTGGCTCGAGGCGCTCGCCTCGGCCGGCATCGAGCCGGCCGCCGTGGTGCCGGACACGCTTTGCCTTCCGGACAATCCTGGAAAGACCGTCGCGGTCATCGACGCCGGCCAGCTCCTGGTGCGTGCGCCCGGCGGCCTGCCGGTCACGCTCGATGCCGAGCCGCTCACGGAGTCATTCACGCTGGCGGGACTCGAAGGCGAGGATCAACACGTCCAGCTCTTCGTCTCGCAACAGGACTGGCACGAGTCGCGTGAGATGATCGAGGCGCTGCGCGAAGTCACGGGCAGCCTCGATCTGCAGATACTTCCGGACGGAGCCCTGCCGCTCCTTGCGACGACGGCCGTCAAGGCCCGGACGCTCTCGCTGCTGCAAGGCGAGTTCGCTCGCCGCACTGGCTGGCGCGCGGAATGGCAGCGCTGGCGCATCGCGGCGTTCCTCGCGGTCGCCGCGCTCGCACTGCACGTCGGCGTACGCGGCTACGACCTCGTCCGCCTGCATTCCGAGCAGCGGCGGCTCGACGCCGCGATCGAGCGCGCCGCCCACGTTGCCTTGCCGGATGTCCAGCGCATCGAGGATGCGCGCGCCCAGGTGGAACAGCGGCTCGCCGGTGCCGGCAGCGGCGACCCCGCGGGCTTGCTCGCCCAACTCGCCGCGGTCGGCGGCGCGCTCGCAGGCGCCCCCGGCCCGAAGCTCGAGTCCCTGGGGTTCCGGGATCGCGCGCTCGAGCTCGAGCTCGTGGCTGCGAACACGGACGCGATTGCGCGCTTCACACAGGGCATCAGCGAGCGCGGACTGACCGCGGACGTTTCCTCGACGTCGAACAGCGAAAAAGGGATCGTGGCGAAGGTTCACGTCGCCGCGGGAGCGCCGCGATGAAGCTGCGCACCTGGTACCAAAGTCTCGCCGAGCGCGAACAGCGCATGGTGCTCTGGGGCGGATGTGCCGCGGCCGTCCTGCTGCTCGCCGGGCTCATCTGGCAGCTCGGCACGTCCGTGAAGGTCGCAGAGGACCGCGTCGCCCGGCGGCGCGAGGATCTCGCCTTCATCGAGGCAGCCACGCCGCGCATCCAGACGATGCCGGCCGCACGGCCCGGCGAGTCGCTGACCATCGCCGTGGACCGCATGGCGCGTGAGGGCGGCCTGGCGGACAAGCTCGCAGGCATTGAGCCGGCCTCGAACGGCGCGCTGCGCGCCCGCTTCACGGGCGCCTCGTTCGACGCGATCACGCTCCTCCTCGCCCGGCTGCAAAAGGAGCGCGGCGCGCAGGCCGAGACCGCAAGCGTTTCCGCGACCGGCGAGGCGGGCCTCGTCGACGCGACCTTCGTGATCCGCGGCCGCTGATCCGATGGCGAGGCGCGGCGCCTTCATCGCGGCGGGTATCGCCGCATTCCTCGTATTCCTCGTTGCGATGGTGCCGGCGAGCCAGCTCGCAAAGCGGTTGCCGCCCGGCGTCGTGCTTGAAAGTGCCGGCGGCACGATCTGGTCGGGACATGCGCGCTCGCTTTCCGTGCAGGGGCGCCCGCTCGGCGCGATGGAATGGTCCTGCCGTCCCTGGCGGCTGCTGCTGCTCGAATGGTCCTGTCGCCTACGCCTTCGCCCCGCGGGCGGCGAGGTCTCAGGCGATCTCTCCGGCAAGTTCGACGACGAGATCCTCGCGCGCGATGTCCAGGGATCGCTGCCGATCTCGGCCTTCCAGGGAATCGCAACACCGCGCGGCTGGTCAGGCACGCTCGAGCTCGACCTCGGCGAGGTCCGGCTCGTCGGCCAGCGGCCGGTTGCTGCGACAGGGACCATGTACGTACGCGCCCTGCATCCGCCGGGCGACAGGTCCCAACCGCTCGGCGACTTCGAGCTGGGCGTCGGCGAAGGATCCGTCGGCGGCGAGTCCCTGAACGGGCGGCTACGCGATCTCGGCGGCCCGCTGCACGTCCGCGGTGCCATCGAACTCGATCGCAATGGCCGCTTCCTCTTGAGCGGTGATGCGGCTCCCGGACCCGGCGCCGGTCCCGCCATTTTCGACACCCTCGGATTCCTCGGTCCGCCCGACAGCCAGGGGCGTCGCCCCTTCACGATCGAAGGCACGCTCTGAATCGGGGTAGGTCCCCGAATCAGAGTTCACGCCAGGCGTCGAGCAGCGGGAAATAGAGTCCCGCCTTCACCGGCCTGTCCGGCTCCCGCGCCCTGAGCGCGTGCACGTAGCGCTCGAGCTGTCCGCGGTAGCGCTCGAGCTCGTTGTCGAGGAAGGCCTCACGATTGCCGCCTTCGTGCACGCTCGTCTTCCAGTCGACGATCCAGCGCACGCCTTCGCCGTCGACGAAGCTCCGGTCGATCCGGAGGCTTTGCACGGCGCCGCCGATGCGCGCGGTGAGCGCCAGCTCGCTCGATGCCTCGCCCGCCGAAGGATCGAGTAGCCGTCCAGCCAGCGCGCTTCGGGCACAGGCCTCGATGGCAGATCGGGTCCGCGCGAGGGCATCCGGCATGTGCGCCTCATCGACGCCCGCCTCGCGCAACAATCGACGCCACGCCGACGGACGTGCCACCAGCGCCGTATTCGGCAGCCCCGCGCGCGTGAGCCGGTGAAGCTCGAAATGCACAACATCGCCAACGGCCTTGGCGACTGTTCCCGCCCAGTCGAAATCCGGGCGGACCGACCCTTCCGCTTCGCCCAGGATGCGCAGCATCGGCGCGCGCGGCGGCGGATCGGGCAGCGGCGCCGACCAGGCGAGCGGCAGGCGCGTGAGCGGCGGCGCCGCCAATCGTGGTCGCCCCTTGTCGGGACGCGCCTCCGGCGCACTCGCAGACCGCGCCGCGAGCGCCCGCTCGAAGTCGGCGGCGAGCACCGGCCAGAAGAAGCGCAAGAGGCTCCCGGACCGCGGGCGGTCGAGCATATGGCCGTCCGCGGTGGTCCGGACGTGCGCGCTGCCGACGAGATGCAGTGCCCGGCGCGCGCGCGTCACTGCGACGTAGGCGACGCGCCCGAGCTCGAGTTCCGCGCGCTCGGACTCGAGCTTGCGCATCCAGGATTCCAGCGCATCGGCCTCGCCTGCCGCCTCACCGGTCTCGCTGCGGCTGCCGAGCACTACGCCGCGAAGGCCAGGCCCTGTCGCAATGGTGGACCAGTAGAGAAGCCGGCGATCGCCGACCGGCGCAGAGCGCTGCAGGTCCGGCACGATCACGACGTCGAACTCGAGCCCCTTGGCCTTGTGGATCGTCATGACCTGCACCGGCGCGTCGTCGCGGCCGACCGGCGACGCCTTGATGCCTTCGACCGAGGCATCGATGTCGGACGCTTCCGGCCAGGCGCCCGACTCCGCTTCGAGCCGGTCGAGCGCAGCGAAGAGAAGCTCAGCATTTGCAAGATCCGACGAATCCTCGATCGTCGCGGCACCCCCAAGCGCGAGCCACGCGCAGCGGAGCCAGCCGCCCAGCGAGCGGCGGCCGCGGCCCGCGATCGCCGGCAGGACAGCGGCTTGCAGCCGTGCAAGCCGCGAAGTGCCGTCAGACGACAGGCGCGCGAGCCGCGCCGCGTCCGAGGACAAGGCGCCGATGCTCGATTCCGCGTCGCCTTCCGTGAGCGCGTACAGGTCGGCAAGCGAGAGGCCACACCATGGCGCCCGCAGCGTGGCAAGCCAGGCGGTGCGGTCGCCCGCGTGCAGCATCGCCTTGGCCAGCGCCACGAGGTCGCGGACGGCGGCGCGGTCCGCGAGCGACTCGAGCTCGATGCCACGGTAGTCGATTCCCGCGCGGCGGAGCGCCGCGAGCACCGGCGGCAGCGACGTCCGGCCACGCACGAGGATCGCAATGCCGGGCTTGCGGTCCGCGGGCGCCGCGGCCAGCGCATCGGCAGCGATGCACGCGACCGCTTCGCCCATCTCGCGTTCGTCGGCGTCGAGGAGCGCATGGACCTTCACGCCGTCGCCCGAATCCATCTCGCGCACCGGCTCCGCCGGCGAATAGCGCACGGCGCCGCGCTCGAAATCGTCGGCGGCCGGCAGCAGCGCAGAAAACGCCGTGTTGACCCAGTCGACTATCGCGCGGCTCGAACGGAAATTGCGCCCGAGGCGGAGCGGAAGGAGTCCGACGCCGCCGATGCCCTCCTCGGCCGCCTGCAGGAAGAGCGTCACGTCGGCTTCCCGGAATGCGTAGATCGACTGCATCGGGTCACCGACGCAGAAGAGCGTGCGGCCGTCGCCGGGCTGCCAGCCGGCGAGCAGGAGCACGAGAAGTTGTTCCTGCGCAGGCGACGTGTCCTGGTATTCGTCGACGAGCAGGTGGTGAATCCGGTAATCGAGCGCGAGGGCGAGCTCGGTCGGGGCCGCGTCATCCCGGAGCGCCTCGCGGGCTGCGGCCGCGACGGCGGGATGGTCGAGGCTGCCGCGCTCGGCGAACAAAGCAATGAGCTCCGCGACCGCAGGCGGCAGCACGGCGAGCAGCGCCTCGAGTCGCTCCCACTGGCCATCGGTCAGCGCGGGCGGAGGCAGCCGACGCACGCGGCCCAGCGTCGCCGCAAAGCCATCCACCGCGGCGAGCGCATCGAGCTCATACTTCATCCTCAGCTTGAGCTTCGGCCAGGGTGGACCCGCGGACGCCGCCTGGAAGCCGATGTTCCTGTCGACGGACTTGCGCACCCCGAAGTCGCCGCTCGCCTTCAGCAGCACGTCGGCCAATGCGCACCACTCGGCGACCGCTTCGGCCTGCGCGGGCGGCAATGACCTGAGGTCCGCAAGCGGCGCCAACACGCTGCCAGCGCCGGCCGCGGCCGCCGCATCCCTGAGGACTGCGAATAGCCCGGGCTTCACCGTATCCGCGATCGCCTCGCGGATCCGGCCGAGCTCCGCCTCCAGTGCCGCCCGCAGCAGCCCGTCAAATTCTTTCCGCGATGTCTGGCCGCCGCTTGAACCGTACAGCTTCGGCAGCCAGACCTCGCGCGACCCCAGCATCTCGGCGACCAGCGCCGCGAGCCGGCGCGGGTCATGGTCGAGTGCGCGCGCGAGTCGCTCGAGCGCGCGTGCGCGCGCGTCGCCCGCTTCCAGCGACGTCAGGAGCCTGCGCGCGGCCTCACGATAGAGCGGTCGCGCATCGTCCACGAGCGCGGCGGTGAGTCCGATGCGCGCGGCAAGCGGCAGGCGCTGCGCCAGCCAGTGATTGAGGCCGTCGATCGTCTGCACGTGCAGGCGCCCCGGGTTGCGCTCGAGGTCCCAGCCACGCGCGCGGCTTCGCGCCAGGGCAGCGGCCGCAAGCGCGTGCAACTCCTGCCGGTGCGGTTCGGCGCCGGACTCGAGCGGGCCTGCGGCGGATGCGAGCGAGCGCACGATGCGGTGGCGCATTTCCGAGGCCGCTTTGCGCGTGAACGTGATCGCCACGATCTCCTCTGGGACATCGACCGTGGCGAGCAGCCGCAGGAAGCGCAGCGTCAGGAGGCTCGTCTTGCCGGAGCCGGCGGGCGCCTGCACGATGTATGAGCGCCGCGGGTCGATCGCTTCGCGGCGCGCGATGTCGTCAAGATTGCCCTCAGCCGCCATGGCCGGCTTCCTCCCCCGATTCATCGCGCGCGCCTGCCGGATCGACGCGGCACAACGCCCCGAGGTGGCAATGACGGCAGGTTTCCGCCGCGAGCTTCGGGTCGACAACGGCGCGTCCGGCCGCGTGATCACGCGCGAGCGCATCGAGCCAGGCCCACCAGCGCTCGGCAATGACACGCCAGTCGAAGCCCATGTCCTTGTCTTCCGTCAGCGCGAAATCAGCAGCCGGCTCGATCCCGTCGATCGCGACCGATTCCTCGCCGACGCCGAGGAAACGCGCGCCCGCGCCGCCGGCTTCGGCGAGCGCGATCGCAGCCGGTCGCCCCGGGTGCAGGACGGCGTACAGCGGGAGCTGCGGGGCGTCCATGCGCGCACCGCGCCACGGCGCACCGCGCGTCCGACCCGACTTGTAGTCGATCACGACGAGATTGCCGCCTGCATCGTCGACCCGATCGACGCGAAGGCTGAGCTCGAGCCCGCCGATGTGACCCTTCAGTTCGCGCTCCGTCTCGACCACGACGAAAGGAGGTCGGGCTCGTTCGAGCGTGAGCAGCGCGCCGATGGCGCGTGACTGCCAGTCGCGCTCCAATGCGACGGCGCGGGGACCCGCGTGGGACGGCGCCATCGCATCGAGGGCCTCGTCGACCGCGATGCCAACGCGGCGCTCGCAGTCCGCCGGCGCGAGTGCGAGGAGCACAGATTGACTACCAAGGCCGGCCCACAGCCTCTGCAGCGCGCGATGCAGCAACTGGCCACGCAGCCGCCGATCGATCCCCGCCTGCGGCTCTTCGAGCGGCCGTGCACCCAGGCGAAGCTCGCCGAAGGCCCGAAACGGGCAGCGCGACTGCAGTTCCAGCACGCGTGCGCCACCGGCCGCGCGTGCGTCCTCGAGCGCCGGGGCCTCGTCGTTGGCGACTGGCTCGAGAACCGAAGCTTCAAATTGCAGCACCGCGCGCGGCTTGAATGAAGTCGGCGCGGGCAGTGCGGGCAGCCTCGCCGGCACGAGCAGCGAGCCGTCCACCTCGGTGTCGTCCTCGTTCTGCGGCCAGGACAGCACCAGCGATCCTGCGGAGGATTTCCACGCCGCCACCGTCGCGAGCGCTTCGCCGATTGCCGCCTCCGCGGTTGCGCGCGGCATGCCGAGCCGGCGCTGCGCCTCGATCGGCAGGAATGGATCCACGCGGACCGGGCGCGGCCAGGCTGTCGCGGTCAAGCCAGCTACCCAAAGGCTGTCAAAGCCGATTCCCGGATCAGACCAGCCGTCCATGACGAACACCGCCGGTTCGCCGCTCTCCGGCTGGAACGGCGCAGCCGCGAGCTCGTGGAGTTGCTCGAGAGCCTGCTCGGCGGTCAGGTCCGTGGCAATCGACGCCAATGCAGCGAGGTCGCGCAGCAGCTCACCGAATCGATTGGCCGCCTGCCAGTCGGAGGACTCGAGGGCGACTTCGCCGGGCCAGCCCCATGCCGCCAGGCATGCGCCGAAGTCCTCCGCCCAGCCCCCGGCACTGCGACGCCCTGCGCCCGCGATGCAGGCGGCCGAGGATTCGAGCGCCACGGCCAGGAGCGGCGCGCCCCGGGCGCGCGCCTCGCGCGCAAGTCCGGCGGGTTCCGCCGGATGTACGCGGCCGTCGCTGCGCAGCCGCACGTCGAGCCGCGCCCGTGCCTCCTGTTCCGCGAGACTTGCAGCGAGGTGGCGACTGCGCAGGAGCCGCGTGGCATCGGTCCAGTCTCCAAGGCCGAGCGCAAAGCGGATCGCGTCGAAGGCTGTTTCGATGACGGGTCGCGCGGCGAGCGACGGGCCGCCCGCGAGGTCGAACACGCGATCGCGCGGTCCGTCCGGCAGCTCGAGTGCCGGCTGCAGCGCGGATTCGAGAGCCCTTTCGAGCGCACCCCGAAGCGCTGCGAGATCCGGAA
>Ga0134127_10003680_pt1 | contig 11029 bp, 4 predicted proteins | sample KB31753_FD_96459 | JGI IMG/M metagenome (GOLD analysis project Ga0134127, IMG submission 96459) | Terrestrial soil microbial communities with excess Nitrogen fertilizer from Kellogg Biological Station, Michigan, USA - KB3-175-3 | ecosystem: Environmental > Terrestrial > Soil > Unclassified ...
AGCCGCGGGAGGCGAATGCCATGCATTTCGGGATCTTCGTCGAGGAAATGCGCTACGGAGCGAGCCAGGTCTCGGCGTTCCGCGACGCGTTCGATCTGGCGCAGCGCGCGGAAGACTGGGGCCTCGACTGTGTCTGGCTCGGTGAGATCCACTTCACGCCGAACCGCTCGGTCATCTCGGCCTCGCTGCAGGTGGCCAGCTCGATCGCCACCCGGACCCGGCGCCTCCGGGTCGGCACAGCCGTCACCGTACTCCCGCTGAACCATCCGCTGCGCATCGCCGAGGAGATCGCGACGCTCGATCACATCAGCGAGGGCCGGCTCGAGTTCGGGATCGGCCGCAGCGGGGTCGCGCGCTCGTACGACAGCTACGGCATTGCCTATGGCGAGAGCCAGGCCCGGTTCCGCGAGGCGCTCGACATCATCCGCGAGGCCTGGAAGGGCGAACCGTTCAGCTTCGAGGGCGAGTTCTATCGGTTCCAGAACACGACGGTCGCGCCGCGCCCGTACCAGACGCCGCACCCGCCCATCCGGATGGCCGCGAACACGGAAGAGACCTTTCCGGCGGTCGGCAAGATGGGTCTGTCGATCTTCGTCGGGCTGCGCGCCGCCGAGATCCCTGATCTGCAGGCGCACCTGGCGCTATACCGGCAAGCGTGGCGCGAGGCGGGCCATGCCGCCAAGCCGAGCGTATACATCCGCATCCCGGTCTACGTGTCGACGACGGAGCAGGGCGCGGTCGACGAGCCGCGCGAGAGCCTGATGGCTTTCTTCGGCCGCCAGAGCGAGCTGGCGCGCGCGATCGTCGGCCGCGCCGGCGCCGGCCCCGCCGACCGCCGGCGCGCGATCGCTGACCGCATGGCGAGCCTCTCCTACGACGACGTCCTCGCGAAGAAGGTCGCCTTCGGCACGCCGAAGGGCGTGATCGACCGCCTGACTCAGCTTCGCGAGGAGCTCGGTCTGGACGGGATCATCGCCGAGCTGAATCCGGGCGGGCGCATCCCGCTCGAGCTCGAGACGCGGAGCCTGCGTCTGCTCACCCACGAGGTGATGCCGGCGTTCAAGTAGCCGCGGCGCCGGCGGCATCGCGAATCGCCGCTCGCGCCTTCTTCTCGACTTCCATCGCAATCGCTATCATCTTGTGCACGCTCTTGGCGTGCTCGGCTGTCTTCTTCATGACCTCGCTGTCATCTTTGCCATGCGCCACGAAGTTGCAGCCGGGCATCAGATCGGCGCACCTCAGTTCTCTCATCATGACAACCTCCTCCTCCGAAGGGCCAGCGATGTTTCCGAATCGACACGGCGACACGACGTGAGGCGCCGAAGGCGCAGCGGCCCGCCACCCGCGAGTCGGCGCCTCGGCTAGCGTTCGCGCCGGCGCCGCCGTCGCGCTGCAGTTCTCCCGGGTGACGCCGGTGTGCCCTGGCCCGGCTTCCTGCCGTAGCCCCGGTTGCACTCGTTGCAGAATTGCTGCCCGTCATCCTTGAGCTCTCGCTTACAGGTGAGGCATCTGACCACGGCATCCTCCATCCCCGGGTGGATCATCGATATATGAGTTTTATTTATTATATAAGATTTATATGATATGGCAATGGCACCCAGGGTTCGACAACACTGAGGCGACGGCCGATGGGAGCGTGCCCTATGGCCGAAGACACCAAGACAGATGTCGTCGTGGCAACCGGAGAGTGGGGCCGGCCGACGACGCAGCGGGAGGCGGCGCGATCGCAGATGCTGTGGATGGTCGGTCAGGCAAGTCGAGCCGCCAAGAGCGGCCGGGTCGATGACGCTCGCTGGTGGCGCGATAGAGCGGTATCGGCCCTGTGGAACATGAACTAGCGCGGGCGGGTCAGCCGAGGATTATTCGGACGCGATGTGCCTTCCGGTCATCGACGAGCCGGATGCTGAGATCGCCTGCGAGGTAGACGCCATCCACCTCTACCGAGGACACTCCCCGGGACACACCTCGAGGGTTCTCGACAACGAGATCATACTGCGCGGAGCGGTAGCGGAACGCCATCTCGAAGCCACGCCACGCGCCGGGAATGCACGGGTCGATCACGAGATGTGTGCCGCGGAGCCGAAACCCGAGAATCGACTCGAGCCCGGCGCGATACATCCACCCCGCTGACCCCGTATACCATGTCCATCCCCCACGGCCGATGTGCGGCGCCTCGGTGTAGACGTCTGCCGCCATCACATACGGCTCGACCTGGTAGCGGTGGACACCCGTCGGGGTGATGGCATGGTTGATCGGATTCAACATCGAAAAGAGCTCGGCGGCCCTATCCCCCTGGCCGAGCGCCGCAAAGGCGATCGCGGACCAGATGGCCGCATGCGTGTATTGCCCGCCATTCTCTCGGACGCCAGGCACATACCCCTTGATGTAGCCAGGCTCCAGCGACGTGCCGTCGAATGGCGGTGTCAGGAGCAGAACGACGCCGTCGGCACGGCGTACGAGATGTTCGTCGACGGCCGCCATGGCGCGCGCTTGGCGTGCCGGGTCGCCGGCCGCCGAGATGACGCTCCAGGACTGCGCGATCGAATCGATGCGGCATGCGTCGTTGACGGCGGCGCCGAGCGGCGTCCCATCGTCGAAGTACGCGCGGCGGTACCACCCGCCGTCCCAGGCCTCGCGTTCGAGCGACTCCTTGAGAGCGCTCACATGCCCACGCCACCGCTCGGCGCGCTTGCCTTCCCCACGAGCGTCAGCCAGGTCAGCCCATTCGGAGAGAACGGCGTGAAGGAACCACCCGAGCCAGACGCTCTCCCCCTTCCCGCCGGCGCCCACCTCGTTCAATCCGTCGTTCCAATCCCCCGTGCCCATCAGCGGCAACCCGTGAGTTCCGACCGTCAGGCTGTGATCGAGCGCGCGCGCACAGTGCTCGAAGAGCGTGCTTCGTTCGTCGGAAGCGCGAGGCTCGAAGTACGACTCGCGCTGGCCGACCTCGAGCTTGGGTCCTTCGAGGAAGGAGACGATTTCGTCGAGAACGGCGCCGTCGCCGACGATCTCGACATAACGGGCGACGGCGTACGGCAGCCAGACCAGGTCATCGGAGATGCGCGTTCGAACGCCGCGGCCGCTGGGCGGATGCCACCAGTGCTGGACATCGCCATCCTCGAATTGCCGGGCGGCGGCGCGCAGCACGTGCTGCCGGGCCAGCGCGGGCTCGGCCACCGCGAGCGCCATCACGTCTTGAAGCTGATCGCGAAACCCGTACGCACCACCGGCCTGGTAGAACGCCGACCTCGCCCACACGCGACAGGACAGCGTCTGGTACAGCAGCCAGCCATTGAGCAGCATATCCATCGAGCGATCCGGCGTTCTGACCTGCACCGTGCCGAGCAGCGCGCCCCAGCGCTCGTCGACCATTCGCAAGATGTCCGCCACGTCGTGAGTCCGGTAGCGAACGATCAGCTCCCGCGCCTGCTCCAGACTCTCCGCCTCGCCGAGCAAGAACACGACCTCGGCGCGGCCGCGAGCGGGCAGCGCGAGCGTAGCCTGAAGGGCGCCGCACGGATCGAGGCCAGCACCGACCCGTCCCGAGAGGCGGTGGCGGGCCGCGAGCGCCGACGGATGATCCGGCGACCCGTTGCGTCCGAGAAATTCCGTCCGGTCGGCGGTCCATGCCGTTTGGGTCCCGCCGAGGTCGGCAAAGGCCACGCGGGCGCCGCACTCGCGCCGCCACGCGTTGCGCGCGAGCATCGCGCCGGTCTGCCCGTCGATCTCGGTGACCACGAACGGCGCCGCGGTGGGGCGCGATACGCCAAGGACCCACTCGACGTAGGCGGTCACGGACAACCGCCGTGGTCGTCCGGACTCGTTCGTCAGCGTGAGCCGCGAGATCTTGATGGGGTCGTCGAGCGGCACCAGCTGTAGCAGCTCGAGCGAGATGCCGTGCGAGACGTGCTCGAACCGCGTGTAGCCTTGTCCATGCCGGATGACATAGGGCGAGATCTCTTCGCGGATCGGGAGCGCCGTCGGCCCCCACAGGTCCCCGGTCTCCTCATCGCGGACGTAGAAGGTCTCACCCGGCGGATCGCTGACCGGATCGTTCGACCAGGCCGTGAGCTGGTTCTCGCGGCTATTGACCGACCACGTATACCCCGAACCCGACTCGGAGACCTGGAAGCCGAAGCCCGGATTCGCGATCACGTTGATCCACGGCGACGGCGTCCACCGTCCCTCGTCGAGGACCGTCACGTACTCGCGTCCATCTTTCGCGAAGCCGCCCACCCCGTTGTAGAGCTCGAGACTCGGGCGCGGAGATGTCGCGGCCGCCGGCGCCGGCGGCCGCGCCGCCGCTCGTCGTGGTGAAACAAGCGGAGCCGCCGCGTCGGGTCGCTGTGCTCGCGCCACTTGCTCGGCCAGTGTCCCGTGCCGGCTCGACAGCACCGCGCGCGCGACAGACCGGAGCACGTCACGCTGGGTCGCCGAGAGGCGGTCGGCCCGAACGATATAGACGTTCCCGTGCGGTTCATGGCCATCGTGAAGCCCTGCCGACTGGCTCGTGCGGACCAGTGTCTCCAACAGCGCCTGCAGATCCTGAGCATAGGACGGCGCATGCTCGTTCAAGATGACGAGGTCGACCGCGAGCCGCTTCATCCGCCAGTACTCGTGCGCGCGGAGCAGCTGCCGAACGATACCCACGTCCTCGGACTCGTCGATCCGAACGAGCACGATCGGGAGGTCGCCCGATATCCGGTGCGCCCACAACGCGGCGGGGCCCTCCGTCTGACGCGCGAGGATCTCCGCGGGAGACCTCAAGCTACGATCCGAGTAGAGAACGCGGCTGGCGAGGCTCTGGAAGAGATGGGCCTCGTCGGGGCCCATCCCGAGGTGGTGCTGTTGAACCTGCGCCTGCGTCCAGGCCAAGGTCGCGGCGCGGTCGAACGTCGCCGGGTCGTGATATTTCTCGGCGAGGTCGAGCGCCTCCGCGCGCGACGGCGCGACGAGCGTCGAGAAGGTGGCGCGGAGGGTATCGCCCGGCGGCAGTCGGACGCGGCGGCGCAGGCTCACGATCGGATCGAGCACCGCGCCGGTCGTGTTGGACAGCGGCCGGCCGTCGATCACCGCCGCGGGCGTCCGGATCCCGCGCCCGCGGCCGAGGAACCGGGCTCGGTCGGTCTCCCATTGCAGCTCCCCGACCGCGTCGCCCTCCACGACCGCCACATGGGCGAGCCAGACCGGGGCCTCGCCGCGTGCTCGGGGCCGGCGTCTCGCCAGCAGCGTGTCGAGCTCAGGTACGCATTCGGTCTCCACGCTCAGGTTCGAAAACGCCGGGTGGGCCGCGTCGACCGCCGGCGGCGCCAGAACGACCTCGGCGTACGAGGTCAGCTCGATCTCCCGGCTCTTCGTCCCGAGGTTCGTCAGCGAGACGCGGCGCACCTCGGCGTCGTCCTCCGGCGACACGATGACCTGGAGCGTGGTCCCGATGGCACCGTCGCGCCGGACGATCTCCGCCCGATCCTCGGAGAACGTGACCTCGTAGCTGTCCGGCGCGCCGCCGCGCGGCTGGTAGCCGGCCGACCAGCTCTCCCCGCTGTCGACGTCGCGAAGGAACACATACGTGCCCCACGCGTCGCGCGTGACGTCTTCCCGCCACCGCGTGACCGCGAGATCACGCCAGCGGCTGTATCCGGAGCCCGCCGTCGTCAGCATCACCGCATACCGGCCATTCGAGAGCAGCTGGGTGCGCGGCAGCGAGCCGTGCGGCGAGTCGAAGTGCCTCACGACCGGCGGAACGAACTCGCGCACGTCGCCGACGGCCTGCACCTCGTCCGCGCGGGGCCGCGCGACCGCCACGTCCCGTGGCGTTCGCTCTTGAAGCAAGAGCTCGGTGGCCAGGACCATGGGCTCGGCACGGAAGCGCGCGCGCATCGCGCCGTCGTGGACGACGTTTGCGATCGCGACGACCACCATGCCCTGGTGGTGGGCCATATACGCGCGAACCACGGCGACGGAGGCGCCGTCTGGGAGCCTGGGTGCGGTGTAGTCGAGCGCCTCGTAGAAGCCGTAGGCGCCGCTGGCCCCAGCCGCCGCCAGGCGGCGGAAATTCTGTGCCGCCGCTGTCGGATCGATCATCGCGGCCAGACCCGTCGCATAGGGCGCGATGACGACGTCCTCGCTAAGTCCGCGTCGCAGGCCTATTCCCGGGACACCGAAGCTCGAATACTGGTAGGTCATTTCCAGATCACGCGCGTTGTAGCCCGACTCCGATACACCCCACGGCACGCCGTGCTCGGCGCCATACCTGATCTGCCGTCGCACCACGAGCCGGGATGTCTGCTCGAGCAGGCTCCCCTCCGGCGCGGGCATGACGAGCGTCGGCATCAGGTACTCGAACATCGATCCCGACCAGGACACGAGCACCGAGTCCAGCTCCACCGGTGTCAATGCCCGGCCGAGCCGGAACCAGTGCGAGACGGGAACGTCGCCTTTGGCGATCGCGACGAAGCTCGCGAGCCGGGCTTCCGACGCGAGGAGGTCGTACCGACTCGGGTCGAGGGTTCCATCGGTGAGGCGGTACCCGATCGCGAACAGCTTCCGCATCGGATCGAAGAGAAAGGCGAAATCCATGGCGCCGACCATCGCCCGAGCGTTTCGAGCGAGGATCGTGAGGCGACGAACCAGCGTCTCGGGCACATCCAGGTCGCGGGTGTGGCTTTCGACCGTGGCGCCCAGCGCCTCCGCCCACAGAAGGACCTCCATGTGCGCGTTCCCGGGATCCTCGTCGACCAGCAAACGCGCGGTGTCCAGCACCGTCTGAGCGCCGGCCTTCAATGTCGCGAGCCGTGAGGCCCACTCGGCCGGACCGCGCGGCGGCTCCCGGACCGCGGCCATAACGGCGTCGAGAGCGTCCGCCAAGCGCCCGTGGCGCGCCGGGCCTGGGCGCGCATCGCCGACCGCCACGACGGCCGCGAGGTGGACGAGCAACGCGGTGTCCTCGATCCCGGCGAGCGCCGACCGATCGAGGTGCCCACGCTCGATCATCTCCTCGCAGGCGCGGGCGACCGCGATGAGATGGCCGGCGAGATTGCCGCTGTCGACCGACGAGACGTACTTCGGCTCGAGCGCGTAGCAGTGCTTCGTGTCGTACCAGTTGTAGAAGTGACCGCGGAAGCGCTCGAGGCCGCCGAGCGTCTCGAGCGTGGCCTCGAGACGCTCGACGGCCTCGAGCGTTCCGACCCAGCCGAAGTCGCGCGCGGCCACCGTTGACAGCAGATACAGCCCGATGTTCGTCGGCGACGTGCGATGCGCCACCACCGGGCTCGGCGTCTCCTGGAAGTTGTCGGGCGGCAGCGCGTGGTCTTCCGGACCGACGAACGTCGTGAAGAAGCGCCACGTCCGCCGCGCGATCAGGCGGAGGGCTCGCGCATCCGCCGCCGAAAGCGGCTGAGCGGCCTCGGTGTGCCGCGGCATGCTGATCCACCGCGCCACCGCCGGCGACACGGTCCACAGCAGCAGAAAGAGCAGCGCGGCGGGCCAAGCCTCGGGCCGTCCCCAGGCGACGGCAACCGCCGCGGCGGCGGCGAGCGCAACCCCACCGCCCATTCGGCGGCAGAAACCACGGAGATCCAGACGGAGGCCGGCTTTTGCCTGCGCCGCCGTCACCCATTCCAGCAGCCCGCGATGCGTGACGTACACGCGGACGAGCGTCCGCACGATCGCATCACTCATCAGCCAGGTCTGATATGTCAGCATCGTGATCGTGAGGCCGAACTGTGAGCCGGCCAGCAAGAGGTCCCGGCCTACCGCGCGAATGTAGCTGCGCTTCGAGATGCCGCGCCCGCGTGGAAGCAAACCGCCCAGGACCGGCAAGAGCGTGGGCACGGCGACGGTCGCCAGGATGAAGACACTCCATATCGTGGGCGAGGTGCCGGGCATCAGCCACGCGACCACAAGCGTCAGATACGTGGCCGGCGCCGACACGGTGCGACGGAGGTTGTCCAGCATTTTCCAGCGTCCGACCACCGGAATCCTGCTCCCGAGAATCCACGGAAGCAGCTGCCAATCACCACGCGCCCATCGATGCTGGCGGGCGGCCGCGACCCCGTAGTGGGATGGGGCGCTCTCGAACAGCTCGACGTCGGTGACGAGGCCGGCGCGCGCGAACACTCCTTCGAAGAGATCGTGGCTCAGGAGAGCGTTGTCCGGCACCCGTCCGGCCAGCGCCGCCTCGAATGCGTCCACGTCGTAAATGCCTTTGCCGGTATACGACCCTTCTCCCCAGAGGTCCTGGTAGACGTCGGACACCGCCGCCGCATATGGGTCGATTCCGGCCGGGCCGGACGAGAGGCGCTGGAACCACGAGCCTGCGCGTCCGGGTAGCGGCGGTGTCACTCGGGGTTGAAGCACGGCGTATCCTTCAACGACGCGCTGCCTTCCAATATCGAGCCGCGGTCGGTTGAGCAGATGCGCCATCGTACCTACAAGCCGATCGACCGCTCCTCTGGGTAGCCGCGTGTCGGCATCGAGCGTGATGACATAGCGGATGCCCGAAGGCGTGACGGCGCCCGTAGCCACGAAGCTCGTGTCCGTCGCCCCGCGCAGGAGGCGATTCAGCTCGCGGATCTTGCCCCGCTTGCGCTCCCAGCCCATCCACACCCGCTCGCTCTCGCTCCAGAGCCGGCGGCGGTGAAAAAGAAGGAATCGCTCGCCGCCATCCGGTGCGGTGCCGTGACGATGGTTCAGGCGCGCGATCCCTTCTCGTGCAACCCCCAGAGTTTCGTCATCACCCGGCATGCTCTCCGCGGGCGCATCGAGCCAATCGGTGAGGATGGCAAAGCGAAGATCGCCGCTTGGATTTGCCAGGTAGTGCACTTCGAGCCGCTCGATGTGCTCGGTGACTTCTGCGTTGTCGGTCAAAAGCATCGGCACGACGACCATGGTTCGCAGATGGGGTGGCACCCCCTCGCGCAGCTCGAGACGAGGCAGCACCGCCGGTGTGACCAGCGCGGTGACGCTTCGGTTCAGCAACGCGATCGCCAGGTCCGAGGCCGGGACGATGGCGAGAAGTGCGAGAACCAGCAGGCCTGCCGGTCCGACACCGGATGCCCACGCCGTGAGGAGCGGCAGGGCCAACATGAACCCACTGAGGACGGCGATCGTTCCAAGATATCCGGGCGTCGCTGCCCCGACATAAAGCCGAAGCAATCGGTGCAAGGGCGGCGCTCGGTAGCCAAGCGTCCGTTCGAAGGCCAGGCGCCCGTTGCCGATGAGATAGAATCCGGGATCGGTGTGCCGATCGTCGTGGGCCCCGGCCTGTGCGCGAGCCGCGGCCAGGCGCGCGACGTCCAACTCGGACCGGCCCGAGCCCCGCCCGAGCTCCTCCACACCGTGTCGGTAGGCGTCGCGGGTCGCGAAATCCATCGCGGCGTAGTTCGGACCCATGTGCAGCACCTGGTCGACGAGGCTGACGCTCTCGAAGAACTCCGTCCAGTCCAGCGCGGACATCAAGCTCATGCTCATGATCACGTTGCGGACGGTCACGTTCATCGCGGCCTGCCGCTGATGCTCGACGCGAACGATGTCGTCGGAGGTCGTCCCCTGCGCGTCCAGCCGTTGATCGAGCCAGCGCAGGGCTGGAGTCACGGCGCGATCCTGCTCCCGTAGCCGCTGGACGAGCTGCACCGCGAAGGCGGTGACCAGCGGGCCGCTCTCGAATCGCGCGAGGCCCCTCACCGTCGGCGCAACAGCACCGTCCGCGCCGACGCCGAGCAGCTCGTCGGCCAGGGTGTCAGCCTCCTGGCGCGCCGCGCGCCCGCGAACGATGCTCTCCGCCAGGCGACGGAGATTCTCGACGAGCACGACGCGCAGCGTGATCGCCACCGCCCACAGCTCGCCGATCGTCAACGGCTGCACCCGCTGGTAGGCTCGCACGAACCGCCGAAGCGATTCGGGATCGAGCCGGCTATCGGTATGCGCCACGAATGCCCAGGCGATTCCGTAGACGCGCGGATAACCGGCGAGCGGCCCCTCGACGAGCTTGGGCAGCTCTCGATAGTACCCAGGCGGCAGGTCGTTGCGAATTTCGCGCAGCTGTTCGTCCACGACGTGGAAGTTGTCGACGAGCCATTCCGCCGCCGGCGTGATCGCCCGCTCCTCGCGAATGGCGTTGGCGATCACGCGATACGAGTCGCGAAGCACGCGGCCGTTGTGTTCCACGCGCTGCAACAACCGCCGCCCCCGACCCGAGCGCCGCATGACGCCCTGGGCCGCCGCCAGGCTCTCGGCGTGCTGCTCGAGTCGCTCGATGCCGAAGAGCTCGGCGCGGATCGGGTCGTCCGGGGACTGCCGGGCTATCCTCACGCGGCTTTTCTTCAAGGTTTTTTCGCCGGGGCTAGACGGAGGCGGCGGTTCCCGGCTGGCGCAGCAGGCAATTCGTGTTCGGCCTCCCCATGCGCCGCAACCAGCGGAAATGGGCAATCACGCCGTCCCGGAACGATCTGTGCTCGGTGTACGCAACCCCAAAGTCTCGACATGCTTGTTCCACCAGCTTCGAGATCGCCGGGTAGTTGACGTGGCTGATCCTCGGGAACAGGTGGTGCTCGATCTGGAAGTTCAAGCCGCCGAGAAGCCACGCCACAACTCGGCTATGGCGGGCGAAGTCTACGGTTGTCTCCGTCTGATGGACAGCCCAGGCCCGCGCGAGACGCCCGGTGCGCGCGGAGGGCAGCGGGAACGCCGCCGCTTCTACGCAGTGAGCCACCTGGAACACCACGGCGAGGGTCGTCCCGAGCACCACCGCGGCGATCACGTAGTGGATGAGGACCACATTCACGGGGTGAAGAAGCAGCGGGACCCCGAATGCGCAGGCGAAAAAGGGCACCTGGCCGGCGACCAGGAAAGCGAGGTCCCACCCGGTGGGGCGACGGACTCGGTGGCTGCAGATTCGGCCGGCAATGAGCCTTCGGAAATCGACGACGAGCTGCCACCCGATCGCGAGAAAGCCGTAGAGCGACCAGAGGTAGAGGTATTGCCATCGGTGAAAAGTGCGCCGGCGCTGATGAGGCGTGACCCGGCCGAA
>Ga0134127_10003681_pt1 | contig 11029 bp, 9 predicted proteins | sample KB31753_FD_96459 | JGI IMG/M metagenome (GOLD analysis project Ga0134127, IMG submission 96459) | Terrestrial soil microbial communities with excess Nitrogen fertilizer from Kellogg Biological Station, Michigan, USA - KB3-175-3 | ecosystem: Environmental > Terrestrial > Soil > Unclassified ...
CGGCTGCGAGCGTCAGGCCGACGCAACTGCGCCACAAGTGTCGCGCAATGCGCGGTGCACCGGAAATGCCTCCCGTCACGAGAACCTTGGCGTCCGAAAGGACCGCGACCAGGAGCACGCTGGTGAAGCCATAAATGGCGATCAGAACCGGGCCTTCCAGAGGAACGGTGCTCTTGAAGAGAGGCGGCAAACCGGCCGCCAGCTGAATGCTCAAGATCACGAAGGGTGCGCACAAGAGGAGCGCGACGAGAAAGCCGATCCGTTCGCCAAGTGCGATGGTGCCTTCCTTTCGGCGCACCGTCAGCCACGCGGTCGCAATCAGGTAGGTGGCGAATGCGGCGATGAAGATGTTCACCCGATCGGGAACCACGATTCCGAGGTAGATGGCGAACGTGGCCATGACGAGCATGGCGATGAAGAACAATTTGCCCGCGCGGCGGTGAGTAGGCCCCCCCTTGGAAGCAAATATCGCGATGGTCCCGGCTATCAGTGCGACGAATCCACCGCCGATATGAAGGGCAAACGCCAGAACGGTCAGCGCGTGAAGGGCGGGAAATTGTTCCGGCTGAGGGATCATCACTGAAAGCAATTGGTGCTTTGGGCCAAAGGTTCAAGATCAACGCTGTCCCAATCAGGGGATGAAATGCGCGGCTGCCCTCTCTACAATGCCTTCATGCCGTCTGAATCGAGACATTTTTCGTGAGCGGTTACCGCGATCCGCTGGATGAGGCGTTCGGCGAGGAGCCCTCGCCGCCGCAATCCGCGCCGGTGCCGCGCGAGCCGCCCTATCTCGCCGGCTTGAACGAGGCGCAGCGCGAAGCCGTGCTCGCGACGGATGGACCCGTCCTGGTGCTGGCCGGCGCCGGCACCGGCAAGACGCGCGTGTTGACGACGCGGCTTGCCCATATCCTGGCCACGCGCAAGGCCTGGCCCGGCCAGATCCTCTGCGTCACCTTCACCAACAAGGCGGCGCGCGAGATGAAGGAGCGCATCGGCGCGCTCATCGGCGGCGTGGTCGAGGGCATGCAATGGCTCGGCACCTTCCACTCGATCGGTGCCAGGATGCTGCGGCGTCATGCCGAACTCGTCGGCCTCAAGTCGAACTTCACCATCCTCGATGCCGACGATCAGCTTCGCCTGATGAAGCAGCTGGTCGAGGCGGCCGGCATCGACGAGAAGCGCTGGCCGGCGCGCAACCTTGCCGCGATGATCGACGAGTGGAAGAACCGCGGTCTCTCGCCCCAAGACGTGCCGCAAGGCGAAGGCCATGGCTTTGCCTTCGGCAAGGGGCGCGAGCTTTATGCGCAATACCAGCAGCGGCTGAAGGACCTGAACGCGGCGGACTTCGGCGATCTCCTGCTGCACGTCCTGAACATCCTGAAAGGTCATCCCGACATCCTGGCGGATTATCGCGAACGCTTCCGCTACTGCCTGGTCGACGAATATCAGGACACCAACGTCGCGCAATATCTCTGGCTGAAGCTGCTCGCGACGTCGTCGGGCAATGTCTGCGTCGTCGGCGACGACGATCAGTCGATCTATGGCTGGCGCGGCGCCGAAGTGGAGAACATCCTGCGCTTCGAGCGCGACTTTCCCGGCGCCAAGGTGATCCGGTTGGAGCGCAACTACCGTTCGACGCCGGCGATCCTCGGCGCGGCGTCCGGCCTCATCGCCGCCAACAAGGGCCGCCTCGGCAAGACGCTGTGGACCGACGGCGATCAGGGCGAGAAAATTCGTGTTCAGGGCGTATGGGACGCGGAAGAAGAAGCGCGCAACATCGCGAGCGATGCCGAAGACCTTCACCGTCAGGGCGAACCGTTCTCGCAAATGGCGATTTTGGTGCGCGCCGCGTTTCAGATGCGCGAGTTCGAAGACCGCTTCATCGCGCTCGGCCTGCCCTATCGCGTGATCGGCGGTCCGCGCTTTTATGAACGCGCCGAGGTGCGCGACGCGATGGCGTATCTGCGCCTGATCGCGCAAGGCGATGACGATCTCGCCTTCGAGCGCATCGTCAACAAGCCGAAGCGCGGCATCGGCGATGCGAGCGTGCAGGCGCTGCACAAATTCGCGCGGAGCGAGCAGATCCCGCTGCTGGCCGCGGCGCAGAGGATCGCCGAGACCGACGAGGTGCCGCCGAAGGCGCGCAAGGCCTTCGCCGAACTCGCTGCCAATTTCGCGCGCTGGACAGAGACGGCGCGGCATATTCCGCACGCCGAACTCGCCGAGATGGTGATCGACGAGAGCGGCTATACAGACATGCTCAAGGCCGACAAATCCGCGGAGGCGCCGGGACGGCTCGAGAACCTGAAGGAATTTGTGCGCTCGATGGAATCGTTCGAGTCGCTCACCGCCTTCCTCGAACACGTTTCGCTCGTCATGGAGATCGCGCAGGACGAAAGCGGCGACCGCATCAATCTGATGACGCTGCACGCGGCGAAAGGGCTCGAGTTCAACGTCGTGTTCCTGCCGGGCTGGGAAGAAGGCTTGTTCCCCTCGCAACGCACGATGGACGAGAACGGTCTTGCGGGTCTCGAAGAAGAGCGCCGCCTCGCCTATGTCGGGCTCACCCGCGCGCGCCAGCGCATCCGCGTCAGCTTCGCCGCCAACCGGCGCATGCGCGGCAGCTGGCAAAGCGCGCTGCCGTCGCGCTTCATCACCGAATTGCCGGAGGAACATGTCGATGCCGTGGTCGACGAGGGCTTCTATGGCGGCTCGGTCGGCTTTCGCGACAATGCCAACGCCGGCGGTTTCGCCAGCACTTATGAATCGCCCGGTTGGAAACGCGCCCAGGCCAATCGCGCGGCGTCAGGCGGCGTGCGCGCGCGCCCGCCCCTGATCGAAGGCCACGCCCACACGGTCCAGACAAGTGATCCGCAAAGCTCGATTTATGCGCGCGGCGATCGCGTCTTTCACCAGAAGTTCGGCTACGGCCATGTCGCGGCGGTCGAAGGCAACAAGCTCAGCGTCGACTTCGACAAGGCTGGCGAGAAAAAGGTGATCGATACCTTCGTCGAGCGGGCGTAGCCAAGATTGTCATTCCCGGCCGAGTGCCGCGTCAGCGACACGAGGGGAAGGAAACCGGGGAAGGCCCATGCAAAACAGTGTAAATTATAGTTACAGATTCATGGTCGGGCGCGCGGCGTCGCCCCGGCAAAATCACTGAATCGCCCGCTTTCCAATTTTGGCACAGATGATGCTTCTCGATTCCTGTCGCGAAGTTAACGAGGGGATTCAGCCATGAATCATCTTCCTCTGCGCGTCATGGCGTTCAGCGCCACGCTGTTGGCCGCCGGACATGCGAATGCTGCCGTGATCTATGACAATGGCGGTCCCAACCAAACCGTCATTCAGTTTGCGGATGCCAGCTACTTCTTCACCGAAGCTGCCGATGAGTTCACCCTTGCGGGCGGGAGGAACGTCGTCAGCGACGTCCATTGGTTCGGCGGCTGCGTTGTCAACAGCGAGGGCACTCTGACGACGGGCACGAATTGCCCCACGGGAGATTTTACTCTGCACATCTATGGCGACAGCGGGAGTAATTCGCCGGGCGCCCTGCTCGCGACATACAATGTGGGAAACGCGAACCAGACCTTGACGGGACTTACGATCGCCGCACGTGGCGGAATTCCCGAGTATTCTTACGCCACGACTATCCCCGATCTGACGCTGACGCCGGGAACCGAATACTGGCTCGGCATCAGCAACTCGACCTCGACGGACCTCGTTTGGGGTTGGGAAGTCACGACGCAGGGCACCGGCGACGCTTTCCAGTTCGGCGGCGGCATCTGGAACGCACGCACGAATGAACTCGCCTTCACTCTGACCGGCGTACCGGAGCCCGGCACCCTTGCCGTTTTCGCGGCTGGCGCACTCGGGCTAGTGAGACTTCGCCGGCGGCGCAAGGTTCGTTAGTGCCGCGCGCCTGCGGCAGCCGCGAGCGATGGCGAATTTGTACTTTACCTCTCCCGCTCGCGGGAGAGGTCGATGCTGCGTAAGCAGCGTCGAGTGAGGGGCGTTGACACCTTCGCTCCCTCGCGCCATCTTCGGCCCATCGTTCACCGCGCCTCGCGGTGGGCCGCGCGTTAACACCGCGCGGTAGATCGAACGCCCCGGACTTCGGTCCGGAGTGGAAGATCTGCCGCGTGGCGCCGTCAAATGGAGACGGCCATGACGCAGCACTTTTCTCTTTCCTCCGAACAGCGCGACGAATTCGAGCATCGCGGCGTTCTATGCCTCAAGGGACTCTTATCCGCCGACGCAGTCGGCAGCGCCCGCGCGCGCATCGTTCATCAGCTCGAACGGATCGGCGTCAGCGAGGCGGGCGGCTGGCGCCTTCCCGATGGGTCGCGCCCGCGCTATCCGGCGACCGGCCTCAAGACCTCGCGCGTCGTCGGCAACAAGCACCCGGAAATCCTGGCTCTGATGGAAGAGCCGGCGCTCGGCGCGACGGTCGATGAGCTCCTCGACGGGCGTGCCTTCGACCGCGCGATCTTCAAGCAGCCGCAAGTGCTTTTCACATTGCCGAATGCCGAGACGTGGACGGTGCCGGACGGCTGGCACTGCGATATCCCGCGGCTCGCCGGCGGCGGAGCGCCGGGCATACAGCTCTTCGCCTGTCTGGATCGCGTGGCGCCGGGCGGCGGCGGCACGCTCGTCATCGCCGGCTCGCATCGCTTGCTGAACGAGCGACGGTCCATGCGCATGAAGGAGATGAAGCGCCACCTCATTGCCCATGATTACTTCCGCCGCCTTTATTCGCCGCAGGCCGAGGAGCGCGCCGGCGTGTTGCATGAAACCTCAGTCATCGGCGACGTCGCGGTGACGCTCGTCGAGCTCGCCGGCGAGCCGGGCGACGCCTATTTCGTCGACCTGCGCGTGCTCCATTCCGGCGCGCCCAACGCGGCGCCACGTCCGCGCATGATGCTCACCTATCGCTTTGCGCGGGCCGACCTCATGCGGGACATGGCCGAGGCCTTTGGCTGGCGGGAAGAGTCTGTTTGAATGGAGCTGGGAGACACGATGAAGCTCGATCAAATCGATCTGGTGTGCGCCGACATGGACAAGACGCTGGCCTTCTATCGGCTGCTCGGCGTCGCCATGCCGAGGGTCTGGCGCACCAAGTCCGGCGCGCATCACGGCCATGTCGCACTTCCCGGCGGCTTGTCGCTGCAGTTCAACTCGCCGGCGCTGGCGCGCGTGTACGACAAGGGCTATCGCGGCAAACGCGGCGGCAGCGGCAACGTCGTCATCGGCTTTTCGGTCAAGACGCGCCGCGCGGTCGACCAGACCTATGCCAAGCTCGTCAAGGCCGGTCACAAAGGCATGACGCCGCCATGGGACGCGTTCTGGGGCGCGCGCTATGCCATCGTCGCCGACCCGGACGGCAACCATGTCGGCATCATGAGTCCGTCGACCGATAAGCACCGGCGCCCGCCACCGGACATCTAGAGTCGGGACGAAAGGCTACTCGAACACCACGCAGTGCTCGCGCGCACCGGTCGTGATCACAAAGTCGGCGATTTCGATATGCAGCGTGCCGGGAACGTCCCGACCCGCCCGGTCGGGCGCGCCGTCGTCGCCCTCCAGGATGCGACGGCCGCGCACCGGCGTGAACACCGCCAAGACCTTGGGACCGGAATAGACGATGCGCGCGGCTGTTGCGTGCGACGCGGTCACCTGGAAGCGCTGCCCTTGGAAGATGATGTCGCCGCCGGCCGCTAGCGTACCGAACGCCTTGCCGACAAGCGTGCAGCCGGAGACCTGCGCTGCAGGATAGTGCACCGCGGTGAGACTGTTCTCGGGCGCCTGCTGCAGCGCCGCCGCGCTCACGCCCAGCGGATTAGCGAAACAAAGTGCCACGGCGGCGATGACACGTCTGAGCATCACAATTGGGTTCTCCACAAGGGATTCTCTCCACCCGCCAGCCATACTACAGTCGGCGGATGCACCGACGACACAATGCCGAGCATGTCGCGCACTTTCAACGCCATGGCTGGGTGCTGATCGAAAACCTGCTCACGGCGAGCGAGATCGATGCCGCGTTGCCGGGACTCTTCGAACTCTATCCGACGCCGCAAGCGTTCCATGCCGGCGACCCGCGCAGCGCCGCGTTTCGTGCCGAGGCGCACGCGCCCGAAAATGCCGGCGAGGATGCACGCTTCCGGCCGCTGCAGTTCGTCGGCCTGAAGGAATTTCCCTTCACCCAGCAAATCCTCAATCGCCTCGCGCTGCATCCCGCCATCATCGCGGTGGCGGAAGACTTGCTTCAGACGCGCGATGTCAGGCTTTATCAGGCCGAGACCTTCGCGAAATACACCGGCGTGACGCAATATGCGCAGCCCTTCCACGCCGACTACACCAATCACACGATGCTGCCGCCGAAAGCCGACGGCCGCTACCGGCAGGTGCAGATGTTTCTCTATCTGAGCGACGTCACGCTCGCGCATGGCGCGACGCGCGTGGTGAGCCGCGAGCTGACCAAGGACGTTCCCGTCATGATGCTCAGGTTTCCCGAGGCGCGGGTGTCGACGGAGCGCCTTCAGGAATGGGAGCGCGCGGCCGTGAGCGCCACAGGCCCGCGCGGCTCGCTGTTGATCTATGGCGCCGATGTCGTGCATCGCGGCACCGAGATGATGGCGCCCGGCGGCGGGCGTTTCTTCTTCAACCTCGCCTATCGCACGGCCGGCGCCGATTGGGTCGGCGCCAATCCCTGGCCGCGCAAAGGCATCGAGCGCGGCTGGCACGCGTTCATCGAAGGCTTGAGCGTTCGCCAGCTGGAGGCGATCGGCTTTCCGCCGCCCGGACATCCTTATTGGGACGAGGAAACGTTGCGCGGCGCGGCTGAGCGCTATCCGGGACTCGATCTCTCGCCCTGGCGCGCGGCTGCTCAGTAAATTTTCCTCGCCCTGGCGGGGTCACAATGAATTTGAGGGTGTTGAGAGGACATCAGGCGCAGTTCATGCCGTCCGCGACGTCCGCAGCTCGCTGGCGGTACCGTCTCGTCTGACGCGTGCGACGAAGCGTTGGCCTTCCCAGACCTCGACCTCGCAGCCGGTTTTCGCGGAGAATCGGCTCGCCATCTCCAAGGCACTGAGATCGTCCTGCAAGGAGCGGTAGTGCCGCGCCAATATCCGATTGGAATCATCGACACTGAATATTTTGTAGCGGGCCAATGTTCCGTCCCCTCCCACAAATCGATTGGCGACGAACACGCTAGCACGTGGACAATGACCCTCCAATATTACCGTCCCGCAAGTTCCGCGGCGACATCGGCGCGCCACTGCGCCACCGAGTCGACGGGTGGACCGAGCGCCGTCTCCACCAAGAGCTTGTCGACGAATGCGCTGAAGTCGCGGCCGAGCATCGCGCGTTGCCGCTTGTAGAAGGCCCGCATGCAGGGCTGGGCGAGCGAATGCTTGAGACCCGCGGCGAGACTGTCGAACGTCACCTGGTTGAGCAGCCCTTCGCGAAACTGATTGAACGAATCCTCGGCGAACCGCGCGCCGCAATAGAACATGAACTGGCGGATCTCCCGATCCGTGACGTCCTTGGCGTGTTCCGACGCCTTCGTCACCGCGTCGGCGAGCGAAGGCTCTGACAAATCCATCATGATGTCGACAATGCGCGTCACCCGCGTGGCGCGGCTGACGAAACTGCCAAGCGAAGCAAGGTCGGTCAGTGATATGATGGTTCTCCCCTAAAGATTTTCAGAATATATTTTCGCAGACTTATCCAATATCTATCCACGCCGCGCAAAACAGCCACACAGGGACTCCCTGACATTTGCGCGCCACGCTGTTGGATAAAGTGTGGATAGCCGCAATGCAGCGAAGTTTCGCGCCCCTTGAACGCGCCGCGTCCTCTCTCCACGTTCAGCAGCATGACCAGTCTTGCGCTCGCTTGCGTGACCTCATCCGTCGTGACGGAGGCTTTGGCGCGCGCGCCGCGCAAACGTCCCAAACAAAAAAATTCTCGGAACAATTATGTTGCCGAAGCGCGTCGCACTACAAAACGTGCCGGGGCGCGGAAGGCAAACCGCAACGCCTGGAAGCATGGCGGCTACCGGCGTGAATTCCTTCTGTTCAAGATGCAGACGCGCAGGCTGCTGCAAATCGTGCACTCCTCGTTGCAGCTTGCCAAGTTCTTGCGCCTGGAGCCGGACAATGCGGCGGCGCGGGCCGGCCTCGCACGCAATCTTCATCTGTCGCGACTCGTATGCCTCGGCTATATCGAGCGGAAGGAGTCGCATGCCGAACAATCCGCCCCAAAATCCCCCTTTGTGGAAAGCCACCGTCACGCTGGCGAAGGAACTGGCCGCCGACGTCGGCGCCGTGCTCGAGCTTTCGCCGCCGACGCCGCAGGCGGTGTTGATCGTGGACGAACTCTTTCAGGAGACGGCGACGGTGGAAGCGCTCTACGACCAGGCGCCGGATGCAGCGCTGTTGTCGCGCCTCACGGGCCACAGCGTGACGGTCGCCTCGCTTCCGGATCAGGACTGGATCAAGCTCAGCCAGGAAGGCCTTGCGCCGGTCCGCGCCGGTCGCTTCTTCGTCTATGGCGCGCACGATCAGGGCCGCGTGCCGAGCGGCGTGATCGCGATGCGCATCGAGGCGGGCCTCGCCTTCGGCACCGGCCATCACGAGACAACCGCGCTTTGCCTCGGCGTCCTCAGCGCTCTCGCCAGGCGCCGTTCGTTCGCCAACGTGCTGGACCTCGGCTCCGGCACGGGATTGCTCGCCATCGCTGCAGCGAAGCTTTGGCGCAAAGCCGTGATCGCGTCCGACATCGATCCCGTCGCCGTCGCGGTGACGAAGGACAATGCGCGCGCCAACGGCGCCGCATCGCTCATTCGCGCCATCACTGCCGATGGTCTCACCCATCCCGCGATCCGCGGGCGCGCACCGTTCGACTTGATCGTCGCGAACATCCTGGCGAGCCCGCTCACCCAGCTCGCGCCAGCCATCGCGCATGCGCTGGCCGGGGGCGGCACGTTGGTCTTGTCGGGCTTGCTCAGAAATCAGGAGAATCTTGTTGTCAGTTTCTACACGCCGCATGGCCTGAAGTTGCGCGAACGCCGTCGCGACGGCCCCTGGAGCGCGCTGGTGCTGGAACGTTTTTAATGTCATGGCCCGCAAAAGCGGGCCATGACATATGGGTGCTTGTCGAAGGAGAAGCAGCAGCTTAGCCTCTGACCATGGATAAAATCGGACCCTTCCAGACTTACGACAACGAAACCGATGCTGGGACCTGCGCCCCACGGCTCGCGGCGTTGCGCGCCGAACTAAAGCGGCGCGGTCTCGACGGTTTCATCGTGCCGCGTTCGGACGAGCATCAGGGCGAATATGTGCCCAAGCGCGCCGAGCGCCTCGCCTGGCTCACCGCCTTCACCGGCTCGGCCGGCGCGGCGGTCGTGTTGAGCGACAAGGCCGCGATCTTCGTCGACGGCCGCTATACATTGCAGGTCCGCCAGCAGACCGACACCAGCCTGTTCGAACCGCGCGATCTCGTCGAGGAAGGACCCGCGGGCTGGATCGCGAAGACGCTGCCCAAAGGTGCGAAGCTCGGCTACGACCCCTGGCTGCACACACAGGCCGCGGTCGAGATGCTCCGCCTATCGGTTGAGAAGGCGGGCGGCACGCTTGTCGCCTGCGAAACCAATCCGATCGACGCGGTGTGGACCGATCAGCCCGACGCACCGACCGCAAAGGCGATCATCCAGGACGCGGCGTTGGCCGGCGAGAGCGCGGAGTCCAAGCGCACCCGCATCGCCGAAGACGTCAAGGCGCAAGGCGCCGACGCCGCCGTCATCACCATGCCGGATTCGATCTGCTGGCTCTTGAACATGCGCGGCGGCGACGTGCCGCACACGCCGTTCGCGCTCTCCTTCGCGATCCTGAATTCCGACGGCTCGACCGATCTCTTCATGGATGCGCGGAAGTCTTCGCCGGAGCTGATCAAGCATTTCGGCAATGCCGTGCGTCTCAGGGAGCCCGGCGATTTCGCGCCCGCGCTCGATGCGCTGAAGGGAAAAAGCGTCGTCGCCGATCCGGGCACGGCGGCCGCGGCGATCTTCGACCGCCTGACGAAGGCCGGCGCCAGGATCAGGCGCGCGCCCGATCCGGTGCAACTCCCCAAGGCGTGCAAGAACGCAGCCGAGATCGAGGGAACGAAGAAGGCGCATGTGCGCGACGGCGCGGCGCTGTCGAAATTCCTCGCCTGGCTGGCCCGCGAGGCGCCGAACGGTCATCTGACCGAGATCGACGCCGCCAAGACGCTGGAAGGATTCCGCGCCGAGACCGGGGCGCTGCGCGATCTCTCCTTCGACTCGATCTCCGGCGCCGGTTCGAATGGCGCGGTGGTACATTATAAGGTCACCAAATCGACCAACCGGCCGATCAACAACAACGAAGTGTTCCTGATCGATTCCGGCGCGCAATATCCCGACGGCACGACGGATGTGACGCGAACCATCATCATCGGCACGCCGACCGCCGAGATGAAGGACCGCTTCACCCGCGTGCTCAAGGGCCATATCGCGCTCGCCACCGTGCGCTTTCCGGAAGGAACGACAGGCATGGCGCTCGACGCCTTTGCGCGCCGTCCGCTCTGGGAAGCCGGTCTCGATTACGACCATGGCACCGGTCATGGCGTCGGCAGTTATCTTTCGGTGCATGAAGGGCCGCAGAACATCTCCAAGCGCAACGTCACGCAGCCCTTGAAGCCCGGCATGATCTGTTCCAACGAGCCTGGCTTCTACAAGACCGGCGAATTCGGCATCCGCATCGAAAATCTCGTGGTCGTCAGCGAGGCGAAGACCGTGCCCGGCGGCGAGCGCAAGATGATGGAGTTCGAAACCATCACGCTGGCGCCGATCGATCTTGGTTTGGTTGAGCCGAAACTGCTCAGCGCCGACGAGCGCGCCTGGCTCAACGCCTATCATGCACGCGTGCGCGATACGTTGCTGCCGCTGGTGGATGCGGACACGAAGCCCTGGCTGGAACAGGCGACGCGACAGATATGATGTTGCCCC